>NBJMR02800__coassemble_1281_pt1 | contig 170497 bp, 172 predicted proteins | sample NBJMR02800__metabat2_low_PE_044 | metagenome-assembled genome bin NBJMR02800
AGAGAGCTTTGGGCAATCGATAAAAGGAAAACAGGTCGGCCTGGCCGCCGTAAAAATAGTCAGTCATAGAGGCCTCCTCTTTCATCAGCTAGAAAGCGGTAACTGTACAAGATTTAATTTGATGAATAGACACTCACTGTTTTGTGAAATATCACAACAACTTTTCTTGACTTACAGGAACGGTAGTGCTATGGGTTACCACATTTTCCACACTAAAATGGTCTGATTTCTTAAATTTGTCGAAAAAAAAGCCGGTGAAAGTTGACCGCACTTTTGACCGCACTTTTTCTTTTTCAGGGTCCATCATGTGGTTTTTCACCGGTTTTGGCTCAGCTTTTAAGTATTAAATTTTGCGATAACAAATCAGTTTATTATCTCTTGAATTTTAGAAAATGCTTCGATTCCCATCGCCTCCACCAGCAAAAAGCACCTGGAAACGCTGTTTCCGGGTGCTTTTCTTTTTGACGTTTTATCTGCTGGGCGGGGCGGCATCAAAATGTCAAAAGCCGGAGGCGGGCGCCTCCGGCTTTTGACTTGCAGGGTTTAGGGATGTGGGATTTTTCTATGCAGGGATCAGGCACTTTTGTGCTGAGGGGATCACTTTTCCATGATGTGGATGGCAAAGCCGCCGTATTCGCCGTCAAGGTAGACGTTCTTCAGCCGGCCGTCGTCAAAGTAGGCGGCGGTGTCCATGTTGAAGGTGAAACCCTTTTCCTTCAGCTCAGCCACAGCGGCGGTCAGGTCCGCGGTGCGCATGGCAATATGCCCGTTGGTGCCCAGGAAGGGCGCCTTCATGCACTCGAAGTAGGGGCCGCCGAACTCGGACTTCTGGCCGTGGCGGGGCTCCAGATTGAACATCATGCTCAGCAGCTGGGCGAGCTTTGCAGCCTCGTCCGCGTTGGGGGTGTTGACGCCGATGTGCTCCAGTTCAAATTTGCAGGCCATAAGAGTCTCCTTTTTAAGCAGAAATGGTTTCTCACTTCATGGGGAAGATCAGGACCGCGCCGGCAGTCAGGGCCAGCAGGCGGATGAAGTACTGGGGAATGGTAAACTTCCAGAACTCGCCGATCTTGTAGTCGCCGGCGCCCATGATCATGGCGGGCATACCGTCGATGGGCAGGAAGTGTCCGCACCAGCCGGAGATGACGATGGCGGCAGCCGCGGCCGTGGGGTCAAGGCCCAGGTTCAAGCAGGTGGCGATGGCCATGGGGGCAAAGACGTAGACGGTGCCGATGGTGGAACCGGTCAGGGTGGCCAGGACGCTGGTCAGGATGCAGAACACGAAGATCAGGACGAAGGGGTTGACGTTGTCGCCCAGCATACCGGCGACGGTCTCGCCCACCAGATTGGTCAGGCCGGTGCTGCCCAGGGCGTCGGCGATACCGATGACGCCGGCAGACATCAGGATGATGGGGGCGCTGATGGCGTTGCGGATCTCGTTGAAATCCATGATGCCGAAGATCAGCAGGGCTGCGACAGCCAGGCCGGTGATGGCGTAGCCGGCGTCGCCGATGTTGCTCTGCAGGATCATGCCGATGACGGCGACCACAAAGCAGATGTAGGTGATGATCTCTTTCTGCTTGGTCAGGGTGACTTCGTGGTTATCCGCGGCAGTCTCCTGCGCGGCGGCGATGGGGTGGTCGGGCATCAGCTTGTAGGCCAGCAGGCACCAGACCAGGAAGCCCATGGACAGCGCCAGGTTGACGAAGGAGAACTTGACCAGGTTGACCTCCGAGGAAGCGCCGGCGCTCTGCAGCACCGCAATGACGATGCCGTACTGCAGCGCGGTGTTGAAGGGCAGCAGCGGGTGGTTGGCCGCAAAGCCCGCAGGCATCAGCACCTTGGAGGGAGGCAGGCTCTTGCTGTAGGGCAGGTTGGACAGCAGGCCGATGACCAGCACGTAGTAGGCGGTGGAGCCGGTGCCGAACAGGCTGCAGCCCAGCATGACGATGAGGATCAGCAGGACATAAGCAAGAAAGCCGCCCTTGCTTGCCATTTTGAAGATGGCGTCCTTGAATTTTACGATGAAGCTGGTCTTTTGCAGCGCAGCGATGATCGCCATGAACGAGGCGAGCATCACGATGGTGGAGTTGGAGAAGCCGCCGAACGCCGTCTTGATGTCGGTCACGCCGAAAACGACCAGCAGCAGCAGCGCCAGCAGCGGCGGCGCACCAAAAGGCAGTTTGTCCATCATGATCAGGATGATCATGAAGACGGTCACAGCCAGAGCAATGATCATGGGTGTTGTCATGTAGATGGACCTCCTTTTTTCAAACCCTCTTTCGCATATGCAGGTTTCGGCATCCTGCACAGTTCGGTTTGATCTTTGTGTCTAAATTATATCCGAATCTGCGGTTTGCCTCAATCGGCCATGCGGGAAAATCCGTTTCAGCAGGGAACAGAATCAAAAATTGTTCAAATTCTCCTTTCGCATTCTGTCGCTTTTTGAAACATTTGTGGGCAGCTCGCCCGTTTTCGTTCCATTTCAGAACGTTTTGGTTCGCTTTGACAAACGCGGAGCTCTCCCCTTCCCCGCGCTGCAGCCGTTTCGTTTTGCAATAAATTCAAAAAGGGCGGAGCCTTCTGCCCCGCCCCTAAAGCGTGCCGCCAGACACGCCGTGTTTATGCTTTTTTGCGTCCGTTGGCCATCCGCACGGCATAGTCGATGGCGTTGACCAGGCTCAGCTCGTTGCTGGTGCCCTTGCCCGCCAGGGCAAAGCCGGTGCCGTGGTCCACACTGGTGCGGATGATGGGCAGGCCCAGCGTCACATTGACGCCCTCCACGGCCTTCCACGCCTGCTTTTCACGGTCGTACACGAAGCCCACTGTCTTGAGGGGGATATGCCCCTGGTCGTGGTACATACAGACCACGATGTCGTACCAGCCGCCCAGTGCCTCGCTGAACACGCTGTCGGGCGGGATGGGCCCGATGGCGTTGATCCCTTCGGCCTTGGCCGCCTCGATGGCGGGTTTGATCTCCTCGATCTCCTCGGTACCGAACAGGCCGTTCTCGCCGCAGTGAGGGTTCAAACCGGCCACCGCCACTTTGGGTTCGGCAATGCCCATATCCTTGCAGGCCTGGTTTGCGATCTCGATCACTTCCAGCACCCGGGCCTTCTTGACCCGGTCGCAGGCTTCCCGCAGAGAGCAGTGGGTGGACACATGGACCACCCGCAGGTCGTGGTGGGCCAGCATCATGGTGTACTTCTTGGTGTGGGTGTAGGTGGCGTAGATCTCGGTGTGGCCGTCAAAGTGGGTGTAGCCGTCCGAGCGGGCGCCACCGTCCGCTTCCAGGGCCTTGTTCATGGCCTCCTTGTTCAGGGCGTTGGTGCAGGTGGCGTCCACCTCGCCGGCCATGGCCAGCTCGATCACCTTTTTCACGCACTGGAAAGCCGCGTTGCCGCCCTCCACGCTCACCTTGCCCAGCTCGAACCGGCTCACATCGGGGATCAGCTCCATGTGCAGCACGTCGATGGTGCCGGGGGTAAACAGGGCGTCCGACACTTTTTCACAGCGGTGGATCTGGATGTCCGGCCGGCCGACAAAGCCCTTGGCCTGCTCCAGCATTTTGGCGTCGCCCACCACGATGGGGCGGCACCGGTCGTAGATATCTGCATGGGCCAGCGCCTTGACGGTGATCTCGGGGCCGTTGCCGGCCGGGTCGCCCATGGTGATGCCGACGATGGGTCTATTCATAACTATACTTCCTCCAATGATTCTGGGAAAATTCGCCGGCACGCTCCCCTCTCAGTCACAGGCCGCTTGTGCCCTCTCCGTCACGGCGCAAAGCGCCGCGACACCTCCCCCGCACGCGTGGGAGGCAAGGAGCAACCTACAGGTTTGTTTTAGCTCCCCCGCGTGCGGGGGAGCTGTCGAGCGAAGCGAGACTGAGAGGGCTACAGAGCAGCCGGCAAAGCGAGACTGAGAGGGTCCTCAGCACATGCCCTTCTCGGCGTTTTCCTTCAGGACCTTTTCCAGAGCCTTGACGCCTTCCTCGGGCACCTGGTTGAAGGGTGCGCGGCACTTGCCCACGTTGTAGCCCAGCATGGCCACAGCGGTCTTGACGATGGTGTTGGGGTTGCCGTACTTGAAGCAGGCGCGGAAGGAAGCGATGCTGGCGTTGGCTGCCTTGGCCTCCTCGATCTTGCCCTCCATGAACAGGTTGTAGATGGAAGCCATCACATGGGGGTAGACGTTGGCGCAGCCCGCTATGCCGCCGGTGCCGCCGGCCAGCAGGTTCCAGATGATGAGCTGGTCGTTGCCGGACAAAGTGGAGAAGGTGCCGTTCTTTTTGCTCTTGCCTGCGTCGATGTAGGCCAGGATGTTGGTAAAGTTGCCGGAAGAATCCTTCGCGCCCACGATGTTGTTGATCTGGGCCAGCTTGGCCACGGTGGCGGGGGCCAGGGCGTTGCCGGTGCGGGCGGGGATGTTGTACAGCACGATGGGCATATCCACTGCCTCGGCCACGGCCTTATAGTGCTCGTACAGCTCGTTCTGGCTGGCGGCGGCAAAGCTGGGGGTGATGATGGACAGCACGTCCGCGCCCAGGGCCTGGGCCATCTTGCTCTGCTCGATGGTCTCTTTGGTGGAGATGCAGCCGGTGCCGGCATAGACGGGGACGCGGCCGTTGGTCTCCTCGATGACGGTGCGCAGGACCAGCTCCTTTTCCTTGCCGTTCAGGATGTAGCCCTCGCCGTTGGTGCCGAAGCAGAAAATGGCGTGGACCCCGCCCTCGATCTGGCGGTTGACCTGGGCGCGCAGCTCGGCCACATTGATGGACTCGTCATCGTTCATCGGGGTAATGATCGGAGGGATGATGCCTTTGATTTCGACTGCCTTCATGGTAGGTTCTCCTTTATTTCTTGATTGTATTTGCAGGTAACGCAGCGCGTTACATCACTTCCTGATACAGCTTGCGGGCGTCGTCCGGCGTGACCGGGCGCATATTGTTCACCAGCAGGCGCTGCACCTGCATACCGGCTTCGACCAGGCCTTCCAGGTCCTCCTCGGGCACGCCGAATTCCTTCAGGCTGGTGGGGATGTCCAGGTGCTTGACGATCTGCTCCAGACGGGCGATCATCCAGGCGGCCTTTTCCTCCACGGTGGTGCAGGTCTTTTCCTCGTGGCAGCAGCGGTCATAGGCCACGGCCAGACGCTCCTTGACGGCGGGGTGCTCGCTGTTGAACCGCATCACCGGGGCCAGCAGGATGGCGTTGGACACGCCGTGGGCGATGTGGTACTTGCCACCCAGGGGGTAGCTCAGGGCGTGGACGGCGGTGGTGCCCGACGCGGTGATGGCCAGACCGCCGTAGTAGGCCGCGATCTGCATCCGGTTCTTTTCGGTCATGGCCTCGGAGTCGTCGCAGGCTTTCTCGATGTTGTTCAGGATCAGGTCCAGGCCCTCCAGGGCGTACAGGTCGCTGAAGGGGTTGGCCTTGTTGCTGGTAAAGCACTCGATGCAGTGGGCCAGAGCATCGACGCCGGTGGCCGCCGCGATCTTGCGGGGCAGGTTCTTGATCATCCGGGCGTCCAGAATGACATAGTCGGCGATCATGTGCTCGTTGACGATGCCCACCTTCAGCTTCTTTTCGGGGACGGCGACGATGGCGTTGGGGGTGACTTCGGCGCCGGTGCCGGCGGTGGTGGGGATCAGGACGATGGGCACGCACTTCTGGGCCATGCCGGGGTCGTCCAGCAGTTCCTTGACGCCGTAATCGTCGGTGACAAGGACGCTGGCCAGCTTGGCGGCATCCATGACGCTGCCGCCGCCGCAGGCCACGATCAGGTCCGCGCCGCTGTGTTTGAACTCGTCCACCAGCTTCTGCACTGCCATGTAGCTGGGCTCGGCGGGCAGATCGTCCAGGACGTAGTAGTCGGCGCCGGCGGCCTTGACGGCCTCCTCGGGCAGGGTGAACAGGCCGGCGGCCTCGATGCCCTTATCGGTGAACATGGCCACCTTTTTGACGCCCCGCGCTTTGATGATGGCGGTGACGTTGTCCATGGCGTTCTCGCCGCCATAGACGGCGTGCGGCATTTTCAGGTTGTATTGAGTCAGCATAAAAATCTCCTCCCTACGCTTTGTCTATGATTTCATTTGGTTCCTTGGGCGGCGGTGGGGTTGTACAGGCCCACGCGCTCCCGTTTTGCGCCCAGCACGTCCTCCTCGCGGAAACGGACGTACTTGATCCCCTGCCGGGTGCGGGCGGCGTAGGCCAGGTGCAGCGTGCCGTCTTTGCCCTGCATGAGATAGGGGTACTCGTACTGTTTGTTGTTGGTGCGGTTCTCCTCCCCCATAAAGCCCTCGCCCCGCTCCATCCAGCGGATGATCGGGAAGGTCAGGCCGCCGTCCTCGGACAGGGCCACCGCCACCGGGCAGCGCAGGCCGGGCCAGGCCGCCTTGCCGGGATGGGGGTCGGGCGTGCAGGTGGGGTTGTAAGCAATAGCGATGCGGCCGCTGGCCAGCTTGGTGGCGCTGATGCTGGAGTTATTGTTGGGCAGCGGGGTGGGCTTGGGCTCGGTCCAGCTGTCGCCCCAGTCGAAGGATTCGCTGCGGTGGATGCGGTAGGCCTCGCGGTTGCGCATGAAAGCCACCAGATGGCCCGGCTCCAGCTCCACCACGTTGGCGTGAACATGGCCGTTGGACTGGGGCATCATGACCATCCGCCAGGTCTTGCCCTCGTCGTCCGAGATGCGGAAGGCGGTGGGGTCGCCCGACAGGCCGTCGGCCGAGTCGGTGCAGATCCAGTTGGAGAAGATCCACCGGCCGTTGGACAGCACCTGAATGGGCTGGCGGCAGAAGGTGCCCTCCTCGGGGAACACCGTCTCATAGGGGCCCCAGGTGCGGCCGCCGTCAAAGCTCTTCTGGCAGCGGACCACCGAGGTGAACTGCATATTGTCCTTGCCGGGCACCCGGTCCAGCTGGGCGGTGTACATGGCCCAGACCGCGCCATCAGGACCGTAGAAAAGAGACGGGTTCTGTTCGCTGCGGGTGGGGTCCCCCGAAATGTCCACCGGGGGCAGCCAGGCGGGGGCGTCCTTGGGCAGCACCGAGCAGATGATGTGGATATCGGCGCTGCCCTCATAGGTGCCGGCAAACCAGCAGCAGAGCAGGTCGCCGTCAGGCAGTTCCACCATGGCGGGGGCGTGGGCCGTGGGCCAGCCGCCGGTGGGCAGCAGGGCTTCCACCGTGCCCATCTCGTCGTTCTGATACAGGGTGCCGTCCCAGGTCAGGCCGGGCAGTTTCGGATAAGTCATTTTCAACGGTCCTTTCTCTGTCAAACGTTTCTTATCTTGTCAGCTTGCGCTGCGGTTCCTGTTGTGTCTGCCTGCGCGGCCAGACGGGCGGCCAGATCGGTCAGCAGGCTTGTCTGCCCGAATCCGCCCGATTTGGTGATGACGTGCCTGGTGCAGCCGTTGTAGGTGCACCGGGCCAGAACGACCCCCTTTTCCAGCTCGCAGAGGGGTTCCAGCTCCCGGACGCCGGCGCAGCGCATCACCTGCAGCAGGGTGTCCCCGCCGGTCATCAGGATGGTGCCCACCGCCGGACTGGGGAGCAGCCCGGCCACCAGGTCCCCGATGCTGGATGCGATCCGCACCCGCATATCCTCCAGCCCGCAGCCAAGGCCCGCGGCATAGTCCGCGGTCAGGCTGTTGCCTCCGGCGTCGTTGCTGTCGAGGATGGCACAGCGGTTCTGTTCCAGTATGGCCTCAATCCCGGCGCGGGCGGCCCGGCCTTCTTCGCTGTGCCAGTAGCCCGGTTCCAGCTTCTGCCGGGGGGACAGCCGCATCCGGGCAAAGCCGGCCTGTTCGGCGGCGTCCAGCTGGGCCACTGTGATGGGGTTGACGCTGCCGCAGACCACCAGCAGCCGGGGGTCCAGCCGGGGCTTGGGCGCGCATTCTTTTCCGCCCAGGCCCAGCAGCCGGGGCAGCACCGCGCCGAACCCGGCGCAGCCCGCCGAGATATGCAGCCGGCCCGCCGCGGCCAGGGTGCGGCCGGTCTGTTCCAGGTCCTCGAGGGAGCAGGCGTCGTAGACGTAGATGCCCTGCCCGCTAGGGGCCGGGCCGTCCGCCGGCAGGCTGTGCACCGGCACACTGCTCTGGGCCCCGATCAATCCGGCCAGGTCGGAATGGCGCACCGGCTCAAACGGGTCGATGCCAAAGACGCTTTCGGCCACCGGCTGCCCGTCGATGTAGTGGACGCCCCCTTTGGTGCACCGGCCGATCTGCGGGTAAGCCGGCAGGAAAGGCAGGGCCTCCTCCCCGCTGGCGGCCAGCAGGGCGCCCAGCTCGGCCCCCACGTTGCCCCGCAGGGCCGAATCGGTCTTTTTATAGATGTACGGCACCTTTTGTTCCACCGCGCGGCGGACGATGCCCCCGACGATGCCTGCCGCCTGGGCGGGGGGCAGGTGCCTGGTCTCGGCGTCGATCACGAGCACCTCGGCCCCCTCCGCGCTCTGGGGGGAAAACGCCGGGTCCGTCACCACGCGGGTGCGCGCGCCGCTGCCCGCCAGCTGGACGCCCGTGTCCAGCGCGCCGGTGAAGTCATCCGCAACGATCAGTAACGCGATCATGGTTCCACCTCCTGGTTTGGGGCGGCCCTGCCGGCCGCCCTTTTGGTACCTTTAGCTTATCACGTTTGCCTTCCGGGAGCAACGGCCCGCCGCGCAAAACTGTAACAATTTGAAATGTATGCTCATATTTTTGTGAACGCCGCGGCAAATATGTTCTATATTGCAACGTTTTAGTTCGGTCTGCCCTTTTCTTTTTGTATCAAAATGCTACAATAGGATCAGAGAGCACATCCGGTACACGAGAAGGGAGTTTCACAATGGAAGGACAGGTCACGCACATTCTGGGCATCGCGCCCTACGACGGGATGCAGACCGCCATGGAGCGGGTGGCGGAGGAATTCCCCAACATCCAGCTCGACGCCTATACCGGCGATTTGGAGGCCGGCGCGTCCATCGTCCGGTCGGTCCAGCTGGAAAACTACGACGTCATCATCTCCCGCGGCGGCACCGCCGACCGCATCCGGGAAGTGACCGACCTGCCGGTGGTGTCCATCCAGCTGTCGGTCTACGACGTGCTGCGGGCCATCAAAATGGCCGAGAACTACTCCAACCTCTACGCCATCGTGGGCTTTCCCAGCATCACCGAGCCGGCCCACACCCTGTGCGACCTGCTGCGGCTGGATATGGATATCATCACCATCCACAGCATGGACGAGACCAACCGCGCCCTGGACCGCCTGCGGGAGGGCGGCTACAAAATGGTGGTCAGCGACATGGTCACCCACACCCTGGCCCGGCAGAAGGGCTTCGACGCCTTTCTCATCACCTCGGGGGTGGAAAGCCTCCACGACGCTTTCGCCCAGGCCGTCCAGATCAGCGACCGTTTCCGCCAGCTGCGGCGGCAAAACCAGCTTTTGGAGGGCATCGCCCGCACCCGCAGCGGCAACACCGTCGTTCTGGACAAGGACGGCCAGCTGGTCTATGCCGCCAAGGAGATCCCCTCCCCCAAGCTGCTGGAACTGCTGCGGTCCAAGATCCCCGACATCTCGCCGGTTTCGCCCCTGCGCTTTTTCCACAGCGAAGGGAGCGAGTTCACCCGCGTGACCGCCCACCGGCTGCGGGCCGGCTGGGAACACTACTATGTGTTCCACTGCCAGCTGTCCCAGATCCCGCTGCGCTCGTCCAAAAACGGGCTGCGCTTTTTCGACGAGGCCGAGGCCATGCAGCAGTTCATGCACAGCTTTTACAGCATCAGCGGGGCCATGGGCGTGCTGGAGGAACAGGTCAACGCCATTGCGCCCACCCGCCAGCCGGTGATGATCCTGGGCGAGGTGGGCACCGGTAAAGAGCAGATCGCCCGGGCGCTGTACCTGCGCAGCCCGCTGGTGAACAGCCCTCTTGCGGTGGTGGACTGCAGCCTGATGACCGACAAAAATTGGGAGTACCTGTTCAACCACTACGCTTCGCCCCTGAACGAGGGCAGCTGCACCGTCTATTTCCAGCATTTGGAGCTTTTGTCCCACCAGTACCAGCAGGAACTTCTGGCGGTGGCCACCGAGACCAATCTCCCCCGCCGCGTCCGGCTGCTGTTCTCGGCGGCCTGCGTCGAGGGCCAGCCCCTGCCCGAGCCGGTGCAGGTGCTGCGCAGCCAGCTGGGCTGCCTGACCCTGCAGCTGCCCACCCTGCGCAGCCGCCGCGACGAGCTGCCCAGTCTGGCCAGCCTCTACCTCAGCAGCCTGAACGCCGAGCTGGGCAAGCAGATCATCGGCTTTGACCCCCGCGCCTCCGAGCAGCTGCTGCAATACGACTGGCCCAACAACTACACCCAGTTCAAGCAGGTGCTGCAGGAGCTTGTCACCCTGACCGACTCGGCCTACATCCGGGGCAGCGCGGTGGCCGAGGTGCTGGCCCGGGAGCGCAGCACCTACCATTCGGAGGCCGCCGTCTCCGCCCCGGCCGCCGAGGCGGCTTCCGGCACCCTGGACGAGATCGTCATGAACGCCATCCACCGCACCCTGGCCGCGGTGGGCGGCAACCAGACCGCAGCGGCCAAACGGCTGGGCATCAGCCGTACCACACTGTGGCGGTATCTGAACCCCCAAAAGGCCGCGACAGGTAAAAAATAAACGGCCCCTATGCACCAGAAGAACCCTCTCAGTCCCACTTTGGCCCTCTCCGGCCCTGCGGGCCACGGTTGCGGTGCCCTGTTCAGCTTCGCAGTCCCGTAAACGTGGCCCTCTCCGGCCCTGCGGGCCACCTCCCCCGCACGCGTGGGAGGGTAGGACCTATAGGTTACGTTAGCCTCTCCCGCGTGCGGGAGAGGTGGCACAGGACGCGTAAGCGGACTGTGACGGAGAGGGCTACCTCCCACGCGTGCGGGGGAGGTGGCATGGAGCGAAGCGACATGACGGAGAGGGCTGCAAACGGCCTCACGCCCCCGCGTCGTTCAGTTGGCTGCAGGCACGGTCCAACAGCTGCATGGTGACGGTGGTCAGGCTCAGGTAGCGGTCGGAGGCGTCCCGCAGCAGGCGGAAGGCGGCCTGCTGGGAGAGCACGGCCCCTTCTGCCCCGTCCCGCCAGATGCGTGATTCGAGAAAATTCTCGCTCAAGATCTGCAGCAGGTCGCAGGCGGTGTTCATGGCAAACAGCGCATTGGTGATGGCGTCGTCCAGTTCCGGGGTCAATGGTTTGTTCATCGGCCGTCCTCCTTACTTTCTTTATTTGTTTATATTATAAACCATATAGTTTATAATGTCAATCAAGTTTCTTTCTGTTTGTTCTGATATAAACTTTTTCGTTGACAATATCATCTTTTTCCCTTATACTTCCAACGAGGTGATTGTTTTGACCATCGTGCAAAAAATCAAAATGGCGCTGGCCTACAAAGGGATGACCCAGGCAGAGCTTGCCCGTCAGCTTGATATATCTCCACAACTGCTGAACAAACGGTTAAAAACTGGAAAGTTCACGGCGGAAGAACTGGAAGCCATCGCCCAGGCTATGGGCGCACGGTACACCTTCGGCTTTGTGTTCGAGGACGGCACCGAGATTTGACTTTTCCCCGCCGGGCCGCCCGCTGGCTATACAAAAAACTGCTCCTTTGTCCACACAGCGTGGAGAAAGGAGCAGTTTTTATATCCAGGAAAATTTTGGTGGGGCGGTCAGCGCTTGAGGTGGTTTTCCTCATAGTCCCGCAGGGCGGCCAGCGCCTTGGGGGCCAGCGGGAACAGGGCCACCATGTTGAACACCGTCATCAGGCCCACGCCCACGTCGCCCAGGTCCCAGACGAACTGGTAGGCCGCCAGGCCGCCCACGAACAGCATGACCAGGGCCAGCACTTTATACAAAGTCTGGCTCAGCCAGTTGTCGCCAAACAGGTAGGCGACGTTGGGCCGGGCGTAGAACAGGATGCCCAGGAAGGTGGAAAAGCTGAACAGCCACAAAATCACCGCGATGAACACCACGCCGAACTCGCCCAGATGGTACCGCATGGCGGCCTGCAGAAGGTCCATCCCTTCCAGGCCGGCGGTCAGGCTCTCGGGGGTCAGCAGCATGATCATGGCCGAGCAGCTGCAGATGACCAGCGTGTCGATGAACACGCCCAGCGCCTGCAGCAGGCCCTCCTTGGCGGGGTGGTCGATGTCGGCGGCGGCCGCCGCGCAGGGGGCCGAGCCCGACCCCGCCTCGTTGGAGAACAGCCCGCGCTTGGCGCCGTTCATGATGACCGCGCCGATGCCGCCGGCCACCGCCTGACGCAGGCCGAACGCCTCGGCGAAGATGCGGCCGAACACCCCGGGCAGCTGCCCGGCATTGCGCACGATGATGAACAGGGTGATGAAAAAGTAGCACGCCGCCATGACCGGCACCATCCGGTCCAGCACCTTGACGGTGGCGTGCTTGCGCAGGACGATCACCGCCGCCAGCGCCACCAGCGCCACAGTGGACCAGAGGGGCGGGATGTGGAAGGCGTTCTCAAACGAGGACGAGATGGAATTGGCCGTCACCTGGCTGATGCCGCACCAGCAGACCAGGCCCGACAGCGCAAACAGGGAGGCGATCACCGAGCGGCGGCGGCCGCTGCCCTCCTTGACGAACAGGTGGTGCAGGTAGTAGGCCGGGCCGCCCCGGTAGCCCCCGTAGAGGGGGTCTTTTTCTTTGTAGATCTGGGCCAGGGTGGCCTCGACGAAGGCGGTGGCCGAGCCCAGCAGCGCCATGATCCACATCCAGAACACCGCGCCCGCGCCGCCGGCCGAAATGGCCGCCACCACGCCCACCAGGTTGCCCATGCCCACCCGGCAGGCCGTGGAGACGATCAGCGCCTGCACCCCCGAGATATGGCCCTCGCTGTCGCTCTGCTTGTTGTTTTCCAGCGTGACCCGCATCATCTCGGGGAACAGCCGGAAGGGCAAAAACCGCGTCCGCACCGTGAAATACACGCCCGCCGGCACCAAAATCAGCACCAGCAGGGACAGCCCCAGGGTGCTGCCTCCCGGCAGGGGGATGCGGACAAGGTCCCCCCACAAAAAATGATAGATCGCTTCAATGACCGCCTGTATGGCCTGCATAAGATCAAACCTCACACTTTCTCCTCAAAAATCCGGCCGGCCGCCCCGGGCGGGGGCGCGGCACTTCAGTGTCGTGATACACTATAACACAGGCGGATACTTTTGTAAAGTAAATCAATGAAACAATATCCATCATTTTTTTCGATGGATACCCGCACAAAAAACGGACCACAGCGCTTTTTCCTTTCCAAACCCGGCGCAGTATGCTATAATGGCAAAAACGTTCTCACAAGGCATCCCGCGTCATGCGGCCGGAAAGGAGGCTCCTGGATGGAATTTTTTCTGGATATACTCGATTTGCTCCTGGAACCGTGGATGTGCTGGCTCCACGGCCGGCACCGCATCGCCTGGACCGTCCTCATGCTGCTGCTCCTGGCCTTTTTGGGCGGCTGCACAGCCATCCTGTTCCTGGCCCGGCACTGGGCCGGCGGCGCGGTGCTGGGCGTTCTTGCCTTGCTCTGTCTAGCCTTGCTGATCTATGGGCTTGCCGCAAAGTCCAAGCCCTCAAAACGCAGCTGGAACTCCTACTTTGACAAGCCCCGAAAGAAACCTTAGCCAACATACAAAAAACGGACCAGTTTTGCAACTGGTCCGTTTTTATCTGCGTCTTATCGGGGCGGCTTACTGTCTGTTCTGCGCCGGGCGGTCTGGGCCGGCGGGCTGCTCGCCGTCGAAAGGCAGCAGCTCCTCGCTGATGACCGAGAGCATTTCACCGAATTTGGCGCACTCCTCCGGGGAAAAGCGCTCCCGGATGCGGGCCACGGCGCTCTGCACGCGGTCGCCCGCGCCGCAGTAAGTCTCGTATTTCTGGGTGACGTGGAGCAGGTACTCCCGCTTGTCCTGGGCCGAACGGGTCTTTTCGACGTACCCCTTGCGCACAAGGCTGTTGATCTTGTAGGCCGCGTTGGGGGTCGAGACGTGCATGAAGTCGGCGAACTCGTTGACTGTGGGGCTGCCCAGGGCCCGAATGGCCTCCGCGGCGAAGATCTCCGCCGCGGTCAGGCCGGTCTCCTGATCCTGGAAGCGCGCGAACAGCTCGTGGTAAAAGCGGAGGGTAAACTCCTTGTACGCCGTTTTTACGATCTGTTCCAGCATATTGTTCCTCCCACAGGGCCGACGGTGCGCCACCGTTCCCGTCAGGTTCACACAGATCCCTCGGGGGCGTTGACCAGGGCAAAGGTCAGCTCGGCGGTGGCGGCCACCTGGCCGTCCACAGTCGCCTTGGCCTCGCCGATGCCCACGGGGCCCTTCTGCTTGGTCAGGGTGCACTCGATCTCCAGCACGTCGCCGGGGGTCACCTGGCGGCGGAAGCGGGCGTTCTTGATGCCGCCGAACAGGGCCAGCTTGCCCTTGTTCTCCGGCATGGACAGCAGGGCCACCCCGCCCACCTGAGCCATGGCCTCAACGATGAGGACGCCCGGCATCACATGGTACTGGGGGAAATGGCCCTGGAAAAAGGGCTCGTTGACGGTGACGCACTTGATGCCCTTGGCCCACTTGCCTTCCTCGCCGTCCACGATGCGGTCCACCAGGGCAAAGGGATAGCGGTGGGGCAGGATCTTGGCGATCTCGTCGGAATTATACTTCATCATCTCTCAGCCCTCCCACTTCTTGAACAGGACGCAGGCGTTGTGGCCGCCAAAGCCCAGCGAGTTGGACAGTGCGTAGCGCAGCTCGGCATTGCGGCCGGTGTTGGGCACATAGTCCAGATCGCAGGCCGGGTCGGGCACCTTGTAGTTGATGGTGGCCGGCAGGTAGCCGTCCTTCAGGGCCAGGGCGGTGAAGATGGCCTCCACGCCGCCGGCAGCGCCCAGCATGTGCCCGGTCATCGACTTGGTCGAGCTGACAGCCAGCTCATAGGCGTGCTGGCCGAACACCGTCTTGATGGCGGCGGTCTCGCTGGAATCGTTCAGCGGGGTGGAGGTGCCGTGGGCGTTGATGTAATCCACCTGATCGGCACTGACGCCGGCGTCGTCCAGCGCCTGCTGCATGGCGCGGGCGCCGCCCTCGCCGCCGGGGGCCGGCGCGGTGATGTGGTAAGCGTCGCAGGTAGCGCCGTAGCCCACCACCTCGGCGTAGATCTTGGCGCCGCGGGCCTTGGCGTGCTCGTACTCCTCCAGCATCAGGATGCCGGCGCCCTCGCCCAGCACAAAGCCGTCGCGCTCGGCGTCAAAGGGGATGGAGGCGCGGTTAGGGTCGTCCCCCACATGCAGCGCCCGCATGGAGGTGAAGCCGCCGATGGACAGCGGGGTCACGCAGGCCTCTGCGCCGCCGCACAGCATCACTTCGGCGTAGCCGTCGCGGATGTGGCGGAACGCGTCGCCCACGGCGTTGGAGCCGCCGGCGCAGGCGGTCACAGGGCAGGTGCACATCCCCTTGAAGCCAAAGGCGATGGCGATCTGGCCGGCGGCCATGTTGGCGATGCTGGAGGGGATGTAGAAGGGCGAAGCCTTGTCGAAGCCCTTCTGCAGGCAGCGGGTCTGCTCGCTCTCGGTGGTGGAGATGCCGCCGATGCCGCTGGAGACGATGACGCCGCAGCGCTCATGATCGACGGCTTCCAGGTCCAGGCCGCTGTCGGCCATGGCTTCCTTGGCGGAGGCCAGGGCAAACTGGCTGTAGCGGGCCATGTGCCGCACTTCCCGCTTGTCGATGACAGTGGTGGGGTCCCAGTCCTTGACCTCGCCGGCCAGGTGGACCTTCTGTGCGGACGAATCGTACTGGGTGATGGGCGCGATGCCGCACACCCCGTCACGGACAGCCTGCCAGCTCTCGGCGATATTGTGGCCCAGAGGGTTGACGGTGCCCATGCCGGTGATAACAACTCTGCGTTTTTCCATCTTATGCGTTCCTCCTCACATTCCCATGCCGCCGTCCACGCTGAGGACCTGGCCGGTGATGTACCCGGCCTCCTCCGAGGCCAGGAAGGCCACTGCGGCGGCCACGTCTTCGGGGTTGCCGGCGCGGCCCACCGGGATGGTGGACAGCATGGCCTGCCGGGCGGCGTCAGGCAGGGCCGCGGTCATATCGGTGGAGATGTAGCCGGGGGCCACCGCGTTGACGGTGATGCCGCGGGCGCCCATCTCCTTGGCCAGGGACTTGGTCATGCCGATCAGGCCGGCCTTGCTGGCGCAGTAGTTGATCTGGCCGGGGTTGCCGCGCAGGGCCACCACCGAGCTCATGTTGACGATGCGGCCGTAGCGCGCCTTCATCATGGGGCGGATGGCCGCCTTCATGCACAGGAACGCGCCCTTGAGGTTGGTTTCGATCACAGCGTCGAAATCTTCCTCCTTCATGGCCATGGCCAGGCCGTCGCGGGTGATGCCCGCGTTGTTGACCAGGATGTGGATGCCGCCCAGCTCCTTGACCGCGGTGTCGATCAGGGTCTTGGCGGCGGCGGGGTCGGCCACGTTGCCCTGGACGGCCCGGGCCTCCACGCCCAGGGCCTTGAGCTCCTCCAGGGTCTTTTCCGCGGCGGCGGTGTTGCCCGCATAGGAGAATACCACGTTCGCACCGCGGCGTGCCAGCTCCAGGCAGATGGCCCGGCCGATGCCGCGGGAGCCGCCGGTGACGACGGCGGTCTTTCCACTCATGCTGCCCATGTTACTCTCCTTTCAGCGCCTCGCACAGGGCGTCGATGTCGGCGCAGGTCTCCACTGCGCAGGTCTTGATGGCGGGCACGGTCTTTTTCACAAAACCGCTGAGGACTTTGCCGGGGCCAATCTCCACGATCATCTCCACGCCCAGCTCGGCCATCCGGCGGATGGTGTCCTCCATGTAGACCGAGGACTGCACCTGGCGCTCCAGCAGGGCGGGGACGGTGTCCCCCTCGCCCATTTCATGGCCCAGGCAGTTGAACAGGACGGGGAACTGCATCTCGCCGAAGGGCTCGGTCTTAAAGCGCTCCCGCAGGGCGTCGCCGGCCGGGGCCAGCAGCGAGGTGTGGAACGGCCCGCTCACCTTCAGGGGCAGGCACCGCTTGGCGCCCAGCTCCTTGGCCTTGGCGGCGGCGGCGTCCACCGCAGCCTTCTGCCCGCCGATGACCAGCTGACCGGGGCAGTTGTAGTTGGCGATCTCCACCACGCCCTCCGATGCGGCGGCCTCGCACGCAGCCCGCAGCTTGTCGCGGTCCAGGCCCAGCACGGCGGTCATGCCGCAGGGCACGCCGGCGGCGGCCGCCGCCATGGCCTTGCCGCGGAACGCTGCCAGCTCCACCGCCTGCTTGGCGGTAAAGACGCCGGCGGCGCACAGGGCCGAATACTCGCCCAGGCTCAGCCCGGCGGCGTAATCGGGGCGGATGCCCTTGTTGTACAGAATGGCGGTCATGCCGGCGGCAAAGGCCACCATACAGGGCTGGGTGTACTCGGTCTGGTTCAGCACCCCGTCGGGGTCGGTAAAGGAGACGGTCTTGAGATCAAAACCCACCTCAGCGCTGTCCAGCACGGCCCGGAACTCGGGGTATGCCTCGTACAGGTCGGCGCCCATGCCGGGGTGCTGGCTGCCCTGACCCGCATACAAAAATGCTATTTTCATGCTTCGAGTCCTTTCAGCGTAGCCTCACAGCCAGCCATCATTTCCTCAAAGATCTTGCGCAGAGGCTTGACCTCGTGCAGCATACCGGCCACCTGGCCGGACATAAAGCTGCCGGTATCCAGGTCGCCGTCAAAGACGGCGCGGCGCAGGGAGCCCAGGGTCAGCTTCTCGCGCTCGGCCAGGGGCATATTCTCCTTTTCCATCTCCAGGTACTGGCGGGCCATCTTGTTCTTCAGCACGCGGACGGGCGCGCCGGTGGTGCGGCCAGTGACGACGGTGTCGTTGGCGCCGGCCTTGATCAGGGCCTGCTTATAGTTGGGATGGATGGGGCACTCCTCGCTGACCAGCAGGCAGGTGCCCACCTGGACGCCGCAGGCGCCCAGGGCGTAGGCGGCTGCCATCTGGCGGCCGTCGGCGATGCCGCCGGCTGCGATGACGGGGGCGCTGACCGCGTCCACCACCTGGGGCACCAGGGCCATGGTGGTCATCTCGCCCACATGGCCGCCGCTCTCGGTGCCCTCAGCGATGAAGCCGTCCACATGGTAGCGCTCGAGGCGCTTGGCCAGGATGGGGGCAGCCACCACGGGGAACACCTTGATGCCGGCCTCCTTCCAGGCCGGGACATACTTGCCGGGGTTGCCTGCGCCGGTGGTGACCACCTTGACCCCTTCCTCCACGACGACCTTGGCCAGCTCGTCGATGTGAGGGTTCATCAGCATCAGGTTGACGCCGAAGGGCTTGCCGGTGGAAGCCTTGGCGGTGCGGATCTCCTTGCGGAGGGTCTCGGCGTCCATGCCGCCGGAACCGATCAGGCCCAGCGCGCCGGCGTTGGAAACGGCGGCGGCAAAAGCGCCGGTGGCGATGTTGGCCATGCCGCCCTGGATGATCGGGAATTCAGTCCCCAGAAGCTCGTTGATTTTCATGTTAAACTCCTTCTAAAACTACGGGCGTACAGGCCGTTAGGCAAGCTGCAGCAGGGCGCCGGCCCAGGTCAGGCCGCCGCCGAACCCGGCGCACAGCACCCGCTGGCCGCTGCGCAGCTGGCCCGAGCTGACCAGCTCGTCCAGCAAAATGGGGACGCTGGCAGCCGAGGTGTTGCCGGTGCGGGCAATGTTGCCGGCGCACTTGGCGGGGTCCAGCTTCAGCTTTTTGATGGCGTGGTCCAGGATGCGCTGGTTGGCCTGGTGGAACGCAAAGCGGTCCACCTCGTCCAGGGAGATGCCGGCCTTGGCCGCCACCTCTTTGGCGCAGCGGGGCAGCACTTCCACCGCAAAGCGGAACACTTCCTTGCCGTCCATGTGGATATAACTGGGGGCGCCGGTGTTGACGCCGGGGATATACAGCACTTCGCTGTTGCCGCGGCTGCCCATCACGGCGCACAGGGAGGGGTAATCCTCTCCCCACTGCACGACGGCCGCGCCTGCGCCGTCGCCGAACAGCACGCAGGTGGAGCGGTCGGTAAAGTCGGTGATGCGGCTCAGCACCTCGCACCCGATCACGAGGCCGTACTTGCGCTCGCTGGCGGCCAGCAGGCACTCGGCGGTGTGCAGGCCGTAGACAAAGCCGGCGCAGGCCGCGTTCAGGTCAAAGCAGACGGTGTCCTCGGCAAGGCCCAACTCCTTCTGCAGCACGCAGGCCGCCGAGGGGGTCATGGTGTCCTGGGTCAGGGTCGCCACCAGGCAGACGCCGATCTGGCTGGGCGCAAGGCCCGCGCGCTCGATCGCCTGCCGGGCCGCCGCCAGGGCCAGGCCCAGATGGGTCTCGCCTTCGGCGCAGTAATGGCGGCTCCGGATGCCGGTGCGGGTGGTGATCCACTCGTCGCTGGTATCGACCTTCTTTTCCAGGTCGAAATTGGTCACTTCCTGCGCAGGCAGGGCCGAACCGGTGCTGATGAGCTTGATGCCACTCATACGCGCTCCTTTCTCAGGGCGTTGGCGCCCATCATGCGGAATTTTTTATACCGGGCCGCAGCCAGGGCCGAACCGCTCATCTTGGACAGGGCAGCCAGCTCTTTGGCCAGCAGCTCGTCCAGGGCGCGGTAAACGGCCTGGGGGTCGGTGTGGGCCCCGCCTTCCGGCTCGGGGATGACGCCGTCGATCACCTTCAGTTCCAGCAGGTCGGCGGCGGTCAGCTTCATGACGTCGCAGGCCTCGGCCGAGCGGGAGGCGTCCTTCCACAAAATGGCGGCAAAGCCCTCCGGGGAAAGCACCGAGTAGACGGCGTTCTCCAGCATAAAGACGCGGTTGCCCACGCCCAGCGCCAGCGCGCCGCCGCTGCCGCCCTCGCCGGTGACGATCGAGATGACCGGCACCGTCAGACGGGAGGACAGTGCCAGGGTGGAGGCGATGGCCTCGCCCTGGCCGTGGGCCTCGGCCTCCAGGCCGGGGTACGCGCCCGCCGTGTCGATGAAGGTGACAATGGGCCGGCGGAACTTTTCAGCCTGCAGCATCAGCCGCTGGGCCTTGCGGTAGCCCTCGGGGGAGGGCATCCCGAAGTGGTAGGCCACGTGTTCTTCCAGGGTGTGGCCTTTGCGGTGGCCGATGACGGTCACCGGCTTGCCGTGGAACAGGCCCACGCCGCCGTAGATGGCGCCGTCATCCATGCAGCAGCGGTCACCCCGCTGCTCAAAGAAATCGGTAAACAGGGCGGAGACGAACTCCGCGGTGCCCGGCCGCTCAGGATTGCGGGCCAGGGCCACCCGCTGGGCGGGCTTCAATTCATTTGCCACGGCTGTCCCCTCCTTTTCCATGCAGTTTGAGCAGGCGGATCAAGGTGCTGCGCAGCCGGGCCCGGGGGACGATGGCGTCCACAAAGCCGTGCTCCAGCAGATACTCTGCCGTCTGGAAACCTTCGGGCAGTTTTTCGCCGATGGTCTGCTCGATGACCCGGGGCCCCGCAAAGCCGATCAGCGCGCCGGGCTCGGCCAGCATGATGTCGCCCAGGCTGGCAAAGCTGGCGGTGACGCCGCCGGTGGTGGGGTGGGTGAAGATCGAGATATACAGCCCGCCGTGCTCCGAGAAGCGCTCGATGGCGGCGGAGGTCTTGGCCATCTGCATCAGGGAGAGGATGCCCTCCTGCATCCGCGCGCCGCCGCTGGCCGAAAACAGGATCAGCGGCAGCTTGTTCCTGTCGGCGTACTCGATCAGGCGGGCGACTTTCTCGCCCAGGGCGGCGCTCATGCTGCCCATGAAGAACCGGCTGTCCAGGACGCCGGCCGCCACCTTCTGGCCGTCGATGCGGCCCACAGCAGTGACGACGCCCTCGCCCAGGCCGGTGCGGCGGCGGGTGCCGTCCAGCTTGGCCTCATAGCCGGGGAAATCGAGGGGGTTGTTCGAGACGACATCCTCGTCCAGCTCCTTGAACGAGCCCTCGTCCAGGATAAGGCTCAGGCGGTAATACGCGCCGATGGGGTGATGATAGCCGCACTGGGGGCAGACATACTGGTTTTTGACCAGCTCCCGCCGCAGCACCGGCTGCCCGCAGTGGGGGCAGTTCTCCTCGGTGTTGCCGGGCAGCACCGCGCCCGAATCCCGCAGGGCTTTCAGGCTCAGCAGTTTATGCCGCCGGCGGACAAACACGTTGCTCATGCCTTGTCCTCCTCATCCCCGGCGCTGCTCCACTTGAGCAGGGTGTCCAGGTTCTCGTCCAGGAAAGCGGTGGTGCAGGTGCCCCGCACAAAGTCGGGGTGGTACAGGATCTGGTGCAGCAGGTCGGCGTTGTTGGCCGGCCCATCGATCACCAGTTCCTCCAGCACGCGGCGCATCCGGCGGATGGCTTCCAGCCGGGTGGGCGCCCAGACGATCAGCTTGGCCATCAGGGAGTCGTAGTAGGGCGGCAGGGTGTAGCCGCTGTACAGGCCGGTGTCCACCCGGACGCCGCAGCCGCCCGGCAGATGGACAAAGTCGATCTTGCCCGGGCAGGGCTGGAAGTTGTGAGTGGGGTCCTCGGCGTTGATGCGGCACTCGATGGCGTGGCCCCGGAGGGAGATCTCCTCCTGGGTGTGGGACAAGGGCAGGCCCGCCGCAATGCGGATCTGCTCCCGCACCAGGTCCATCCCGGTGACGAACTCGGTGACCGGGTGCTCGACCTGGATCCGGGTGTTCATCTCGATGAAGTAGAAGTTGCCGTCGGGGTCCAGCACGAACTCGATGGTGCCGGCGTTCTCATAGTGGGCGGCCTTGGCGGCAGCCACGGCGGCCGCGCCCATCTTTTCCCGCAGTTCAGGGGTCAGGGCGCGGGAGGGAGACTCCTCCAGCATCTTCTGGTTGCGCCGCTGGATGGAGCAGTCACGCTCCCCCAGCTGGATGACATGGCCCATCTTGTCGGCCATGATCTGGAACTCGATGTGCTTGGGGTTCAAAATCAGCTTTTCGAGGTACATCTCGCCGCTGCCGAAGCAGGCGACCGACTCGCTGCGGGCCTCCTCAAAGAGGGGGATCAGCTGGTCGGGCTCAAAAACGCGGCGCATACCGCGCCCGCCGCCGCCGGCCGACGCCTTGATCAGGACCGGGTAGCCGATGGAATCGGCCAGGGCCTTGGCCTCCTCTGCGGTGGCCACCGCCCCGTCCGAGCCGGGCACCACCGGCACGCCGGCGGACTGCATCAGCTTGCGGGCGGCCGCCTTGTTGCCCATGGCGCGGATGACGTCCCCCGAAGGCCCGATGAACGCGATGCCAGCCTCGGCGCAGGCGTCGGCAAACTGGTCGTTCTCGCTCAAAAAGCCGTAGCCGGGGTGGATGGCGTCGCAGTGGGCGGCCTTGGCCACCGTCAGGATGGCGTTCATATTCAGGTAGCTGTCCGCTGCCCGGGCGGGGCCGATGCAGTAGGCTTCCTCGGCCAGCTGAACGTGGATGGCCTCGGCGTCGGCGGCGGAGTAGACCACCACCGGCTCGATCTCCAGTTCACGGCAGGCCCGCTGGATGCGCAGGGCGATCTCGCCGCGGTTCGCAATCAAAACACGCTTGAACATGGCCTTACCCTTCCCGGTAGCGGATCAGGCTGTCCCCAAAGGACACCAGCGCGCCGTCTTCCTGCAGGATCGCTTCAATGACGCAGTCGCACGGAGCCTTGACCTCGCTCATCATCTTCATTGCCTCCATGAGGCAGACGGTCTGACCCTTCTGCACCTTGTCGCCGACCTGCACAAAGGGCGGCTGATCGGGCGCAGGCGCAATGTAAAAGGTGCCCACCACAGGGGCGGTGATGCACTTGCCCTCCTCCGCAGGGGCGGGGGCGGCGGCAGGGGCTGCCGGCGCGGGGGCGGGAGCTGCCGGCGCAGCCGGGACGGCCGCGGGCGCGGCGGGGGCAACCGGTGCAGCGGGGATGCCCTTGCCCATCTCCAGGTCGGCATCCTTGGAGTGCAGCTTAAAAGAAGTGAGGCTGCTGGCGTCAAACCGGGCCATCAGCTCCAGAATTTCCTGATTGGTCATAGAAGGCTCCTTTCGGTCCAGAAGCAATGTACAAAATCTCTGGCAGGGAAAGGTTTACTCAGCCTTCTCAGCCTCGCCGGCGTGCTCCTGCAGGTAGTTGTAGATGTCGCCGACCGTCTTCATGTTGGGCAGGTCCTCGTCGGCAATGGCGATGCCGAAAGCCTCCTCCAGAGCCATCGACAGCTCGACGGCGGACAGGGAATCGGCCTCCAGGTCCTCGGCCAGGGTGGCCTCCATGGTGACCTTGTCGGCGTCGCAGCTCAGAGTCTCAACGATAATTTCCTTAACCTTCTCGAAGTCCATGATGATTTCTCCTTTTCAACCTTGTGTTTGTTGTAGAATTGATTCAAATTTTGTGACAGATTATTTTATCTAAAATTATTTAGAAAAAATAATTGTACGAGTATTTTAGCAGATTGCTGTCATTTGTCAAGGGGGTTTTGGCAAAAAACACGAAACTCTTTTCCCCTCCCGGCTTTTGCGTCCAAAATCAAACCGGGCACGGACAGCCCAAACAAAAACCCGCCAGGGCTGCCGCTTTTCCTTTTGCGGGCCCTGACGGGAAAAATATTTTTATAAAAAATTTTTACAAAGCCGGCGTCTCAGGCCGCCTCGCTGGAAGCGTCCCCTTCTCCGGCGGGTTCCTCGCCCAGGGAAGCGCCGCCGTCCCCGGCGTCACCCTCCGCGCCGCTTTCGGCGCTGGAAGCAGCCTCGCCGGACGCCGCGCTGCTGGCGCTATCGGACGCGGCCTCACTGCTGGACACCGCGTCGGGGTTCACCCCTTGGAGGATGGCCTCCTGCAGTTCTTCGGGGTCCATCATCACCACCGAGTTGGCCGCCTGGGAGGAGGCGGTCTGCTCGGGCTTGGTGGCGCTCTCGGTCAGGCCGGTCAGGTACCAGCTGCCGCTGGTGCGCGCGAACAGGTAGTCCATATATTTGGTGGGGGTGTCGGACTGGGTGCCGATCAGATCGCCGGTGGTGTTCATGGGGATATAGCCTACCGTCACGTGCAGCAGGCCGTCCTGCTTGAACAGATCGGTGACTTCGGCCCGGTAATAGCCCACGCTGCCGGTGATGGGAATGCTGTAGCACTGGGTGGCCTCGTCAAAGACGATGGTCATGTCGTCCATGTCAAAGCTGCGGTGGGTCAGGTGGAACGAGGGCCCCAGCAGCCGGGCCAGGTAGGCGTCCACTTCCACGGCCGGCAGCAGCAGCTGTTCGGTCACAGGGTCGTGGGCGTAGTTGTCAAAGTTGCCCTGCGTCTCCTGGATGTTGTAGATGCAGCCCCAGACGGCGGCTTCCCGCAGCGTCAGGTCGTCGATGTTCTCGATGCCGTCGAAGGGCAGCGGGTCGAACAGGACCAGCCCCTCCAGCTTATCCTCGTATTCCTGCATCTGTTCGGTGTTGTCGAACAGGCTGGCCACCAGCTGGACGCCGGCCCCCAGCACGGTAAAAATCCCGATGACCATCAGCACCACGATGGCCAGCCCCAGCGCCTGACGGCGGCGGCGGCGGTGGATGCGTGCGTGTTCCTCCGGGGTCACATAGGTTTTCATGATTTGCACTGTCTCCTAGTTTGTCAAGATCGTTTGCACGGGCTGTGCCGCACGGATATCTCCGTATAGTATAGCACAACCCGCCGCCGTGCGCAAAAGATAGGCTATGGTAATTTTGTGAAAAGCGCCCCTGCCCGGCGCAAATTGGCTCTTGTCTGGAAAGGCGGACACGTTTATACTATCCTCATACAGAAAGGAGTCCTGCAAAATGATCCGTTTTACCAACGATTACAGCGAGGGGTGCCATCCTTCCATTCTGGAAGCCATGGCCGCCACCAACACCGAGGGCAACCACGGCTATTCCACCGACCCCCATTCGGCCCACGCCCACGAGCTGATCCGGGCCGCCATCGGCCGGCCTGACGCCGACGTCCACATCCTGGTGGGCGGCACCCAGACCAACGCCACCGCCATCGCCGCCTTCCTGCGGCCCTACGAGGCGGTGATCGCCGCCGTCAGCGGCCATATCTGCGTCCACGAGACCGGCGCCATCGAGGCCACCGGCCACAAGTGCATCGCCTGCCCCGCCGAGGACGGCAAGCTGACCCCCGGCGCGGTCCGGGCCGCCGTGGCCGCTCACCCCGACGAGCACATGGTCAAGCCCCGGATGGTCTACATCAGCCAGACCACCGAGATTGGCACCCTGTACACCCTGGCCGAGGTGGAAGCCCTGCGGGCCGTCTGCGACGAGCTGGGGCTGCTGCTCTATCTGGACGGCGCGCGGCTGGCCGCGGGCCTGGCCGCCGGCGGGCCCTCCCTGCCCGAGCTGGCCCGCCTGTGCGACGCCTTTTACATCGGCGGCACCAAGAACGGCGCATTGTTCGGTGAGGCGCTGGTGCTCCTGAACGACGCCCTCAAGCCCGACTTCCGCTACAACATCAAGCAGCGCGGCGGGATGCTGGCCAAGGGCTGGCTGCTGGGCATCCAGTTCGAGACGCTGTTCCAGGACGGCACCGGCGCTTTCTACACCTCGCTGGCCGCCCATGCCAACGAGATGGCCCTGAAGCTGAAAGCCGGCATCGCGGCGCTGGGCTATCCCTTCTCCTGCGACAGCCCCACCAACCAGCAGTTCCCCATCTTCCCCGACGAGGTGGTCAAGGCGCTGGCCCCGGACTTTGGGTTCGAGTTTTCGGCTAAGCCCGACGCGGCCCACACCTGCATCCGTCTGGTGACCAGCTGGGCCACCCCCGAGGCCAACGTGGACGCCTTCCTGGCCGCCCTCAAAGCCCTGTCCTGACCGTCACCCCCCGCCCCTGCACTTTTCTCCGCATGGGCGGGCTTTTTACTGCCAGGAAGCCCAGACTTCCGGCTGGTAGCCCACCGTCGCCTGACGCCCGTTGCGCACGATGGGCTGTTTGAGCAGCTGCTGGTTTTCAAACAGCTTGTCCTCTTTCTGCCAGTCGATCAGGGCGTCCAGCAGGGCCAGGGTCTGCTTGTCCTTCGCGTTCGGGTCCACCAGGTTCTGCCAGCCGCCCACCGCCCGGGCGACATTGTCGAACTCCCCGCGGCTCATCCCCTTTTCCTTCAGGTCGATCATCTGGAAGCGGATGCCCCGCTCCTTGAAGTAGCGCTGGGCCTTTTTGGTGTCGAAGCTCTTGCTGGTGCCAAAGATCTGGATATTCATAGTCGTGTGTCCTTTCCGTTTTTGTCCCGGCTATTGTACCATATCGCCGGCCGAAAGTATAGACCAGCGCGTCTTTCGGCGCGCGCCAGGGGCCCTTTGGGAATAGACCGGCCCCCCGGCGGGCATACTCTTGTGCAGTACGACCCAAAGGAGGCAATGCCATGAAAGCGATCGTCGATCCCAATCTCTGCATCGGCTGCACCCAGTGCGCCGGCCTGTGCCCCGAAGTCTTTTCGATGGACGGGACGCTGGCCGTGGCCATCCCCGGCGACATCCCCGGCGAGGACGTGCCCCAGGCCGTCGCCGCCGCCGAAGCCTGCCCGGTAGGCGCCATCAGCACCGTCCAGTAAGCGCCCCCGCCCCGCCCGGAAAAGCCGGACGGGGCCGTTTTTTGCCCTGCGGCTTGTCCCCATGGGCCTTTTTGTGCTATACTAAACGGTAATGGTGCGGCAGACGCACAGCCCTTCTGCACAGGGGCTGCACATACAGGGAGGAATCACGCAATGTCTTTACTGGTCGTTGACGGCAACAGCATCGCCAATCGGGCCTTTTTCGGTATCAAGGTTCTGACCACCAAAGAAGGACAGTACACCAACGCCATCTATGGCTTTATGAACATCCTTCTGTCCCTGACCCAGAATTATCAGCCGGACGAGGTCGCCATTGCCTTTGACCTGCCTGCCCCTACGTTCCGCCACAAAATGTACGATGGCTATAAAGCCAACCGGCACGGCATGCCGGATGAACTCGCTGCCCAGATGCCGCTGCTGCGGCAGCTTTTGACCCTCCTCGGCTACAAGCTGGTCACTGCCGAGGGGTGGGAAGCCGACGATATCCTCGGCACCCTGGCCGCCGCCTGCGACAAGCGCGGCGAGACCTGCTACCTCGCCACCGGCGACCGGGACAACCTGCAGCTGGTCAGCCCCACCACCACCGTCCTGCTGGCCACCACTTCGCGCGGGCACAGCGAGACGCGGGTGATGGACGAGGCCGCCGTGCGGGAAAAGTACGGCCTGGCCCCCAAACAGCTGATCGACGTCAAGAGCCTGCAGGGGGACACCTCCGACAACATCCCCGGCGTCAAGGGCATCGGGGAAAAGACCGCCCTGGCCCTGATCCAGCAGTTCGGCAGCCTGGAAGGCGTCTATGAACATCTGGACGATCCTTCCATCAAGCCCCGCCAGCGGGCCAACCTGGAAGCCTACAAAGCGGACGCCGAGCTCAGCTATACCCTCGGCACCATCCGCACCGACGCCCCGGTCGAGACGGCCGCCGGCGCCTACCGCCCCGGCGAGGGGGACAAGCCCGCCGCCGTCCGCCTGATGCTGGACCTCGAGATCCGGGCCCTCATCCCCCGGCTGGGGCTGGAACACGTCCTGCCGGCTGACGACCAGCCCGAGCCGGAGGCCGAACAGCCTCTGCCCACGGCCCAGGTGGGCCCCCTGCCCGAGCACCCCGCCGGGCTGTGGCTGCTGGCCGCCCGGCCCCCCGTCTACGGCAAGCAGGGCAACCGGATCGTCATCGACCGGCCTGCCCACTGGTACGCCGTCCAGGACGACCGGGTCTGCCCCCTGGAGGACGACGCCCTGCCCCGCCTGCTGGACGATCCCGCCCTGCAGCTGGAAGTGTTCGACGCAGCCCCCCTCTACGCCGCGGCCATGCAGGCCGGCGGCTGGGGCAGCTCCATCACCTGGGACGGCAAGCTGGCCGCCTACCTGCTGGACGCTTCGGCGGCCAAGTACAGCATCGCGGCCCTGGCCGAGGCGTATAAGATCAAGCCCGCCTTCGCCTGCGAGGACTGGCCCGACGCGCCCTGCCTGGCCGGCCTGTTTGCCAAAATGAAGGCCGAGATCACCGCCCTGGGGGAGGACTTCCTCTACAGCGAGATCGAGTTCCCCCTGGCCCAGGTGCTGGCCGATATGACCCGCACCGGCGTCCTGGTGGACAGAGCCGGCATCGAGCGGTTCGGCGCGGAGCTGCACAAAAAGATCGAGGAAAAGCTGGCCTACATCCGCAGCCAGGTGGAGGACCCGAACTTCAACCCCAACAGCCCCAAACAGCTGGGGGATATGCTGTTCGTTCATATGAAGCTGCCCCACGGCCGCAAGACCAGCCGGGGCTGGTCCACCGACAACGCCACCCTGCAGAAGCTGCGGCCCGACTGCCCCCTCATCGACGACATTTTGCAGTACCGCTCCTACCTCAAGCTGTACTCCACCTACGCCGAAGGGCTGTTGAAGGTCATCGGTCCCGACGGGCGGATCCACTCCACCTTCAACCAGACCGAGGCCCGCACCGGCCGCCTCTCGTCGGATAACCCCAACCTGCAGAACATCCCCATCCGCACCGAGCTGGGCAGCCAGCTGCGCGGCTTCTTCATCGCAAAGCCGGGCTGCGTCTTTGTGGACGCCGACTACAGCCAGATCGAGCTGCGCATCCTGGCCCACATCACCGGGGACGAGCACATGCAGGCGGCTTTCCGCAGCGGGGAGGACATCCACCGCAGCACCGCCGCCAAGATCTACGGCATCCCCCTGTCGGAGGTCACGCCGCGGCTGCGCACAGCGGCCAAGGCCATCAACTTCGGCATCATGTACGGCAAGGGGGCCTTCAGCCTCTCGGAGGACCTGGGGGTCTCGGTGCGGGAAGCCGGCGTTTTCCTCAAGAACTACCTGGCCAGCTTCCCCAAAGTGGACAGCTATATGCAGCAGACCATCGCCGACGCCAAGGAGAAGGGCTACGTCAGCACCCTGTTCGGGCGGCGGCGGGCCCTGCCGGAACTGGCCAGCTCCAACGTGAACGTCCGGGCCAGCGGCGAGCGGATGGCCCGCAACACCCCCATTCAGGGCACTGCGGCCGACGTCATCAAGCTGGCGATGGTAAAAGTCTGGCGGCGCATCCGGGCCGAAGGGCTGCAGAGCCGGCTGATCCTCACCGTCCACGATGAACTGATCGTCGAGGCCCCCGAGACCGAAGCCGAGACCGCCGCCCGCATCCTGAAAGAGGAGATGGAGGGCTGCGTCCACTTCGCCGTGCCTCTGGACACCGACGTCCGCCAGGGCAAGTCGTGGCTGGAAGCGCACTGAGACGCGTTTTGTCCAGCCCAAACGCAAACATCTGTCTGATTGTCAATCTGCAAAGGAACGAGAGCAACCATGATCATTCTGGGAATCGAATCCACCTGTGACGAGACGGCGGCCGCCCTGGTCGAGGACGGGCGCGTCCTGCACAGCAACGTCATCGCCACCAGCGTCAAAGAACAGGCCCTCTACGGCGGGGTGGTGCCCGAGATCGCCAGCCGCCGCCACTGCGAATACATCAGCGCCACGGTGGGCAAGGCCCTGGCCGACGCCGGCCGCACCATCGACGAGGTGGACGCGGTCGCCGTCACCTTTGCCCCCGGCCTGATCGGGGCGGTGCTGGTGGGGGTCAACTTTGCCAAGGGGCTGGCCTACGCGGCCGGCAAGCCGCTGGTGCCGGTCCATCACCTGCGGGGGCACATCGCCGCCCTCTACCTGACCCACCCGGAGCTCAAGCCCCCGTTCCTCTGTCTGGTGGCCTCGGGCGGGCACAGCCACATCGTGCAGGTGGAGGACTACACCCGGTTCCGGGTGCTGGGCCGGACGGTGGACGACGCCGCCGGCGAAGCCTTTGACAAGGTGGCCCGCACCCTGGGCCTGCCCTATCCCGGCGGGCCCAGCATCGCGGCCGCCGCCAAAACCGGCGACCCCAAAGCCTACCGCCTGCCGGTGCCCCATGTGGAGGGCAAATACAACGTCAGCTTCTCGGGGCTGAAAACCGCCGTCCTGAACGAGGTCAACCAGGCCCATATGAAGGGCCTGCCGGTGAACGTGCCCGACCTGGCCGCCTCCTTTCAGGAGCGGATCGACGGCATCCTGGCCGAAAAGCTGCTGGCCGCCGCAGCCGACACCGGCGCGGCCCAGGTCTGCCTGGCCGGAGGCGTGGCCGCCAATGGCCGGCTGCGCCAGCTGGTCAACGACGGGGCCCAGAAGCTGGGCGCGCAGGTCTTTCTGCCCCAGCTCAAATTCTGCGGGGACAACGGCGCCATGATCGCCAGCCAGGGCTATTACGAGTACATGGCCGGCCACACCGCCGGCCTTGACCTGAACGGCCTGCCCACCCTGCCCATCGACTACATCTAAATAAAACCGGCCGGCGTTCCGGCCGCACAGCAAAAAACCTGCCCGTCTGTTCTCACGCAGATGGGCAGGTTTTTGGTTTTTATTGCGCCGTTTCGGTATTGCCGGCGGGCCGGGGCGGTTCCAGCCGGGGCCAGAAGGCTGCAACTTCGGGGTTGCGGCGCTTGCGCAGCAGGAATACCGTGGGGATCAGGTAGATCAGCGCGCCGGTCAGCATACTGGGGTCATAGCTGCTGACCACCTCGCTGATGGAGGCCGTGCTCTCGTACAGGCCCGAACCGATCAGGGCGGCCACGTCCTGCATCGTGTGCAGGAACACCAGCACCCAGAGGTTGCCCCCGCGGAAATAGATGGCCGCGTACAGGGTCCCCAGCGCGGCGGTCATGCCGCACTGGACCAGCACCCCCACCGGCGCGCTGGACAGCAGGTTGACCAGGTGCCCTGACCCGAACAGCAGCCCTGAGAGCAGGCAGGCTTTCCAGACGCCGGCGCGGCCGGGGCCGAAGTGCTCCAGCAGCGTTTCAGCGATGACGCCCCGGAACAACGTCTCCTCCGCCAGGCTGATGAGGAACATACACAGGAAAAACACCGCGATCTGCCACGCCGGTTTGAACACCGCCTCCGGTCCCGGCTGCAGGTTGACGCTGAAGGCCAGGCTGACCATGACAAAGGGGACCATCCCCACCAGCAGGCCGTCCAGAAAGCCGCGGCCCCGCTGGCGGTAGACCCACAGCCGCCCGGTGCGCCCGAGCAGGAACACTCCTGCCAGCACACCGAACAGCTCGTTCACGCTTTGCAGCAGAAAATCCTCCTGGGCAAAGGGCCAGTAGACGGCAGGCCCCAGCAGCGTCAGCACCAGGACGAACAGAGTGGTGCCCGCCCGCATCGCTGCCAGAAACAGCACGACAGCCAATATACAATAGAGGAACGGGTGCGCAGCCCGCATTCGTTTGAGCATTCTGCGATCCTCCCGGATGGTCAAATTTGCGGGGAGGGAGCCTCCCCCAACCATTGTATCACAAAACAGGAGGCGGAAAAACAGCTTTCACAATTCTTTTACGTGCTGGCGTCCTGCCCCAGCAGCTTTTCCAGCGTGGCGCACAGGGCGCGGAAGTCGATGGGCTTGGAGATGTGCGCGTTCATCCCGGCGGCGGTGGTGGCCGCGATGTCCTCGGCAAAGGCATTGGCCGTCACCGCGATGATGGGCACCGTCCGGGCGTCGGGGCGCTCCATCGCGCGGATGGTCCGGGCCGCTTCGCAGCCGTCCATCTGGGGCATCTGCATATCCATCAGGATGGCGTCGATCTCATAGGGCGCCGCATTCTGGAACAGCTCCACCGCCTCCTGCCCGTTCCAGGCCTGGAGCACTTCCAGCCCGTTCATGGTCAGGATCTCGTTGGCGATCTCCATGTTCAGCAGGTTGTCCTCGGCCAGCAGGATCTTCCTGCCCGCGAGGGAGAACGCCTCCCCCGCCTTGCCGGTCTTCAGGTCCTCCCTGGTCTGGCGGCTCTCGGCCTCGGCCTGGGCCGTGATGAAGGGCACCGTAAGGGTAAAGGTGGTCCCCTTGCCCAGGGCGCTGTCCACGTAGATCTGGCCGCTCATCTGGGTGACAAGGCTCTTGACGATGGGCATTCCCAGCCCGGTGCCCACCACCTGCCGGGAGAAGAAACGGGTCTCCCGGGCGTAGGGCTCGAACAGCTGGGGCAAAAACTCCTCCGACATCCCGATGCCGGTATCTTTGACCACGAACTGGTACTGCGGGGTGGGCGGGCCGCCCATCTGCCGCACCGTCACCTCCACGCGCTCGCCGGGGGAAGTGAACTTGAATGCGTTGGACAAGAGGTTGTTCAAGATCTGGGTGATGCGGGTAGCGTCCCCCATGACGCAGCTGTCGGTGATCTCGCAGTGGACGGCAAAGTCCTTGTTTTCCCGCCGGGCCTGCAGGATGAACGAGTCGGTGCAGGCTTTGACGCAGGCCGCCAGGTCAAAGGCTTCGTTGTTCAGCACCACCTTGCCCTGTTCCATCCGGGACATATCCAGGATATCGTTCACCAGGTCCAGCAGCTGCCGGCCCGAGTAGGCGATCTTTTCGGCGTACTCCCGGACCTTGTCCGGCTCGCCGGTGTGCTGGCGCAGCAGGTCCACCACGCCCAAAATGGCGTTGAGGGGGGTGCGCATATCGTGGGACATATTGTTGAAGAAGGCCAGCTTGGCCTTTTCGCTCTTGCGGGCGGTGGCCAGCGTTTCTTCCAGCAGGCGGCGCTCCTGGATCTGGCGGCGCTTTTCCTGGTCCACCTCGCGGAAGCAGAGGACCGCTTCCTCCGGTTCCAGCGTCTCGTCAAACAGGACCCGCACGTTGATCCAGCGCTCGCCGCTCTCGTACTTGCCCAAAAAGTCGCCGCCGTAATCCCGGACATGGCCGTCCACCAGGCTGCGCAGGCTGTCGGTGGAAAAGCTCTTGCGGAACTCGTCGATGGTGTCCGGCTCCATCACCGCGCCGATCACGTGCAGAAAATCCTCGTAGGGACCCTTGGGCTGCAAGTTCTTGCGGGCATATGGGGAGCCTTTGATCATCTCGTAGGTGCCGTCCCGGTAGTTGATGCGGAACAGCCCGTAATACGAGTTGCTCAGCACCTTGACCGTCTCGACGCTGCGCTCCACCATCGAGTCCAGCCGCACGTTGCGCCAGACGATGGCCGCAAACCCCGCGCACCAGGCCGCCAGGATGATCCCGTACAGCAGGGTGAACAGGTGCAGCTGGGACAGCATCCGCTCCACCGGCAGGGTGATGAGCACCAGCCACCCATTGGTGAGCCAGGTGCAGTAAGCGCCGCGGCGCACCCCGTCGATGTCGTCAATAAAGTCGTCGTAGCGCGCAAAACGGCCCTCCGCGGCCCCCTCCTGCAGGCTGGCGATGTAGGCGGGGAAAGCAGGGTCGTCCATGTCCAGGTCGGTGCGGGCGTACAATACCTGCCGGCGCCCGTCGCACAGGAAGATGGACGCCCCTTCGGGCAGCTCCACCTGGCCCAGGTCGATCGCCAGATTTTCGGGGAACACGTCAAAGGCCACCACGGTATCGCTGTGGACGCACTGCTGGGCCACCGTCAGCACGTCCCGGCCGTAGATCACATCGGTGTAAACGTCGGTGATGATGGGCTCGCCGCCCGCCGCCATGGCCTGCTGATACCACTCCGTCGAGGCGTAGTCGTAGCTGGCGTCCCCTTCCCAGGGGTTGGCCGCCAGGATCTGCCGGTCGTAAACGGCGTAGACGTCCACCATATCCTCCCCGAAGATTTTCTGCAGGCGGTCGCTGTAGCGGCCGATCCAGCGTTCCAGCTCTCCGGCGGACGCCCCTTCCTCGATGCGGGCGTCAACGCCGTCCGACGCCATCTCGATCAGGGCCTTGTAGATGTCGAGGTCTCCTTCCACCTCGGCGGCGTAGTTCTGGGCCAGCAAGGTCTCCAGTCCCTGGTAGTTCACCAGCAGGATGCGCCGCAGGAACAGAAAGAACCCTATCCCCGCGCCCACCAGCACCGCCGTCGCCGCGATGTAATAGCGCAGCTTTTTCCATAGGGCGAGCCAGCGCCCCTTTTTCGGCCCGGCCATGTTTACATCTCCCGGATGGCCGCGGCAGCTTTCTGGTAGGCCGCCTCGATGGCGGGCATCAGGGCGGCGGCCCCGGCCGTGTCGGGCTGCCGCAGCAGGGCTACTTGCCGGGTGAACAGGTCATACAGCACGGTCATGGACAGGTTGCCGCTCATCCCTTTCAGGGTGTGGGAGGCGGTCAGGGCTTTGTCCCATGCGCCGGCGGCCACAGCCGCGCGCAGGGCGTCCATGTTGCCGTCCTCCAAAAAGCGGCCCAGAAAACGGGTCAGCAGCGCCTCGCTGCCCATAAAGCGCTCCAATGCGTCTGCCGCGTCGATGCCGGCGGCCGCAAGGCGGTCCATCTTTGCCTGTTCCATGGTCAGTCCTCCTTATCGTACAGCTTGTGGAGCTGGTCCTCCACGCTGAAAAAGCAGTCCAGCAGCCGGGGGTTGAAGCACCCGCAGGCCCCGGTGCGGATCATTTCGTTCACCTTTTCCCGGGGGAAGGCGTCTTTGTACACCCGCTTGCAGCTAAGCGCGTCGTAGACGTCGGCCAGGGAGACGATCTGCGCCCACAGGGTGATCTCGTCCCCTTTCAGGCCGTCGGGGTAGCCCCGGCCGTCCCACCGCTCGTGGTGGTGGCGGGCGATGTCCCAGGCATAGGGGTAGGCCCCGTTTTCCCGCAGCTGGGGGATCTGTTCCAGCAGGCGGGCGCCCTGGACGGTGTGGCTTTTCATCACCTCGAACTCGGCGGCGGTCAGCCTGCCGGGCTTGTTCAGGATGGCGTCGGGGACGGCGATCTTGCCCACGTCGTGCATGATGGACGCCAGGGCTATCTGCTCGATCTCGATCCGGCTCAGCCCCTCGCCCAGAGGGGTGGAGGTGAGCAGGGCGCGGGTGATGTCGTGGATGCGGCGGACGTGCTCGCCCGATTCCTCGCTGCGGAACTCGATGGCCGCGGCCAGCGCCTCGATCATGCCGCGGTTCAGCGAGATGATCTTTTTGGCCTGGGCCAGCAGGTCGGCCTGCTGCAGCTCCACCACGTTGCTCAGCCGCTCCCGCGCGCGGAACAATTCCACCACCGACTGCACCCGCCGCAGCACCACATAGGGGATCACCGGCTTGCTGATGACGTCCATCACCCCCAGGGCGTAGGCCTCTTTCATGACGCTGCCGGAAGCCTCGGCCGTGATGAGAAAGACGGGGATCTTTTCCAGCAGGCCCCGCTCCGCCAAAGCGTGCAGCACCTGGATGCCGTCCATCTCGGGCATGATGACGTCCAGCAGGACGGCGCACAGGCTGTCCTGCTTTTCCAAAATGGCCTCGAGCCCCGCGCGGCCGTCCGGGGCGGTGGCCGTGGCGTAATAAGGGCTGAAAATCGTTTCGAGAATCGCGCAGTTGATCGCATCGTCGTCCACGATCAGCATCACGCCGCGTTCGGGCATGGCCGCCGGCCCGAAAGGCCGGTTCGCGTCTGCAGGCATACAAGCTCCCCTCCCTGTTCCAACATCATTGCAGCGCAGAAGATTTTCCTTTATTATACATGATTTGCAGCCGGAAGGCAATCGCGCCCATCGCCCGGTTTTCCTGCGGCCTCTGGCATTCCGCCCCGCGGCGTGCTACAATAAGGGGGAACTACCCGGCCCCAAAGGGCCCAGACAGAAAGGAAGCTATCCCATGAGAATTGCAGTCACTTACGCCGGCGGCGAGATCTTCCAGCATTTCGGCCGCACCGAACAGTTCAAGGTCTACGATGTGGAAAACGGCCAGGTCGTCCACAGCGAGGTGGTGGGCACCAACGGCCAGGGCCACGGCGCGCTGGCCGGCGTCCTGCAGCAGCTGCACGCCGACGTGCTGATCTGCGGCGGCATCGGCGGCGGCGCCCAGGCCGCGCTGGCTTCGGCCGGCATCCAGCTGTACGGCGGCGCATCCGGCCCGGCCGACGCCGCGGTGGACGCCCTGCTGGCGGGCCGCCTGGCCTACGACCCCGCCGTCCACTGCGACCATCACGGCGAGCACCACGCCGAAGGCGGACACGCCTGCGGCCACCACGGCTGCGCCGGCAACGGCGGGTGCTGATAAGCGGCGGACTGCCTGTAAGCGAAAAAAACGCTCCCTGAACGCGAACGTCCGGGGAGCTAGTTTTCTAAAAAGTCCCGCCCGGACGACATGTGCGTACGGGCGGGACACATACAGGGAAATTTAGCGCAGAGAGTGTGCGAGCCTGTAGGGCGAGTGCGCGGTTCTGCGCTAAATTTTGTCCCCAGGGGAACATTAGGGGGAAGGAATTTCTGACCCGCGTATGCGGGCAGAAATGGGTTCCCCCTAAAGCGTGTCGCAGACACGCTGAATTATTGGAACCAGAAACCCTTATAGTCGTACTTGAAGGTCCGGTAGCCCTGCATGGTGCACTCGTAGTCGTACTGGCGGATCAGCGCGCCGCCGGCGTCGTACTCGCCGAACACCATGGCGATGCCGCTGTTGACGGCCCAGTGGCCGCTCGCCTCGTTCAAAGTGGAGTTGGAAACGATGCTGGAATAGGGCACCGGGAAGGATTCCACCAGTTCCACCGTGCCGGCGTTCTCGTCGATGCGGTAGACGTATGTATAGCTGTAGTCCCCTTCGCCGCCGTACAGTTCGGTGCTCACCCCTTCGGGCAGGGCGGGGTCGTAGCCGTCGCGGGAGGACAGGGCCCAGTAGTTGTTGTTGAACATCCGCAGATAGCCCACGCCCTCCTCGTCGCCGGGGGCCCAGGCCACGCTGTGCTGGCCGTACTGCCAGGTGAAATCGTTCACCGGGGTCAGGCAGTAGTCCTCATAGCCGGTGCCCTGCCAGAAAGCCGGGTCGCCGCAGAACCAGCCGATGGACGCTTCGCCGTGGACGTTTTCCACCTTGATGGCGGTGGACGTCTCGCGGGAGGACACCACCAGGCTGTCGGTGTCGGGCAGGTACTGGATGGTGTTCAGGTGGATCCAGTCCTGTTCATCCACCTGCCAGAAGAAGGGGTCGGTGGCGCGGATGGGCCGGGTCTGGGCGTAGTAGCCCGCCATCAGATCCTTGAAGTCCAGCAGCTCGGTGACTGCGCCGGTGTCGAGGTCGATCTCCAGCACCAGGTCCTCGACGTTGGTGTCGCCGGCCTTTTCGGCCAGGGCCACCACCGTGCCGTCCCGGCCATAGTCGATGTCGTGGTGCAGCTCGTAGTCCCCCAGGGGGTAGACCTGCTCCACCTCGCCCAGGCTGTTGATCCGGGCCAGCTTGTTGGAGGAAACGCAGGTGACGATCTCGTCCCCATAGAACAGGATGCGGTCCATGCCGAAGCCTTCCAGCACCATCTCATAGCGCATGACGCCGCTGTTGTCGTACAAAAAGCCATAGCCCAGATAGCCGTTGGTCCGCATCATGGTGAACAGCCCCTCGTCCAGCGGCTCGGTGCTGGGGCCGTCGGTGACATTCAGGATGGTGTCGTAGCCCGAGTGCGTCTCGGGCATCTCGATGGTGAAGCGGACGGTCTGGCGGACGTTGCCCCAGCTGCCCCGCAGCTTCATGGTGACTTCGTTCACCTCGCCGGGCACCAGGCCGATCAGCTGGAACTCATGGGTGGTGGAATACGCCTTGCCGGAGCTGTCGGCGGCGGTGGCGGTGTAGTCGGGGATGCGCTCGTCGTCCACCCGGATGGTGTACTCCACCTGGGTGGGGAAATCCGTCTCAAAATAGAGGTACAGGCCGTTGGCCCCGGTGCCGAACGGGTCCAGCATGGCCAGGGGGGTCTCGGCGGTCCACTGCACCTGCCGGCCGGAGATCTGCTGCCCCCGGTCCAGCATGGCACGGATCCGCTGCTGCACGGCGGTGTCGTAGTACGTAAACCCTTCGTCCTCGATGTCGGTGGGCACCAGCTGCAGGACGGTGATGCTGGACTCCACCGGCGCGTGGCGGATCTCGATCTGCTGGGTCTCGTCCACGCCGATCAGGTCGCCGACGTCCACGGCCCAGGCGTCGCGGACGGCAGTCTCCTGCGACGTGAACCACTTGCCCACCGCCGGCACCACGATGGGGGCCAGAAGCAGCAATAGGACGATCACCCCCGCCGCAATGGCAAAGGGCAGCCAGAGGCGTTTTTTCTGTTTTGGTTTCGTTTTCATGGGTGTGCGATCCTTTCTGAACGGTGCATCATGCAAGGATGTTCCAAGCGCTTCCCGGCCGGGGCCGGGCTCAAACCAGAATAAGTATAGCACCCAAATGTTTCCGGTGTGTCAGCAAATCCTTAGTTTTGCGTTGCCTGCGCCACAAAATGCGTAGAATCCGGGTAAAATTTGTCCGGAACTCCCCCTCTATTTGACAGAAAGCCCCGCCCGTGCTATGCTTGCCCTACCAGATCGACAGGAGGGCTCCGCTTATGAACGAGACGAAAGACAAAAAGCAGGTGCTGCGGCGGCTGTTTTTCTCCACGCTGTACCTCAGCGCTTTCACATTTGGGGGCGGGTATGTGATCGTCACCCTGCTCAAGAAAAAATTCGTGGATGAATGCCACTGGATCGAGGAGGACGAGATGCTGGACCTCGTCGCCATTGCCCAGTCCGCGCCGGGGGCCATCGCGGTGAACGGCGCCATCGTGGTGGGCTACAAGCTGGCGGGGATGCTGGGGGCGGCGGTAGCCATCGTGGCCACCATCATCCCGCCCTTCGTCATCATCTCGGTCATCTCGGTCTTTTACGAAGCCTTCCGGGACAACTTCCTGGTCAGCCAGATGCTGACCGGGATGCAGGCCGGGGTGGGCGCGGTGATCGCCTCGGTGGTGTGGCAGATGGGCGCGGACGTGGTCCGCTCCAAAAGCGCGGCCTCGGTCCTCATCATGGCGGCCGCCTTTGCCGCCACCTGCTTTTTCGGGGTGAACGTGGTACTGGTGATCCTGGCTGCGGCCGCGGTGGGCGTGGCGCGCACCCTGCTGGCCCAGCGGCAGAAAAAGGAGGGGGACCAATGATCTACCTGCAGCTGTTTTGGAGCTTTTTGCAGATCGGGCTGTTCAGCTTCGGGGGCGGGTATGCGGCCATCCCCCTCATCCAGGGGCAGATCGTAGACCGGCACGGCTGGCTCTCCATGCCGGAGTTCACCGACCTTGTCACCATCTCCCAGATGACGCCGGGGCCCATCGCCATCAACTCGGCCACCTTTGTGGGCATCAAGATCGCGGGGCTGGCGGGGGCGCTGGTGGCTACGCTGGGCTGCATCCTGCCCTCCTGCATCATCGTCACCCTCATCGCCCGGCTCTACTTAAAATACCGCAGCATGGCGCTGCTGCAGGGGGTGCTGGGCTCTCTGCGGCCGGCGGTGGTCGCCCTGATCGCCTCGGCGGGCATTTCCATCCTCGTCACCGCCTTTTGGGGTGACGCAGTGATCGCCTTCGCCGCCACCAACTGGGTGATGGTGCTGATCTTTGCGCTGTGCGTGTTCCTGCTGCTCAAGTGCAAGCTGGACCCCATCCTGGTCATGGTGCTGGCCGGCGTGCTGAAGCTGGCCGCCGCCGCGGCGGGGATCGCCTGACAAAAAAGTCCCGTCCAGCCGACATGTGCGGATGGACGGGACACATACAGGGAAATTTGGCGCTGAGAGTGTGCGAGCCGCCTTGCGGCGAGTGCGCGGTTCGGCACCAAATTTTGTCCCCAGGGGAATATTAGGGGGAAGGAATTTCTGCCGCGCGACTGCGCGCAGAAATGGGTTCCCCCTAAATCTATTCAGGCCGGGACATAGCCCGCCTTTTCGATGCAGGCGCGGCCCGCGTCGGTGGACATCCAGTCGTAGAGCTGGCGCTCCGGGCTGTCGGGGGCGGCGCTCGCCCGGATGACGGCGTAGAAATCGTTGCACAGGGGGTACTCCTGCGCGGCGATGGTGTCGTTCGAGGGTTCCACCCCTTCCACCGCCAGCAGGCGCAGCCCCGGCTGGGAATACATCTGGTCCACATAGTAGTAGACCGAAAAGCCAATGGCGTTGGCGCTGTTGTTGTAGGCGGCCACGCTGTCCACCAGCCCGCCCATCGAGGCTGGGGCCAGCTCGGTGGGAGCTTCCATCAGCTCCCCGTCCCCGATCAGCAGCTTTTGGAACAGGGTCTGGCTGCCGCTGTCCTCCCCGCGCTGGAAGGCCACGATGGGCACATCGGCCCCGCCCACCTCGCTCCAGTTGGTGACGCGGCCGGCGTAGATGTCCCGCAGCTGGGCAAGCGTCAGGCTTTGGACTGGGTTATCCTCGTTGACGATAAAGACCAGCGCGTCCCGGCCCACCGCCTTTTGTTCCAGCTCCACGCCGGCGGCGGCGATCTCCTCCTTGACATAGTCGGGGGCCTCGTAGACCACCAGCAGCTCCACATCCGAGCTGCCGTAGACGCCCATATTCTCCCAGGCGTAGGCGGTGGTGCTGACCGTGACGCCGCTCTGCGCCTCGGTGAGGGGGACGCCGGCGGTGTCGGCCATCATCTGGGCGATGAGGGGGATGCAGGCGGTGGAGCCGTCCACCCCGGGGAACTCCTCCGGGGTCAGGAAGGGCTCCGCCGCTTCTTCCTCCGACTGGCTGGAGGCCGGCGCCTCGCTGCCGGCGGCGCCGGAACTGCCGTCCGAAGCGCTGGAAGCGGGCCCGCAGCCCGCCAGACACGCGACGGCTGCGCCCAGGCCCAGCGCCGCCAGAAAGCTGCGGCGGGATACTTTCAAATCACGCATGGCGTTTCTCCTTTGCATTACCAGTAATACGAGGCGTCTTCGTCCGACAGGGAGGTAAAGACGCTCTCGCTGTAAAGCCAGTTTCCGGCAAGGTCCATGTAGCCCCGCTCAAAGCCGCGCCGGGCCGCGAACACCCCACCGGGCAGGCTGCTGTCCCCCGAGACGTCGGCCAGGCCCGACAGCAGGACATTGCCCCGGCTGTCCAGCACATCGGAGAGCCAGGCCCCGCCCGCGCCCTGCCGGGCAGCCTCGTAGACCGGGCCGTCCGGGCCCATGGTCAGGTAGTTCAGCCGCTCGTAGCCGCTGCCGGTACTGTCGTATACAAGGCCGGAGGCATTATAGATCAAGCTGCGAGTGACGGTGTAGTCTGCGTCGCTGACACTGAGCAGGACATAGCCCCCCTGGGCCCCCATCACTGACACCCGGTCCTGGCTGGTCAGGCCGGTCTCGATTGCCGTTTCGCTGCCGTCCGGGCCGTACAGCAGCAGGCTGCCGTCCTGCAGCAGGAAGACGACATAGCCGTCGTCCACACTGTAGGTCAGGAAGTCGAACAAAGGCTGGATCGTCCCGTCCTCCTGGTAGAGGACCGCGCTGCCCTCCGCGTCCCGGGCCAGGGCCAGGCCCTCCCGCCAGTAGGAGCAGAGGCCGTCGTAGCTGGCCAGAGGCTCGGTCTCGCCCAGGGCGCAGACGTCGTACCGCCCCGGTTCGGACTGGAAGCAGATCAGATCAGCCCCACAGAACGTCTCGAACCCGCTGTACATCGTCCGGCTGGCGGGGTCGTACAGGTCGGTGGACCACTGTTCGGTCTCGGGGTCGTAGCGCTGGAGGGCGGCGCACCGGCTGACCCCCTCGGCGCCGTAGGCGCGGTAGGCGTAGGCGCGCTCCACGCGCTGCAGCTCGCTGCCGTCCGCCAGATCCAGGACCACCACGCTGCACCCTTCCAGCCCGCCGGCGGCGGGGTCGGTGTTCAAAGTCAGAACCGCCTGCCCGCTCTCGGTGGGGATGCAGCCGGTCGCCTCGGCGGGCAGCGCGTATTCCTGCCCGCTGGCCGTGTCGATCAGGCGGCAGCCAGTCTCGCTGCCCGGCCCCGCATCCACGGAAAAGCCGCCCGGCTCCAAAGCCAGCATGGCCCCGGCCAGAGCGGCCCGCCATTCGCCCGCGCCCGACCAGAGCAAGTCTCCTGCCGCGCTGTACACCTCGGTGATGCGCTGGCCGCTCCCGTCGTTCCGGCTCAGCTGCCAGCCCGCGGGGTCTGCCGCGCCGGGGGTATACAGCAGGGTGATGCTCTCGGAGGGGCTTGCCTGATAGAGCAGTTCGTCCCCGCGCAGCAGGGTGCCCCCGCCGCTGCCGTTCAGATTGTAAAGATAGCGCAGCCGCCCGTCGTGCAGGGGGCTGGCGGCCCCTTCTTCGGTCTGGGCGGGAGCGCTGCTGCTGGCCGGCGGCACGGCCGGGGCGCAGCCCGCCAGGGTCCCGGCTGCCAGCGCCAGGCAGGCCAGGACGGCCGCCACTCTATAGATGTTTTGCATCTTGTTCACCTCGTTCGGTCGAATGCCAAAATTTGGTCTGTTATTCATGATACGAACAAGGCCGGGCCAATATTGCAGCGTTCACCCCGATTTCACAACCTGCCGGGCAAACGCGCAAACAACAAAAAGCCCCGAAGGCCGATGCCTTCGAGGCTTTTCAACGATGGAGCTGCTATCCAGATTTGAACTGGAGACCTCATCCTTACCAAGGATGCGCTCTACCAACTGAGCTATAGCAGCAGGACTGCGGGATGTATTATAGCATACTCCGCGCAGCTTTGCAAGAGGCAATTTCAGGATTTTCTCAATTTTTCCCGCTTTTCGCCCCCGCCCGCGGGCGGCGGGAGGATGGGCGCGGTGCTGTCGGACGCCACTTCCAGCGAGGCCTGCACCCGCTTGTCCCGCCGGAAGGCGGTGGGGGTCTGGCCGGTGGCGCTCTTGAACATCTTGGTGAAGTAGTTCACGTCCAGGATGCCCACTTCCTCCGCCACCACCGCTACCCGGGCGTTGGTGGTCAGCAGCAGCCGGGCAGCCCGCTCCATCCGGCGGCGGCTGATGTAGTCGGTCAGGGTCTGGCCCGTCTCCTGCTTGAACACGTTGGACAGGTAGCTGGGGCTGATGTAGCACTGGGCCGCCAGCGTCTTGAGGGACAGAGCGCTGTCCAGGTGGAGGTTGATCTCGTTGATCACCTTCTGGATCAGGGGGCTGTACTGCCGCAAAGAATACAGCTGCACATAGCGGCAGTACTCTTTCACCATGCGGACGCGCAGCCGCACCCCCTCCTCGATGCTGGTCAGCGTTTCCAGCTCGAGGGCGAAGCGGGCCGAGATATGGTCGATGTAATAGGGGTGGACGCTGGCCTGCTCGATGGCCTTGCGGAACAGGCTGTTCAAAATGATGGTGTAGTTTTTGAACTCCCGCAGGGGGCTGCGCAGCCGCGGCGTCAGCTGGAACTGGTGGAAATTTTCATACGCCGTCAACGCCGCCCCGACGTCCCCTTTGATGATTGCCTCCAGCATCCGGTTCTCGGCGGCGTAGCGCTCGGCGATCAGTTCGGCGGGCAGCTCCTCGGTGAACGCCTTTTCCCGGAAGCTCTCCAGGCTGGGCCGGAAGCGCAGCGGCATGAACTCCCGCCACTCGGCGGTCTTGAGCTCCCCTTCCGGGAACAGCAGGGAGATCACCGCGAACAGACTGGTCTTGATGGCATTGTCCTCCATCTGGCGCGCCCGGTTGTAGTACTCCTCCACCACCTTCCGGGCCTTTTCGTCCAGGTATTTTTCGCACCAGTCGAGCGATTCCTTGGAGCGGGGGCCGTCCGCCCATGGCCCAAAGCAGTACAGGGTGTCCGGCTCGTCCGGCGGCAGGAAGAACGCGAACCGCAGCTCGAACACACCCTGTGCAAACACCAGCGTCTTTTCCGGCACCTGGTCCAGCAGCTGCCGCCCAAAGCCCGGCCAGTCAAATTCGGCGTCCAGGGCGCGGCGCAGGCCATAGTCAAAATGGTCGATCCCATCGAAGGGCGGGGTCATCTTGGTCAAGCCGACGTTCATCGAACCGGCTAATTTCTCCAGCACCCTGCTGATCTCGACCTTCACGCAAATCACCTCTCCTTTGCATCCTGCTCATACAACTTTTCGCTTTCGATTATATCACAAAACTTTTTTCGAGGAAAGCCGCCGGGCCCCGCTCATGGGCTTTTTTCACAAATTTTGCGGCGAATTTAGCATAAAATCCACTGTTTCTTTTCTCAAACCGGCACAAAATCAGGCAGAATGAAAAAATTGTACGGATTCCCCGCAAAATAATCCTTCCCTTTTCGGGGCGCTTTGTGCGATAATAACAGTAACATGGGCTTTAAGGCCCCCGCACGCACGCAGTAAGAAGGAGGAACGCTTCATGGCAAAAAAAGCATCCGACAACCTGAAATATTACCACAACCCCAACGGCCCCACCATCGGCACGGTGTCCCGCCGCGTCATTGAGAAAGACGGCCTCACCTTTAAGGACATCGACGGCACCGGCGAAGTGACCCCCGTCAACGACTGGCGCCTTTCCCCCGCCGAGCGCGCCGCCGCCTACGTCAAGACCCTGACCACCGACGAGAAGATCGCCCAGCTGTTCATCTCGGACTGGCGGATGGGCCCGGCCTGCCCCGCCGCGGGCCACACCGTCGTGCCCGACGAGTCGGGCGTGCTGGACGACGCCGAGTTCAACGGCAAGACCATTTTTGGCGAGCAGCACCTGCCCGGCACCACCACCCTGATCAAGGACTGGTTCAACCGCCACCTGATCCTTCGGGCCAGCCCCTCCCCCGCCGACATGGCCGACTGGCTCAACCAGCTGCACGCCGTCGCCGAGGAGTGCGAGCACTTCGTCCCGGTGCAGGCGGCCTCCAACTCCCGCAATGAGAACGGCGAAGTGGTCTTTGGCATGAACGATGCCTCCGGCGTTTTCGCCACCTGGCCCGGCACGCTGGGCATCGCGGCGGCCGTCCTGGGCGAGGACGGCGACACCGCCCTGATCGACAAGTTTGCCGATTGCATCCGCCGCGAGTGGGCGGCCTGCGGCCTGCGCAAGGGCTATATGTACATGGCCGACTGCGTCAGCGATCCCCGCTGGCAGCGCACCTTCGGCACCTTCGGCGAGGACCCCGCGCTGATCGAAAAGATCTTTGAGCGACTGATCCCCGGCATCCAGGGCAGCCCCGACGGCGTGACCAAAGAGGGCGTGTCCATGACCGTCAAGCACTTCCCCGGCGGCGGCGCGCGCGAGAACGGCTTCGACCCCCACTACGCCGCCGGCCAGTGGAACGTCTACGCCACCGAGGGCTCGCTCCAGAAATACCACATCCCCACCTTCCGCCCCGCGGTCAAGTACCACGCCGCGGCCATCATGCCCTACTATTCCAAGCCGGCCGCCGCCAAGAGCGCGCCCCAGACCGACTGTGAGGGCAACGCCCTGCGGATGGACCCCTACGGCTTTGCCTACAACAAGTTGTTCATCGACGGCATCCTGCGCGGGCAGATGGGCTTTGACGGCTACATCAACTCGGACACCGGCATCACCCACAACATGAGCTGGGGCGTAGAGGCCCTGGACGTGCCCGAGCGGATCGGCTTTGCCGTCACCCAGTCGGGCGTGGACCTCATCAGCGGCCTGTTCGACAACGCCGAGGGCCGCGAGGCGTATGACCGCGCCACCAACGGCTATTACGACACCCACCCGGTGCCCGAAGGGTTCAAGAAGGAGGACCTGGTCCTGACCGACGAGAGCCTGGACCGCGCCGTCGCCCGCACTTTGACCGAGCTGTTCCAGCAGGGTATGTTCGAGAACCCCTACGCCGACCCCAAGCACGCCGCCGAAGCGGTCGCCAATGAGGACGACTGGAAGGAAGCCGCCCTCGTCCACCGCGAGAGCGTCGTCCTGCTCAAAAACCAGGCCGGCACCCTGCCCCTGACCACCGACAAGCTGTCGGGCGCCAAGGTCTACGCCGAAGCCTTTGCCAAGGACGCCGAAAAGGGCGCGGCCGCCACCAAGGCCCTGCGGGACATGATCGCCCGGTTTGAGATCCACCTCACCGACGACCCCGCCGAGGCCGACTACGCCATCCTGATGGTCAGCCCCTCCTCGGGCGCTTACTTCAACGCCACCCCGGGCTATCTGGAGCTGGACATCTGCGAGGACAAGGTGGTCCACGACGTCGGCCCCGACGGCAAGCCCCTGCCCGAGACCCACACCGAGACCACCCTGGCGGGCGCCAAGCGCATCCCCGCCATCGCTGAAGCTGTCCACGCCCACGGCGGCAAGGTGATCGCCAACATCAACTTCCCCCTGGCCTGGATGGTGGGCAATGTGGAGCCCTACGCCGACGCTCTGACCGCCGGCTTCGACACCTACCCCTCCGCCACCCTGGACGTCATCTTCGGCCGGTTTGCGCCGGTGGGCCGCCTGCCCATCACCCTGCCCCGCGGGGACGAAGTGCTGGCCGTCAACGCCGACGGCATCTGCGCCAGCCCCAACGATGTGCCCGGCTACGACAAGGACCAGTACATCGACGCCTCCCTCAAGGATGAGAACGGCAAGGCCTACGCCTACCGCGACGCCGCCGGCAACTACTACGAACTGAAGTTCGGCCTGCGGTACTAATGCGCTGCTGAAGTTTACAAAACACACAGTGTCCCGCCCGGATGCGCCCGTCACCCGGGCGGGATCTTGTATCAAAAGGAGAATGCCTCTATGCTGAAAAACGTGCTGGACACCGACCTTTCCGGCAAGGTGGCAGTGGTCACCGGGGCGGGCGGCGTGCTCTGCTCGGACATGGCCAAAGTGCTGGCCCGGGCGGGAGCCAAAGTCGCCCTGCTCAACCGCACCGTCTCCAAGGCGCAGGTCTATGCCGACGAGATCACCGCCGGGGGCGGCACGGCCAAAGCCTACCCCTGCAACGTGGTGGACGCCGCCAGCTGTCAGGCTGCAGCCGCCGCCGTCCTGGCCGACTTCGGCCCCTGCGACATCCTAGTGAACGGCGCGGGCGGCAACAACCCCAAGGCCACCACCGACAAGGAATACTACGAGCCCGGCGACCGGGAGAACGAGGCCGTCCGCAGCTTTTTCGACCTCTCCCCCGAGGCCGTCGCCGGCGTGTTCGACCTGAACTTTCTGGGCGCCATCCTCCCCACCCAGGCATTTGTCCCCCAGATGCTGGGCCGCAGCGGCTGCTGCATCCTGAACATCTCCAGCATGAACGCCTACACCCCCCTGACCAAGATCCCCGCCTATTCGGGCGCGAAAGCCGCCGTCACCAACCTGACCCAGTGGCTGGCCGTCCATTTCAGCCGCCAGGGCATCCGGGTCAACGCCATCGCCCCCGGCTTCTTTGCCGCCGGACAGAACCAACAGCTCCTGTATAACCCCGACGGCACCCCCACCGCCCGCACCGGCAAAATTCTGGCCGCCACCCCCATGGGCCGCTTCGGCGACAGCCGCGAGCTGGAAGGCGCGCTGCTGTTCCTCGTTAACGATGCCGCCGCCAGCTTTATCACCGGCGTCACCTTGCCGGTGGACGGCGGCTTCTCGGCCTACGCGGGCGTATAAGAGATCTATAAATCGGCACAGGTCCCCCGGCCCCGCACAGGCCGGGGGCTTTTTGCGCAGGCGGCCCGTACGTTTCTTTTTTGTTTTTCAAAAAGCAAACAAAAAAAATAAATAAAAACCGAACAAATTGTAAAATTCACACTATATCCTGTATTGATTTCGCAAATCGAATCGTTTATAATAAATTCAACATCCAGATTTCAGGCTATGCGCAGGAGCGGCCGGTTTTTCCGGATCGTGCGTCCGGCGTCCGATTCCATCGTGCTTCGGAGAGGGGTTTTGACCATGTTGCAGGCGGACCGCGCCGGGCGCCCCTCTTTCCGGTATAGGTTTTGCATTTCAGAGGCGTGCTCTGCCCCTTTTCAGTGGCTGGAGCGCGCCTTCTGCGCGCTTGCCCCAGGCGGAGGCGGTCCGGTGCGGACGCCTGCCGTTCCCCTTCTGTCCGCACCATATCGTATAAGTGGGTGACCCTATGGATAAAAACATCCCCCAGATCCCATCCAAAGCGCGCCAGGATCTCTGCCGGGAAGATCTGTGCCGGCGCGTTTCGACCGATATGCTTTCCGGCCTTTTGAACCGCGACACCATGGAGCGCTGCATCAAGGAGCGGCTGGCGGACATGAAGCCGGAGGAGACCTGCGCCCTGTTCATCGTGGACATCGACAACTTCAAGATGGTCAACGACAAGCTGGGGCATCCGGCGGGCGACGAAGTCATCCGGCAGATCGCTCATATCCTCTCCGGACTTTTCCGGGCCAGCGATATCGTGGGGCGGCTGGGCGGAGACGAGTTCGCCATCTTTCTCTGCGGCCGCATCACCAAGAAAGTGGTGCTGGAAAAGGCGTCCTCCATCTGCGAAAAACTGCAGCTGACCCTGGGCAGAAGCGAAACGGTGAACATCACCGTCAGCGTGGGGATCTACCTGGCCGACAAGGGCGAGACCTTCGAGGGGCTGTATCAGTCGGCAGACCTGGCGCTGTATAAGGCCAAGAAGGCCGGCAAGCACCAGTTCTTTTTGAAAAACCGAAACCAGGGCCCTCTGCGAATCGGAGAGCTCCAACCCGCCAGCGTCATCACCCTGGGCGTCCTGCTGGAGCACATGGAAAGCGGCGTGGCGCTGCTGGAAATGAGCGAGGTGCCGCAGGTGATCTACGTCAGCCCCAGCTTCTGCCGCATCATCGGGACGGACCCGGGCGGCATCCGGCTGCCCAAGCCCCTGCGGGAGTGGATCCACCCGGACGATCTGGCGCCCCTCCTGTCCGTTTTGCAGGAAAGCGCCGTCCACGACCAAATCGTCGAGAGCACCTACCGCATCCGCGCCGGCGAGGGCCGCAGCTGGCTGTGGTGGCAGGTCCGCGCCGTCCGGATCGAGGACCGCGGGTCCCATCCCGTGCTGCTGGTCACCGCCACGGATGTATCCCGCCTCAAGGAGACTCAGCGCGGTCAGGAGGAGCAGATCCGGCGGCTCCAGACCGCCTTCAATATGACCGCGTGGCATATCTGGGAGGTCGATCTGGCCGCCCGCACCTTCCAGATGGACGCGCACAAGGCGCACGGCGAACCGCTGGAGCAGGGCCCCTTCCGCTTTCCGGAGGACCTGATCGGCAACGGCTGGGTCCACCCCGATTCTGTGCCGCGGTTCCGGCTCTTTGCCCACGACCTGCTGAACGGAAACGCCCGCGGGTTCGGGAATTTTGCGATCCGCCGCCAGGACAGCGACTGCTACGGCTGGTTTTCCTTCTCGTACCAGATGCTCTTTGACGACGTGGGCAGAGCGGTGCGGGCGGTGGGCGTCGTGGAGGACCTGCCGGCCCATTTTACCGGGCAGGACAGCCAGACGGCCGAAACGTTCCGGCTGCCGGAAAACCTGATCTCCGATCTTGTGGTGCAGATGTGCGCCGACCTGACTTCGGACCGGGTGGAATCGCTGTGGATCGAGGGGACCGTGTTCGACGACAAGGTGCGGAACACCCCCTGCTCCGAGATCCTGAATCTGGAAAAGCAGCATATCTTCTGCAAAGGCGAACAGAAGGATTTTCGTTCCAACTTTGACCGGGAGGCGCTGCTGCGGCGGTATGCCGCCGGGCAGCGCTGGCTGTGCGCGGAATACCGCCGTGCAGACCGCAGCGGCAGCATCCGCCCGATCCGGCACATCCTCTATTTGACCGAGGAACCGATGTCCCGGCACGTCCGCCTATTCGTCTATATGATCGCGCTGGACCCGGACCGTCTCTTTGCGCACGTCGTCCGCAGCGAGACCGAGCGGGACCCGGTCAGCCGCCTGTACAGCCGGGACGCCGTGCAGCGGATGGCCGAGACCCTGTTCTCCGACCGCCGCAGCGGGAACCGCGCGGTAGCCGTGCTGCAGATCAACGGCATGGAAAAACTGCCGGCCGGCCCGGAAAAGGACCGGCTGCTCTACGGGATCGCGGCCGGCCTGTCCCTGGTGCTGGGCGGGAGTTGCCTGCTGGGGCAGCACGCCCCGCATCAGATCGTCGTCGTGTTCCCGGACATCACCGAAAAAGACGGGCTGCGGCGCCGGCTGGAAGAATCCGCCGCCGTCCTGCGCCGGATGCTGGCCCCGGAACCGGCCTGCCGCAAACTGCGCTTTCTCACCGGCGTCTGCATGATGCCTGCCGCCGCGGCCAACTACCGCTCCATGCTCGGGCAGGCCATCGACGCCTGCGCGCGCTGCTGGAACGCCGCCGCCGACACGGTCGCCTTTGCCCAGGAGCCGGAGGAGCCAGACTGGAGCCGCCTGTACGCGGACGAAAGCGAGATCCTTTCGGCCAGCGCCGGGGAGGCTGCGCGGCCCCTGTCCGAGCAGGAAAAGGAGCTGGCGCTGGACGGCGTATCCGCCATGCTGGCCGCCAGAACGCTGGACGCTTCGCTTTCGGGCGTCCTGCGGACGATCGGGGACTATTACCACGCCGACCGGGTCTACACGCTGATGCTGACCGAGAGCCGAAACGCCGTCACCATGACCTTTGAATGGACCAACGGCGCCAAGCACAGCATCCAGCGGGTGGTGTCCGGTATGCCGGTGGAAAAATTCCCCCTGCTGCTGCAATGTATGCGGGAGAAAGCGCCGGCTTTCCTGTCGCGGCCCCGTCCCGCCGGGACAGACGGCGCGGACAAGGCCGGCAGCACCTGGCATTTTACGGTGTTCCCCCTGATGCGCGAACCGCGGCAGACCGTCGCCGGTTTTCTGTGCATCGAAAATGCAAGGAAGCATCCCACCGACATCGCGGTGTTCGGCACCCTGATCCCCTTCATGCTGCAGCAGAGAGAGCGGTTCAGCCTCCGCGCATATGCTTCCGACACGGCCGACCCCCTGATGGACGTGCCGGGCCTGCGGTCTTATGTAGACACGCTCCACACCATCCATTCCGATTATTACAGTTCCATGGGGGCGGTGTGCCTGGATATCCCGGGGTTCGCCGTCTCCGGCGCCAGCCAGAGCACCGAAGCCAAAAACCAGATGCTGCGGTACGTCATTCGCGCGCTGGCCGAACTGTTCGGCCGCACCCTGTTATTCCGCACCCGGGAGGCCGAGTTCATCGCGTTTTATCCCAACACCACCCGCGAGGAGTTTCTGGGCCGCTGCGGGCGGCTGTGGACCATCCTCCGGCGGCGCTACCCCCGGCAGACGCGCATCGGCCAGTCGTGGGCGCACGGCGTATTCACCGGCGAACACCTGGCGGAGGACGCGACCGCGGCGATGCGGAGCGCCCCCACCGAGTCCCTCGCGCAGGGCCTCTCGGTGCTGCCCGATATCCTGTACGCCCCCGCCGCCGGCGATACGATGCACAACGGCCAGTTCACCGTCTATTTCCAGCCCAAAGTGGATATGCGGAACGGCGCGCTGGCCGGCGCGGAAGCCCTGATCCGCCGGATCGCGGAGGACGGGTCCATCGTTTCCCCGGCGCAGTTCATCCCCCTGATGGAGGAGACCGGCGCCATCCGCGAGCTGGACCTCTTTGTCCTGGAGCAGAGCCTGGCCCAGGTGGAGCAGTGGCGGGCCGCCGGCCTGGGCATCGTCCCGGTGGCCGTCAACCTCTCCCGGACGACCCTGGCGCACCCCGCCACCCTGGCCGCGGTGCTGGCCATCCAAAGCCATTACCCGGATATCCCGGAGTCGGCGCTGGAACTGGAGATCACCGAGCGGGGCGACCGGCTTGGGACGTCCGAGCTGCAATATTACGTCGAGCGGTTCCATTCCTGCGGCCTGCGCATCGGGCTGGACGATTTCGGCTCCCAGTACGCCAACCTGTCCCTGTTCACCAACGTGCCATTTGAAACCGTCAAGCTGGACAAGAGCCTGATCGACAATCTGGCCAGCAACCGCATCAGCCGGATGCTGGTGCGGGACCTGGTGGAGATCTGCCACGACTGCCACATGACCTGTGTCGCCGAAGGTGTGGAGACCCAGGAGCAGATCGACGCGCTGCTGGAGATGGGCAACGTCTATGCCCAGGGATTCTATTATGACCGCCCGCTGTCCGCGGATGCCTTTGCGCAGAAATACCTGCACGGATGCGCCGCCGTCCGGACAGGGCAGGTCTGAAAGGAGTAATGCTTTGCATGAATAAAACAAACGCGGCGCCCGCAGCCAGGCCCCAGACCCACATCGTCATCGGCATTGGCGCGTCCGCCGGCGGGCTGGAGGCGCTCCAGCAGTTTTTCAACTGTATGCCGCCCAACAGCGGGCTGAGTTTTGTGGTGGTCCAGCATCTGTCCCCGGACTACAAGAGCCTGATGGCGGATATCCTGGGCAAACACACCGAGATGCCGGTCTATCAGGCCGAAAACCAAATGGCCATCGAGCCGGACACCGTTTACCTGATCCCGCCGAAAAAGTACATGACGGTCCAGAGCGGCCGGCTGGTCCTTTCCGATGCGCCCGGCACCCTGAACCACCCCATCGACGCCTTTTTCAACTCCCTGGCGGAGGAAAAGCGGGAAAAGGCCATCGCCGTGGTCCTGTCCGGCACCGGCTCGGACGGCACCAACGGCGTCAAGGCGGTGAAGGAACACGGCGGCCTGGTCATCGCGCAGGCCCCGGAAAGCGCCAAATTCGACGGGATGCCCCGCAGCGTCATCAACACCGGCCTTGCCGACTTCGTCCTCTCCCCCGAGGAGATCGCCGAGGAGATCCTGAATTTTTCCAACACGCCCGTCCTGCTGCCGCCACTGCGCAGCGACGGCCTGCCCTCCGAAGACGATTCCCTCTTCTCGGAGGAGGAGACCCTCTCCCATATCTACACCATCCTGAAAAACGCCAGCGGCATCGACTTTACCTACTACAAGCGCTCCACCATCCTCCGGCGGATCGAGCGGCGGATGCTGGTCACCCACACCAGCAGCCTGTCCGAGTTCGCCCGGCTGCTGGGCGACAACCAGGAAGAGGTCAACACGCTGGTCAAGGAGATCCTGATCGGCGTGACCAACTTTTTCCGGGACCCGGCCTTTTTTGAAAAGCTCAAGTACAACGCCATCTATAAAATCGTGGAGCGGGCCAAGGAGGACGAGCCCATCCGGGTATGGTCGGCCGGCTGTTCCACCGGCGAAGAGGCGTACTCCATCGCCATCCTCTTTCAGGAGGTCATGGAGGAGATGCAGGTCAAGCGGGACGTAAAGATCTTTGCCACCGACGTGGACAGCCGCGCCATCGAACAGGCGGGCAAGGGCATCTTTTCCGAGAACATCCTGGACGACGTCACCCCGGACCGGATCGCCAAATTCTTTTTGAAGGTGGGCAACCAGTACCACATCTCCAAGTCCATCCGGCGGATGATCGTTTTTGCCACCCACAATATGTTCTCCGATCCGCCTTTCGGCAAGCTGGACCTCATCAGCTGCCGGAATGTGATGATCTATTTCCAGCCCGTGATGCGCCGGGGGCTGTTCGCCATCTTCCACTCCGCCCTGAAGAACGGCGGCTACCTCTTCCTGGGCAAGAGCGAGACTGCCGGGGAGTATGTCAACCTGTTCAAGCCGGTGTGCAGCGCGGAGAAAATCTATATCCACAAGTCCGACGGCAAGGTGGAGAACCTGACGCCTCCCACGTTCAGCATCCCCAACATCCAGACCATCTCCCTGAAGAACATCCACGCCGGCCTGAGCCAGAACAACGAGTCGGCGGTGGAAAGCCGCTACTGTCGTTTTCTGGAGCGCCACCTGCCTGCCTCCGTGGTCCTCTCGGAGGACGACACGGTGCTCCACTTCTTCGGCAACTACAGCGACTATATGTCCCTGGCCCCGGGCAAGGCATCCCTGAATTTCTTCAGCATGATCTGCAAGGACCTGAACCTGGTCGCCTCCACCGCGGTCAGCCGGTGCCGCACCGAGCACACCTCCATCACCTACACCGACGTGGCCGTGGACACCCCCGAGGGGCGGAAGGTCATCGACCTGACGGTGGAGCCCATCCCCGGCCAGGAAGGCGAAGAAGAACTGGTGGCCGTCCTTTTCCTGGAGCACGACCTCCACAACAAAACCGACGGCGTGGTGGAAAAGTACGACCTGGACGCCACCGCCGCCCGCCGCATCTCCGATCTGGAGCGGGAATTCCAGGTATCCCAGAACGATTTGCGCTCCACGATCCAGCGGCTGGAAACGGTGAACGGCGAACTGCAGGCGGCCAACGAGGAACTGCTGACCGCCAACGAAGAGTTGCAGTCCTCCACCGAGGAGCTGCAATCGGTGAACGAGGAACTGTACACCGTCAACACCGAGCACCAGCTGAAGCTGGACGAGCTGACCACCATGACCAACGACCTGTCCAACTTCCTGTCCTCCACCATGATCGGCATCCTGTTCGTGGACGGCGACTTGAACATCCGCAAGTTCACCGAGTATGTGGGCCGGGAATTCCAGCTAATGGAGCACGACGTGGGCCGGCCCATCCAGATCTTCGCCCACAGCTTCCCCGACGAGGCCATCGAAGCGGACTGCAAAACGGTCCTGCGGGACTGGATCTCCATCGACCGGGAGGTGACGGCCCTGAACGGGCGCTTCTACACCCTGCGCATCGCGCCCTACCGCACCACCGAAAAGAGCATCCGGGGCCTGGTCATCACCATCATCGACAGCCTCGGCGCCCCATCGCAGAAAGAGGAGACCACCGTCTGACCTGCCGCCGCATCCCGGCTCCGCCATACCACTCCCCCCTGGAAAAGAACGCCCCCGCACGCTCCGGCGCGAAACCGTAAGCGTGCGGGGGCTTTTGCATTCGCTGTTCCAGGCGAAACACACAGCAAAAAAGCACCTGCCAACGTTCTACACATCAGCAGGTGCTTTTGGTGGTTGCGGGGGCTGGATTTGAACCAACGACCTTCGGGTTATGAGCCCGACGAGCTACCGGACTGCTCCACCCCGCGATATGAAGTTTCGCACCGCTTTGGCTTTTTGTAGAAGCCGTATCGCTTGGTGCTCCATTATAATACCACAGGGCTGGGCCAATGTCAATAGTTTTTTGAGAAATTTTTGTAAGGTATATCCAAAACAGGAAAAAGGACGCGCCTGCGCCGGCCACCGGCCAAACAGGCGCGCCCTTCTCAAACGGTTCAAACGGTGTTCTGGGTCCGGGCCGCGTTTACCGGCGGCGACGGATGCGGACGATCACCACAGCCGCCGCGGCAGCGGCCACGATCACCACCACAGGCCACAGGCCGGCCAGCACAACGGCGATGGACGCCAGGCCGGCTACAAAGTTCTGCCAGCCCTCGGCAAAGGCCGCGCCCAGCCGTTCGAGGAACGTCTCGCCGGTGGGGGTGTAGGTCTCCACCTCGCGCAGGCTGACGGTGACGGTGCAGCTGGCGACCTGGTCGTCGTACCAGTCCAGCTGGCTCTGCCAGCTTTCGAGCTGGTACTGGACGTCGGACAGCTGGGCCTCGATGTCCAGCAGGTCGGACAGGGTCCCGGCGCTGGCCTGCAGCTCGCGCAGGCGGTCCCGCTGGCCTTCCAGGTTGGCGATCCGCCCGGCCACGTCGGTGTACTGGGCCGTCACATCGTCGGCCGATTCGCTGCGGTTGACCAGGCTGGCCGCCTGGCCCGCCGCCGTCAGGAAGCTCTCGTAGTTTTCTGCCGGCACCCGCAGGGTCATGGACAGGCTGCGGCTGCTGTCGTCGTAGCTGGACTCGCTGCTGTTTTCCATCCAGCCGCCGGCGTCGGCCAGGGCCTGCTCCAGGGCGGCCCGGGCGGCGTCGTAGTCTTTGGTCTCCAGGGTCAGGCGGGCGGTATAGATGATCTTGTCGCCGGCCACGGCGCTTTCCGTCCCGGCAGCGCTGCGGGTCGAGCCGCCGGCCAGACCGTTCTCCGCCGCGTCCATGCTGTACTGGGCCAGGGCCGGGGCCTGGGAGGCCGCCGTGCTGGACGCCGCGCCGCCGTCCATCAGGCTCATGGTGCTGATGCCGGCGCCCGCCGGGTGCATGGCCGTCATCACCTGGCTGCCGACGACGGCCACCGCCGCACAGGCCGCGATGCCCGCCGCCCACCGCCGCCAATGCGGGAAACGGACCGTCCTGTCTTTCTTTGCCGGGGGTTCGCTATGGTTCTGGGATTTCTGGGTGTCAGGCTGCATGGCCAGCAGACGGGCTTTCAGCTCATCAGGGGCATGAAGCTGGTCTACTTCCATCTGATATTCAAACCATTTCATCCTCGATCTCCTCCTCCAACAGGGTATGTAGAAGGGCCCGCGCCCGATGCAGCCAGCTCAGCACCGTATTGGTGGGCGCGCCTACCAGCCGCCCGATCTCCGCCGCCGTATACCCTTCGTAGTAGTGCAGATAAATGGCGTTGCGGTAATGTTCGGGCAGGGTACGCACTGCGTCCAGCACGCTGCCGTCAGCAGCTGCGGGGGCCGGCATCGTCTCATCCAGCGGCACATCCTTTTGGCTGGCCGCGCGGGTCAGGTCATGGCAGCGGTTGATGGCCACCCGCAGCAGCCACGCCTTCAGGTGCTCCTCGCTCGAGAAGGCGCCGCGGTACCTCAGCAGCTTCTCGAACACGTCCTGAACCACGTCCTCTGCGTCGGCCGTACTGCTGCAATGATGCACTGCCGCACGGTAAACGGTATCACTATATTTTTCCACCGCGAGGCGGAATACTTCTTCCTGACTGATACGCCACATAAGTTGCTCCTTTGCCGGCTTTGCAGGTCCTTTCACCTGAGATACGTTTTGCCGCTGGCAAAAATTGCATCTGCCCCGCCGGACTTTTTTCTTGGACCGCCCGGGACCTCCCGGGCACGCATTTTGCTTTTATCCCGTCCTATTGTACCATGCCGCGCCCCAAAGCGAAAGCCCCATTCCGCCCTGCCAAAGCGGAAACGGATGGAAAAGCCCGGCGGGCTGCATCGCCTGCCGGGCCGAACGTTCAGAATTGTTTGCGCCACTCCGCTTCAAAAGCGGCCTCGAAGGCGCGCCCGGCGGCGGAGTCCGGGGCGGGCAGCTCCACCGTCTGCCCCGTCCAGGAGGAAAGGTAGATGGCGTTGGAGAGCATCAGGCTCTTGCGGCCCTCCGCCCAGGGCGCCAGCATCCCGTCCGGGTCGCCCTTGCGGATGCACTGTGCAAAATTGCGCAGCACATCGGCGTAGGCGTCGGGGTTTTTCTCCATGGGATGGGTCTCCCACTGGGCGGCGGGCTTTTCAAAGCCGGTGCCGGGGGCGTCCCGGTATTCCCGTTCGGGCCGGTCCAGCCGGGCGATTTTGACCCCCTCCGGCTCGCAGACGATGAGGCCGTCGTCCAGCGCGATCTCCAGCCGGTTGACGCCGGGAGCCTCGCCGGTGGAGGCGGTGAACACCCCGGTGGCCCCGCCGGGCCATTCCAGATAGGCGGTGACTTCGTCCTCCACCGGGATGGGGTGGTATTTGCCGTTGTGGCAGAACGCCCGGGTCCGGGCCGGCATCCCGCAGATCCATTGCAGCATATCCAGATTGTGGGGGCACTGGTTGAGCAGGGTGCCGCCGCCGTCCTTTTCCCAGCTGCCCCGCCAGCCGCTGCCGGCGTAGTAGGCGTTGGAGCGGTACCAGTCCGTCACCGTCCAGCTCACCCGTTTGACCCGCCCCAGCTGGCCGCTGTGCACCAGCTGCCGGATGGCCTGGTAGGAGGGGAACGTCCGCTGCTGGAAGATATACCCGCAGACGAGGCCCGCAGGCCGCGCCTGCTCCATCCGGCGGGCCGCCGCGCTGGTGATGCCGGCGGGCTTGTCGCACAAGACGCACAGCCCCCGCTGCATGGCGGCCACCGCCTGTTCCTCGTGCAGGCGGTGGGGCGTCGCGATGATGACGGCGTCGAGCGCCAGCGCCCCGCTGTCCGCCGCCGCGAACAGCTCGTCCGCTGTCTGGTAGACCGGCAGCCCCGCGGGCAGGGTCAGCCCACGGGCGGCCAGCGTCTCGGGCCGCACCCGGGTGACGGCGGCCAGCTCCATCCCCGGCACGGCCCCCGCCGCCAACAGCGCGGCGTACTGGCTGCCCATATTGCCCATGCCGATGACGGCGGTGCGGATGTTCTTTTCACACATGGCAAAGCCCTCCTTTTTGCATTCAGGCGGCCGGGCTGGCCGCTTCGCCTTCGGCCTGCACCGCGCCCAGATTTTCCATCAGCTTGACCGCCAGCTCCTCCGCCTCGCCCGCCGGGACCCAGAGGTCGGGGTAAAAGCCCCGGAATTCCTCAAAATAATCGTTGGTGTCAGGGATGATGTTTTGGGAAGATCCGATTTTGACGGTCAAATTGCTGTTTGGCAGCTGGACGGGGGCTGCTGATCCAATCATTGCTCCACCTGTATTTTCGCCCACGAACAGCACATTTTCCAGATTATAGGCGGCGTCGATCAGCCATTCGGCGGCGGAAGCCGTCCGCTTGCTGGTCAAAATGACCAGAAGGTTATCATTGGAAATCCACAGGTCTCTTGCATTGCTTGTTTGTACTCCTGAAAAGGCTTTAAAAAGCAGGGAATTGGATGGAACCACGGTTTTGGCATAGTCTTTGAGCCACTCGACAGCTACCTCTCCCTGTCCACCGCCGTTGAAGCGAAGATCCAAAATGCCGATTTTGGCGTTGCCCAATAGGCTTGCGCCTTCCTGAAACCCTTCATACCAATTCGAAGCCGTCTGACTTTGCACGGTATTGACCTGGAGGACTGGAATGTCATTGTCATAGCGTACTTCCGGTACGGCATCCCGGTCTATGCTCTGGAAGCTGTATGCTGTATCATAAGGTTCACATTGCAGCGTTTGCGCGCTGCCATCGGTATAATGGACAGTCAAGGTCTCATCGCAGGTGGTGCTGTCTTTAAGCAGAACGGGATAGTAAACGATTTCTCCTTCCGGGGAGATAGAACGCTTAAAAAGCTGGCTCAAATCATCGTACCCATCTACGGAGGCGACGGTTTTGCCGTCTGCCGTGATGTACTGGCCGTCATCCTCGTAAAAAGCCACTTCACGGAAGAAAAACGGATACCATAGTGGGTTGGGAGCTTGATTTTGAATCTGGAAATGGGCGTCCTTTACGAAGGCAAAATGGGGTACGAGCAGCTTTTGAAATTCTTCGGCCCGGAGAGAAGAATACTGTGCGCATTCTTCCAAAATAGCTTGCTCCGCTGCATCAAAGGCAGCCTGCCCGCCCATCTTATCGTAGTTCCCATAGCAGGCATAAAGGGCGTCAAAGAGATAGACGACGTCCTCCTCCATCTGCTGTCGGGTCAGCACCAAGTCAGGGTCATAGGGGTGGGTATCTTCGGGATAAGTATAATAGGCCGACGTGTAAACGTAGTCTCCGTTTTCGTCCACAGGCTGCCGCCGGATGAATTCGCTTTTCAGCCCGTCGTTGTCCACCGCCTGGTGCTCTGCGTTGACCTCCGCCAGCAGCTCGTCCAGGGTGGGCTGGGGCGGCAGGGACGGCGCACAGCCGGCCAGCGTCAGGCAGGCCGCCAGGGCCAGGGCACAGCATCTTACAAAACCTTTCACGTTTGCATTCCTCCCTCTTGTTGGTGCCGGTGCGGGACCGGTTCAGTTTCAGTGTAGCACAACGGGACGGGCCCGGCAAGAGAAATGCAGTGAACTGCAGGTTTTGTGCAGTCAAATGGGGGTCACTTCCAGGGGCGCGGGCTGGTGCGGCGCTGGTACCAGCCGGGGGCCAGACCCTCCCCTGCCGGGCCGTCCAGGCCCGCGCCGGGCGTCACCGCCGGGGAGGCCATCAGGAGGGCGGTGTAAGCGTCCTCCAGCGCATCGGCCAGAGGATACAGCTCCTCCCCCGTCTCAAGGAAGCGGGCCATGCCCTGCAGCATTTGGGCAATGGCCGTTTCGTCCTCGGGCAGGCCGCACGGACCGAAGGGCGGAGCGTACAGCGTCCGCCCCTGGAAAGCGACGCTCAGCACCTCGCCGGTGGCGGGGTCCCCGGCAACGTCCAGTTCAGCCCGCTCGGGCAGGTTTTTGTCGTTCAGCCAGCAGACCGTCCGGTCGTCCAGCTCCCCGCGGGTGCCCCGCAGCCGGAGCGTCCGGGGGCGGATCAGGCTGTGGTACTGGTCCGACATAAAGTCGTACACGGCGGAGCAGCCGCTTTCGTACTCGAAAAGGACGTGGCGCTGCTCTTTCAGCACCACTTCGCCGGCGGTCAGCACCTCGGTGCGGGTGCGGGTGGCCGTCACCGGCACGGCAAAGGTACAGCCGGTGAGGCGCATCTCCTCCCGGTCGAGGCCCAGCAGGCCCCGCAGCATCCCCGCCGCGTGGTAGTCGTGCATGGCGGACAGGTAGGCCGACACCGGCTGTCCCAGCAGGCCGCTGCGGACCAGCCCCAGCATGGCCCCGTACACCGGGTACCAGCGGTACTGCTCGGCCACCTGGACTTTGGCCCCCGCCTGCCGCAGCTGCCAGAGGGCGGCCAGCTCCTCCATCGAGAGGGCCGCCGGCGTCTCGGACAGCACAGGGTAGCCTTTGGCCAGCCAGTGCCGCACCGTCTGGCACATCCCCTGCTTGTTCACCGCCGACACGATGAAATCCGGCTTGGCCGCTTCCACCGCGGCCTCCCCCGCCACGGCGGGCAGGCCGTATTCCTCCCGCATCCGGGCGGCCTTTTCTTCCGTGCGGCAGCCCAGAGCCGCCAGCTCGAACCGCTCGGGCAGCGCCTTTGCGATCCGCCCGTAAAAGAGGGAGCGCCACCCCGACCCGACCACTGCATATCGTATCTTCCGCATGAGAGCACCTCCTGGATAAAATGCGAAAGGGCCCCGCAGCCAAATGGTGCGAGGCCCTTTCTTGGAGCTGGTGACAGGAGTTGAACCTGCAACCCACTGATTACAAATCGAAAAAAACTAATAAAAAAATCGTTTGTTTTTGTTCATTTGTTAGTTTTTTGTTCGTTTATTTCCTTATTCTCACTGGGATTTCAACACTATCATCAGCACACCTATCCGGTTTCAACTTCACTATATCATTCGTTTTACACGCTGTCAACCAACAAAAAATCCCCCGCCCTGCCAGGGTCCAAACTGGCAAGGCGGGGGCATTGTGTTGCCGCGCTAAGGAGTCCACGCGGCGCTATGTATTCAGTTGGTGATGGTCATCACACCGGACTTCTGCCGGTGCACCTCTGCCTCGATCTTGGTGATGAGGTAGCCTTCGATGTCGCCGCCGGAAGCCTTCTCAATGTACTTTTTGGCGCCGGCGCTCAGGGTTGCGATACACGCTTCCACTGCCTCCTTCAGAGCCTTCTGCTGGGCTTCCGCGTCGAAGCTGCCGGCCTCTTTCAGGGCATCCACATAGGTCTGGAACTTTGCCTCTACGGCGTCCGCCACGACATTTGCGATTTCCCGCTGGGCGGAAGTGCTCGCCACCGCATCCGCGATATTGCGGATTGCGTTTGCCACAATGCCGCCCACGCCCACGACGGCAGCGCTCAGTACGGCCAGAGTAACTTTGTTCTGCATAGTAAACCTCTTTTATCTCTTGTTTTCTCTCATCAGTTTCAGGGTGTTGTCCGCTTCGATGGCCGGCTTGGTAAAGCTGTTGTTCTTCCACCAAGCGGCCACGCTGGCGGCAACCGTCAGCGCGCTGGTCACCAGCGCCTCGATGGTGCTGTCCTCGATGGGCAGCACGGGCTTGCCCATCGCACTCAGTACCATGTTGATGAGGGCCAGTGCCAGGCAGATGGTGCGGACGATGGTCCCCGTGGAAATGTTCAGTTTGTCCATAGACTTTCAATCCTCCCTTGCGCAGCGTTTGAATTTTGCCCAAAGATATAACGCAGTGCTTGAATCTGTGTTATATCTTTGGGTTTTTGTTGATTTCTTTACTTCATCCGGGTTAGACCGGCGCGCTTGATGATGGACGGGTAGTCCTTGTAAACATGGCTCATGTCTACGAGGCCGTCCTGCTCCGGTACACCAGGCATATAATATTTGCTGGTATACTGCCACATCCCATGCTTGCGGGCGGGTCTCTTGCCCCGGTAGTCGGCGATCCAGAGGTCATAGGCTGCCAGACGATCCATGTTCAGCTCGGTATTGCTGTAGCTGGTATAGGTATATACCATAGCATACAGGCCCCAGTTTTCGATGGCATCCGCCGCGCTGATGACCAGATCGGTCAGGGCGTCCGCAGACAGCGGTTTGAGCTTGTTATCCTCCACATCTACCGTAACCGGCAGCTCGAAGGTCTTGCCGGTCAGCGCCTCCCGCAGCTTTGCCAGCTCTTCCGCCACCCGCTCCGGGGTCTGGGCGTAAGTGTAGTAGTAGACCCCCACCGGAATGCCCAGCCGTTTGCACTCCTGGTAATTCCGTTCAAAAGTCGGGTCGATGTAAATACCGCCGAAGCTCTTGTTGGTGGAGACGGTTTTGAGCATCGCGCCGCCAACTTTGTTCTTGACCTGCTCCCAGTCGATAGTGCCCTGGTAGCGGCTCACGTCGATATAATCTTTCACAGTTTATCCCTCCGTGTGATGGTCTGCTTCCAGCTTGGAGATTCTGGTCTCGTGATTGATAAGCCGCTCGTCCATCTTCCTGTCCGCCTCTTTCAGCTCGGTAAGATTTTGCATGTAGCGGCCCTTGAACTCCTCCAGGTTGTTCAACAGCAGTTCCAGTTTCCCGGACAGCTTGTTAAGCGTTCCGTTCAGCTTGACGATCGGCCCGGCGACGGTCGCCACCAGGCCGACCAATGCAATGATTACGGTGACCACACCCCATTCGGTCATGTCTTTGCCTCCCATCTGAACAGTGTATAATGCGGCTTGTCCTCCCCGAACCACCGGTATCTCAGCCAATCATCCAGCACCACGGCAGCGACGGAGACCACCACCCACAGCAGGCTGAACGGCAGGCAGATTTGGCCGAGGATATTGAACGGCAGGTTGCTGTAATCCCATACATCCCATCCCAGCCACAGGTTGACAATGCAGCCTGTGGCAAACTCCAGGGCGGTGACGATGGCCGAGCCGATCACCCCCTGCAGCGGCAGGGGCATCTCCCAGGGGATCACCTCGTTGAGCAGGCCGATGAGCACGAAGCACAGCCCGCCCAGCAGGAACATGGTCCAGTGGCTCCGGCCCCGCAGCACCAGCTCCAGCAGGACATAGATGCTGCCGCCCGCCGCCGCAAGGACCGCGTGCTTCAGCGCCGGCTTGAGCTTGTCCATCATGCGTTACCACCGCCCGCGGCCTGCTGGGTCAGCTTCGCAACGACGGATTCGATTTCGGCCTGGGCCGCCGCAATGATTTCCTGCATCTGGGTCAGCAGGTCCTCCGGCAGAGTGCTGCCGTAGGTGATACCGGCCAGGGCGTTCTTGTCCGTCTCGCGGTTGATCCAGATTTTCAGGAAGTTGTTGTAGGTGGTCTGGTAGGTCACAAAGGACTTGTAGGCCACATACAGGGTCATGATGTCCGCCGCCACATACATCTTGCACTGGCTGCCGTCGGCGTGGTAGGGGTACTGCGTTGCGCCCAGTGTGATTGCCGTGAACATCGAATCAATGTTGGTCTGGTCGTTGGGCTCCAGTGCAAAGTGCTCAGTACCGCCGCTCAGTTCCACGTCGATGCCGGCGTAAATCAGCGCCTCGCAGGTGCTATTGGCCATTTCGACCTTCTTCTCTGCCAGGGTTTTCAGGTCTTCCTTCTTCCACTTCAATGCCATGGTGTGTACCTCCCTTACTGGAACGCGCCGGACACGCCGGTGATGTAGCCGGCGGCGTCGGAGCTGCCGCGCTCGGCCTCGATCTTGAAGTTGAAGGCGGCGCCATTGGTGTTCTCGTGGTTCTCGAACACGATGTTGGCGCCGCTCTTGACCTCTGCGGTGCAGTCCTGCCACACCGGCTCGGTATCGTTGCCGTTGTTGGTCACCTTGACGCTGTACTCAGCATCGGCAGGGATGTTGCCGGTGACGGCCAGCCTGGCAACGGTAATATCACCCTCGACCGCCATAGGGGTCTCCAGGGTGATGGTTGCGGCATGGACGGCCTTGGTGAAGGTGGCGGTGAAGGCAGCCGTCTCGGTGCCGTCGTTCACCTCGATGGTGATGGTATGCTGGCCGTTCAGGATTTTCTGGAACTCTGCCGCCGTGCTGGCCGCCTCGAAGGTGAGGGCGGTCCCGCTGGTGACACTGTTACGGGTCTTGGTGGTGACCCCATCCAGCTTCTCGGTGACGGTCAGGCTGTCGCCGTCCTCATCGGACGGCGTATAGTTGAAGCTGAAGGCTGCGTTCTTCTCCCCCAGGTCCACGCCGGAGGTGCCGCTCTCGCTGGTGACGGTGGGGGCTGCGTTGGTCGAGACCGTACCATCGTCAGAGACCGAGAGTGTAGAGGGAAGTACAAAAGCGGGGCGCACGCCGCTGGTGTAGTAGTAGTTCCAGCGGCTGCAGCCGCCGCCCGAGTAGACGTCCCAGACGTTGTCGGAGTAGTACGTGTTCGGCGAGCGGGTCCACCAGTAGGTGGCCGAACCGTTGTACTTCGCAATGCGCTTGTTGTTGGCTGCCGAGCCGGTGCCGGCGGTGAAGTAGTCAAGCTTCGCGCCGTCCTGTGGGAAATAAGAGTTGTCGCTCTTGGTCCAGCCCAGCTCATAGCCGGATAACAGGAAGATTTTGCAGCTCAGGCCGTTGGCGCCGGACGCCACCGAACCGCTGCTGCCCGTGCCATTGTGGTACGGGATCTTTACCTGCTTGATGGCCTCCCGGATATTCGCATCGAACAGATTCAGGAAGGTGCCGTTCAGCCAGCTGCGGATGTCCGAATTTTTGTAGTCGTTGTTGGACCCGTCCCACTGCCTTGTGGAATGGATGTCCTGCATCAGCACCCAAGTGCCGTCGCAGCTGTCATCGTACAGGCTGGACGGCTTGCCCTGGTGCACAACGATGAAGTTCTTCGGACTGCCGTTCAGGTTCAGTTTGAGGACCGAGCCGACGGCCTTGGTGCCGAGTTTCACATTTGCCATGATGTGTCCTCCTTCGGTTGATTTGGGGCATAATAAACGCGGGTGGAGACCGTTGGCTCCTCCCGCGTTTTCTCTGCCACCATGCGTTGTTGTTTCAGCTGGCGCTTGTAGGTCACCATGCGGGTTGCGTTGATCTTACGGCGCGGCTTCACTTCCTCGCCTATGATCTCGCTCACCTTTTTGGCATACTTCTCGCGCAGCTTATAGGTATCTCCATGGGCCGCCCAGGCGTCCCATGCCTCGAAACGCTCAATGATCTTCTCTTTGCTGATCTCCCCTTTTGGGTATGCCGCCCTCCATTCCTTGACTCTGGACCTGATCCGCTTGATGCCGTCGCGGCGCAACTTCTGTACCACCTTGCCGGTATCGGTCAGATAGGTATGGAACCCTATAAAGTCAATGCCGTTCCGCAGCGGGAAGATGGCCGTTTTCTCGTTCAGCTCCAGTTTGGCCCGCGCCATGTAGTCCCGACTGGCATCCAGAGCCGCCCGGGCTTCCTTCTTGGTGCGGAAGATCATGTAGAAGTCATCCATGTACCGGCCATAGGCTTCGGGCCTGTACTGTTCTTGTACGGCGTGGTCAAACTCGTCCAGGTAGAGAAGCGCCAGCAGCTGGCTGGTCTGGTATCCCAACGGCAAACCATCGGACGTGTCGATGTAGACGCAGAGCAGTTCGTATATCCGCACGTCCACCCGGTGCCTGACGCATACCAGCTTGAGCTTTTCTTTCAGGCGTTCGTGGTCGATGCTGGCAAAGAAATGCCGCACGTCCCCTTTCATCACCCATCCGTCGGCGCTACCATGCCGCCGGTAATACCTGTTCATGTTCTGTTTCAGGTACATCAGGCCGTCATGGGTGCCCTTGTCCAGCTGGCTTGCGTGGTTGCCCCGGATGAAGCTGTGGGTCAGCACGCTGTACAGCTCATTGTCTACCAGTGCATGGAGCACCACCTTGTCTACAAAGGCAGGCGCCTGCACGAGCCGCTTTTTCGGCTCAAAGACATAGAAGGTGTGGAACGCTCCCGGCCTGTAGCTGCCATCCAGCAAGATGCGGGACAGTTTTTCGGTACAGGCCAGAGCGTTTGCCTCATACTCAGCGCAGCCGCTTTTCTTCCGCTTGCCCTGCCGGGCGTGCAGGTAAGCGTCATACAGCACCTCAAAAGAGCAGATTTCTTCAAAGTTCATTGAGCGGTGATCGTCTTCCTCCGGGCAGGGTGTAGAGGGAACTCCCACCCGGCTGTTACCCTAGCGCCGGTCCGTTTCCCTCCCGGCAGCCCATTGCATCCCGTAGGATGGCGGGCCTCGGCGCGATGTATTGATCGCCCGGCAGATACCGGGCGACAGGATACGGCCCCCTTTGATGAGATGGCGCACTGTTTTCGCCTTTCGGTTACTCATTCTCGCTGCCCATCAGAGCGGGGCGCACGCCGTTGGTGTTGTTGTAGTTCCAGTTGTTGTAGTTGCCGTCCGAGTTGACGTTCCAGACGTTGTTGGAGTTGTTCGTGTTCGGCGAGCGGGTCCACCAGTTGGTGGCCGAAAAACGGGCCGTACCCTAACAAAAGCGGGGCCTCCCCCGCCTTCATCCATCGTTTGCCAGTGCGCGCCGGACGATCGCTTCTATGCGGGCGTCCTCTGCCGCCCGCCTTTCAGCCTCCGGCTTGCGGGCCATCTCCTGGCTTTTCTTTTTCCAGGCAATAGCCATATATTTCACATCCGTGACCATCTTTGTCCAGACGCCTGCTTTCTTTACGTCGATGATCTTCTCATCGAGGCAGAGCTGAATATATTCCAGCAGAAGTGTGCAGTCGTCCAACACATCGTTGATCTTTCGGATGCGGGCCCTTGGCTCGGCAGCAAAGTTCTGATTGTTGGCCGAGAGGATATTGCGCAGGATGCTTTTTGCGATCACGCGCATATCTTCTCCGTACAGGCGGAAGTTCGACTTGGTGAAGCCCTCCCTGCTGCTGCGGTCGATCATCTGTACCGCCTCGCCGCATACCTTCTGTACCTCGCGGATGTCTTCCAGCTGGGCAATTTTGTGCAGAATCATTCGCACATCGCGGCGGCTGGCGTCGTCGCTCACGATCTTGGTTGCGTGCTTGGTGTAGCACAGCAATTCCCGTGCCTTGTTCCCCAGCAGGAAGTCTTTGTTATCCGCCATGCTCGCACCTCCATCCTTCCGGGCATCTGCCAGTCAGCACAGCCTCCAGCGCCTCGGGTGGGCCTGTGTAGATACAGCGGTCAGGCAGTACCCGCAGAACAGCGTGTTCCCCCGTGTGCGTTTGCCCAAACAAAGTGATGATGTCGTCCGGCCCACCAGATACGCCGCATGGCGGCTCCAGTGATTCGTACAGGCTCCCCACGATGCAGGACAGTTCCGCCGCCGGACGGGAGAATACGATCCTCTCCCCGCCCATCAGAACTCGATCCTGGCCTGGGCGGTGTTCCATACGCCGGTCACGATCACATCGTCCAGCGTCGAGAAGGTCACGCTGAAGGCGTTGCCGGTGACATCGGTGCCGAACTTGAGGTTCAGCGCCTCCACTTCGGTTTCCAGCGCCGCCACCGCCGCCAGGATGTCAGGGTGTGCGGTAGGACTGGCGTTGTGGGTGTTCACCGCGTCGGACACTTTCTGGTCCGCCTGAGCCTTGGTGTAGGCGTCCACTTCCCACCGCTGGCTCTCGGTAAGCTCGCCGCTGGCGTTCAGGGTTGCAAGCCCGCCGGGTACGCCCACATTTTCATTGGTCAGGTAGTTGTTGTTCTCACTCTGTGCCTGGCCAACATTTACAGTGCCATATGCCATTTAAGATTCACTCCCTTCCGGTGTGCCACATATCCTTTTGTGATGACGTATTCTGCCGCCAGAGCCTCCGCCGGCGCACTCGCTGCACGCAGCCGGATCACGCCGGCCAGCGTCTCGCTGGTCGCGCAGAGGCCGCAGGCAATGGCGGCCGGCTGGCTGCCAGGCGCGATACGCACATCGGCGATGTCCACCGGCGTCAGACCGGACACCGAAATGTCGCAGTACAGCGGATACGCTGCGTCCTCCGCCTCATCCGTCTGCCAGCCCGTAGCCGGGATGGAGACGGCGACGGCCTGCGGCTTGTCCAGTTTTACCGCGTCCACCTCCTCAAACAGCTCCGTTGTAGCCTGCGCCAGCTCTGAAATGTGGGATGCTGTATAGGACTTCGCTTTTTGAAGCGCGGTTTTGATTTGTGATGTAAGGGTCAGCCCCATGGTCTGTTCACCTCCTGTTTTAGTGGACAGGCTCCCAAACCCACCCGCCCGCCTGTCCTTTTTGGTTTTATCAGGCGGTGGGGAAGACCTCGTTCAGCATCTCGGTCACCTCGCCATCGGTAGCGATCTGCATGCCGTCCAGCTTGGTCTTGTCAGTGCCGGTCATCAGGCCGGAGGCGCCGCCGGCGACCACATCGCTGTAGGTGGTATCCTGCCCGGGGATGCCCAGGCCGGTGATGTCCTCCTTGGTAACGGCGGTCACGGCGGTAACGTGGCCCTGGTTGTCCACGGTGACCTTGTAGAAGCCCTCAGACTGCGCGGTGTGCGAGGGGTGGACGTAGTTGTTTGCGCCCTCTGCGATGCCGGCCAGCTTGCTCTTTTCGGCGTCGGTGTAGTTGTTGTCCGACAGCACCTTGTCGCCGTCCTTCTGGACGTAGTTGGACAGGTCCACGGTGGTGTCGTCCAGCAGCACCATCTCGTTGTCCACCTTGGCGTAGATGTCGTAGTGGCTGGTCTCGCCGTTCATAACGAGGTACAGGATGTTGGTCTGGGCGGACTCAGCTTCCGGCACCGCATCGACCTTCTGGAAGCTGGCGTGGCCGGAAGCGGCGATGGCCTGCTGGATGGCAGTAGTCACCTGAGAACTGGTCTGGTACTGGGCATCATTGGTCAGCTGGCTGACATTGGTGGGGATTTTCGCCTCAACGGCAGCGATTTCCGCCTGGGCCTTGATGGCAAGGTCCTTCAGGTGGCCGAGATTCGTGAGTTTGGTTTCAGTGTAAGCCATAGTTCATATCCTCCTATCGTTTGTGTGTATTATCAGCCCTCGGCATCATTCGTGCCGAATACCTCATTGAGCATCTCCGTGACCTCTGTATCGGATGCGATCTGTGTAGCCAGGACGGCCTCCACATTGCCCTCAAAGTCGCCGGAAGCCAATGCCTCCAGGTCGCCCGCCGTGTTCTTGATCAGGTAGATGGTGGCGGTGCCGTCCACCACCACGGCGATCACCTGGCCGACGTAGGCAAGAGGGCTGGTCTGGGCATAGGTCTGCGCATCAGACAGGGAGCCGTACACCGAGGACTTATCCAGCGGGAAAGAATCCTGCCGGGAGAAGGCCATGGGGAACTCCATAGAGGCAAAGCTGCCGGTCGTGTTGTTGACTGCCATGATTTACTCCTCCTTTCCTCAGCCCAGGGTGACCACGAGGGTCGCCGTGTTTTCATAGGGAACGGCAGGCTCAAAGACCCACACGTTGTAGTTGATGGCGGTATAGCCCTCTGCACCCTCCACCGGCACCGTGCTCTTGGCAAAGGTGGCGGTAACGTCGGCGTTCATCGCGGTCTGGTTGATGACCTTGGTGACGCCGGTCTTGGTGGCATCGCAGGCGATCACCACACGCTGGGCACCAGCCGGCACATTGATGGTCAGGCTACCGGCGGCATATGCCTTGCCGGTGGGGGTCAGGGCGCGGATAGCCGCGCTGTCCAGGGTAGGCTTGGTGGTACTGGCCCCGTAGAACACATTGCGGAACGGAGTGTAGGCGCTGGTCTCCTTGGTCTTGCTGCCGGCGGTGATGCTGACGGCAGGGCTGGAATCATCGCCGAGGTTATCATCGGCGGTGACACCCGCGCCATGGGTGACGGTCAGCTTGTACTTCAGGCTGTTGACAACGCCCTCGCCACCCTTGTCGCCGATGATGAAGCCGTCGCCGCCATTGTTGTCGGAGCCGGCGGTCAGGGACGCATCGTCCTGGCTTGCCACCTGCTCCGTGCCCAGGTTGGTGATCCGCTCCACCTTCCAGTTGCTGGCCTCGACGCCGGTCTCAGGCCCATACTGATAAGAGCCGGGGTTGAGGGTGGCGGCGGTGTAGTTGGCGGTTGCCAGCGAGGTGCCGGCTTCCACCGCCTTGGCCCCGGTCAGCGCAAACCCGCTGATGCTGGGCTGGGCGGTGATGGCGGGCTGGAGACGCTTGGACAGCATCTCTTCCAGGAAGGCTGCCACGCTCTTGCCCTTGGCGGACAAGGTGGCGGTGCCGTTGGCACTCTTGGTGATGTTACCCACCTGGGTGTAGTTGCCAGCCAGGACGATGTCCTCCCGCAGCATGACCTTGCTGGCGTCCACCGCGCCGGTCATGGCCACCCAGTCGGTGCCGGTGTACCGGTAGGCCGACTGCTCGTAGGTCACCTCGCTGACGATGGTGGTAACAACAAAGACGTCACCCTTCTTGGGGGTGACGTCGCTGTGCTGAGTGAAGTATGCCTCAATGACGGTGCTGTCAGCGGCCTCCAGGTCGGTCTTGGTTCCCTCGTAGAGAGCGCCGCCGGCCACGCCCGCCAGAGCTTCGGCCAGTGCCTCCTCAGTGACGTAATCGTCCAGGCTGACGGTGGTATCGTCCAGCAGCTCCATGGCGCCGTCGATTTTGGCGTAGATGTCGTAGTGGTTGGTGCCGGCGTTTTTAACCAGGTAGAGGATGTTCTCCTCTGCCGCAGTAGCCTCCGGCACAGCGTCCACCTTCTGGAACTTGGCGTGGCCAGACTTCGAGATTTCTGCCAGGATCGTCTGCTTCACGCGGTTGAGGGAGCTTTTCAGCGCCCCAACGTCGATGATTGCAGTTTCGCTATAGGCCATATTCCTCTTTCCTCCTGTTCTTCATTTTTCGTCGTTACGCAAGCGGCAGCACCTCGTCCAGCATCTCCTGCGTTTCGTCGGGCTGTGCAAACGCATCCTCCGGCAGCCCCGTGCCGGTATAGGAAAGCGTGCCGTCCGGCGTGGTCGAGAAGCCTTCACCGAGTTTCACGCCGCCGAGTGTGGTTGCTGTGGCTACAGGCAGCACATATGTACCACCACCTCCTGTCTGTCCGCTACCGGACGCAGACAGCAACGCAAGGGTTGCCGCCATGTCCTGCATCGGTTCGTATCTAGCCCAAAACCGCACGGCACCGGTCACGGTCTGCGCCGTGGGGCACAGCCCGGCCTGCTTTGCGGTTTCAAGTGCGTCTTTATGCAGGGCGACGATGGGCACTTGGTCATCCGTCACTTCTTCGTCTGTGACATCGACGTAATAGCGGTACTCGTCCATCCCCATGTACGGCTCATCCGAACCCGTCTCGTCCAGCGCCCAGCCTTCTGCCGGGATGGTGATCTCCTTCACGATGGCAGAGCCGACCATGCCAGATACCTGTGCCACAGCCTGCTGAACGGCCTGGCTCATGGCCTGCTGGATGATGCCCGAGTGGGCGGTGGGGCTGTCGTTGTGAGCCTCGATCATCTGCTGGACTTGGCCCGGCGTTACCCGCGTGCCCGCAGTCACGTTCACCGTGATCTGCGCTTTGTTCGAGATGAAGATGACCGCATACAGGTCAACTTCAAAGTCCGGGTTGTCCGCCTCCGGCGGCACCTCGATGCCGCGCTCATCTTGCAGGATGTAGATCATCCGGTCTTCGCTCTCACCGTCCAGCCGCCCAAAGACGGCCACCTGGTGCAGGTAGCAGGTCTCCGACCGGCCTTCGTTGGTAATCATGATGCCGACCTTTTTAGCCGGGACGAGATTTCCTTCGCTGTCTTCCGCCTCTGCATCTTCAATGCCCATCAGCCCCAGGGTGATTTTGTCGCCCTGAACGTCCGTCGCGTTCCCGAGCGAGCCTTCGTCGGCCGCCTCCGTGCCGCCAAACGCCTGCGTGATGGTCAGCTTTCTGCCGGACAGCGTTTCGGTCAGCATTTCCGCGCCAACGACTGTGTAAGCCGACTGGTTCCAGGACATTATGTATTCCCTCCCTTTACTTTGACCTCAATGCGCTGCACGGTTTCTGTCACCTTCGCAGCGGCAAATCCGCGCACCGTGATGTCTCTCTGTTCGATTTTCCCGTTGATTGCCGCCGTCAGGCGCATGGCTGTGGCAGCGGTTTTGGCGGCGGCGTAGCCCGTCACCCTGATTTCTTTTTGGCGGATGGTGCCGTGGATGGGCACCGTCATCCTGGCGGCGATGCCGCCGGGGGCCGCTCCAGCATAAGCCGCCACCTTCACCGGGCGCGGCTCGATTTTCCCCGGCAGGATCACCGTCATCCGTCCAGCCGTCCCGGTCAGCGCCCCGACGGCATAGGCAGTCACCGGCCTTTCCGCCGTAACAGTAAAGCGGATGTGCTCAAGATGAGCCGTCATCCGCTTGTAGATGTTGGTGATCCGTTTAATTTCGGCGATGCTTGGCTGTTCCCAGCTGTCCGAGATGTCGCACTCCACGATGAAGTGCCCCGGCGTCCCGCCGTAGTCGTACCACTCGATGATCTTCGACCCCGGATAGATTGACCGCAGCGCCGTCTCTGTGGCCCAGTCTGTGCCGTAGTAGCGCCGTACCTCAAGAGCCGTCTTGATGACACGGCGCTTGGTTTCCAGCGGCCAGCTCTGGCTGTACCAATCGACCTTGAACTGCACAGCCAGGACGTCCAGCACTTCCTCGCTCACATCGTCGAGGTGGGTATAGATACGCAGCTTGTCCGCATAGTCCAGCGTCTTGAGCTGCATCTGGACATATACCTTTTCCAGCACCTGGACCCACGGCGTATCCGCCGGGATGGGCGGCAACCCAGCCAGAAGTCCCGTCATGCGCAGTTCATCAGTCATCTTCCATCCCTCCGTAGGTCACGCTGCAGCTTGTCAGCTTGGCGACCTGGATGCTGGACACTCTGGCATTCACCGGCGCCGTCAGGGTCGGACGCTTTGCCCCGGCCTGGCGTACCCGTTTGATAAGCTCCGAGTTGTCGATGTCCCGCCCGATCTTCCGCTGCCACAGGATGTAATCCTGTACGGCGGCATTGACGTTCTCCTGGATGGTCGTTGCGCTCTTGGCGTTGCTCGATGCGATGTAGTAGGTCAGCGCAATGCTGTACTCCACTTCCTCCGGGGCGTGGGCTTTTACCAGGTCGCCCATTGGCTTGCGCACATCCTTGAAGTACCGCTCAAGTTCTGCGCACTCCTCCTCTGTTGGCAATCTGCGCTCATCTTCCATCAGGAAGAAGATGTGCACCGTGTACCCTTCTTCGCAGATGATCTTCTTGTCGGTCAGGTCTGCCCGCCAGCTCGAAGCGTAGTATTCGTAGGCGTCCTGCGGCCCGGCCACAGAAAAAGCGGACGGCGCAAGGTAGATGCGCCTTGTCAGGCTGTCGTCTCCCTCGACGTCCGTCCCGCCGGTCGATTCCGAGATGTTGGTCACTTCTTTCATGTACGGGATGGGGTCTACCAGAATGTTGATCTCCCCGGGCGGCAGGCTGTCGCTCCTGGCCCCGGCCTCCTCAGCCTGGGCCGTCACATCCACCGTCAGCTCCCCCGTCATGATCTCCGCAAGTTCTATGGTACGGAAATAGATTCCATCCCCCGTTCTTACTCGCGTCCCCGCCGGGATCGTGACGGCGCCGGGGCGCTCTGCCGCCAGGGTAAACCGCAGCACAACCGTTGCGTGGCCTGCCGGTAACCGCCCAATTCCGACCAGCGGGGCCAGGTTGTCCAACGCCGCGCCGGTGCTGGTGGGCAGAAGCTCCGCCCTGCCCCAGGCATCGGTATACTCCATCTGGTGATGGAACCGGTGCGCCATGGTCAGCAGGACCAGGTTTGCCACATTGCAGCGGGCCAGGGTGTACTCTGAGCTGTTTCCGTTCAGTTCCTTGTCAAACTTTGCGTACAGCTCCCTGCACTGTGCAATGGTTTCCTCCAGCGTTTCCGCTCCCGTGATGGTCACCGTTGGCAGGTTTGCAAATTCCTCAATCTGTGACAATCGTATACACCACCTTTGGCGCGATCGTTCCGTGCAGCGTATCTTCTTCCGTAAACTCGACCCGCAGCACCTTCACGCGCGGCTCATACTCTGCGGTTTTTGCCACATACTCCGCCGTCAGCAGCGCTTTGGCTACCTCCGTCGGCTTGTCCAGCACCGCTTCCACGTTGATGCCAAGCCGCCGGTCTCCCTCCTGGCTGCCCATCGGCGTTGTGTACAGCACCCGCAGGCACTCGTCGATGTCCCGCAGTTCTTCCTGTGTTACGTTGTCCGGCGCCACCGACAACGCAAGGACCGTTTTGCTGATGTCGATCATAGATACTCCCGGAAGGTCAGGCTGACCTTGCATTCCATCAGGACACCCATCCGCCCTACGACGTCCCAGGTATCGCTGATGCTTTCAATGGCGAACTTGTTCATGGAGAGCGGCGCAAGGCCGATGATGAGATAGTGCACCTCGCCGTTTTCGCTCATCTCCTGCAAACGGTCCAGCGCCGTGCGCGGGGCCACGCCAAACGAGGAACTGAGCTGGATGTCCATCTGGTAGCTCCTGAGCTGCGGGCCGAGATACTGGCTTTTGGTCTTACTGCCCAGCACTTCGTGATCCGCCCAGTCCGCCCCGGTGCTGCCCGAGATATTGGATGGCGTCAACACCTGCAAATGGCTGACGTTGAACACGATGTCTCCGTATGTGCCTGTGTACATTCAGCTTCCCCCCTCAGAGCGGCGGCGATGTGGGTGTGCCTAGGTTGCCCGTATGGGTGTGGTGGACCAGGCTCACGCCGTTGATAACACAGTCTCCCGATCCGCCGGTGATGTTGACCGTGCTGCCGTCGATCTTGATGTTCGGCGCTGTCATGTTCAGCTCACTGGCGGCATCCACCGTTACCGTCCCGTCCTCGATGGTCACCGTGCAGCTTCCCACTTTCAGCACCAGCTTGCCCTTGATGGTGATGTTCGCATCGCCGTCAATGTCGGTCTGCTGGTTCTTCTTGACCTCCACATAGTCGTCGCCTTCGATGTGGTAGAGGGCTTCCGGCACGTTGGCGTCGTACCGGCGGTAGCACTTCCCCTGTTCAAGGTCGTAGTCCTTCCGGTACAGTCCCTCGTAGCCTTCCGCCGGGATGTTCACGTTGTTCCAGATGGTGCCCAGGACAACGGCATCCTCGGACTGCGTGCCGGGATGCAGCACGATCAGCAGGTCCCCCACTTTCGGCATAATGTACTGCCGGTTGGAGATGAAGGACACCTGCTTGGTCACGGTTTCGTCCCGGTCTTTGTAGGTCACTTCGCAGGTGCCTGCCGGGTAGTCGATGTTGCTCACCCGGCCAAAGCGGACTTCACTTTTCATCCGGTCACCGCCTCCACTTTGCTGGCCTCGATCTTGGTCGTATAACCCGACTTGCTCAGGCTGTGCTCCATACTGTCGATGAAATACTTGCCGTCCATCGACCCGTACCCCAAAAGGGTGAAGCATTGGGCCGCGGCCCCCGCCGGGTAGCCCATCATGGTAAAGCTGACGGTGGTAGCCCCGTGGTTGGCGTTGGCGATGGCCGCTTCGAGCTGGGCCTGAGCGTCCGCTTCATTGCTGGCTTTCTTGTTCAGCTTGAGCTGGCGCTCTGGCGTCCCCACTTCCACCGAAATGTCGATTTCCTCTTTCTCGTTGGTGTATGTGAAGATGCCGCCCGTATAGGTCCCGGCCAGGGTCGTGTTCCAGCTGAAGCTCCCGCGCTGGACGCAGAGGGCCGTAGGATCATCCGCAGGGGCAACGCGGTAGACCGTGAAGGCCGGGTCGTTTGCCTTATAGGCTTCCCGGTCATAAATCCACAGCTTTTCAGTGTAGACCTTCATGCACAGCCCGTAGGTTTCGCACAGCTCCTGGAGGAACGCGCTGTCGGTGGCGCTCTGCTCCTTGACCTCGATCTCGTGGTCTGTCCCCTCGAACTGCAATGTCAGGCTGTACCGGCCCGCGATTTCCTCAGCAATTTTCTGGACGCTGGTGTTCTTCCAGTCGAAGTCCCGTTCCCTTTCGCTGAAACTTGTGTCGTTCGGCTTTGCCACCGCTCCGATGTTCAGCACGTCCGGCGCATCGCTGTAGCTCAGGTCGTCCAGGGTAAAGGCCCCGCACTCTGCGCTCAGATTCCGCACCGCGTAATCCGCGCCGCCGAAGTTCCAATCCGTCACTGCGATGGTTGGGTAGAGCTTTGCGCCCTTGTCGGGCATCCAGCTCCCCTTCCATTCGTCGCCGGCGGCGTCGATGACAATGGAGATGCTGTCGCTCTCTCCCTCGGCACGGTCCTTGTAGCTGAAACTTTCCAGAATATCCGAGATGTCTCCCGTGATGTCCGTATTCCCGTAAATGAGCCATACCGTTGCCCGCCGGGCCTTCTCGCTGATCGCCCCTGCAATGCTCACATCAACCGCCTCGCTTCCAGGGCGGCAGATTTGCCGGCGCAGTCACCGGCACCGCCGGGGTTTGCAGGACAACGCTGGAGGCAAACTTGGTGGTAGTGATGTACTGGGGGTTATGCTGCATCAGCCAGTCGGCTTCTGCCTCGCTCCCGTACACCTCCAGCGCGATGCCGTCCCATGTGTCGCCGCTGATGGTAGTGTAGGTATCAGGCATAGCTCGTCCGCCTCCTTTCGCGGTTGTAGCGGTCCATGAACTCGGCAAACTTCTGGTAGAGCAGTTCCACCAGTTTGTTCACGTCCTCCTCGCTCATGCTGCCGCTGACGGTGATCTGCGGCGCAAAAGTGATGGCCGGCAGGCTGCCGCCGATGCTCCTGCCCATGCTTCCGGCGCTCCTTCTGGGCGTCAGGTCGGGCAGGTTCAGCCCATCCATGCTTGCCAGATAGCCCATGCCGCCCCGGAGGCGGGCGCCCGCCCGGGCCGTCGAAATAAACTTCCGTGCCTCGGCGCTGTTTGCACCAGCCAGCTGCATCGCATCAGCGGCCACATTCAGCAGCTTGACGCCCTTGGTGAAGGCCACGCCGGGCGCGCTGCCCAGCGCCAGCCCGGCCAGCGCCGACACGCCCCACGCCTTCATCCCATTGGTGAAGCCGCCGTCCGCAAAGCTGTTCAATCCGAGGATGGAACCGGTCTGCAGCCAGAGGGCAATAGCCCTGCTCCGCTTGGCCGGGTCATGCGGGATGATGGTTTCGGGCCCGTCCTCGCCCGCGATGGACGGCCTTGTAGCAAAGCCGCCATTGGCGAACTGCGGCAGGGACACTTCTTGCAGGTTGAAACCGAACTGGCTCCCGCCGATGACCGGCACCCAATCCGGCACAGTGAAAGAGAGTTTGTTCAGCGACCGAATCACAAAGTTGACCACGGACACCGTCACATTGGCAATGCCCCGGATCAGCCCGATGATGCCCATGATAACCGGTTCAACAACTGGCGTCACTGTCTTGATCACATCAATAATAACCTTCACCGCGTTGACCAGCGCTGTGCCCACCAACCCAATGACGGTAGACAACAGCGGCACCACCGCAGGGAACAGCGTTCCGGTCAGGAACGAGAAGATTTCCTCGATCAGCGGTTTCATGTGGTTCACGCCCAGGTCTACGATCTGGCCGAAGATGCCCGTCACCGTTTGGATCAGGGGGATCAGCGTTGCGAACGCCTGTCCTGCGCCGGGGCCGAAGGTGCTTGTGATGGCCTGCTGGATGTTCGCCAGCCCCGCCGGGCTGAGGGCGTTCCGGATGGCGTTCCCAATATTGGTGACGCCGCCCACAAAGTTGTCGAGAACTTGCACTCCTGCCGGGCCGAAGATATTCCCCACGACCGTTCGAATACCTTCCAGGTTGTCGCCCAGAATGCTCACTACGGCGACTACGCCGCCCAGGCCGGCAATGACCGGGCCAAAGGTGCCAAGCAGAGACAGGAATCCGCTCGCCAAAGGTGATGCTACTGCGCCGATTACTCCAGCACCCGCACCAAGGAAAGAGCCCACATTCATGGCTGCTGCACCTATGGGCGTCGCCGCCAAAGCCGTACCAAGACCCGATACTGTTCCGGCTGCACCGCTTAGCGCACCGCCAATCCGTCCAAGCAATCCGCCGGATGCGGCGGCCGTCGCAACGGCAGGCGCTCCGCCAAACAGGTTCCCCATGCCGCCCAAGGCCATCGCTCCAACGCCCAGCGTGTCCTGTACAAGCCCTGTGTTTGCCAAGTTCTGTACAGAACGTCCAACATTACTTGCATATCTTCCAACGCCTGTGTTTCCGAGCACGCTGAGGATACCGCCGCCGGCCTGGGCCGCCGTGATGCCGTTCATCAAATTACCGACGGCGCGGGACATTCCTTTGCCCGTTTTCGCCTTGTTAAGGTTGCCTGCGTTCTGGATTCCGAGAATCCCACCGAGGATCGTATTTCCCAGCGAACTCCCGCCCAGGCTGTTAGACATCTGAGCACCAAGCTGTGCGGCTCGGAACGTTCCGCCCGCATTGGATACCGCCCCGGTCACCCCTGCGGCAAATCGCTGCCCTCTGCCGGGGGACACGGACATCAGCCCGGAGGCCGGGCCAAGGATGGTGTTGGCAATGCCGCTGATGGTGGGTGCCGCGCTCATGAGTGCAAAAACGCCTACCAGGCCGGTGGCCCATTTGGCTACCGTGTCGCCGTTGTTGGCTACATAGTCAACTGCCTGTTGGATGTACGGCAGGGCATTTTTGACGGCATTCCCAATACCTTCCACCGCACTGCGCAGCATGGGCATTACGCCCTCTGCCAGCCGGGTCAGGTCGGGCAAGCTGTCGGTGATACCGTTCATCATGTCGATGCCCAGCATCGCCAGTTCCTTCTTGACAGGCAGGAAGTTGTTGCCCAACGTGACCATGAATCGTGTCACGGCGTTGCCGAACATCTCATCAAGGCCCTCTGCTGTGTTGGTCTTGACGATCAGCTCTTTCTCCATGCTGCCCATCCAGTCGGTGCCGTTGGCGTCATTCAGGAGCTTAACAATAAATTGCGGGTTTTGTGCCACCTTTGCGGCGGCCTCCATCGGCCATCTGCCAAACAAGTCGTTGATGGTGGAAAGGCGCTGGTACTCCGGCAGCTGTCCGATCGCCTCAAATACGCTGATGAGCGTATCCGGCGCAAGGCTGTTGCCGTACTCGTCCACCGACTGCATGGCCTTTGCGACCTCTACAGCATCCATACCGAGGCGATCCCATGCCCTGGTCATGCGATCCGTAGCACTTGCGCCCATGGTCAGGTTGGTGTAGATGTTCTTGATACTGGTGGCCGCTCGGGCCGAATCCATGCCCATCGAGAGCAGACCGGTAGCCAGCGCCGCCGTCGCATCCGGGTCCATGCCTGTGACCTGCCCCAGCGATGCGACCCGGTTGACGACCTCACCGATCTCCACGGCGGTTGTCGCGGAGTTTGCGGCCAGATAGTTGATCTGGTCAAACAGGTCCATGATTTTGTCGTGGGGCATACTAAGGGCTTCTTCCCACTTGGTGGCCCAATCGCCTGCCTGGTCGCCCGAGATGTCAAGGGCCACGCCAACCATGGCGGTATCTCGCAGCAGGCCGCCCATGATTTCCTCAGCGCTCTTGCCGCTTTCGCCCATGGCCGCAGCCATCCTGGTCAGGTTTTCGATGGAGTACGGCAGTTCCGTAGACAGCCGCAGGATTGCGTCCGCCATCTCGTTGTATGGCTCGACGTTGATGTTACCCGCCTCGTCGGTCAGGCCGCCGACGTACTTCGCCACGTCAGACATCTGATCCTCAAAGGTCTGGGCAGCCTTTGTCGTGCTTCCAATGACGCCGGCGGCAGCTACCGCCACCGCGCCTGTCATCGCAAGGCCAGCCTTGCCGATGTTTCCGATTACCGTTGAGATGGACCCGGCCTGTTTCGTCACACTGGAAATGGACTTGGCAAGCGACGGGTCCACCTTGCCCATGATGCGGATGGTTAAATCTAACGCGCCATTGCTTGGCATACCTCACTCACCTCGTTACCCAAATCCAGCAGGTCTCTCACCGGCATCTTCAGCAGGGCATCAAGGCTTGAAAATGTCGTCTGGCTCATCTGGATCGCCAGGCGGCGCAGTTCTTTTGCGCCCCCGTTTACTCGAAAAAACCGCTGTCCACCGTGTTGCGCAGTTTGGCTGCCTCACACACAGGCAGGCCGGTGAAAAAGTCCTCCGGCAGGCCGGTGGCCTGGCTGGCAACGATAACTGCATGGAGATAATTCCGGTCTTTGTTCAGCGGAGAAAAGCCTTCCGCCGCCATCCGGTTTTCCGCCGTAATTTCGTGCATGGTGCACAGATCACCCACGCCGGACAAGTCCACGCTCTCAAAGGTCTGGCCCTTGATGTCGGCCTTCTTGCCGTCGTAGATATAGGGCTGGTCGAACTTCACGACGTGAGCCTTGATCTGTGCCTCTGCCTGTTCTCTGGGCTGGCTGCCCGCCAGCGCCCGCAGGATCGCTTCCTGTACCTGTTCCATCGTTTTCCGGGGCATCAACTTGAACAGCTCCACCGGCTTCCGGCAGGCTTTGGTGGCCAGCGCCATCGCATAGCCGGTAGTGGCTTCGATGGCGCCCAGGGCGGCGGTGTTGCCCTGTTCGATCAGCTCCCGCTGGATGTCGATGACATCCTGCACGGTCAGCCTCTCCATGCCGGACAGGTCCAGTTCGGTGTACTCCTTGCCCTCGAACTTGTAAGGCTTTTTGAACACCACAACGTTTTTCTTCTCGGCGGCCTCCGGCGCGGTGGCCTCCAATGCGATAGCTTCTGCCATTTCTGCCTCCTGTAAAAATGCCCGGCTGCCCACTAGGACAGCCGGGGTCTGTTTAGATCAGGGCGTTGATCTCCGCCCGCAGGTCCTCGCCGTTGACGACGTACTTGCCGCCCAGCTTGTCGATGTCGAAGATGACCTGGTCGTCCACCTCGACCTTGTAGGTCAGCAGCTCCAGGGTGGTGGTAGCCCCCATCGTGTCGGCACGCTTCAAGGTGCCCAGGTCGATCTCCTTCGGGTGTCCGCTGCACACGACGCGCAGGCCCTTGTAGACCACGCCGCCTTCTTTGTTGGCCGCCTGCTGTGCAGCCCGAATGGTCAGCTGTACCGTCTCGTTGGGATTCATCATCCGGGCAGCGTGGCTGTACAGGTGGTTCCACTTGATCTGCATCTCGCTGCTCTCGATCTGACCGGGGACAGGAGCGTCGATTTCGCCCAAAATCCCCGCGCCCGACAGGGTGGTCGTTTTCGAGGTGATCTTAGGCAGCGTGATTTCGTCTGCCAGACCGATCAGCAGGTCCCCGTCCGCGCCATAGACGTTGTAGTCGTTGATGACTTCGGGGACGAGTGTGCTGGAAACATTCAGTGCCATTTATGTACGCTCCTTTCTCAGCCCAGCAGCGCCGTAGCCAGCGCGCCGGCCTGGTACTCCATGGTGTTGGTGACCAGCTTCATGGGCGGGAAGGGGGTGCAGTACTGGTAGAAGTAGATGTGGCCCGCCACCAGCTCCGCGTCGGTGTTCCGGTCCGGGTCCAGGATCAGCTCGTAGCTGGCGCAGACGCCGGTGGAGACATAGACCTGCCCCCGCATGTTCTCGCTGTCGATGATGGAATCCAGCAGCCGCCGGTTCATGGGCTTGTCCAGCTTCTGCTGGTTGTTCAGCACGAAGTTGGCCGCCGTGTAGTTGAAGAAGCGGCGGATGCACAGGAACATATCCTTCGGGTCAGTGGTGCTGGGGTAGGCGCAGGTCTCGTTGCCCCACAGCACAAACCGGCTCTGGGCGCGCACCCAGGTAGCGATGCCGTTCTCGTTCAGGACGTTGCCCTGCTCCTGGTCGATCAGCACCTCGGTGCCGTCCGCCAGGCAGGCGGCGGTGATGGGCGCGGTCACATTGGACGGGCTGGCGTTGGGTACGTCGCCGTACTGGGTATCGTTGTAGACAGTAACAGCGGCAGCCATCGAACTGCCGCTGTATACCACGTCGCCCACCTTGCAGTAGGGCCAGAGGCCGTAAGCCTCCCGGCTGGTGGCCGCCTGGGCGACCTTCTGGGCCGCCACGTCCTGGTACTTGACCGCCCCTTCTGCGGTGCTGTCGATGTCCACGAAGCAGACGCAGTTGAACACGCTGTTGATGCTGCGGCACTTGGCCTGCAGCGCCGCGCAGACGTTGGCGTTCCGCGAGAAACGGGGTGCCAGCAGGATGCCGGGCACATAGCCGATCTTCGGGTAGACCTGACGCACCACTTCCAGGCCGGTCTCGGCCCCGGTGCTGATGCTCACACCTCCCACGATGTCATCCGCCGTCACCTTGGACGGGTCCAGCTTGGTGCCGCTCACAAGCAACTGGGTCGCGCCGTCCCCTGCGCCGCCTTCGATCAGGGCAATGCTCACGGTGCCGTCGTCATTGAAGGTGGCGGCATAATCCACATCTGCGGTCAGCTCGGTAGCTTCCTTCTTGACGACCAGCTTTGCCAGCAGCAGGCCGGTGACGTCCACCTCGGCCACGCCGTCGTTGACCTGCACAGCAGTCTCTTCAACAGCGGTGGTGTGCTTTGCCGGGTCGAGCACGTTGATAAGTACCAGCGGACCGACGTTCATCACCTGGAACGAGGCGTTGACCGCCTCGCAGATGGTGTAGTCCTCAAAGTCGTCGCTGTATCCCGCCGCCTCGACGGCTTCTTTGTAGGAGCGGACGATCATCGGCGTGTTGACTGCCGCCGCCGGGTCGTCCAGCATATTCACGGGCGCAGTGCCCACCACAACCTGCAGCCCCGCCGTCGCGGTAAGCGGCGCGGTTACGCTGGTCGCGGCTTCGTTGATAATAAAACCGTGCGTTACTGCCATAGAAACTCCTCCTTACTTCAGGGCAGCCCGGGCCTTCTGAAACAGGATGTATTCCGCAGTTCCTTCCCGTTCCACCCGCTCACGGGTCACCGCAAATTTCTCCAGCGGTACGATCAGCGCCTTGATGGCCGCGCTCTTTGCCGCCTGTTCCTGCAACTTTGCGGGGATGCCGCCCTCAAAGACGGTGTACTGGTTTGCCACGCCGCGGATGGTGGGGCCGCAGTAGACCTTCTTCCCTTCTGCTTTTGCCGCTTTCGGGGCGGCCTTCTTCTCTTCGCTCATATCAGGTCCTCCACTTGTGTGTTCTTTCTTGCCGGGGCCGAGACATAAAAATTCACGACGCCCCAGTAGTAGGGCACAGTGCTTTCCTCCTGGATTGCCCAGGCCATCGGATACTGCACGACAAAAGAGCCGCCAAACGACGGCTCTGCCAAAAAATGCTGCGTGATGGCTTCCTTGATGTTCACGACATCCGTGTACCCCTGCCGGCTCACATCCCGGTCATAGGCGGCAATCACCAGCTGAAACATCAACAGCTGCGCTTCTCCCGATGCCGCAAAGTTGCCGGACAACAGCTTGCAGATAATGCACGGGCAGTTGGCTGCATTTGTGTCCGTATCCTCGTCGTTGTCGGTCGGGATAGGCTCAAACTGCTTGAAGATTTTCAGCGGTTTCGGCCCCTCCTGCCCGGAGTATTCCTTGCCCTCAAACAGCTTCTCCAGTTCCTCGATCATGGCCTGGTGGGCCATCTCGCTGGTGTGTCCCATTTCCATACCTGCCGCCTCACTTTCTGTACTTCAGGATCAGCTCGGCGACCCGGCGCTCTGCATTGGCCCGCAGCATTTCGGCCACGTCCGGCCAATCCTCGTTCCAGATGGTGCGGTGCATGGCAGAGCCGGACGGGCTGGACATGGTTTCCAGCAGATGGTTTGGCGACCACCGGACTTTGCCGCTGGCCGTGTAGGCCGGGCCCGGCTTGTCCGGGTTGCGCTGCACCATGCCGACGTGTCCACTTTTGAACTTCACGAGAAAGCCTTTGCTCATCTGCCCGTCGCCGCTCAGGTTTCTCATGGGGCTGCCTTTCAGGACGCGGGCCTGAAAGTACTCCGGCGCATTCCGCACGGCTGCACCCATGTAGGGCTTGCTCGGACTGGTGCGGAAATATCCCAGGTCTGCCCGGAATGCGCCCGGGTCGTTCTTGGTGATCCCCAGTCTCGCCTCCAGGCTCCGGTTGGTGGCGGCCTTTCTCATCTTGAGGTCCTGGATCAGCCTCCGGCCCGCCGCGTTCAGGTCATAGCGCTCCTTCACATCGTCCAGCATCATGGCCCGCGCCTGCCGGGCCGTCCGGTTGACGGCCACCTTGAGCGCCGCCGGGGTCTTCCCTTTCAGGTCGCCCAGCGCCCTTTCCACCTGTTCGCTGTCCAGCATGATGCTCATGCTGCCAGCGTCGTAGGTCACGTTGTAGTCAGCCATTACCTCACCCTCTCAAGTTCCATCCGGTAGACCCCCATCTTCAGCGAGCACTCTTTGACGAAGTAATCCCGCTTCTTGTCAAGCCGGATCAGCTTGCCGGACTTCGGCATGGGGCCATAGTCCTTCTCCTTGACGTAAAGGATCAGATCGGCCCTGTACAGCCCCTCGTCAAAACTCTGCTTTGCGCCAGCCTGCCAGTGTGCGTCATACGGATTTACCCCCGGCTTCTGGGTGATGATCGGCATCTCCTTCCCGTCCACAAACCGCATCTCTGCAAATTCGTCCAGGTTGAAGAAGACATTCTCCACGTCGCCCGGCAGATAGTCCTTGAACACAGGCAGCTCGTCGGGCCGCTCAGGGGTCCCGTATACCTGCTCGACGGTAATCACGGCCTCTGCCTCAGCAGACGGTGGCCACCAGCCAGCTGTCGATCTTGTCGGGGATCAGCAGCGGGTGAGACTGCAGCTCCAGCATCCGCCGGTCAGGGTGATGCTCCACGAAGCTGCGCAGCAGACGGTTGGTCTGTGCAGTGACCCAGTTCCCGCCGTCCTCCAGATAGGTGCAGGCGCCATAGGCCCGCATGAAGCCGGGGTTGGAAGGCATCAGGATGACCATGTTGTCGGGCACCAGAGGCTTGGTCTCAGGCTCGTCGGGGTCGGTCCAGTCGTCCAGATACACCTCGCTGTAGGTGTAGATGTCCAGGCTGGGCTTGTTCAGTGCGCCGATGTACCGCACGCCGTTGGGCAGGTTCGAGGGCCGGATTTCGCCCATAAAGACCCGCCGGTTGTCCAGCATCTCCATGATGGTCTTATCGGCCATAAACTTCTTCAGGGCGGTCTTGCCCATGATGACCCGATCCACATTGGCGAAGCCGTTGACCAGCACCTGATCCACCCAGTCCTCCAGGTTGTCCAGGATGGCTGCCTTGCTGCCACCCCACACGTTGTCCCCGGAGAGGGTGATCTTGTTGGTGAAGCCGAAGTCGATGATCTCGTTCACGCCGGCGCCCACGATGGGAATCTGGCCGGTGGTGATCGCCTGTACGGCCATCCACTCTTCGCGGCGGGTCACGGCGTCATTCAGCCGGCGGTATTCCTCTGCGAGCTGCTGGGCCGCGCGATCCGCCGGGGTCATGCCGCTGTACAGGGTCTCGCCGGGCAGCCGCTCCATCAGCATATCCGCCGTGGTAATGTCGTAGGGGTTGATGAGGGGCGGGGCGTAGCTCTCGGTCTGGTAGCCGGTGCCCTTCAACACCTGGCCGCCGGCGCGAGGGTGTACAAAGGCTGCCATCCGCCGGTCACCCTTCACGATGTCGATGTCAACGCGCTTGGTGCTAAAGGTCCGCACGTTGGTGAAAAAGCTGTCGAGAAAGAAAGTGTGCAGAGGAGGCGCGGTGCGCACCACCTCGGCAAGGAATCTCGGCTCGTAGATGTTTACCTGATTCGGCATATCTGTTTATCCTCCTTACTTCAGGAAAATTCCGATGTTGCGGAATGCGGTCTCCAGGTCTGCCGCCTCCACACCTTCCTCCAGGACCAGCGCATCGGCAAAGTATTCGCCGGTCAGCAGGATCACTGCATCGTCATCCGCCGCTTCCACGCTGTCTGCGGTGATGCCGTACAGGCCGGACAGGTCGGTCAGATCAGTGGAGGCGACCGCCTTCACCTTCCCGTCATCGTCCAGGATGACAGGGGCGTGTGCTTCCAACGCCGCGGCGGCGGGCTTCACGGCGGTGGTAACGCGAATATCGGTGCCCGCCTCGAAGTACTTCCGCTCAGTGCTGAAAGTCTCTTTTGCAAGGTTCATAGCCATTGCCGTTTCCTCCCTTACTTCTTGTTCTCAAAGCCGTTGGCGCGCCGGATGGCGTTCAGCATCTCGCCTTCGGCTGCGTTTTTGGCGGTCTTGGGGTCTTGTGCGCCCTGCCCAACGCCGGCGGTGCCGCCGTTCTTGGCGTCCTCCTTGGTCTTGTCCAGGTAGCTCCTGCCCTGCGCCTTCATCCGCTGCACGGCGGTGACGGCATACTCACTGGCCGCAACAGGCTTGTCGAACTTGGCGGCATTCACCGCCTCCTCGTCGCCGGGCAGGGCCATGTCCTCAATGGCCTTGATCCGGTTGCGCTCTGCGGATGCCGCCTCGCTCTCGATCTGGTTCACAAAGTCCGGGTAGGCCGCCCGGAGGTCGTTTGCGTTCTTGATGTCCATATCCGATCCATCTCCTTTGTCTTTTTCCGGCTGGCCCGCCGGGGGTGTATTTTGCAAACCGCCGTTCTGGATGCGGCTTTGCACGAAGTCTGGGGCTTTGTCGATGGGCAGCCCTGCCGCCACGCTGTTGACAAAAAGAAAACCGCTGCGGTTTTCCACAACGGTTTCTTCCTCATCTGTCAGCTCATCCACAAAGCCGTTTTCTTTTGCCTGCGAGCTTGTCCACCAGCTCGTGGCATCCATCTGGGCGGCCACATCCTCCTGCGGCCTGCCGGTCTTTCTGGCATACAGGCCGGTGATGGTGTCCCGGATCGCGTCCAGCGCGTCCATGCACTGGCGCAAATCCTCCTTGCCCATGTAGTCGCAGATGCCCATCCGCACCGGATGGATCATGTAGATGCTGTCGTTGGCCGCCACCACCTTGTTGCAGTGGCAGGCGACGATGGTGGCCGCGCTGGCGCACAGCCCGTCGATCTGGGCTGTCACCGTGGCGGCATTCTGTTCCAGCAGGTTGCCGATGGCCTGGGCCGCAAAAACGTCGCCGCCGCCCGAGTTGATCCGCACGGTGATCTCGCTCACCGGGCCAAGGGCGGCCAGCTCATCCGCAAACTTCTTCGCCGTTACATCGTCGTTATACCAGCTGTATTGTGCGATGTCGCCGTACAGCATCAGCTCGGCGCTCTGGCCACCTGCAATGTTGCGGAACTGCCAGAAGCGCCTATTCGCCGTCTTTGCGGTTCCCGGCGTCGCCGTTCCCGCCGCTGCCATTGCCACCGCCTGAATAGTTTTTTTGCAAGTCGGCATATGCAATCCCTGTCGCCTCCTCCATCTGTTTGATTTCCCGCTTCCTCTGGCGGATATTGGCGGCATAGCTGCCGCCGGTCATCTGGGCGGTCTCCTGCTCGGCGGTGGAGATGCCGTTTCTGATGCGCAGCTCCGCCGCCTCGATCTCAGCTTTTGCATCCAGATTGGTCCTGGCCGGGCCGTTCCAGCGGCACCCGAGGTAGCCCCTCGCCACCGCCGGGTCATTAAAAAAGCCAGGGGCGTTGATCCGCCCTCTGGCTACCGCTTCCGCAAACCATCTTTCATAGACAGGTTGGCAAAAACTGTCTGCAAACCCGCTGCGCTCCATGTCGCAGACGCGCCAAAATTCGTTCAGCGCGCCCCGGCTGGCGCTGTAGTTGTTGGAAAAGCTCTTGAACAGCACCTCGATGGGAATTTCCGCAGCCGCTCCGATCTGCTTTGCTTCTGCGGTTACAAACCCGTCATAGGTCGTGGTAGGGTGCTTCGGGTCCAGCATATTCGCCTTCTCGCCCGGCGCCAGATCGAAAATCGCCGCCGGGGCAAGCTCAATGCCCAGTTCGTCCGGCGGTGTGTTCGGGTCCTTTGCCGCTTCCGGCGGCACCTGCCCGAAGGGGGCCGTGTTCGACGGACTGTCCTTCTGGATCATGACGGTGACCATGGAGGCCACCATGGCCGCGTCCAGCTCCGCTTCGGTATACCGGCCCAGCTGTTTCAGGCTTTCCAGCACCGGGGCCAGCATCGGGACACCCCGCAGCTGCCCGGCCCGCTCCCGCTTCATGATGTGCAGGATGTTCCGGTTCCTTGTCAGATTCCCCCTGGCCTCCACCCGCTGCCACCTCAATTCGTTGTGGTCCAGCTTTGCCAGCGGGTGATGGTCACAAATCCAGTAGGCTACCACCCGGCCCGTCTCGTCGGTCTCCACGCCCTGGACGATCTGGTGAACCTGATGCCCGTGCACCTCGCAGGGTGCCAGGCGGTCATAGCCGTCCGGGCTGCAAATCCGGTCTGCTTCGATCAGCCGCACCTGCAGCCCATAGGGCCGCCCTTGCGGTTCGTCATAAGGCAGCACGGCAAAGGCGTCGCCGTTCATCAGGTAGCCGATATATGCCAGCCTTTGCAGATTCCAGAAGTTGTCGATGCCGTCCGCGTCGCAGTCCGTGCTGTCGGCCCAGAGGTTGAACTCACGGACGATCTGCGCCTGCAGCTCGTCCGCCTGCTTTTCATCCAGGCCAAGGAAGTCCGCGTCCACCTGGGGCGTTGGTACCAATCCGCTGCACACCACGTTGGTCCGCATGGTCTTAATCATGGCGGCGGCAATAGGGATGCCCATATAGGCGTCCCGACTGCGCTGGCGCAGCACATCCAGATTGTCCTCAATGTCCTCCTGCGGGCTGCCGCCGTGATACCGCCAGCCCCGCATGGAGCGCTTTGTCAGGTTGGCCCCGTAGTTGCCATACCCGCTGTCAATGACGGAGAGCGTTTTTCTGGCCGCCGCCCGCCGGGCCGCCTTGTCCGGCCAGAAGTAGGCGATCGCTTTGTCCAGCATATTTGCCATAGCGCACCGCCTCCTTACATATCATGCGGCTGAAAGTGATAGATGCGATTCCGGCCACGGCCTTTTTCTTCGGCCTCGGCCTCCGCCACCTTTGCTGACCAGAAGTCGATTTCTTCCCTGATCTGCTTCAAGCTGGCCCTTGTCAGGGTCATCTGTTCGATCTGGTAGCTCTGGCCCGTTGCGACTGCGGCCTCTGCTTTCATCCAGAGAATCAGATGCTTTTCTGCCAGCTCTTTCGAGATGATCGCCATATCAAATCCCCCCTGACAGCCGGCGGCGGCTCTGCGGCACCGGGGCCTGCGGTTTGGGCACTTCCTCGCCAGGCACTTCCAGGCCAGGCGGGTTGCTGATCTCCAGTGCCGCCGTGGCGTAGTTGCGGAGGTCGAAAGGCTCATTCCGCTTGAAGGCCGGGTCTTTCAGCTCCCAGACTTCCACGGCGCGCCCGTTCTTGTACCGCGTGACCCGGTGCTCGGCAGTCAGCCCCTTGAAGTAGTTCTCGTTGTACCCGGCATCTTCCGCCGCCGGGAAGTGGCAGTAGTTCGGCCCTTTGAACAAGATGTTCAGGCGGGAGAGCGCCACGTTCTTGCCGGTGTCAACACCGATGATGAACAGGTCCGCCCCGACGCGGTTGTTCCGCGTGGGGTTGCGGGTGAAGGGCACATCCATGCCGCCGCGGCCCTTGATGGGCCAGATACGCCGGTCGGCCCGGTCCTTGCAGAACCGCAGCACCTCGTCCGGGAAGTGTCCGCCGCTGTCCATGCAGGTTGCCAGCAGGTAAAGCACGGTTCCGTCCTTCTTCCGCCAGCCCCGGGCCAGGAACTCGTCCAGGTCTGCCCATATCTGCCCGCGCTTGAGGTCGCCGTAGATTTTTTGGTAGCGGATGCCCCAGCTTTCCTTGCCGATGCCCCAGCCCACCACCTCGACCTCGAAGCGGTTGTCCTGGGTGTCCACACCGGCGGTCAGGTAGATCACGCCGTCCGGCACCTCGGCCTCGTAATACTCCCGGCGCTGGAGGAGCAGCATCGGCTCCGCCGTGTCGCCCTTTTCCTCCCAGGGCAGGCCCAGGTCGGTGTTGACCCATACCTTCATCTTCTGGTAGTCGCCCCGCTTGGCGTCCTCGTCGGCTTCTATGTAACGCTGGACGATGCCCGGCCAGTCGCACAGGGTGCTGCCCAGTGTGTTCATGTGGAAGCCGCGCACTTTCCGTTCGGGGTGGGCTGCCACCCACCGACCCCGGATGCTCTGCTTCTTCCAGCTGTACTCTTTGTCTACGCAGCCGCATTCCTCGCAGCGGTACTGTGCGCCGCCCGCCGGCCAGTTCTCGGCGTCGTAGACCACATTGTCCCAGACAAGGGCCTGATAGTGGCCGCAGTGGGGGCAAGGCAGCTCCCACTCTTCCTGGGTCGAAAGCTCGTATTCTTCCCGGATACGGCTAGTGGACTTGTTGGTGGGGGTGCTGGTCAGCACCGTCTTGTAGTCCCAGAAGGTCGCCTGCCGCTTCTCGGCCAGCTTGAGAGGATCGCCCTCCTTGCCGGCGCTGGGCGGGTAGGCGTCCACCTCGTCCGCCAGCAGAATCTTGATGGGCCGCCCACGCAGGTCGGTAGGGGCGTTGGCCCCAACGATGGTTAGCTGCCCGCCGGGGAAATTCTTCTTCATGATGGTGTTCCCGGCGTATCGGCTCTTGTTGTTGATGAGGCCGCGCAGGGCCGGGGTGTCCCGCAGCATGGTTGCCAGCCGGTCTTTGGAGAAGGATTCCCCCAGGTTGACCGTGGGTTGCACCACCATGATGGGGGCCGGCCTGTACTTCATGAAGTAGCCGATGGTGTTCAGGATAAAAGCGTCCGTCTTCCCGATCTGAGCGCAGGACATGACCACCACCTTGTGGGTGTGTACGTCGCTGATGGCGTCCATGATCTCCCGCTGGTAGGGCGCATTGTCGGTGCGCCACTGGCCGGGCGCGGCGGCGGCCTCCGCCGACAGCTTCCGGTATGTATCAGCCCACAGGCTCAACGTCAGGCTCGGGGGCGGCTTGAGAGCTGCCAGCACTTCCCGCATCAGCTTTTCGGTCTGCGGTTCCAGTTTCAGCACAGCCATGCCGTCCCACGCCTTTCTTTACGCAGTCTTTGAATGGGCAAAAGGTCTGCAGCTCGGATAGCCGCGTCGCCCAGATGCAGCGGCGGCATTTATTCTTCCTGCCCATCTGCATCCTCCTCTTCTTCTATCGCAAATGCGATGTCGTACTGGCTGATCTCGTCCAGTGCCTCACACACCGCTCCCCGCAGGATGTCGAAGGCTTCTCCCTGGTCGGTCACCTGGGTAAGAGTGCCGGCGTACTTCATGGGTATCTCTAGCATCCTGGTCTTGAAGTTCGCGAAGGCCGTTTCCAGCGCCCGTTTGACGTCCTCGGTCCGGTGGAGATTGCCCTGGGCTTCTTCCAGCCTCATCTTCTCCAGCTCGGCCTTGATCTGTTCCCGCTCGGCTTTCCTGGCAATCAGGTTCGCCTGGTCATCTCTGCCTCCCAGTTTGAAGTCGAGATACTGCCGCACGACTGTCTTGATGTTGAACAGCCCTGGCTTTGCCTCGGACAGGATGCCGTCATCCCGCAGGTTGCGCACCTGCCGGTCGGTGATGCCCAGACATTCGGCCACCGCTTTCGTTGTATATAGCTTCATGGTTCATCGCCGTCCTCGCCGTCATCATCTACCTCGCCGGTGACTTTCATCCGCATCAGTTCAAGGCGCTTTGCTTCCAGCGCCGCCCGCCGGTCGCTTTCCTCGGCGGCTCGCAGCGCGCCGGCCACCGTGGCGATCCGGCCCTGCACCTTGTACAGCGCCTCTTGCAATTTCAGGACGCGGGCAAAGGGAGTGTCTTTGAAGTACATCCCCATATTCTGATTTGCCCCGTCCTGCTTGTGCTCTCCCCTACCGCCGGGCACCCGCATATCCATGACGTTGTTCACAATGAGGGTGTCCTCGTCCATTTCCTCGTACTCTTTAATCTTGTCGAGGATTTTCTTTTCCCGTAGCTTGAGGATTCCCATTTCATGCTTGAGGGCATCCACCGCGCCGCGGGGGGCGTCATTGAAAATAGCCAGCTCATCTTCCGACAGCCGGTTGAAGAAAATCGCCGAGTAGGCTCCGTCCTTCTCGGCGTTTTTGTTTCCTCTGGGGGCGCCGCCCCGGTTACCCACCGCGTTTTTGTTTCGCGGTTGCCCGCCGGGCTTGCGCTTGATCTGGCTGTCCCACTTGTCCCGCGTTTTCCAGTGCCGCAGGGTATCGTAGCTTATGCCAAGCGTTTCGGCCAGCTCTTTCAGGTTTACCTTTTCGCCCTTTTGCCTCCGGGCGATGTATTCCTCCCGGGCGGCGTCGCGGGCGTCGCTCCGCTTTGCCATCCGTTCCCCCTCCAACTTCTAGGCATAGAAAAAGCCCCGCAGCGCTTCCGCTGTGGGGCTCTCCATATTCTTCACTATACCAATTCTACCTCAAAAAGCGTATCACGGTGTATCATCTTTCATTTTTCATGTAAACAATTTGTGAACAAATTTTTGGCCCCACCCCTTCTTTTTGGGGTCACTGGCGGCGGAACCCCGAAAAAATTTTTGAAACCTAGAAATATTTTGGGGCTTCGGAACCCGCAAACGCTTAAAAACGCGCACAGTACCTTTTCCCCATCGGGGCGGCCGGCTGGCCGCTGGGCCTCGCGTTTAATGCGCGTAGTAAAAGCCGCGTGTATGCGTGCATGGCCTCGCGCGTTAAAGGGCAAAAAGAAAAGGCCCGCCGGGCTGGTGTGCCTGGCGGGCCTGGGGCTGGGTGCTGCTGGGGCTGGGTGTGGTGTGTGCCTATGCTATATGGCCTGTATATATGCCTGGTATATAGGCGCGTATAGTGTGGGCGTGTTATGGCTTGTCTTGTGTGGGCGTGGGCGTGTCCCTCTCCAGCTCTGCGGCAAGATCGGCCCGCCCGTCTCTCTCCATACGCTCGCGCACGGCCTGCAAAATATAGGCTTGTACACTCTGCCCGGCAGCAGCAGCGGCGGCGCGGATTGCTTGGCCCTTGTGCAGCTTTGGGCGTATCTGGATAGAATCGCATTTGTCAAAATAGCGATTATTCGACGCTTTCTTTTTGTCTGTTAGCATTTTATTTTTCCCTTTCTTTTTGGGTTTATATAGCTTTATAGCTTATTATACCATATGCGGCGACATGACGGAATGCAAAAATCCACAGAAAAATCTTCCCAAAATTGTGCAAACCGGAGAAAGCATTCCGTCATGCTTGACAAATGGCATTCCGTCATGCTACAATGCAGCCACAGCAAGCGAAACGCAAGCGGCCCACCGCACCGGGCAAGAGGGTGCGGGGCGAACCTCTCCAGCCGACGGGGAAGGGCCGGCGGGACAAAGCCGCACCAAACCGGACACCCTGGCAGGGCCGCACCGGATCAAGCGGCCCAGCCCCACCACCCCGGCAGCCGCTGGGAGAAAGCAAGCTATCAACCGCAAAGCAAAGAGAGGAGAAAACGCCATGACTAGACTTACCGATGGCAAGCGGACCGCTGAAATCCGCATGACGATCTTTAACGATCAGAACGGCAGCTATAGTCCCGATTGGGAACGCGACTTTTTCGAGGTCGGTAGACTCCCCTATGACGACGAGGCCGCCGCCTACCGCGTCCAGGACGTGGACTACTGCATCGACCAGGCGATCGACTGCATCAACCGCACCGGCGACTTTGCCGACGATGACGAGCCGGTCCCCGGCAGTACGCTGATGGTGGACGGCGAGATTGTCGCCGAAACCCCCACCCGATGAGAGCCGGACGGCAACCGGCCGAAACCCCCGCCGGGGGTCGTGGGAAGCCACATCAAGCAATCAACCGCAAAGCAAAGAGAGGAGAAAACACCATGGCAAAGACCAATACCGAGATCATCCGCGACAGCGTCCAGCACATCTTCAGCCGCGAACAAATCCACACCCTGGCCACCGCGCACTTCAGCGCCGAGACTATCGCCGCCCATGCGTCCGGGATCACTGTTCTGGACAAGGACGGGAACAAGCTGGACCCCACCCCCGACGCCGAATTGATCCTTGTTTCCGGCCTGTTCCACACCTTCCAGGAGTGGAAAAAGGACGGCTTGAGTGTCAAGAAGGGCGAGAAGGCCGCGTTTTCCTGCCAGCTCTGGCGCTGGACGGACAAGCCCAACGCCGCCGCCCGGAAGGCCGCCGAGGAAGCGGGCGAGGAAGTCAACCCTGATCCGCATTTTTACAAGACCCTTTCGCACCTGTTCTTCATCGACCAGGTGGAGCGGCGGCCCGAGAAAGCAGCCCCCGCAAAGCTCAATACCGCCGGGTATAACAAGTATCTGGCCGCCTGCCGCAAGGCTGGCAACAAAAACCCGCTGAGCTTGACAGCGTGGAGCGCCGAACAAGTCAAGGCCCCGGCCCAGCCCGCGGACCCCGCCGCCGTTGTCCTGGCCGCGGTCGAGCATCACGAGGTCAATAACCCCGTCGAGCTCCCCGCCCCTGCAAAGAAACCCGCCGGGAAGAAGAAGGCCGCCACAAAAGCCCCCGCAAAGAAGCCCACGAAACCCGCCCCGGTCCCCGCACCTGTCCCCGCTGCCGAGCCTGACTTTGCAGCCCTGGCCGCCTCTATCCTGTTCTGATCCCGTGGATACCTTGACGGGCCGCACCACAAAAAGCGACCCGATCCCAGCCCAAAAGGGCCACACAAAACGAAACGCAAAGGAGCGCGAAACAATGTTTGCTGAAACGATTCTGTCCGCCGTCCTGGCCGCTGCCGCCGCCCTCACCCCCGCCACAAAATGCCCGCCGCCGGAAGGCTACCCCACCGCCGGGCCGTTCGGTCTCTACGTTGTGGGAGCCGTGGTAGATGATCCGGTGCACGAGGACGCCGCCGGGGCCGTGCGGGACGCCTGGGGCTTTGAGTGGTACTATTGCGACGAGCCGGACCTGTACGACGGCCAGCGCGTCACCCTGATTTACGACGACGGCGGCACCCCGGACGATCTGGCCGATGACGTACTTGTTGACATTCTGGCCGCCTGCCCCGCTGACAGCCCCTGCCATGAGGATTAAACCCACCTGATGATGACCGGACGGCAACCGGTCGAAACACCCCGCCGGGGGTGTCGTGGGAAGCCACACAAAACTAAACCGAAAGGAGCACTTTATCATGACGAACAAAAACACCGCCGCGCTGGCCCGCTTTGGCGAGCTGTACAAGACCGCATGGACCCGCCTGTCTGAGCGGCACGACGAAATCCCGCACTTTGCCGAGATTGCCGCCAGCTTTGACAAGATCACCGCCACCCAGCAGGGCCGGGACCTTGTGCGCCTGTTCGCCGAGACACGCAGCGCCGCCTTCCGCACCGCCGGGGACGACCTGGTAGCAACACGAAACCGGGCCGCCTTCATGGTCGCCTTGGCCCAGTACAAGAAAGAGCTGGCCGCGCCCGCCGCACCCGCCGCCATGAAACCCGCGCCCCGGTGCAGCCTGTACCCCATCGAGAACCCCGGCGCAACAAGCCGGATCGAGGAGGACAACGGCAACTTGTATCTTGGCATCACAAACGGGACGCTCCGGCTTGACGTGAAGGTCATCGGCTTCTTTCCCCTAGCACAAGCCAAAGAGAAGAAAATCTTTCCCCAGATCGCCGGCGCGCTGGATCACAAAACCGCCGCCGAACTTTACAAAAACCTTTGCGCCTATACGGCATTCCTCAGCGGCGCGGAATTAAAGCGCATGGCTCACAATTTCGACACTTTGGCCGATCTGCTGGCCCAGCGCCCCGGTTTTGAGGGCATCGCCGCCGAATACAAAACCGCAGCGGCGAAAGCGCCCCGCATCACTTCCAGCAAAGCCGCCGCCTGAACCGGATACCTTGACGGGCCGCACCACAAAAAGCGACCCGATCCCAGCCCCGCCGGGGCATATCACAAAACGAAAAGGAGAATTTTTCATGGTAGCTTACTACGAGAACGAATCCGCCGTTGACGCCGCATTGAAGGCAGCCAAAACCGCCGACGAGGTCTACAAAATTCTGGAAGACCTGGAACAGCGCATGGCCCCTTCCAACTGGATACAAAAGGCCCTGCGCGTCTGGCGGTCCATGATCTGACCCCTGCGCCCTATAACAACACAGCCCGCAAGGCCGACGCATAACGCGCCGCCGGTGCAAGCCCGGCCCCGCTCTATAAGGGCGGGGGCGCTCATGGGCAACAAGAACCCAGATCACAAAACGAAAAGGAGCGCAAAGCATGATCCCGAACGACAGTATCGACTTCTACCCCACGCCGGACGACCTGGCCGACGACATGATCCGCGCCCTACGGGCCAGCAACGACGGCAGCGGGCTTTCATACCTGCCCGAGCCCATCCTGGAGCCTTCCGCCGGGAACGGCGCCATTGCCCGGGCCGTCGAGCGGGCCGCCGGTATCTACCGCGAGCACAGAACCGGGAAGATCACCTGCGGACACCGTGAAGCAAAGGCCCTCGACCTTGATTGCGTCGAGCTTTCCGCCGACTTCCGCGCCGTTCTCAAGAAAGACGGCTTCCGGGTGGTACATGATGACTTTCTCACTTTCCGGCCCTGCAAGCAATATGCCGCAATCGCCATGAATCCCCCGTTTTCCGCCGGGGCGGCCCATCTGCTCAAGGCCCTGGACATCATGAAGGACGGCGGCAAGATCGCCTGCATCCTCAACGCCGAGACGATCCGCAACCCCTACACAAACGAGCGGAAAGAGCTTTTACAGAAACTTGACGCTCTGGACGCAAAAATCACCTACAAACAAAACGCTTTCCAGAATGCGGCCCGCCGATCCGGCGTAGAAATCGCCCTGGTAGTGGTGAACATCCCCCAGCGCGAACCGGTCAGCAAAATTCGCCTGGAGCTTCAGCACGAAACTGAACGGCGTTTCAGGGAGGACGAAAACCTGGCCGCCCTGGTCAGCTCCGACCCCATCACCGCCGCCATCGAGCGCTACAACGCAGCCGCGCAGGGCATCCGCCGCATCTATGAGGAGTACAACGGGATCAAGTCCCTGTTCTCCTCTGCCTCAGAAGGCGACAAGGAAAGCGCCGTGCTTAGCTTTGACAAAAGCTATAATGCAGCGATTCACGATCTCCGCGCCATGTACTGGAAAAAGCTCTTTGATATGCCCCAGATACGGGACAACCTCACTTGCGAAATGCTGAGCGAATACCAATCACGGATAGCAGACCTTGCCAACTACGATTTCAGCGCCTATAACATCTGGACCGTCCGCGAGGAAATCTCCCGCAACCTGGTGGCCGGCATCGAGCACGAAATCATTTCCCTGTTCGATGATTGGACCAGCCTGCACTATCATCCCGAGTACAGCAAAAACATTCACTACTATAACGGCTGGTGCACCAATGAGGCATACAAAATTGGCCGGAAAGTTATCTTCAACTGCTACGGGTATGAATACTGGAACTTCAGCCGCTCTTACGAATTTTACCCTTATAAGGTCTACGACAAAATCCGCAATATCGAGCTTGTTTTTCACTATCTCGACACCAGCGGCAAACCCTACGACGGCGATAAGCTGCGCGAGACGTTGGACGAATACCGCGGCGCTCAATCCGTTCCGACCCTCCAGTTCCGCTACTTCAAGGCCACGTTTTACAAGAAAGGCACCTGCCACATCGAGTTCACAAACGAGGATGTTTTGAAATCCTTCAATCTGTTCGCCAGCCAGAAAAAGGGCTGGCTGCCTCCCAGCTACGGGAAGAAGTCCTACCGCGATATGTCCGCCGCCGACAAAAAGGTTGTTGACAGTTTCGAGGGCGAGGCCAGCTATACCGACACCCTGGCCCGCGGCCTGATCCCCACCACAAAAACGCTCCTGCGCCTTGGCGCATGACCCGCAAGGCCGACGGCATCCGCCGCCGCTGGTGCAAGCCCAGCCGCCCCACCGTGGGCGGGCGCTCATGGGTACAAAGCCCGCAACAAAACGAAAGGAGTTGATTTTATGGCAAACGAAAACCGCTGGGCAATCTACGCCCGCCGGGCCGGTCACAAAAAGGTACACCCCTGTGCCCCGTCCAGGGGGCTATATAACTGCCCCCTGTCCGACATGGACCGTTACCCAACAAAGCGTGCCGCCGAGGCCGTGCGGGCCTCGCTGGTCCGCAAGAATCCAGGCTTTTCATTCTTTGTGCGGTATATTCACCCTTCGCAATCATGAATTTTACTTCACTTCTTGACAAAGTGAAATAGTCATGATATGCTGTGTATACAAAGAACCTTTCTGTTTATGGAGGCAACGCTATGAAAACATTCTCTGTTCATATGTCGCATGAGAGCGACATGGCAATTTCCGGGGACGGCCTGATCCAGGCTGTCGAAAACAATTTTCAGCGTATTGCCAGTGCGTACCACGTCGGCAATGTCGCCGGCTACGCCCTCGAACGGGTACGCATGGAATGGCGAGATGGCATTCTGGGCGGAAAAGGCGGTGTTGAACTGAGAATCACCGCCCGCGGCAGTGATATGCTGGCCGAATACGACCCCACCGACGACGCTCCCAAGGATACAGTCGTCTGGATTCATGCAAGCCGTGAGGACTTGCCAGAGCCTCACGAATTTGAAATCAACCGGCAGGCTCCTCCCGAGGCAACACCGTTTGATGCCGTAGAAACCCCCGGGGCCGCCGCCGGGTATGCTATGGCGCTCATGGACGAAATCGCTGTCCATCACAGTGCCTTCCCTCCCAGCCAGCCGCCACGACAGGAAGTCATTTCCAAAAATCCCAATATTATGGCGGTGAAGCCGCGTTACGCGCTTGAGAAGATGCGCGGCCTGATGATGTCCTGCCGTCCCAAACAGGACAAAGAAACGTCTGCTCTGCTTGATCGTCTCAATGAGCTGTTTTTACAGCTTTCGGATTCAAAGATCGAGAATCCGAGCTTTGAGGCCGATGCAACTGTTTACCGATTCAAGGGCTATGGCTATTTCCTGAATCGAAATAAAATTACCGCCCTCGCTTATTATCGCGCAAATGCCGGTTTGACCGGCAAGCAGCTTGCAGATGCAGTCGGGATCAGTGAACGGATGATCCGTAATTACGAAAATCCGCGCAGCTCTACCCTTGGTGATGCCAAATTTTCTATCGTCCAGGCACTCGCAAGTGCTTTGAACGTAGCTCCTGACCAGCTTGTCAATTATGGCTCAACCGTTCTTGTTGATAAGGAGTAATCTTCATGACCGGGTATCAGCAGGCTATTCTATACTTGTCGGGCACATGGTCCGGCGGGAAATATTTAGTCCGTAACGTAGATCGCTGGTATGTTGACGCTGTGTCCGATCTATTCCCTACGGCTCCTTATTTTCAGTTGCGCAGCGACGGCCCCAGCAAGCGTGACTACTGGTGCATCAAAAGCGCTCATATCGCAGTTCCCGCTTTAGACGAGGTGCGCGATTGGCAAGGCTTTTGCCGCGGCTTTGTGGAGCTTCAGGGAACACTTGACTTGTGGTCCCACAAAAACCGTAAAGGTGACACAGTTCGTACTCTCCGCCTTCGCATCTATGGGCAGCCTGACGCTTTGGACGCCGTAGCAAACAATCTTCCTGCTGGACGCAAGAAGATGCAGATTTGCCGCACGCAAAACGGCGTAACATACTTATACGCCTACCAGTCTCCCGCTGAGGTTTCCGCCATCATCACATATCTCGATGGCTTTCCTCGAAACGAACGAATTTGGCAACGCTGGAACAGCTTTCTGTAAAACAGAACTCCCGGCAGGTTTTGTCCCGCCGGGAGTTTCTTTGTCTTTTTGCGCCTGTTTGGGACTTTCGAGTTGTTTTTCTGAGGCCATTCCATGCCTTTCTGCGGAAATCGTGCGCACGAAGCTATTTTCTTTCCCGTTCCTATACAGAAATTCCTTCTTCCTGGCTACCGCCGGCCGGTCCTTCTTCTGCTCGCGTTGCCTTGCGCGCGTTATACGCGCGTTCTAAGAGGGCGTCCTTCTCTGGTGCCTTTTCCAGCTTCTCGCCAAGCATTACAAGCGCCTCATTCCGTTTCCGTTTCAGGCTGGGAACGCTGTAATGCGCTGACCACAAAGTCCGCTTCACCTGCTCCCAGGTAAAGCCATAAATGTACCGTTTTGTAAGGATTTCGCTGTGGACGCTGTGGAGGGTCCGCAATTTCTCCAAAATAAAGGCCTCGTCTGCCCGCAGAGATGCTTCTTCTCTGTCCAGGCTTCGCAGCTCTTCTGAAATCCCCAGTTCTTCCATTCGACAGGCCATTGCCGCCGTACTATCCCCTGGTTGGCTACCCCTTGGCATCCCGTCAAATCCCATCCCCCGTAAGCTGCTGATTTCGTCGTTCAGTTCCGCCCTCCGGCGCTCGATCATCCGCCGCTTCCGGCGGATGTCCGCGCAGTACTCCATCACCATTTCCGCTTCCGCCAGTTTCATACGGCCTCCTCAAAACTCTTTCCCGAAAATGGGTTTCTCTCCGCTGACCTGTTCAACGGTCGCATCGACTTCGTAAATGTCTGCAACGACGCGGCGCAGGCGCTCATAGGCCACCCACTCCCCATCTTCTGCCCACTCAAGAAACTGTGCATAGTTATTCTTGGTTTCTGCCACAACGGCCCTGATCTGGTCAGGCGCTGCTTTCATCGCATTGAGTGCCCCTATGCCAAACTGCACCACCATGTACGCGGCGTCACGGCGCTCTGCAAGGATCATCTGCCCATTTTTCCGCTTGAGAAGGTCACCCGCCGGGAGGATGAAATCACCCTCCAGCAGTCCCGCCATTTGGCCGGCCAGCCATTCACGCGCCCTTTTGACGCCCACATTCTGCCTTGCCATCTCGTAGGTTTCAGCGCGGGCGTTCATGCCTACCGTCAAGTCGGTGGCATCCTTTGCGGTATAGTTCAGGATGTCGTGAGCCGCCGCCACAAAGCAATAGCTCACAACTGCCGCTACCGCCTCACGGTTCAGCATCGTTTCCTTTTTGGCGTTCCCCAGGCCGGCACGCCGGGCCATCTGCTGGGCTGCGCCGGCATGAAAATACGGCACGCCCCTTTGCCTTCTCTGTTTCATCGCTTGTCCCTTTCTGCTTGCAGCGCAAGCCATTCTTTCCGCTCTTGGGCGGTGTCTGATGTGATGATCTCTGTAAACTTCCACCCCCTTGGCTCCGCAATGAGGTCTATGAACAGCCGGCGGCGGTAGATATAATCCCGCTGCTGGCGGCGTGTGAACTTGCTTTTTATCTCTACGGCCTCTATGCTTCCGTCTGCGCGCTCCACCAGAAAATCCGGTGTAAAGTGCGCCGCCGGCAGTTTTATGCCGCAGTAGTCCTTTTCTGGCAGCAACGCAAACGTTTCGTGTGCTGCCACCCTCACGATCTCCCCGGATTGCAGTCCCGGTAAGATGCTTGCCATGTAATATTCGTACTCGCCCCGGCTGTCAAACTTCATGCCTGCCGGGGGCGTTTGCGGCGCAGGCCGCCGTCTTGATTGCCGGGCTTCGATCTGCCGGGCCGCCTGCTCACGGTAGCGCGGCGGCAGGTCCTCCAGCTCCATACGCAGTCCTATGGCTGATTCCTCCTGTCTGGCCGGTACATCTTGACAATCAGGTGCATGGTGCCAGCCCCCGTGATATGCGGCTCACAGCGGTGCAGCGTATATCCGGGGAATTTCTTCTCCCAAAACGCCCGGTCTTCCAAGCAGTTTTCAAAGGCATCTTTGAGCTTTTTCCGGCTCCAGCGGCTGTCGTTGGGGCGCGGGGTCTTTGGGCTTTTCAGCCCCCGGCTTTGCCTCCAGTTTCGCTTGCAGCGCTTGTTCTTGGTTATGTAGCGGGCCAGCCCTTCGACGCTCCCGTGCTCAAAATCCAGGCGTTCGCAACGGGCCCGGCCTTTGCCCCAAAGGTCCTCTATGGCTTCCCGCTCAAGCCCCGCCGGGCGGCTTATGATCGCATGGTGGTGGTGCCGCCCCAGCCTCTCTCCGTCCTCGTCCAGGGTGCTGTACTCAGTCACACACACCCACTTCGGACGCTCTATCCCGTGTTTGTCGCAGTAGCGGTAAAGGCGCTTGATGAAGTTCGAGAAGTCCCGATCCGCTTGCGCCATATCTCCCGCAGCGGGCAGATGTTCGTCGGCGTAGGTGAATGTCACGGAGAAGTCCTTCCTGGTGAAATTGGTGCTCACCAGCTGGCTCAGGTAACGCCGCCGGGCTTCCTCGTTGTACTTGTCCTTCACAAGGCTCGTTGCCAGCTCCTTCTTGGCCCGGACGCTAGCTTTATGCTGGGCGGCGGTGATCTCAAACACGTCCACTTCCATGTAAGGCGCGCTGGCATAGTCGTCACCGCAGATATGTTTTTGTTCTCGAACATATAGCTTGCCGGCCATGCCACTACGCCCTCCTTCCCGCAAACTTCCGGTATTTATTTTTTTATCCCGGACCAATCACACCCAAGGGGAACGACGCAAAGGGGAAACACCGGGCCGGGCCCCTTAGCTCCTGCTGTCCTCTGCCTTATAGAGGCCCCGCCCTCGTTTCCCCTCTGCACTCCCCTTCCCCGCCGGGCTTGTCCCTTAACTTATCCTCAGTATACAAGCCCCAACCGCCCGGCTAGGGCGGCTGTTTCAGGTCATGCTCAATCTCGATTGAAATGTACTTCATCGGAAGGTTCGGCTTCAGGAAGGCTTCGCCATTTTCTGTGATGGTGGCCTTTCCCATACCGGGCCAGTCATAGCTCCCTCCCTGTGCTCCGTGCCGATACGCTTCCTCTATGTCGTGCTGTATGGCTTCCAACGTTGTCCGCGTCCACCACTCCACGCCGTTCTCATCTTTCATGTGGTCCATTCAATCACCGTCCCACACGCCGTCCGGCCTCATCTGGGCAAGGGCAAGGAGCTGGTATAGCGGCTTGATGGCATTCTGGCGCGTGGGCATCCAGTAGCCTGTGGCTCCCTGTGCTTCACATTGCTGGCGTTTTTCATCGCTTATGTCCTCTGTCAGGCTCTCCAACGTCTTTATGGCCTTCTGGAGGATCGGGATGCTTTGTGCCCCGCTTATGCCGTAGATGGTGCGGATGCCCTTGCTTTCTTCCCGCGTAGGGGCAAACACACCGGCTCTGTAATACCAGTCTGCGTAGTTCCACGTAATGTTCAGCCATGCCTCCGTTGTGCCGCCTACCGCGTATGTACCGCCCTGCATCTGGTGCGGCGTGTCCAGCTGGATGGGCTCTTTGGTGACGGGATCATTCAGGGTAATATCATAGCTCATAGTCATTCCTCAACTCCGCCATTCTTTGCATTTCCTCAAAATTTTTGCGGTAGTCCGGGGCCTGTAGAATGTACCCTTCCTTGAATAATTCCAGCAGCCGTTCCGGCGTGAGTCCTGTGACTGCCTGCATTTCCGTGTACAGTTTCTCGAGGTCGTCTGCTCTTTTTCCGATGGCGAAAAACAGGCTCTCGAGGTCGACGGTGGGTTGCCGGTCGATTATTTCATGAACCGCTCCAGTTACCGTTAGACCAATCGCGCCACGAAATGTCGATTCGACTTCTTTTTTCAGGGCATTCGCATCAATCAGCCTTTTTTCCATCTTTCAGCACCTCAAATCTCTTGAGTAGGATGTCCACGGCATAGTCTGTAAAAGGTCTCCCGCAATCCGGGCAAAAAGTATAGATTTCTGGATATAAAGCCTCAAACCCGCAATGGGCGCATCTTGAAACTCTTCCTGAATCCACACTTACCCAATGCGTTCTCCACTCCTTCTCCACCTGCTCCCGGGTGGGGCCGCGGAGAGCAGCGAGGGCGAAGGACACGGCTTTGGCCGCGTTTTCAAACTCGATGCGAAAAGTTTCATTTTTGGCTGATTTGGCAGGAATATCATATGCTGCTTTCAGTTCTTCGAGTTCCTTGATTGCTTCTTCACATGTCATGCTTGGCCCTCCTTTTTCGTGGGCTTGCGGGGCGCAGACAGCTCGCCGTCCAGCCCATACAGCCGTGCGGCGGATATGACATTGCGGGCCAGGCCGGTGAGGATAGTTCTATCGCTTGGCTGTTCCGGCTCGCTCATGGAATCGAGCGCCTCATGGGCCTTGACTGCCAGCTGGTTGACCGTCCCCCGCAGGGAGACCAGCTCACTGTGGTCATCGGCGGCGCTGGCTGCGATTTGAAGCGCGTCGGCCATGTCCTGGGCCTGCTCCCGCTCGCGGTTGTGGCGGGCCAGGCCGTCCTCTTGGTAGCGCTCCATGGCCCGATCGGCTTTGGCCTGCCAACGCTCGGCCAAGGCAACGATCTCAACTTTTGTCATGGTTGTCCACCCCCCTCTCATTCGTTGCATCCTCCATTCTTGCCCCGCAGTGGGGACAATACTGGAAAAACCTAAAATAATTCATCCCGTCTTTGCCGCAATGTGTGCAATACACAAGGCTTCCGTCCTCTTCTTTTTGCCTGCAATATACGCGGTCTGACTTGATCCTCTTTTTCCACTTTCCGTTTGGCGGGAAATAGTCCCAATCATCAGAATCAAACATCCCCATCGCTCTTATCCTCCTTCGGCGGGGTGATGGTTGGTGCGTTTGCAATCGTGCTTTGCACCCAGTCTTTATACATGTTGCTCTCCGCCCACTTTTTGATTTCAGCGTGCAGGTCTGGAACGTCAATCGACCTTCGTTTCATCTTCCAGCGCCTCCAGATATTTAATATCCAGACCAAACGCTACTGCGGCATCCTCTGGTACGATGTACCAGGATGTTCCCGACATCGAGAAGTCTGGTACTGCCACCGTACCCTCGATCGTGAGGGGCGGGATACCACCGGGAACGGTCACTAGCGGCATATTGTGGGCCCTGGCCCACTGGCGGGCCCGTCGGTCAGGGGCGGAGTAGTCTTGCCCCCAGTCGCCATAGGGGCACTCCAGCGCCTGGCGGATCATAGTGGCGTGCCAAGCATTTTCGCCCCTATTAAGGCGGTCTACCATGAGTACCATAGGCTTGTCCCAAGAGTAGGCCTTCCCCTTGCACAGAATTTTGTCGCCCGGATAAATCTCAAGGGCTTCCACTTCATCCGGTTCTACGCTCATCGAGCGCAGCAAACTTGTATCTATTTTCATAGTCAGTCTCCTGTCTTGTATGCCACACCGTGGCGGCTGATGGTGTCCAGCGTATAGCTCTTGCCGTCCTCCCGGACGCCAGCGCCGTTTTGTCCAGCCTGCCGGTCGATCACATTTCCCATCAGGGCCACGACTGTGGGGGCCTGATTTGTGCCGCTGGGACTGGATCGCAGTGTCGGCGACAATTCGAGTTCCGCTCCTGTGCTTCCTGCATCAGCGCTTTGGCCGGCCATAAACCCTACGCTGGAAAACGGTTTGGTCTTGATGGGTCGCAAGCGTCGCGCTTTTGTCGGCTTGAGCCAGTGCGCCTTTTCCCCCCCCGCAACATCCCTGCCGAATTTTGAGGGTGTAGTTTTCCCTGCTGCCATCCATGCGAGCACGCCATTGATAGCAGTCAGGAGCAAGGGCGGCAACGGTTTGCCCCGACGGGATGCGCGGTCCAAAATACCACGGAGTGCCTTTTCGCTCAAAAACAACGTCTCCGGCGGATTCTCCATCAAAATCTGTGACAAGGTAGATTCTTCTGCGGCGCTGGGGGACTCCCCAGTATTGAGCATCGACGATGCGATAGGCAATCGCTCCGTAGTTTGCGGCATTCGGCCACCGTCCAGGCTGTCGAATAAACTCATCTGGCCGGGCAATCTGCAGCAGTTCGTTGATGACGGTTTCAAAGTCCTTTCCTCCATTCGATGACAGTGCGCCGGGTACGTTCTCCCAAATGGCAAACCGTGGGAACAGTCCTCTGGTCGCCTGCCGCATCTCCCGGATGATCCGCACAGCTTCCATGAACAGTCCGGACCGCTTGCCGTCCAGGCCGGCGCGGCGGCCCGCTATGCTCAAATCCTGACAGGGCGAGCCGAACGTGATGACGTTAACCGGCTCGATAAGCCCGCCGTCAATGTCCGTCACACTGCCCAGGTGCTGCATCATCGGCAGATGGGTACGGGTCACGGCGATGGGATAAGGCTCCACCTCACTGGCCCAAACAGCACGCACACCACACATCTCGGCGGCCAGCGGCATGGTGCCTGAGCCGTCGAACAGGCTGCCCAGCTTGACAGTGCTCCAGCCATACAGGGCGGCCAGCCGCCGGATGAAAAACAAGGCATTGGGCAGTGCCATGCCGTTGCCCCACATCCGGTACTCTGCCGCCGCCGAGTGGAGGCCGTCATGCCACCGGGCCAGTTTGGCCGGATGCTTGATGATCTCTGTATTGACCCGCTTGCCCTTGATCTTGCAGTCGGTGGCGTATACGCCCATCCAGAATAGGATTTCCTCCTGGTCGTCTGCATTCATCGGCGCGATCTCCGCCCATCCGTCCGGAAAACCTTGCAGTCTCCCGCATTCCAGCGGGGCCAGGCGGCGGATAATGTAAGGCAGGCCGCCGGCGCCTCTGGTCAACACGCCGGTCTGCTCTGCGCCGGCGCTTTCCCGTGCGGCCAGCGCCTGGCTCTGCCCCCCCTCACCGTAAATGCGGCGGGACTGGCTGTCCTCCGGGTTCAGGCATCCGGCCACGATCGGCGCTTCATGGTCACAGTTCAGGCAGGGGGCGCAGTCCTTCAGCGTCTCGGCCCCGGCCTGTCCGGTCGCCCGGCAGAGCAGGCGTTCATGTACCACCATCGGCGTGTTTCCTCCCCCTGTTCCGTATTGCTGGGTAACTGTGTGAGCTACATTCAGCGGGCCGGCGGCCCGGCAGTCCTGACTGTGCCAGTCAAAGAGTGACGGCATCCAATATATCCTCCATCTCGATCTGACCAGGAAGCACACCGTCCTCCATCCACCAGTGGAATACATCACGTCCAGTTGTCCCCATGTTCCATCTGCCCTTCATCTTGCCTCTGCGAGCACGTTCTTCCAGCATCCGGTCAAAGGCCATAATGTAGAGTTTTTGGTATGCAGGCCACCGGGCGAACTCAGCCCAGCGGTGTTTTCCGGCCATCGGACAACCGATACAGCCAATTCTCACGCAGCCCTCGTCGTACAATGGGTTGTACGGCAGGTGCCGATCCCTGATGTAATCCCACACATCGGCCTCTGTCCAATCCACAATGGGATTACATATCAGCTCTCCTTTGGCTTCTGTGAGGGCTGTCAGATTACCCTGATCCGATGTCAAGCGCAGCCGTTTTTCCGGGTCCCTGTGTGGTGCCTCAAATATACCGCGTGTTTTTTTGCGGCGGACGCTCTCATCCCAGCGCACTCCAGTTAAACTGAATCTCCCAGCGCTGTGAGATTGCTTAAGCACCGATGTGCAGTACCGTACGATCCGCGTTGGCGGCATGAGCTTTTGCGGGATCAGCGTCCACATACTGACAGGCTTGCCCTTGTATCGGGGCATGTATACCGTGCATTTTACCCCCCCGATCGCCTCAAAACGCGCCATTTCACGGCGCACAAAATAGACCGTTTCTGGGGCGTCGATGGTCGTATGGCTGTGCGCTATCTCAATGGGCACGCCGGCCCGGATGGCTAGGTCGGCAAGTACAGTGCTGTCCTTGCCGCCGGAATACCCCACATAGAGCGGGCCCATGCCGCGTGTCTGGGCGATTTCACTGGCTCTTATGATCCTGGCGATTGCAACTTGGTCTTTATCCATTTTCCTGCTCCTCTTGCGTCGCCAAGCCCACTTTGCTTTCCCGTTCGTACTGCTCCACGCACGCGCTGTCCAGTTCAGACAACGCTTTCAGAAAAGCGCTGTTGATTACCTTCATCGGCATGATCGCCGCAATCGCTTCAAATCCATCCTTAATGACGACCACTCTCTGGCCGGAACGGCGCTTACGGATCACTGTCTGCACATATTCGCTGTCCCGCATCACATCCGATACCGGGGCGGCCATTCGGGAATCGTAGAAAAGCAGTTCCCCATTTGTGCAGCGAAGTGCCGTTGCTTGCACGCCCTTATAGTTCACTTGCAGTTCCAGTTCTTCGGCGGGCAGTTCCCACGCGCTGCCAGTCATGTCAAAGCCGCAGATGTCATGTTCTCCCTCGGCGTTTTCTTCCTCAAAAAACGTATTGCCCCATGCCTTTTCGGGAATATCCAGTACGGCCCTGGCCTGTCCCTCTCCGTGAATGTCAGGCAGCTCAACGGCCCTATAAATCGCACATTTCAGGCCCAGCCAAATGCCGCTGTTCTGCACATGGATCACCTTGCAGTAGCCGCGCTTGGCCAGCGCAACGTATTTTGAAAGTTTCATATGATATTGCCCTCCCATGCTCGCTTTGAGCGCCCACCCATCCGCTTACAGCAGATATAAAATGCAGAATTTCAACCCTGCGAACGGCGCCACAAAGGCCAGTGCAATCCACGCCGCCGCCATGATGACGCCCAAAATCGAGATGGCCCCGCCGACAATCGCTGCGGCAACTTTTCCGATTTTCTTCACTTTTCGTCCTCCATCATTTTCCTAATTGTCTCAACGTCAATATGGATGCTATTGCCCCCGGCTCGCAGCTCTAACATTCTTCTGATGGTTAGCGTTGCGACGTGAGCCATCGCTTCTTCTATGTCACACTCATACTTTTCATCTCTGGCGATGCCTTCTGCAAAAGTATTCATGACAGCCGCGATACACGAAGCGACGTCTCTGCCTTGCCCCATGATTTCAGTGCGCAAGCCCTGTTCGGAAATTGTGGCCTTGATTTTTGCAGTCTCCATCTTTACTCTCCCTTAAACGTGACGAAAGGCCCCTCAAAGCTAACGGTGAACATTCCTTTCTTCCATCGGCGTTCGACTTCTTCCATGAACAGTTCGTTTGGCACTTTCTCTAAGTCGATTTCTTCTTCCTCACCCTCATAAGAGACCAAGAGTGAAGAGTTGAGAACAATAGCGGGGCGCACGCCGCGGGTGCTGAGGTAGTACCAGTAGCTGTAGTTGCCGACCGAGTCGACGTACCAGACGCTGCTGGAGTAGTACGTGTACGGCGAGCGGGGAGCCCAAAGCGGTGTCGCCAGCCACCATGCGCCATCCTCATTGTTCGGGATCACGCCCTTGTATTTGCCGTAATCCCAAAGCGTCAGCGGTGCAGCCAGGACATTCTGGAGAACGCCGTAGCCATCTGACCCATCCGTCTCACTCAAGTCCAGGTCATATGCCACCATATCCTCCCGTTTGGCGCCGTTCTCGATCAGCTTGTTCATGAAACGGACTTCGATTTCTGCCCGCAGTTTACTTTTGCGGTAATCGTTGTAGGGCTTTTCATCGCCGTCATAAAAGGCCGCATCGTGCTTGCTCTGCGCCAGCAGGCAGAGCACCCCGTCGTTTCTGGGGCCGAGGACAGCAAACTTTTCTTTTGCGTAGTTGAAGATCGTACCGGGTTTCAGGTTTCCGAGCCTTTTCATATTGCGCTCCTTTTGTTTTCTCTATGTTTCATCCGCAGCCGGTCCACAACGCGCTGTGCTGCGCCATGTCCCATAGTGCGGTCATACCAAAATTCGCAGAACCCATCATCAGCCGAAAGATCAAGGACCACTATATCGCCTTTTATCGCAGCTCCCCAGTAGCCCGGTTTTGCTACAATCGGCTTGTAGACTTCCAGCTTCTGAAACTCACATCCAGCTTCTTTTCCAAGCTCTTGCAGGATTTCCGCCTTGTTCAGGCCCATGATGTTTACCATTTTAGTGCCACCTTTTTTGCTTCATGGTGCGAGCAGCCGGCATTGAACCGGCGACCTGGTTCGTGGGGGATTGTCGAAGCTCAGGCCCACCCTTGTACTCGCATATTAGAAACCCGGAACGCAGCGTTCCGGGCGGGAGGTCGCACCCTCCCTTCCTGTTTTTCTGCACAGGCGAACAGGTCTTTCGTTTTTCTGCGCTCAGACCGCGCCGTTCCCGCCATTGCTTCGCACATACGGGCCGCTTTGGATTCGGGCGAGGCTGGTTTTTCACCAGCCTTTAGGACAAGTGAAAGGAGAGCCTGTCATGCGATACCGCCGCCTCCATCCTGTGCGCCGGCCACGCAGAAAAACTCAAAGCATCGTGGCCGGATGTTTGGCACGTCTCCGGGTCGAACAGAGCGGGGTGGGTTCAGGCCCCTACGCCTCACGTGCCATGGACAAGGGCCCTCATCTGTCGGGCCCGGATTTTTCTTTAGGTTTGCATGGTCTATACCGTTTGCATGTATTGTTTCTTCCGCTGCATACAATGCACTCCTGGTCGGTGATCCTGAATGTGTGCTCGCACTGCTCAGGGCTTTTTCTTTTTTCTTGCATCGCTGGCTTTCAGCTTTCCCATCAGCTTCTGGGCGCGCCATTGCCCATAGCTTAGACCGGCGGCGTCCGCCTCCCGCACATCCAGCATCAGGTCATCCACCTCAGACGGCGGCAGGCGCCTGTGTTCTCGGATTTCGCGGCAAGCCGGGCAGCGCTTGGCATTTTTTGCACCGTAAAATTCCTTGCCGCAATCACAGCATATCCGTTTCTTCACGACTGCCTCCTATAAATTTTTCTGACAGGCACCTTACCGTAGTTCTTCTCCTCAATGTCCAGCTTGTCCATCAGTTTTTTTGTGATGCTTCCGGCTATATATGTGCAGGCCATAGTTCCAATGACTGCCAGGATCGCCAACGGCGTGGGGCACACTTCCGGCCATTGGATATAAGCGGATGTTATCAGGACCGCAACCGCGCTTCCCGCCGTCACAACCTCCATTGCATACACCGCAGCTTTCAGTCTTGCAATTTTCCTCATCTCACAGCCTCCCTTCCATCGCGGCCACTTGGTAGCCATAGCTTCTGCCGGCCAGGTCAGCCAGCCTGACGATTCGCCTTAGCTCAGCGTCCGCCTTGGACGCGCTTTGAATCACGGGCAAGGCGTGGGCCCGCGCTTTCCGTTTCTCATTACGCCGGCGTTTCCATTCCCGCTCCTTTTCCTTGGCGCAGGTCGGGCAGTATTTTGTCCGCGACCATACATTTTTCATCATTCGCCCGCAGCACTCGCACGGTTTGTCCGTCCTTTTCATTTTTTTCCGGCCTCCCAGTATTTATCGACCAGCCGGTGAGCCATCTCCGGCCCAACGGAACAGACCCATTCGATTCTCTCTTGCCTGGAATCTTTTCGCCTCATGTCTTCCTCGGCATCAATGTTCCGCTCAAGCGTGTCCGGATTGTAGGTGCGTTCTATATGCCCCATCCCGCCGGGGTCACTGACTGTCACATGGATCATCCCATCTTTATAATGCCAGTCGTTTTCAATGCGGATCGCCAGCCCATCCGATCCGCTGTTGCCTCTGTAAATCGCCACGCTCCGGACGGTATTGTCCCGCACCAGCTTTACACCCGGCAGCAACTGGCTCGCTATGTACTTCGCCGTTATTGCGCTCAACTTTACGAGTCCCTTACTCATAAGCCCTCACCGCCTTTCTGCCCAGCATACTGTCAAGCCAACGGTAAAATGCCGGCCTGAAAATCAGTGTCACGGCGCGGCCTTTTTCGGTCGTGGTGCCAACCGCGAAGGGCATTTTTCCGTCCAAAATGAGCCGTGTCATGGCGTCTTCTCCAAAGCTGATACCGTTTGCCCTAAGCGCTTCGCACACATCGTGCACGGTCATTTTATCTTGCATCGTTTTGCTTGCTCCTTTCTTTAATTTCTTGATGGAGCCGCCCGCCGGGGTCGAACCGGCGACGGTCGGGTTGTGGGCCCTTCCGCGAACCATCTACGACTTATGTATCCCTCCCGCCGCTTGCGGTGGCAACGGGAGGGGCCCCTCCGGGGCTGCCGGCCTGGGAGGGGTTTTGCCCGTAAGCTGGGCTGCTCCTGCTGAACTTACCCGCCAGCAGGCACGGGACGCGCGAAAAGCTCTTTTACACACATGATCCGCGCATCGGTGCGGGCGGCTGGATTTGAACCAGCGCCACGGTGCGTTTTCTATGCGGATGACTGGGCCGCACGATCCCGCGCCGCGTATCGTCAATGTGCCACGGCCTGAATTGCCGCCGCTCTACCACTGAGCTACGCCCGCATATAGCCCCGCCGGGACGGGGCCGCCCTGTTGGCCGGGCCAGCCTTACGGATTGGTTACAACGGTATCAGCGCCCTGTACCGTCACCCAGCCATGTTCAAGCCGGGCCTGGGCTTCCTCCCACTGGATCAGCTCAGGGGTAATAGACTGCGCGATTTTGCGGTTGGACTCTGCTTCGGCTTCTGCTGCAATGGTGGCGGCATCCGCCTTTGCCTGGGCCTCGATCAGCGCCACATCTGCGTCAGCCTGGGCCTTCACCTTATCGGTCTCGGCCTGGGCCATCGCGGTCTGCTTTTCCAGCTCCGCGATCTCGGCGTCCTGCTTTGCCTGTTCCTTCGCCTGGACCTTCTGCATGAGGGTGTCGTCCAGCTCCACGTCGATGACCAGCGCTGATGCCACGTTGATGCCATATTCATCCCGCAGCTTTTCGTTGAGGTAGGCCGTGATCGCCTCGTTGACCTCGGACTTTTTGTCCGAGTAGATACCCATGACGGAAAATCGCGGCGTTACTTCTTTGACATAGGCAATGATGCTGTTCTGGATGCGGCTTTCTACCAGTGTTTCGCCGTTCATCCCGTTGAAGCGGTTGAACAGCTCGACCACCCTGTCGGGCATGAAGTTGTAGTTCACGGTCAGGTTGATCTTGACCATGCCGCCATCCGCTGGGGCATCAATGCTCCAATCAGCGTGTTCTTTCTCCCCATAGTCCGCCGGGTCGTCCGAAAAGACGATCTGCTGTTGTGACACGGGGAACTTGCTCACCTTTTTCAGCGGTGACAGCAGGTGCCACCCCTGCGCAAGCGTCTGATCTTCAACGCCGGCCGCCGAATAGACTACGCCGACATAGCCGACCGGCACCCGCTCCACACTGACGAAAGCGACGATGGCGACGACCACCGCCAGCAGGCCCGCGACGATGCCTGCAAAAGTCTTTTTATGCTGCATACGTACTCCTCACTTGAAGAACTTGTCTTTGATGAACTTCCAGATGATCCAGTAGGCCACCCCATAGATCACCAGGAACAGGAAAATTTCCTGTTTCATACTTCTACTTCTCGCCTTCCTTTCATCCCGGCGCAATGCCGGGAGGCCGGTTTTGCTGCATTGCCAGGCGGCGTGCTCTCCAAGGGCGAACCAGCGGCGCGGCAGCTCTGCGACGGCGCGGTGCCCGGGTGCGTTTCTTGATTCTGGTGTAAACCAACGCGCCCAGCTCCCGCATCAATGCGGCTAAATCTTCCGCCATAGTTCCTGCAGCAAGCGCAATCTTCTCTATGGCCTCTGCAAGCTCTTTTGCGGTCTCCTCGGCACGGCTCATGTAGGTGTAATACTCCCACATCCAATCCATACGCCGTTCCCCCTTTACGCCGCCGGGCCAGCGCCTGCCGCCATCTGGCGGCCAAGCTCGACGCCCTTCAGAAACACCAGCATCTCCCGCTGTTCCTGCTCAGTCATCCCGGACAGGGCAATCAATACGCTTTCGGCCTCCGCCTTGCTCTCGCGGGGCATCAGAACCTCCGTATTCTTCATGGTTGTCTCCTCCCTTCTTGCTTTCTGCGTCGCCCCCTCCTATACTTAAAGTGCCGGCTGTTGCAGCAGCCGAGACTATATAGAAAGGAGGAGTTCTTTATGTCCTGGATTCTTTATCGTATTGGATGGTCGGATATATCAGCTGATGAACGCGCCAAAGTTCTCTCCAAGGTGGAGCATATTGCAGCTTTGTCCCCGCGCACCAGCCCGGATCAGCGCATCACCGAATTTCATTTCGATGACACTATAAAACTTGGTCGTCCCATGAGAGACTACTTAGGGCTTCCGTCCTCTTGCTCACTGACCGCTTCCGGTTCATCCACTACATCAAAATAAACTTTTTCTCCCGCCGGGTCGTAATCCATTACAACCCGGCACTTCTTTTTGGGCAGCAGCGTGCAGGCCAGAGCTTCTATTGTAACCTCCGCTTCCTCAAAGGTCTCTTTGCCTGTCATTTCCGCTCGTGCGAAATGATACGCCCTTGCCCACGCAATCATCAGCCGCAATACCCGTTCAAACGGTTCACGCCTGATCCATCCCAAATTGTCGCCCGGTTCATACATTAACTTCATCCCCCTCACCCCCTTGTCTTTCCGCCAGCTCTCTCCTATACTTAAAGCGCCGGCTGTTGCAGCAGCCGAGATTTATATAGGAAGGGGGCGAAATTATGTCATTGATTTCTTATCGTGTAGATATGAGCAGTATCAGTTCAAGCGAACGGCAAAGAGTTATCGACGAGGTGAAGCGCATTGCATACACTGGTCCAAATACGACACTTGACATGAGCCAGATAGAGTTCACCTTGGAAGAAGAAATGCAGCTTGATAAGTGGGTTCATATCCCTTCGTCGTGCCGCGTTCAGGAACTTTCCTCCCGAACAAAATAAACCTTATCTTCCGCCGGGTCGTAGTCCATTACGACCCGGCACTTTTTGTCCTGTAGCAGCATACTTGCAAGACCTTCCAGCGCCACATCTGTCTTTTCAAAAGTAATCAGACCTGTGATCTCTGACCTTGCATACCGCATACCTCTGACAGCTACCAGCAGGCACCTCATGGCTCGTTCAAATCCATCTCTCCGAATGGTAAACTCTGGCAGGCCAGGTTCAAACACATGGTCTTGTTCCATCCCCCTCACCCCCTTGTCTTTCCGCCTGCCCCCTCCTATACTTAAAGTGCCGGCTGTTGCAGCAGCCGAGACTATATAGGAAGGAGGTGTACCATCATGGCCCGTTGTCCTGTATGTGGATTCAATGTCACCTATCCCGGCGCAGAGCGTTGTACAAGCTGCGGAGCTGTGCTTAATGTTGTTCCGACCAACCATTGCACAAACCCGAGTTGTCCACACTACGCAGCCAAAACCAACTTCGACAAGACTGTCCGTCGCTGTCCTAAATGCGGTGCATTGACCACCATCGGAAAGCAAATTGACGATCTCATCTAATATCGTCCTCTGCGCCAGCCGCCTCATCCTGCGGCTGGCGCTCTGTTTTCCATGCCTCGAAGGCATCTTTCAGGGCGGCGATTTGCAAAATCAACCGTTCGGTCGCTTCGTCATGCTCTGTTGCCAGCTTCCTGCCGCACCATGAACAATAAATCGCTTCCGGCACGTGCATAAGCCTGCCGCACACACACGGCTCAATGCGCGTCCAGTCCTTGTACTCAAACATCTCCTCACCCCCCTTCCTCTTTTTATACATGGTTTCTTGCTTGATTCAATATTATACCAATAATGTATATTTGTCAACCCCCTTTTTCTGTTTTCTCTTGACTTTTTTAGCAACCATGTTTAGAATATAGGTGAAAGGTGGTGATAGCATATGAGCACATTAAACGAGCGGTTGCGCTTTCTTAGAAAAGAACTCGGTCTTTCTCAAACCGAATTTGCCGCATCTATCGGCGTTTCCCAGCGCGCAATAAGCTGGAGCGAGCAGATAGGAAGCAACGTTCCTGCCAGCACCATCAAAGCAATCTGCCTCGCTCATAACGTCAGCGAAAATTGGCTGCGCACCGGCGAAGGCCCTATCTATAATGAGGGCGAGGCGTTCAGCCTGGACCGCTGGGCCAAAGAGCACGGCGCCACCGAGCTGGAGCTGGAGATCGTCAAGGTCTACTTTGAGCTGGACCCCAGCATCCGCCGGGCGGTGATGGATCACTTCAAGGCGCACTTTGCCACAGCTGTTGATCCTGACGAGGCAGAGGCAGAAGCGTTGAAGCAAGACTTCTTGCGTCAAAGAAAAGCGGAGGCCGCATCGTCAGCTACCGCTGGGGACGCTGGCGCAAAGCACACGGGCTGAGCTGCTATGTCCCCCTGACATGAAAAAAGCCCGCCGGGTTCACCGACGGGCCTTTTCTGTACGCGGCACTTGCCAGGGGGGCAAAAAGAAAAGGCCCCGGCGTTTCCGCCAGGGCCAGCACCTCGGCAAGCGTTGTAGCATACGCTTCCAGCGGCGTGTATCTGCCGCCCAACCGCTCGTTTGCCTCTCCACACCTCTTCATTTTGTATTGCGCATTATAGATAGTGAATATCACACCTCCCACAGTCACCGAATCGGCTGACTCTGGTTTCGGTTTTGCTGGGTAGAAATCATGATGTTCCCTGTATTGACAGGGAACATCATTCGGGAGTGGCGGCCCTGGCGGTCTGCCTTTCCCATTTTTCTCATTATTTTATTTAGTTTTATTCTCGTGTTTCTTTATTTCTATCATATTTCAACCCACTAAATGGCGGTATATCATGTCCAACAATCAAAAAGAAAGCTCCGGTTGCGGTGGATGTTTAGGCATTCTCGTTTGTATTGGTATCGTGATTTCAGTTTTCCAGAGTTGTGCTTCTTTTATATCTCATCCCGTTCACCATTGGCAGGAGGCAACTTGTTCAGCTCCTCAAACTTGTGTTGATTGTGGCGCTACCAAGGGGGAGCCTCTTGAGCACGACTTAATTGAGGCGACTTGCCAGAGGCCTGCCGTTTGTCGTGTCTGTGGTGCAGAGGTGGGAATACCTAAGTCTCATACTTATTTGCCAGCTACTTGTACTGAACCTGAAAGATGTTCTGTTTGCGGGCACGAAAAGTTCTTTTCTCTTCCGAACGGGCACAAATGGGTGGATGCAACTTGCTACTCGCCCAAAACGTGCACGGTCTGCGGCGAGACCGAAGGTGATGTTCAACATCAATTTTTCTACTCTACGTGGGTAGTAGTCGAAGAGGCAACGTGTCAATCCGAAGGGCAGGAGCAAAACACCTGTTTGCAATGTGGCTCCGTCTGCACTCGGTCTATTCCGTTAAAAGATCACGAAGCCGGAGAATGGCAGATCATACGCAAAGCAACGTCAAAAGAAGCAGGCCTAAAAGCCCATTACTGCACAATGTGCGGGGTCGAATTGGAGACTGCTGAAATTCCTTATCTGAATCTGAGCGGCAGTGGCAACGGTGGTACAGGTGGCAATGCCGGTAACGGTGACAACTTCAATCGCTATAACAACGAGAGCCAGCAGCAGACCTCTGCATCGTATGTATTGAACACCAGTACGATGGTATTTCATCGCCCCACTTGCCGTGATGTTAAAAGGATTGCTCCGCAAAATTATTCTACATCCAGCGCTTCCAGAGATTCAATTATTGCAGATGGATATAGATCGTGCGGGCATTGTAATCCTTAGCTCGTGCATAAAAAGAAACCCCCGATGGTTGTTGCGTTCTTTGCAACGACCACCGGGGCCAGCGCCTCACTTCCGGTAGAGGCATACCGCTTTTTTCATTCCCGTATAGCTGGGCTGCTGTGCTTATATTGTACCATAAAAACGCATAAAAGAATAGGGGCCGGTGCACGCACCATGCCCCCTAAGACAGGAACCGCCTGTCTTGTTCACCTGTTCATTATACCATCCTTTTTCAAATATCTCAATCAGGAGGTGGTTTCTATGTTATGTCCCCGTTGCCGAGCCGAGTTGCCGGATGACGCCAATTTCTGCGTCAAGTGCGGCAAGCGGGTCAATGCCGCCGTGCCGTCCGCCCAGAAGCACCGGCGGCGGGCAAAAGGCACCGGCACCGTTTACAAGCTGCAGGGCCGCCGGTCAAAGCCCTGGGCTGCCTGCGTCAACGGCCGTCTGATCGGCACCTGCCGGACGTCCGGCGAGGCGGTGGCGCTGCTCAACCAGTACAACGCCAGCCGTGCGCCCGAAGCCCTGCGGCGGATCGCCTTTTCCGACGTCTACGCCCAGTGGTCGGAGCAACACTATAAAACGATCGGTAAAAGCGCGCAGAACTCCTACACCCTGGCCTATGCTTCCGCAGCCCCGCTCTATGACCGGGCCATCGCAGACCTTGGTACGGCAGACTATCAGCGTGTGATCGACGAGCTTATGAACGCCGGGCGCAGCCGCAGCACTTGTGAGAAGGTGCGGCTGTTATTCGGCCAGCTCTGTCAGTGGAGCATGACGCGCGATATTATAGATAAGAACTATGCCCAGTTCTTGGAGTTGCCCGCCCCCAGCCCCAAAAAGACGCGGGTCCTCTCGGATGTTGAGATCGCCAAAATCTGGACGATGGAGGACGACAAGCGGCTGGGCGACACGGCCCGCATTGCACTCATCATGATCTACACCGGTATGCGGATCAATGAGCTCCTGTATATGCGCCGCGAGAACGTCCACCTTGACCAGCGGTATATGGTCGGCGGTGAAAAGACCGAGGCCGGTCGTGACCGCCCCATTCCCATCGACAAGTGCATCGTCCCGCTGATCCGGTACTTCCTTGAGGGCAATACGACCGAATGGCTTATCCCATCCGCTACCGGGACACCCCGCGACCACCATGTGGTGCGGCGCTCTTTTTCCAGCCTGATGAAGAAGCTGGGCATCGAGGGGGTCACGCCGCACACCTGCCGTCACACTGCCGCCAGCCGCTGGGCCGCCCAGGGTATGCCCATCCAGTCTGTCAAGGAAATTCTCGGACACAGCAGCATTCAGACCACGAGCGATATTTACACCCATGCCGATCCGCTGGCCCTTGTCCGTGCGCTGGACTCCCGCCCCGGCCCGGATAAGGGGGAGAGTGAGGATGCAAAATAGCTCGTTCGTTTATTTTTTGTACCCGGTTTGTTCGCTTATGTGTTAGTTTATTAGGCGTTTCTGCGCGTTTCTGTACGTTTTTTGGTCCAGAAAATGGAAAAGCGGCGATAAATCTTTACGATTCATCGTCGCTTTTGGAGCTAGTGACAGGAGTCGAACCTGCAACCCACTGATTACAAATCAGTTGCGCTGCCATTGCGCCACACCAGCAAAGTTAGTACCTAGATAGTATACCACTGCGGCGGCGTTTTGGCAAGCTGTTTTCTTATCCGGCAGACGGCCCGGCGGCCCGCAGGGCGGCGTCCAGCGCGGCAAAGTGTTCCAGCGTCAGCTGTTCGGGGCGGACCCGGGGGTCCAGGCCGGCGGCGGCCAGCGCGTCCGCCACCTGCTGGCGGGGCAGGCCCAGACCGGCGGCGATGGCGTTGGCGGCGGTCTTGCGGCGCTGGCCGAAGGCCGCCCGCACCAGAGCGAAGAAGGCTTTTTCGTCCGGCACCGCCACGGCGGGGGTGGGCCGGATGTCCAGCCGGACCACCGCGCTGGTCACCTTGGGGGCCGGGTAGAAGCTGCCGGCCTGGACGGTGAACATCATTTTGGGCTGGGCGAAGTAGCGCACCGCGCAACTCACCGCGCCGCTGGCACGGGTGCCGGGCAGGGCGGCCAGCCGCTCGGCGGCCTCCTTCTGCACCATGACGGTGATGTTCTGGATGGGCAGGCGGTCCTCCAGCAGCTTCATGATGATGGGGCTGGTGATGTAATAGGGCAGGTTGGCACAGACGGCCACCGGCATCCCGGCAAACTCCTGGGCCATCAGGGCGGGCAGGTCGGCTTTGAGCACGTCCTGCAGGATCACCTTGACGTTGTCAAAGCCGGCCAGCGTTTCTTCCAGCACCGGCGGCAGGCGCTTGTCCACCTCGATGGCCACCACCTTGCCGGCCCGGCTGGCCAGCTCTTTGGTCAGCACCCCGATGCCGGGGCCGATCTCCAACACGCCGAAGCTGCGGTCGATGCCGGCGGCGTCCACGATTTTGGGCGGCACGCCGGGGTTGACGATAAAGTTCTGCCCAAAGCCCTTGGAGAGGGCAAAGTCATATTTTTCGCACAGGGTGCGGATGGTGGCAAGGTCGGTCAGCTCCATAAACAATCCTTTTTTGCAGTCTAAATTTTTAGTCAGGCGGCTTCGTCCGAGGAGGCGGAGGCCTCGCTGGATGCCGCGGTGTCCTGGCTGGAAGCAGCTTCCTCACTGGACGCGGCTTCCTCGCTGGACGCCTCGCTGGAAGCGGCTTCGCTGCTGGCGGCCTGGCTGGACGCCGCGTTGACGCCGCCCACCGTAGCGCTGCCGGTCAGGGTCTGGGCGGTGTTTACTGCGCGTAAAATCTGCGGATCAGTTTCCAGAGTGAAATCATAGAACGCGCCCTGCTCGTCGCTGGTCAGGGGGCGCTCCACATCCACCGTCAGGCCGGTGGTGTCGAAGCTCTCCCCATTGGAGGCGATCAGCCGGGCCACCGTGACCACCACGGCGCTGCCGTCGCTCAGGCGCTGGGGGCTGCTCTGGATGGTGCCCTTGCCGTAGGTGGTGGTACCCACCAGCCGCGCGCCGCTCATGTCCCGCAGGCAGCTGGCGAACAGCTCGGCCGCGCTGGCGGTGTTGCCGTTCACCAGGCAGACCATGGGCAGGTCCACCACGCTGTCGCCGCTGCTGGTGCCCAGCACCTCCTGGCTGCCGTCCTTGCTCTCGGCCCAGGCCATGACCCCTTCGGGGCAGATCAGGTCGATGCAGTTGAGGGCCGCGTCCAGCAGGCCGCCGGCGTTGTCGCGCAGGTCGAACAGCAGGCTTGCCGCCCCGGCGTTGCGCAGGGTGCGGATGGCGTAGTCCAGTTCGCTCAAGGTGGTGGCGTCGAACTGCCGGATCTTGATGTAGCCCACGTCGCCGGCGGTCATCTGGTAGTCGATGGTGGTGGAGATGTAGCCCGAGCGGGTCAGGTCCACGCTCTGTTCGGCCGCATCGCTGCCCAGCCACACCAGGTGGACGGTGGTGCCCGCCTCGCCCAGCAGGCGGTCCTCGATGGCGTTGGCGCCGCTCATGGTGCGCACGTCGGTGTCGTCGATGGTGGTGATGTAGTTGCCCGCCTCGATGCCGGCCTCCTGCGCAGGCGAGCCGTCATAGACTTTCAGCACCTTGGCGTAGCCGGTCTGGTCCTGGGCCACCTCCACGCCGATGCCCATCAGCACGCCGTTCTGGATGTCCAGCAGCTTGGCGTAGGCGTCGGCGGTGTAGTAGCGGGCGTACCGGTCGCCGGTGCCCACCAGGTAGCCGGAGGAAATGGTGTCGTACAGCAGCGTCTCGTCGATGGTGTAGTAGTCGTTGCTGCGGACATACCGGTCCAGCTCGGCGATCTTGCCGTACATGCTCTCTTTTTCCTTGACGTTGCTGACGGTGCTGTCGAACAGGCGCATCGCCAGCAGCATGGTGACCGAGAACGTCACCGTCATGGCCAGGATCACAATGGTCAGCATCATACCGACCGAGATCTTCTTGTTCATCGGTGGCCCTCCTGTCAGCCCAGCAGCATCAGCAGGGTGCTGCCCAGCATGGACAAGGCCAGCAGCCCCGCCAGCACGATGCAGGCGATGCGCTGGAACCGCTTGTGCTTATCCGTTTTCATACTTTCATTCCGCCTCTCTCTATGGGATCAAAAAATGCTCAGATGGGGACATAGCTGCGCGGGTTGACCCGGCCGGCGTTGGTCTTGCCCTGCCACACCTCAAGGTGGAGGTGGTTGCCGGTGGAGTTGCCGGTGGAACCCACATAGCCGATGATGTCCCCCTGTTTGACGTAGGTGCCCTGCTTTGCGGCGATGCGGCTCATATGGCCGTACAGGGTAGAATAGGCCTTGCCGTCGCTCATGGTGCCGTGGTAGATGACGACATAGTTGCCGTAGCCGCCGGTGCTCCACCCGGCCACCGAGACGTAGCCGCTGGCGGCCGCGTAGATGGGGGTGCCGCCCGGGGCGGCAAAGTCGATGCCGCCGTGCAGCTTATACTTGCCGGTGACGGGGTTGGTGCGGTAGCCATACTCGCTGGAAATGCGGCTGTAGCTGCGCAGCGGGCAGATAAAGCCGGTAAAGCTCAGGCTGCTCTGCTTGGCAGCCGCCGCCGAAATGATGGCCTGGATCTGCCCCTGGACGGCCTCGTAGTCCATCTCGTCCGACTCGATGGCCTCCTGGGCCTCCCGCTGGGCGGCCTCGGCCTCCTCCTGGGTCATCTGGGCCTGGGTGATGCTGGCGGCCAGCTCGCTCTGCTTGGCCTGCATCTGGTAGTTTTTGGCGTCCAGGTTGGCCTTCTGGGTCTCCAGGCTGGCTTTTTCGCTGGAAAGCTGCTTGTAGTCGTTTTCCAGTTCCAGTTTGGCGGCCTCGAGAGAGTCCAGCATCTCGGTCTCCTTGACCGAGATATCCTGCATCATTTCGTTGAAGGTCAGCAGCTGGTACAGGTCGGTCACGGCGGACAGCATGGCCACGCTGCCGCCTTCCCGCAGTTCCTGCATGGCGCCCATAAAGGTCTTGAAATCGTCCCACTGGTTGTCGATGTCGATCTCCTTCTGGTCGATCTCAGCCTGTTTGGCGGTGATCTGCTGCTGCTTCTGGCCAATGGCGTTCTGCACCTGGGCGATCTCCCCTTTCAGGACCGAGATCTGCCCCTGGATGACGGTGACTTGTTCCCGCAGGTCCTGTTCCAGAGCCGCGGCAGCGCTCTCCCGCTTTTTGGCGTCGGCCAGCTCCTGCCGGTGCTGCGCCATGCTGGACTGGATCTGTTCCAGCCGCTTCTGCAGGTCCGAAACGCTGGCGGCCGAAGCCGCCTCAGGCACGGCGCTGGCCGTGACCATCAGGCAGAGCGCGGCCGTCAGCAGGCAGACTGTCCGCCGCATCCGCTCTGCCAGGCGGGAATGTTTCGCGTGTTTCGCCGTCTTCACCGATAGGCCCCCTTTATGTTTATACGTTTATACGTTCAAATGCTTGCGGATGGAGAACAGGCTGCCCAGGCCGCCCACCAGGGTGCCGCCCGCGATGCTGCTGGACAGGACGGTGGTCCACACCGCTTCCAGGGGCACCAGAGAGGTGCCCACCAGAACGTCCCACACGCCTCTCAGGCCGCTGGCCGCGCTGATGAGGTAGCTGTAAAGGGCCAGCACCGTGCTGGCCGACAGCACGCCCGAGATCAGGCCCATGGCCAGGCCCTCCACCAGGAAAGGCAACGTCACCAGGAAATTGGTGGCGCCCACGTACTTCATGATTTCGATCTCGCGCCGCCGGGCAAAAACGCTCAGGCGTATGGTGCTGCCCACCGTGATGATGCTGACCACCATCAGCACCAGCACGAAGATGCGGCCCATCCGGGTGACGCCCTGCTGGATCTCAACAAAGATGCTGCCCATCTCCACCGGGGCGGTCACCTTGACCACGCCGGGGATCTTTTCCATCTGGCTGCTGATCCGGCTCAGCTGGCTCAGGTCCCCTACCGTGACGCGGTAGTTGGCCTTGAAGGGGTTGTCACTCTCAAATTCATCCCAGAGGGCCTCGTATTCCTCGTCCAGATAGCCCTCGTAGGTGTTCAGCACGTCCTGCTTGGACATATAGCTGACGTTGGTCACGCCGCTGATGGCCGAGATCTGCTCCCCCACCGCTGTGGCGGTGGCGTCGTCGCAGTTGGGGTCCAGAAAGACCACCGTCTCGTTCTGGCGGCCCAGGTAGCCGATCATGCTGTCCACATTGACCTCCACCAGGCTGGCCAGGGTATTCAGGCTCATACAGACGGCCAGCGACGCCACGCAGGCAATGGTCATGGCCCAGTGGGTGCCCAGGTTGCGCAGGCCGCGGCCGGTCAAAAATCCAAACGTTGAAAGTTTCACAGGACTGCCTCCTCGCGTGCAGCAGGCACATCTGAGACGATCCTGCCATGATTCAGTGTGACCACCCGCTGGTGGAACCGGTGGACCAGTTCGTGCTCGTGGGTGACCACCAGCACCGTGATGCCCGTCTTGCTGACTTCTTCCAAAAGCTCCATCATCTCCAGGCTCAGCTCGGGGTCGATGTTGCCGGTGGGCTCGTCCGCGATGACCAGTTTGGGCGCATGGACCAGCGCCCGGGCCACCGCCACCCGCTGCTGTTCGCCGCCCGACAGGTAGTCGGGGTAGCTGTTGGCCTTGTCGCCCAGATGGACCAGCTCCAGCATATAGGGCACCCGCTCGTCGATTTCCTTTTTGGCGATGTTGGTGACGTGCATGGCAAAGGCCACGTTCTCGTACACGGTCATGCTGGGGATGAGGCGGAAGTCCTGAAAGATGATCCCCATCTGCCGGCGTATGTAGGGGATCTTGCGCTTTTTGAGGGCGGCAATGTCGTTGCCGTTGACAAAGACCTTGCCCTCGGTGGGCAGGATCTCGCGCAAAATCAGCTTGAGCAGCGTGGATTTGCCCGCGCCCGAATGCCCCAGCAGAAACACGAACTCGCCGGGTTTTGCCTGGAAGTTGATGTCTTCCAAAGCCAGGCGGCCGCCCTTCTTGTACTCCATGGACACGTGCTCAAAATTTACCATTGGTATTTCTGGCATTGGTTATACGTCTCCGTTGTATCAAATTCTGCCCGCGGCAGTAAACAAGACCCGGCCGCACGGTGGCCGCCGGCCGGATCTACGCTGGAACGCTTTGTCGTTTAATATTTGGCGGGGTTGTTGGACAGGTACTTTTTGACCATCAGGGCCACCTTGAACACGATGGCGTCGTCGAACTCCCGCAGGTCCAGGCCGGTCAGCTTCTTGATCTTTTCCAGCCGGTAGACCAGGGTATTGCGGTGGACGAACAGGCCGCGGCTGGTCTCGGACACATTCAGGTTGTTTTCAAAGAAGCGCTGGATGGTAAAGAGGGTCTCCTGATCCAGGCTCTCGATGCTGCCCTGCTTGAACACCTCTTTGAGGAACATCTCGCAGACGGTGGTGGGCAGCTGGTAGATCAGCCGGGCGATGCCCAGGTTGTCGTAGCGGATGATCTGCTTTTCGGTGTCGAACACCTTGCTGACCTCCATGGCGATCTGGGCTTCCTTAAAGCTGGTGGCCAGGTCCTTGACGTTGGCGATGGGGGTGCCGATGCCCACCACAGCCTTGATGTAGTGCTCGCCCGAGAGGGTGTCCACGATGCTGGCGGCCAGCTTTTCCATATCGGAGCGGTCGATCCCCTTGCGGATCTCCTTCACCAGGACGGTGTCGGTCTCGCTGATGTTGAAAACGAAGTCCTTCTGCTTGTCGGGGAACAGGCTGCTGACCACGTCGTAGGCCGAGATGTCCCCGCCCGAGACCACCCGCACGATGAACACCACGCGGGACACGTCGGTGGCAAAGTGCAGCTCCCGGGCCTTGGCGTAGATATCGCCGGGCAGGATGTTGTCCAGCACCACATTCTTGATGAAATTGGCTTTGTCGAACTTTTCGTCGTGGTACTGCTTGATGCTCTGCAGGCTGATGGCCAGCACGGCGGCAAACTGGCTGGCCGTCTCGTCCATGCCCTCTACGAACACCGCATAATCGTTGTGCTTGGCGTTGGAAAACTGCTGATAGCTGTAACCGCCCCGGGCAAAGCCGTCCTTACCGGACACGCGCTCGGCCATAAAGTCCTCCTGCACCTCGCCGATCAAATTCAGCTCAGAGCAGGCGATGACGGCGCCGGTCTCGTCCACCACACCGACCACACGGTCGATCGCGTCCTTCATCTGGTAGATCACGCTCTGAAATACTCTGTTGGCCATAAACGCATACCCCTTTTCCTCGATTGTACGGGCCGGGAAACCGGATTGTCATATTTCCACAATTTCGCCGCACTACAATCTATATTTTACACAAAAGAATTTACTTTTGCAACATATTTCACCAAAAAAGATTGCTTTTTCTTGGTGAAATTATCTCCCAGGGCATTTTTCCGGCCAAAAACCACCTGTAAGCGTGGTTCTGCCCCTATTGTAGCGGTAAAATGTGATGCTTGTTTGAAAGTCTGGTGAAAGCCGCCGCCCTCACCGCCCGGCGATGGCGGCCACTTCGGCCCCGGTCAGTTCCCGCCACTGGCCGGGGGCCAGGGCCTCGTCCAGCACCACCCCGCCGATGGCTTCCCGGTGCAGCGCGTTGACCCCTGCGCCGTACACGCCGAACATCCGCTTGATCTGGTGGTACACCCCCTGGTGCAGCACCACCCGCACCGTCCGCTTATCCTCGGAAAGAGGCTCCACCTCGGCGGGGGCCAGCCGGACATTGTCCATCAGGACTACCCCCGCGGCAAAGCCCTCGACCATCTCATCGGTCAGGGGGGTGTCCAGCGTGACCCGGTAGGTCTTGGGGACGTGGCGCCTGGGGGCCAGAATATCGTGGGCAAAGCCGCCGTCGTCGGTGATGAGGACAAAGCCGGTGCTGGTCTTGTCCAGCCGCCCCGCCGGGAACAGCTCCCGCCGGGGGTAGGCGCTGCGGACCAGGTCCACCACCGTGGTCTCCCGCCGGTCGGACGAAGCGCTGACCACCCCTGCGGGCTTATTCAGCATGATGTACACAAACGCCTGCCGGGGGCGGCTCTTGCCGTCCAGCTGGATGGAATCCATCTCGCTCACCTGCTGTTCCGGCCGTTTGCAGACCGCGCCGTTGACGCTGACCCGCCCGCTGCGGATCGCCTCCCGGCTCTCGCTGCGGGTGCACTGCGCTGCCTCCGCCAGATATTTGTCCAGACGCATAAGCCCTCCTTCCCGGGCAGATACCCGCCCGCGCCGCTTTCCGGCGGCCTCTGTGATGCTTTTTTGTAATTGTATCATATTTTTTGCGGTTTGGGTACTCAATTCATTTCATCCTTCAATCCTAAGATATAGTCCGCGCTGACATGGTAGTACCGGCACAGGGCGATCAGGTGCCGGATGGGCAGTTCGTTGGCCCCCCGCTCGTAGCGGGCGTACATGGTCTGCGAGGTGCCCAGCACCTCGGCGATCTCCCTCTGGGTCTTGTCGCGGTCCTCCCGCAGGTCCCGGATGCGCTTGATGTAGTCCACACTCTGTCCTCTCCTTTCTGTGCCGGGTCAGACAAAGTATAGGTTAATAAAGATATTTACTATTGACTTTAGTAAATATTTGTACTAGAATGAGGGCATATCCGCATTTCATCTTGTGAGGGAGGGCCGCATCCATGCCGATCGCCTCTGTAGTTTTGGACGCCCTTCGGGTGTACTGGTTCTTTTATCTGTACTGTGCGGACTGGCTGCTCACCCATGTCCTGTAAACGCAAAGATCCCCGGGCCGGCAAACACTGCCAGTCCGGGGATCGTTTTTGTGCAGGGTGATTTTTCAAATCTGTCCAGCCGGGCGGCATGTGCGTCCGGCTGGAACTTTTTGGATGGTCCGGCGGTTTACACGCTCAGCTCGGCGTGCTGGCCCAGGGCCTCGGGGTAACGGTCAAAGATGGGCTGGAGGATGTTTGCCACAAACTCGTCCACCTGCTGGGGGGCGCGGCCCACAAAGTTCTCGGGCACCAGCCCCGCCTCGATCTCCTCGCGGGTCAGGCCAAAGGCGGGGTCGGCGGCGATCCGCTCCACCATATCGTTGGGCATGCCCTCCTCCTTGACCTGCTTGCCGGCGGCGATGGCGTGCTGGCGCAGCCGCTCGTGCAGCTCCTGCCGGTTGCCGCCCTTTTCCACCGCCTGCATCATGATGTTCTCGCTGGCCATGAAGGGCAGCTCGGCCATCAGCCGGCTGCGGACCACCTTGGGGTAGACCACCAGGCCGTCGGTGACGTTGAGCATGATGTTCAGGATGGCATCCGCCGCCAGGAAGCCCTCTGCCATGGCGACGCGCTTGTTGGCGCTGTCGTCCAGGGTACGTTCGAACCACTGGGTGCCGGCGGTAAAGCTGGGGTTCAGCACGTCCACCATCAGGTAGCGGGCCAGCGCGCAGATCCGCTCGCAGCGCATGGGGTTGCGCTTATAGGGCATGGCAGAGGAACCGATCTGGTTTTTCTCGAAGGGCTCCTCCATCTCCTTGAAGTTGGCCAGCAGGCGCAGGTCGGTGGCAAACTTCATGCAGCTCTGGGCGATACCGGCCAGGGCGTTCAGGATGAAGGCGTCCACCTTGCGGCTGTAAGTCTGGCCCGACACCGGGATGACGGCCTCGGGGTCGAAGCCCATCTCCTGGGCGATGGCGGCGTCCACGGCGCGGATCTTGTCCGCGTCGCCCTTGAACAGCTCCATAAAGCTGGCCTGGGTGCCGGTGGTGCCCTTGACGCCCCGCAGCTGGAGGGTGGCCAGGCGGTGTTCGATCTCGCCCAGATCCATCACCAGCTCGTTGGCCCACAGGGTGGCCCGCTTGCCCACGGTGGTGGGCTGGGCGGGCTGGCCGTGGGTGTAGGCCATGCAGGGCATATCCTTGTACTGTTTGGCAAAGCGGGCCAGCTTGGCCAGCACGCCCACCAGCTTTTTGCGCACCAGCTCCAGGCCCTGGCGCATGACGATGATGTCGGTGTTGTCGCCCACATAGCAGCTGGTAGCGCCCAGATGGATGATGCCGGCGGCCTGGGGGCACTGCTGGCCGTAGGCGTAGACGTGGCTCATCACGTCGTGGCGGACCTGCTTTTCCCGCTCGGCGGCGACCTCATAGTTGATGTCGTCCACATGGGATTCCAGTTCGGTCACCATGGCGGGGGTGATGTTGTCCAGGCCCTGGTTCATCTCGGCCCGGGCCAGGGCCACCCACAGCCGCCGCCAGGTGCGGAACTTGTTGTCGTCCGAGAAGATGTACTGCATCTCGTCCGAGGCATAGCGGGTGGAAAAGGGGCTGATATAGCGGTCATGCTGAGACATTCTCACAATTCTCCTTATCGTGCATCAGATGCGGAAGTAGTCCACGCCGCCCTCGAAGATGGGCTGGAAGGTGTCGCCCGCGACGTTCTCGTACAGGCCGTCGCCCCGGCGCTCCGAATGGCCCATCTTGCCCAGGATGCGGCCGTCGGGGCTGGTGATGCCCTCGATGGCCAGCAGCGAGCCGTTGGGGTTGTAGCTCAGGTCCATGGTGGGCTGGCCGTTCAGATCGACGTACTGGGTCGCGATCTGGCCGTTGGCGGCCAGCTGGTCCAACACCGCCTGCGGGGCCACGAACCGGCCCTCGCCGTGGCTGATGGGCACAAGGTACTCGTCCCCCAGCGCGCACCGGCTGAGCCAGGGGCTGCCGGTGGAAGCCACCCGGGTGCGCACCAGCATGCTCTGGTGGCGGCCGATGGTGTTGAAAGTCAGGGTGGGGCTGTCGGCGGTGATGGGCTGGATGTCGCCATAGGGCACCAGGCCCAGCTTGATCAGCGCCTGGAAGCCGTTGCAGATGCCCAGCATCAGGCCGTCCCGCTCGAACAGCAGGCGGCGGACCGCGTCGGTGACGGCCGGCGAACGGAAGAAGGAAGCGATGAACTTGGCGCTGCCGTCCGGCTCGTCGCCGCCCGAGAAGCCGCCCGGCAGCATGACGATCTGGGCAGCGTCGATGGCCTTGACCAGAGCTTCGCAGCTGGCGGTGACGTCGGCGGGGGTCAGGTTGCGGATGACCAGCACCTCGGGGTCGGCGCCAGCGGCGCGGAAGGCCCGTGCGGTGTCATACTCGCAGTTGGTGCCGGGGAACACCGGGATGATGACCTTGGGCTTTGCCACCCCGATCTTGGGAGCGGCGGGCGGGTCGATCTTGCCCGAAACGGCCTCGACGGTGGGGCCGGCCTTGCGGTAGGGGTAGACCGGCTCGAGCTTGGCCTCCCAGATCTCCTGCAGGGCGGCGCTGTCCAGCGTCTCGCCGCAGGCGGTGAACTGGTATTCGTGGGTGGTGACGCCCAGCAGCTTGCCGGCCGGCGCGCCGGTGGCGATTTCCAGCACCAGAGAGCCATAGGCGGGCTCAAACAGCTCGTCCATGCTCATGTCAGCGATCATGCGGAAGCCCACCTGATTGCCCAGGCCCATCTTGAACAGGGCTTCGGCCACGCCGCCGTAGCCCACCGCCGAAGCGGACAGGACGATGCCCTTTTCCATCATCTGGTCGGCGATGTAGTAGTTGGCCAGCAGGGAGGCGAAGTTGGGGGTCACGCCGTCCTCTTTGTAGAAGGGGCGCAGCAGGACCACCGAGCTGTGGCCCTTCTTGAACTCGGTGGAGACCACGCGGTGGGTCTTGCCGATGGCGGTGGCGAAGGACACCAGCGTGGGGGGCACGTCCAGATCCTCAAAGGAGCCGGACATACTGTCCTTGCCGCCGATGGAGGCGATACCCAGGCCCATCTGGGCGTCCAGCGCGCCCAGCAGGGCGGCCAGGGGCTTGCCCCAGCGCTCGGGCTTGTCGCCCAGGCGCTCGAAATATTCCTGGAAGGTCAGGTACATATCCTGATAGCGGAAGCCGGAAGCCACCAGTTTGGTGACACTGTCCACCACCGCCAGCATGGCCCCCTTGTAGGGGTCGGCGCTCATCAGGTAGGGGTTGAAGCCCCATGCCATGCCCGAGCAGGTGGTGGTCTCGCCGTCCACCGGCAGCTTGGCCGCCATGGCCATCTGGGGGGTCAGCTGGTGGCTGCCGCCGAAGGGCATCAGGACGGTGCCCGCGCCGATGGTGGAGTCGAACCGCTCGCTCAGGCCCTTCTTGCTGCAGATGTTCAGGTCGCCCACCATGCTCTTCATCTTTTCGCCAAAGGTGCTGCCGGCCCACTGGGGCTGCCAGACCGACGCCTTTTCGATGTGGGCCTTCTGGTGCTTTTCCGCGCCGTTGGAGTTGAGGAAGTCCCGGCTGATGTCCACGATGGTGGCGCCGTTCCAGACCATCTTCAGCCGCTTTTCCTCGGTGACGGTGGCCACGGGGGTGGCCTCCAGGTTTTCCTCGGAGGCCAGCGCGATGAACTTGTCCACATCCTCGGGGGCCAGGGCCACGGCCATGCGCTCCTGGCTCTCGCTGATGGCCAGCTCGGTGCCGTCCAGGCCCTCGTACTTCTTGGTGACCTTGTTCAGGTCGATATACAGGCCGTCGGCCAGCTCGCCGATGGCGACCGACACGCCGCCCGCGCCAAAGTCGTTGCAGCGCTTGATCATCCGGCAGGCGTCCTCCCGGCGGAACAGCCGCTGGAGCTTGCGCTCGATGGGGGCGTTGCCCTTCTGGACCTCGGCGCCGCAGCTCTCCAGGCTCTCGTGGTTGTGGGCCTTGGAGGAACCGGTGGCGCCGCCGATGCCGTCGCGGCCGGTGCGGCCGCCCAGCAGGACGATCACATCCCCGGGGGCGGGGCACTCGCGCCGCACATGGCTGGCGGGGGTGGCACCCACCACCGCGCCGATCTCCATCCGCTTGGCCACATAGCCGGGGTGGTAGATCTCATCCACCTGGCCGGTGGCCAGGCCGATCTGGTTGCCGTAGGAGGAATAGCCCGCGGCCGCGGTGGTCACCAGCTTGCGCTGGGGCAGCTTGCCGGGCAGGGTCTCGCTGACCGGGACCAGGGGGTCCCCCGCGCCGGTGACGCGCATGGCCTGATAGACGTAGCTGCGGCCGGACAGGGGGTCCCGGATAGCGCCGCCGATGCAGGTGGCCGCGCCGCCGAAGGGCTCGATCTCGGTGGGGTGGTTGTGGGTCTCGTTCTTGAACAGGAACAGCCAATCCTGATCCTCGCCGTCCACGTCGCACTTGATCTTGACGGTGCAGGCGTTGATCTCGTCGCTCTCGTCGAGGTTGGTCAGGACGCCGCGCTGCTTGAGGGCCTTTGCGCCGATGGTGGCCACGTCCATCAGGCAGCGGGGCTTTTCGGTGCGGCCGGTCTCCGCCCGCAGGGCCATATACCGGTCAAACGCCTCCTGCACCACGGCGTCGTCGATCTGGACATCGTCCAGGATGGTGCCGAAGGTGGTGTGGCGGCAGTGGTCCGACCAGTAGGTGTCGATCATCTTGATCTCGGTGATGGTGGGGTCGCGCTGCTCGGAGCGGAAGTAGTCCTGGCAGAACTTGATGTCGCCGTAGTCCATGGCCAGGCCCTTCTCGTCGATGAAGGCCTTCAGGCCCGCCTCGTCCAGCTCGTTGAAGCCGGTCAGGGTGGCGACGGCCTCGGGCACGGCGTAGGTCATCTGGAGGGTGTCGCGGGTGTCGAGGGAGGCTTCGCGGGCCTCCACCGGGTTGATGACGTACTTTTTGATCTCCTCCAGCTCCTCAGCGGTCAAATCGCCGTCCAGCAGGTAGACGCGGGCCGAGCGGACCAGCGGCCGCTCGCCCTGGCTGATGAGCTGGATGCACTCGGCGGCCGAATCGGCCCGCTGGTCGAACTGGCCGGGCAGGTACTCCACCGCGAAGGCTGCGCCCGTATGGGCCGGCAGCTCGCCGTAAACATCGTCCACCGGCGGCTCGCTGAACACGGTGCCGGCGCACTGGCGGAACAGTTCCTCCGAGATGCCCTCCACGTCGTAGCGGTTCAGCAGGCGGAGGCCGGTCAGGCTGCGGATGCCCAGCAGGGTGGTCAGCTCATTGTGCAGCTGGCGGGCCTCGCCGTCGAAGCCCGGCTTCTTTTCCACATAAATTCTGTATACCATAGGCTCATCTCCTACGCTTCTTATCGTTCCCTGATGTTTATTTCTGTGCCTCCAAAGCCTTGAGGGCGCGGCCGCCGATGTCGCTGCGGCGGTGCAGCTTGTCGAAGTGGATCTTGTCCGCTGCGGCGTACGCCTTTGCAAGAGCGGCGGGCAGATCGTCCGCCACAGCGGTGACGCCCAGCACGCGGCCGCCGGCCGTCACCAGAGCGCCGTCCGCCCGGATGGCGGTGCCGGCGTGGTAGACGGTGACGTCCGCCTCGCCGGGCAGCTGGCCTTCGGTCAGGCCGGTGATCTCCTTGCCCTTCTCATAGCTGACCGGGTACCCGCCGGAAGCCAGGATGACGCAGGCCGCGGCCCCGTCCCGGAACTTGACCTCGGTGTCCGCCAGGGCGCCGTTGGTGCAGGCGGTCATGACGGTGAGCAGGTCGCTCTCCAGCAGGGGCAGCACCACCTGGGCCTCGGGGTCGCCGAAGCGGCAGTTGTACTCGATCACCTTGGGGCCGTCGGGGGTGATCATCAGCCCGAAGTACAGGCAGCCCTTGAAGGGGCAGCCTTCAGCCTGCATGGCCCGGATGGTGGGCAGGAAGATCTCGTCCATGCAGCGCCGGGCCACCTCGGGGGTGTAGTAGGGGTTGGGGGCCACGGTGCCCATGCCGCCGGTGTTCAGGCCGGTGTCGTTGTCGTTCGCCCGCTTGTGGTCCATCGAGGAGACCATGGGCTTGACCACCTTGCCGTCGGTGAAGCTGAGGACGCTGACCTCGGGCCCGGTGAGGAACTCCTCCACCACCACATGGTTGCCCGAAGCGCCGAACTTCTTGTCCAGCATGATCTCCTTCAGGCCGTCCTCGGCCTGGGCCTCGTCCTCGCAGATGAGGACGCCCTTGCCCAGAGCCAGGCCGTCCGCCTTGATGACCACCGGCCACTTGCCCTGCGCGCGGATGTACGCGAGGGCTTTGGCGGGGTCGTCGAAGGTCTCATAGCCGGCGGTGGGGATGCCGTATTTTTTCATCAGGTCCTTGGCAAACACCTTGGACGCCTCGATGCGGGCGGCCGCCTTGTCGGGGCCGAAGGCCGGGATGCCCACCGCCGCCAGGGCGTCCACCATGCCCAGGGCCAGGGGGTCGTCCTGGGCGACCACCACATAGTCGAACTGTTCCTCTTTGGCAAAGGCCACCATGGCCTCCACGTCGGTGGCCTTGATGTCCTTGCACTTGGCGTCGAAGCTGATGCCGCCGTTGCCGGGCGCGCACCAGATCTCGGTGCAGGCCGGGCTCTTTTTCAGCGCCCGGATGATGGCGTGTTCGCGGCCGCCGCCGCCTACGACCAGAATTTTCATCGTTGTCCTCCCCTGTGCCGCATCAGTGATGGAACAGCCGCAGCCCGCAGAAGGCCATGGCGATGCCGTACTTGTTGCAGGTGTCGATGACCTGCTGGTCCCGGATGGAGCCGCCGGGCTGGACGATGGCGGTCACGCCGCTGCGGCGGGCCCGCTCGATGTTGTCCCCAAAGGGGAAGAAGGCGTCGGAGCCCAGGCACACGCCGGTGACATGGCTGAGGTACTCCTTCTTTTCCTCGGCGGTCAGGGGCTCGGGCTGGCGGGTAAAGGTCTCGGCCCAGACGTCGTCCCCGATGACGTCCTCCGGGGTGTCCCCGATGTAGACGTCGATGGCGTTGTCGCGGTTGGGCTTGGTCACGTCGTCGCGGAACGGCAGGTTCAGCACCTTGTCCATGTGGCGCAGCTGCCAGTTGTCGGCCTTCTGGCCGGCCAGGCGGGTGCAGTGGATGCGGCTCTGCTGGCCGGCGCCCACGCCGATGGTCTGGCCGCCGGTGACGTAGCAGACGCTGTTGGACTGGGTGTACTTGAGAGTGATGAGGCTGATGACCAGGTCCCGCTTCTGCTCCTCAGTCACCGTCTTGTTCTCGGTGACGAAGTTGGAGAGCATGGTATCGGCGTTGATCTCCAGGTCGTTCCGGCCCTGCTCAAAGGTGATGCCGTAGACCTGCTTGTGCTCGATGGGGTTGGGGCGGTAGGCCGGGTCGATGGCCACCACGTTGTAGTTGCCCTTCTTCTTGCTGGACAGGATGGCCAGGGCCTCGGGCTCGTAGCCGGGGGCGATGATGCCGTCCGAGACTTCGTGCTGGATCAGCTTGGCGGTGGGCACATCGCACACGTCGCTGAGGGCGATCCAGTCGCCGAAGGAGGACATCCGGTCGGCGCCGCGGGCCCGGGCATAGGCGCAGGCCAGGGGGGACAGCTCCATATCGGGGGCCACATGGTACATCTGCCGCTCCACATCGGTCAGGGGCAGGCCGATGGCCGCGCCCGCCGGGGAGACGTGCTTAAAGGAGGCGGCCGCCGGCATGGCGAGGGCCTTCTTCAGCTCGAACACCAGCTGGATGGAGTTGAGGGCGTCCAGAAAGTTGATGTAGCCCGGTTTCCCGTTCAGAACGGTGACGGGCAGGTCGCTGCCGTCCTCCATGTAGATGCGGCTGGGCTTCTGGTTGGGGTTGCAGCCGTACTTCAGGGCAAGTTCGTTCATAGCAATACCTCCTTTTTATGCTTCAGGTTCCTCTTCGGGCAGCAGGCCGGGCTCCTCGGGGTCGTCCAGGGAGCTGTCCACTGCGTCGTACTTATTGTAGATGATATCGCCGCTCTCGCCGCTTTCCAGGTCGATCACCCGGGCAAAGAGGCTGACCTTGTTGTCCTCGTTCAGGCTGGCCCACAGCCCTTTGGCAAAGTCCCCGATGGTGCGGGGGCAGGCAAAGCGGAGGGGCTCGCCCTCAAAGCTGGGGATGGGGCTGCCGTTGCACTTGTAGGTGCTGATGAAGTGGCCCTCCCCTGCCACCGGCTGGGGATAATCGAAGAAATAGCGCTGGACGCTGTCCCCGTTGCCGTCGGCCGACTTGAGGATGCTCATCTGGTAGCTGCCATCGGCGTAGACCACCGCCGAGATGCGGGGGGTCCAGTTGGGGCCGTCCGGCTCAAAGGTGCGGGTGCGCAGGGCGTCCGCAAAGCTCAGGCCGCGGCACAGCCCGTCGTAGATGGTATCGGTCTGGTCGCCGTTGGTGACGATGTGGGTGGAGCCCAAAGTCAGCACGGGGTTGTAGATGATGAGGCTGGGGTCCTCCAGCTTGGCCGGGTCGGCGGCCATGGTGCAGATGCCGCCCCGCTCGGGCAGCGGGTCAAAGACGCGGTTGCGGCTGTTGGCGCTGCGTCCCATGATGAAATAGCCGATGAAGATCTGCCGCCCGTCGGGGGCCATGGCCACGGCGATGCCCCGGCCGGGGTACTCGTTGCCGGCAAGGTAAGCGTTCAGGTCGATCTTTTCCATAAAAGGTTCCTCCCTATCCTCACACGATCTCGCCGCTGCACACCATGGCCACAGCCCTGGGCAGCAGCTTCCACTCCGCCTCGACCATCACCCGCTTCTGCAGTGTCTCGGGGGTGTCGCCGGGCAGGATATCCACAGCCTTCTGCAGCAGGATGGGCCCGCCGTCGCACTCCTCGTTCACAAAGTGGACGGTGGCGCCGGTGACTTTGCAGCCCCGGGCCAGCGCGGCCTGATGGGGCCGCAGGCCGTACATCCCCGGCCCGCAGAAAGCGGGGATCAGCGCCGGATGGACGTTCAAAATGCGGCGGGGGTACGCCTGCACCACGCTGGGTCCCAGCACCGACAGGAAACCCGCCAGCACCACCAGACCGATGTCGTGGCTCTGCAGCACGTCCAGCAGGGCCGCGTCGAACGCTTCGGAGCTGGCGTAGTCCTTGCGGCGCACCACGCAGTGCTCCACACCGGCTTTGGCCGCCCGCTCCAGGGCATAGACCCCGGGCTTGGAGGCCACCACCAGGGTGATCTTGCCGTTGGGGTTCTCGCCGCGGGCTTCGCTGTCCAGCAAAGCCTGTAGATTGGTCCCGCCGCCCGAGACCAGCACCGCGATCTTTACCACAGTTCGACCCCCTCGCCTTCCGCGATGACGCCCAGGCGGTACGCCTCGGGCTCGCCGTTGGCGTGGAGGATCTCCAGGGCCTTGTCCGCCTCACCGGCAGGGACGGTCAGGATCATGCCCACGCCCATGTTGAAGGTGTTGAACATATCCCGCTCGGGGATATCGCCCGCCTTCTGCAGCAGGCCGAACAGGGCCGGGGTGCGCACGTCGCTCTTGCGGATGCGGGCGCAGCAGCCCTTTTTCAGGCTGCGGGGGATATTCTCATAGAAGCCGCCGCCGGTGATGTGGGAAATGCCCCGGACATGGACCTGGTCCAGAACGGCCAGCACCGGCTTGACGTAGATCTTGGTGGGGGCCAGCAGGGCCTCGCCCAGGGTGCGGCCCTCCAGTTCGGCGGGCTTTTCGGAGAGGACTTCGGGGTGGTTTTCCAGGTCAAAGACCTTGCGCACCAGCGAGAAGCCGTTGGAGTGGACGCCCGACGAGGGCAGCGCCAGGATGACGTCCCCCGGCTGCATGGTGTTGTTGTCCAAAATCTTGCTCTTGTCCACCACGCCCACGGTGAAGCCGGCCAGGTCGTACTCGTCCTCGGGGTAGAAGCCGGGCATCTCGGCGGTCTCGCCGCCCACCAGGGCCGCCCCCGCCTGGACGCAGCCCTCGGCCACGCCCTTGACCAGGTCGGCGATCTTCTCGGGCACGTTCTTGCCGCAGGCGATGTAGTCCAGGAAGATCAGGGGCTTGGCGCCGGCGCAGATGACGTCGTTGACGCACATGGCCACGCAGTCGATGCCCACCGTGTCGTGCTTGTCCAGCAGCATGGCGATGCGCAGCTTGGTGCCCACGCCGTCGGTGCCCGAGATCAGCACCGGGCGGCTGATGCCGGTGCAGTCCAGCTCGAACAGGCCGCCGAAGCCGCCCAGACCGCCGATGCAGTGCTCGTTCATGGTGCGGCTGACATACTGCTTCATCAGTTCCACCGAGCGGTAGCCCGCGGTGATATCGACGCCGGCCGCCTTGTAGCTTTCCGAATAGCTCTTTTCCATGGTTTACTCTCCTAACTTTTTCTCCCCCTTGGGACGCTGGTGCAGGGGGCGGTCGTGGATGTCGGTCGAGAGCACCACCTCGGGCTTGACGGCGTACTGGCCGGTGAAGCAGGCGGTGCAGAAGCCGCAGCCGGCTCCCGGAGCCAGCTGGACGACGTGCTCGGTGGAAAGATACCCCAGCGTATCCGCGCCGATGATCTCATTGATCTGGTCCACGGTGCGGTCGGTGGCGACCAGCAGCTTCTGGTCGGGGATATCGGTGCCAAAATAGCAGGGGAACTTGAAGGGCGGGGCCGACACCCGGAAGTGGACCTCCTTGGCGCCGGCGTCCCGCAGCAGCTTGATGATGCGGGCCGAGGTGGTGCCGCGGACGATGGAGTCGTCGATCAGGACCACCCGCTTGTCCCGCACCGTGCTGGCGATGACGTTCAGCTTGATGCGCACGCTGTTCTCGCGCTGCTTCTGGTTGCCCTGGATGAAGGTGCGGCCGATGTACTTGTTCTTGATAAAGCCGATGCCGTAGGGGATGCCGCTGGCCTCGGCGTAGCCCAGCGCGGCGTCCAGGCCCGAGTCGGGCACGCCGATGACCACGTCGGCTTCCACGGGGTGCTCCTGCGCCAGGAACCGCCCAGCCTGCATCCGGGCCTCGTGGACCGAGCAGCCCTCGATGGTGCTGTCGGGCCGGGCAAAGTAGATGTATTCAAATACGCACATCTGGCTGGGTTTGTGGGTGCAGTGGTCCTTGATGCTGCGCAGGCCGTTGGCGTCGGCCACCACGATCTCGCCGGGTTCCACGTCCCGCAGCAGGGTGGCGCCCACGGCGTCCAGAGCGCAGCTCTCGCTGGCAAAGGCGTAGCCGCCGCCCGGCAGCGTGCCGATGCACAGGGGCCGGTAGCCGCGGGGGTCCCGCACCGCAATCAGCTTGGTGGAGGACATGATGATGAGGCTGTACGCGCCGTCCAGCTGGGCCATGGTGGCGGACACCGCCTGCTCGATGCTCTTGTGCTTGAGGCGGTTGCGGGTCAGCAGGTAGCAGATGACCTCGGTGTCGGACGAGCCGTGGAAGATGGCGCCGTCGTTTTCCAGGGCGTTGCGCAGCTGGATGGCGTTGGTCAGGTTGCCGTTGTGGCACAGGGCCATGGTGCCCCGGCCGTGCCGCACGATCATGGGCTGGGCGTTGGCCCGCACACGGCTGCCGGCGGTGGCGTAGCGGACATGGCCGGTGGCCATCCGCGCTTCGGGCTTGCGCATATTTTCCATTACCTGGGGGGTGAACACCTCGTTCACCAGGCCCAGGTCCCGGTGGCCGGTGATGACGCCGTCCTCGTTGACCGCCATGCCGCAGCTCTCCTGGCCGCGGTGCTGCAAAGCGTACAGGGCGGAGTAGACCGCCACGGCCACATCCTCGGTGCCGGCTTTATCGTAGATACCAAAGACCCCGCACTCCTCGTGGAGCGGGTTGGCAAAATCAGACATACTTGCTCCTTCGTCTCTCTTGTTCCGTTTGTCTCCAGGCGCTGCGCCCCCGTGTTACAGGGCGGCGACCTCCTGCTGCAGCTTGGCCTCTTTGGCGGCGATCTCCCGGCCCATCTTGGCCCGCTCTTCCTCCAGGCGGGCGGCCAGCTTTTCATCCGACAGAGCCAGGATCTGGGCGGCCAGCCAGGCGGCGTTCTTGGCGCCGTTCAGGGCCACCGTCGCCACCGGGATGCCGCTGGGCATCTGGACGGTGGCCAGCAGGGCGTCCAGGCCGTCCATGGCGCCGCCCTTCATGGGGATGCCGATCACCGGCAGGGTGGTGTTGGCGGCAAAGGCGCCGGCCAGGTGGGCCGCCATGCCGGCGGCGCAGAGGATCACCCCAAAGCCGGCCTGTTTTGCCCCCTTGGCAAAGGCGGCCGCCTCGGCGGGGGTGCGGTGGGCCGAAAGGATGTGGGCCTCAAAGGGGATGTCCAGGGCTTTCAGCTGGGCGCAGGCGCCCTTGACCACCGGCCAGTCGCTGTCCGAACCCATGATAACGGCAACTTTACGAATCATACTCAAATCCTCCATCCTAAAAACCAGGTTTTGCAAAGCGAAACAAAAAAGGCTGTGATGCGGCTACACCACGGCCTTCCAAAAGCTGCACTGCGAACAGGACGGTACGGCAAACGACAGCGGCAGCACGCGGCAGCCGCCGGCTGTACTCTGCGGGGCGCGCTGCGCCCGCCAAACTCTTGTCTGCAAAGCCCATATCCGTCCGCCTGTCCTTTGTTTTCGCTTGGTCCTGTACGTCTACAGTGTACGGCAAAGTACCGCCTTTGCAAAGAGATTTTACACAAATTCTCCCTTGTGTTTGAGCTGTTCCGAGCTGGTTCGGAAAGTTTTGTGCAAATTCCCCACGCAATGTTACAATAGTACGACTTTTTCCGTCCTGTGATTTTGCACAGACTGCCGTCAAGAATCCCGTCAGCCCTCCGGGCGGGTCAGGGGGGCGGTCCTGGCGCGGGCCGCCCGGATCAGCTCCGCCGGCGCGCAGCAGACCTGCAGGCCGATCCGCCCCGCCGAGACGTAGATCTTCTCCCGGGCCAGGGCGCTCTCGTCAAATACGGTGACGTACTGCTTTTTCATCCCCACGGGGCTGCATCCGCCCCGGATGTACCCGGTCACCTTGTTGATGTCGGCCACATGGATCATGGCCACGCTCTTTTCTCCCACGCTGCGGGCGGCGGCTTTCAGGTCCAGCTCGGCCGCCACCGGGATCACGAACACAAAATAATTCCGGCTGGCCCCCTGGGTCACCAGGGTCTTAAAGACGCAGGCCGGGTCTTCGCCCATGCTCCGGGCCACAGTGACGCCGTCCACCGCCACCCCCTCCTCATGGGGATATTCGTGGGCGGTATAGGCGACTTTCTCCTTTTCGAGAAAGCGCATCGCGTTGGTCTTGGCTTCTTTCGCCATCTTTCTCACCTTCCTACTTATAAGGATATTGTACCACAAAACCCGCCGGATGAACAGGCGGCGGCGCGCGCCGCGGAGAAAAAATTTTGCCGCCCCTCTTGACTTCATTGTCCTGAAGCGCTATAATAGCCCCATCGATTCACTCAACTGAAGCAAATAGTGGGAAAGGAGCACTTCCATGATCATCGTCCTCAAACAGGATGCGCCCGAGGCGCAGGTACAGGCATTCTGCCGCGAGCTGACCGGCATGGGCTTTGAGATCAACGACTCGAAAGGGCGCGACACCCATATCCTGGGCCTGATCGGCGATACCAAAGCCATCGCCGAAAGCTGGGTGCTGGCAAACCCGGTGGTGGAGACGGTCCGCCGGGTGTCCGAGCCCTACAAAAAAGCCAACCGCAAATTCCACCCCGACGACACGGTGGTGGACGTGGAGGGGGTCAAGATCGGCGGCGGGAACTTTGCCGTCATCGCCGGGCCCTGCAGCATCGAGAGCGAGGAGCAGATCACCTACTGCGCCCAGCGGGTGAAGGCCGCCGGGGCCAGCCTGCTGCGGGGCGGGGCGTTCAAGCCGCGCACCTCCCCCTACTCTTTCCAGGGGATGCGCAGTGAGGGGCTGGACCTGCTCAAGCTGGCCCGCCGGGCCACCGGCAGCCCCATCGTCACCGAGATCATGAACACCGAGCACCTGCCCCTGTTCGAGAACGTGGACCTCATCCAGGTCGGGGCCCGCAATATGCAGAACTTTGAGCTTTTGAAAGCCGTCGGCCGCCAGAAAAAGCCGGTGCTGCTCAAGCGCGGCCTGGCCAACACCCTGGAAGAACTGGTCATGAGCGCCGAGTACATCATGGCCGAGGGCAACGAGAACGTCATCCTCTGCGAGCGGGGCATCCGCACCTTTGAGACGAGTATGCGCAATACCCTGGACCTGGCCGGCGTGGTGATGCTGCACAAAATGACCCACCTGCCGGTGGTGGTGGACCCCAGCCACGCCTGCGGCCAGGCCTGGATGGTGCCCCAGCTGGCCAAGGCGGCGGTGGCGGCCGGGGCCGACGGCCTGATGATCGAGGTCCACAACGACCCAGCCAAAGCCAAATGCGACGGCGCCCAGAGCCTGACCCCCGACCAGTTCGACGAGCTGATGGAGTTCATCCGGCAGGAAGTGCCCTTCTTCGGCAAGACCCTGAACTGATATTTTCTTTCCTTCCTGTTTGCCCGCGGCGGGTCTTTCTGCCGCGGGTCTTTTTTGCCGCAGCGGTGTTTTCTTTCCGGGCGGTTTGTGGTATACTGTGGAAGATTGAGTGATGAAACGAGGTAACCTCTTATGAAAGCCCATATCGCCCGCAACCAGAACGCCGGGGTCCCCATGGTCCTCGGGTGGAACCTCGCCCCCGGCGACCGGGGCATTTTGGACGGCATGGCCGACGCCTTTGGGATGAAGGTGCGTCTGGTCAGCCCCGACGAGGCCGGCCAGACGGTGGCCCAGCTGCTGGGCGAAGTGCCCCTGGCCGCCGCCCGCACCCTCCGCCTGGAGCCGGGAGCCTATCCCCCGGCCATCGTGCTGGCCAACTTCCGCCCCCGGGACGCCGCCACCCTGCTGGACCTGTTGAACAGCGCCAAGGCCCAGATCCCCCTGCGGGCGGTGGTGACCCCCGCCAACCGCCAGTGGGTCTTTGGGGACCTGCTGGCCCAGCTGCTGGCCGAAGCGGCCCCGCAGCAGAAAGGTCAGGTAACTGCCCCGTGACACGCCGCCTTTTCGCCGCTCTGGCCAGCCTGGCCCTCTGCCTGGGATTGCTGGCCGGCTGCAGCAGCCAGCCCAAAACCACCGTCAGCGACAGCGCCCAGCGGTTCACCGCCTACTATTTCGACGTGTTCGACACCATGACCCAGGCCATCGCCTACTGCGACAGCCAGGCCGAGTTCGATGAGCAGATGGAGGCCCTCCACGACGATCTGGTCACCTACCACCGGCTCTACGATATTTACAACGATTACGAGGGCGTCAACAACATCAAAACCATCAACGACAACGCCGGCGTCGCGCCGGTCAAGGTGGACGAGCGGATCATTGATATGCTCGAACTGGCCGTCGAAATGTACGACACCACCGGCGGCAAACTGAACGTCGCTATGGGCAGCGTCCTCGCCGTCTGGCACGACTACCGGGAGGCCGCCGAGGCCGACCCCTCCGACGAGGACAACCGCCTGCCCCCCCAGGAAGAACTGGAAGCCGCCGCCCAGCACTGCGACATCAACGACCTCATCATTGACCGGGAGGCCGGCACCGTCTACCTGGCCGACCCCGAGATGCGCCTGGACGTGGGCAGCGTGGGCAAGGGCTACGCGGTCGAGCAGGTCTGCCAGGCCGCCAAGGCGCGGGGCCTGGTCAGCCTTTCCCTGAGCGTGGGCGGCAACCTGCGCTCGGTGGGCACAAAGCCTGGGGGCCAGCCCTGGGAGAGCGGCATCGTCAGCCCCTGGGACGACTCCCTGATCTACAACAACGCCTCTTCCCTGCTGGCGGTGGTGGAGTCCAACGACCAGGCCGTGGTCACCAGCGGCGACTACCAGCGCTATTTCATGGTGGACGGCGTCCGCTACCACCACATCATCGACCCCGACACCCTCTGGCCCGCCGACTACTTCACCGCCGTGACCATCCTCTGCCCCGACTCGGGCCTGGCCGACTGCCTGTCCACCGGCATTTTCTGTATGCCGCTGGAGGAAGGCATGGCCCTGATCGAGAGCCTGGACGGCGTCGAAGCCCTCTGGTGCACCAAGGACGGCCAGGTCATAAAGTCCAGCGGCTTCGCCCAGTACGAAACGCCCTTGGAAGAATAAACTGGCAGCAAAGAAAACGCCCCGCCCCCATGCCGTCTTGTTACCGGCACAGGGGCGGGGTTCTTCATTTTGCCTTCCTATGGCATTTGCCCTCTTATCATGGGCCCTGCTTTATTTTTTGTCCCGGTTTTCGGGGTCGATCAGGTGGGTGGAGCGGTACTCCCGGGGGGAAACGCCGTGGACGTTTTTGAAGGCTCGGGAAAAGTGCAGCTGGTTGTCGTAGCTGACCAGGGAGGCGATCTCGCCGATGGACAGCCGCGTCTCTTTCAGCAGCTGGGCCGCGCGGGCCATCCGGTAGTGCAGCAGGTAGGCCTGGGGGCTTTCGCCCACGGCATCCCGGAACACCTTGCCGAAATAGCTGCGGTTCAGCCCGCTGACCGCCGCGATCTCCTCAATGGAGATGTCCCGCTGGTAGTTCTGCTCGATGAAGGTGAGCGCCTCTTTGATGTAAAAGTCGCGGACCCGGCGCTCGCCGCCGCTGCGCCGTCCCGCCGAGCACTGGACCAGCTTGTCCAGAAACAAAAACCCGTGGGCGATCAGGTGGATGGGGCTGGCGTTGCCGTGGTTGACGATGTACATCATTTCGTCCTCCACCGTCTTGCCGGCCTCGGCATTGCGGGCAGTGTAGATGGGTTTTGCGCCGCTGATGCCGGCCAGGTGCAGGCTCTCATGCGCCCGCAGGCCGTCGAACTCGATCCAGGTGTACACCCAGGGGTCGGACGGGTCGGAGCGGTAGGTCGTCACCTGCCCCGGCACCACCAGGAACCCATGGCCCGGAGTGACGGTGTATTCCTGGCCGTTGGCCATCAGCTGGCCCCGCCCTTCAATGATATAGTGGAACAGATAGTGGTTGCGGGCATAGGGCCCGTACGAATGGGTGGGGGAAGTGCGTTCCCAGCCAAACTGATAGAGGTTCAGGTCAATGAAGCGTTCATCGCGAAATACATGAAATTTCAGCTTTTCAGGGCCTTTTTCTTCCTTCGCCATATGCTTGCACCTCCTTGCCGGCGGGACGTTGGTCCAGGCCGGCACATGTCCAAACCGGTCCTGTTTGCCTAAAGCTATTATACCAGACCGTCAAGAGCAAATATACCATAATGCGTCTGCACTTTTAATTTTCGGCCTACTATCCTAGAAATTGGCATATAAATAGCGGCATTATGGCATTCAAAAACCATCCGATACAATGTATAATTATTGCACAGCAAGGGAGAAGAAATTGTGCAATGTGCACAACGCACAATTTTCTGTTCACAATTCCGTCATAATGACGAAACAAAGACTCCCCCAGTGCTCCTTCCCGGGCAGGCACACGATCACCCATTGGCAAATTTCAAAAGGAGATGGCTTATGAAGAAGATTTCTCGCCGTTCGTTCCTTGCAGCTACAGCCGCACTGGCGGCAGCAAGCCTGACCACCGGCTGCGGCGGTGCGAGCGATGGCAAGACCCATCTGACGTTCCAAATCTGGGACGTTGCCCAGCGCGACGGTATGCAGGCCATGTGCGACGCCTACACAGAACAGCACCCCGACGTCGTCATCGAGGTGCAGGTCACCAGCTGGGACGAGTACTGGACCAAACTGGAAGCGGCCACTATGGCCAAGCAGGCCCCCGACATTTTCTGGATGCACACCAACGAGATCCTCAAGTACGCCGACAACGGCAAGCTGCCCGACTGCTCGGCCATCGTCGAGACCGAGCACTTCTCCGACATTTCGCTGGCCAACGCCAGCGGCTCGGACGGCAAGCTGTACGCCGTACCCAAGGATAAGGATTCGGTGGGCCTGGTCTACAATAAGGAGATGTTCGACGCCGCCGGCGTCAGCTACCCCGACGAGACCTGGACCTGGGACACCCTGTGCGAAGCCTCCCAGAAGATCTACGACGCCACCGGCTTTTATGGCTACATGGCCTATGGCGACGACCAGCTGGGCTACTGGAACTTCGTCTACCAGGCAGGCGGCAGCATCCTGACCGAGGACAAGACCCGCGCCAATTTCGACGATCCCGCCACCCGCATGGGCATGGAGTTCTACATCAACCTGCAGAAGAACGACTGGTGCCCCACCCAGACTTATTTCGCCGAGACCAGCCCCGGCACGGCTTTCTTTTCCGGTTACGGCTCCATGTTCCTGGAGGGCAACTGGAACATCCTGTCCGAGCTGCAGAACTACCCCGACATGGTGGGCAAGTGGGACGTGGCCGTCCTGCCCATGTGCCCCAACCCCATGAACGGCGACGGCCGGGCCACCATTTCCAACGGCCTGTCCTACGCCACCACCACGACCAACAAGCACCTGGACATCGTCATGGACGTGCTGAAGTTCTTCGGCAGCGAGGAAGGCCAGCGCATCCAGGGCGAGAGCGGCGCGGCAATCCCCGCCTATATCGGCCTGGAGGACACCTGGGTCGGCGTCTTTGACGAATACCCCATCGACGTCACCTGCTTCATTGATATGCTCGACTACGGCATCCAGAGCGTCAACAACGCCGCCCGCCCCGAGTGGAAAACGCCGGTCAGCGACACCCTGCTGAAGATCTATACCGGCGAGCTGACCATCGACGAGGGCCTCGAGCAGATGCAGCAGATCGTCGATGAAGCCAGCGCCGAGTATTACGAATAAGGAGGCACACCATGGAAAAAACGTCCAAACTGGGCCGCGACGGCGCCTTCTGGGGCCTTGTCATGGTGGCCCCCACCATCATCGGCCTAATCGTGCTGAACATCTATCCGTTCATCGACACCATTTACATGAGCTTTTCCAAGTCGCTGCCCTTCGGCGAGTTTGAGTTCGAGGGCATCGCCAACTATGTGGAGATGTTCCAGAACGCCGAGTTCTGGCAGGCGAACTGGAACACCATTCTTTTCTGCATCCTGACGGTGCCTGTGGGCATCTTCCTGGCACTGCTGGTGGCCGTCCTGCTGAACAGCAAGATCAAGGGCCGCACCACCTACCGCGCCATCTTCTTCCTGCCCATGGTCGTGGCTCCCGCCGCCGTCGCCATGGTCTGGAAATGGATCTTCAACTCCCAGTACGGCATCATCAACCAGCTGCTGGGCGCCAACATCGGCTGGCTGACCGACAGCCAGATCGTCCTGATCACCTGCTCGGTGGTCCAGATCTGGAGCAACATCGGCTACGACGCCGTCCTGCTGCTGGCCGGCCTGCAGAACATCTCGGTCAGCCTGTACGAGGCCGCCGACCTGGACGGCGCTTCCAAGGTGCGGCAGTTCTTCAGCATCACCCTGCCGATGGTCTCCCCCACCCTTTTCGTCGTCCTGATCATGCGCCTGATGAGCTCGCTGAAAGTCTTTGACCTGATCTACATGATGGTCGATGACGCCAACCCCGCCCTGAACGACGCCCAGACCCTGATGAGCCTGTTCTACCGCGAGAGCTTCATCGCCGGCGACAAGGGCTATGCCGCCGCCATCGTCGTCTGGACCGTCCTGCTGATCGGCCTGGTCACTCTGATCCAGTTCATCGGCCAGAAGAAGTGGGTCAATTACGAGGTGTAAAACATGAGCACTGCAACTGCTACCGCCAATGCTCCCGCCGGGAGCATGAAAAACTCCAAGCGGATCACCAAAGGGCTGACCTATCTTGCCCTGACCCTGGGCAGCATCATCATGATCTTCCCCTTCGTGTGGATGGTCCTGACCTGCTTCAAGACCCAGGCCGAGTCGATGGCGATCCCGCCCCAGATCCTGCCCAGCCAGTGGAACTTTGACAACTTTGTCACCGCGCTGGAAAGCCTGCCCTTCGTCAACCTGTACATCAACACGGCGCTGCTGATCGTTCTCCGCGTGCTGTGCGCCGTGGTGTTCAGCTCGATGGCCGGCTACGCCTTCGCCAAGCTGCAGTTCCCCTGCAAGAACCTGCTGTTCTCCATCATCCTGATCCAGATGATGCTGCCCAGCCAGATCTTCATTACCCCGCAGTACCTGATGCTGGCCAAAGTCGGCCTGACCAACTCCATCTTCGCGCTGGTCTTCCCCGGCATCGTTTCGGCCTTCGGCACCTTCTTCCTGCGGCAGTCGTACCTGGCCATTCCCAACGAGATCGCCGAGGCCGCCTATCTGGACGGCTGCAACAAGTGGCAGGCTTTCTACAAAGTCATGCTGCCCCTGACCGGTTCCAGCATGGCCGCCCTGGCCATCTTCACCGCCGTGTTCGCTTACTCCGACCTGATGTGGCCGCTGATCTGCAACACCGACCTGAACATGATGACCCTGTCCGCCGGCCTTTCGACCCTGAACGGCCAGTTCACCACCAACTTCCCTGTCCTGATGGCAGGCAGCCTGCTGGCCATGATCCCCATGGTCATCCTCTATCTGCTGTTCCAGAAGCAGTTCATCCAGGGCATTGCCATGACCGGCGGCAAATAAACCGCGGCCTTCGCGCCCTTCCCATACTGCCTGGCTGACACACGCCACACGCGTTAAAAAAGGCGCCCGGCCCACCCAACGGCTGGGCGCCCTTTTTAATCCATATCAACCTACTAGATAAGGAGGATACTGCTATGAGTATCCGCATCGATCCAAAAACCGGACTGATCACCCTCCACACCGCCCACACCAGTTACCAGATGTGGGCCGACAGCCACGGGGTGGTCCACCACCTGTATTACGGCCCCTCCGTGGGCGAGAGCGACCTGCGCGGCATCGAGTATTATTCCGACTGCGGCTTTTCGCCCCAGCCCGCCGGGATGGACCGCCAGCGGGACTATTCCCTGGACACCCTCTGTCAGGAGTACACCGGCAGCGGCGTCGGGGACTTTCGGACCGGCTGCCTGCGGCTGGCCGGCCCCGACGGCAGCCGGGCGGCGGACCTGCGCTTTGTCTCGGCCGAGGCTGTGCCCGGCAAGTACAGCCTGCCCGGCCTGCCCGCCGCCTACGCGGCCGAAGGCGAGTGCGAGACCCTCCGCCTCAAGCTGAAAGACAAGGTCAACGGCCTGGCCGTCACGCTGCTGTACGGCGTCTTTGACGGCGCCGACGTCATCACCCGCAGCGCCCTGTTTGAAAACGAGGGCAGCGGGACCATCCGGCTGGACAAGGCCGCTTCGGCCTGCCTGGACCTGCCCTTTGGGCAGTGGGAGCTGATCCACTTCCAGGGCCGCCACTGCATGGAGCGCCTGCCCGAGCGTGCGCCCCTGGGCCACAGCGTCCAGACTTTGCGGTCGGCCCGGGGCGCTTCCAGCCACCAGCATAACCCCTTTGCCATCCTGGCCGCGCCGCACACCACCGAGGAGGCCGGCGAGTGTCTGGGGGCCATGCTGGTCTGGTCGGGCAGTTTCAAGATCGAGTGCGAAGTCTCCCAGATGCAGTCCACCCGGCTGGTGGCCGGCGTCAGCGACGACGATTTCAGCTGGACCCTGGAGCCGGGCGGCCAGTTCGCCGCGCCGGAGGTGCTGTTCAGCTACAGCGACACCGGCCTGAGCGAGCTTTCGGCCCGCTACCACCACTTTTTGCAGCACAACATCATCCGCAGCGTCTGGCGGGACAAGCCCCGGCCCATCCTCATCAACAACTGGGAGGCCACCTACATGGACTTTGACGCCCAGCGCATCCTGGACATCGCCCGCCAGGCCAAAGAGCTGGGGGTCGAGATGCTGGTGCTGGACGACGGCTGGTTCGGGAACCGCAGCGACGACACCAGCGGCCTGGGCGACTGGCAGGTGAACGAAAAGAAGCTGGGCTGCACCCTGGACGAGCTGATCGGCAAGGTGCGGGAGATGGGGCTGCTGTTCGGCCTGTGGGTCGAGCCGGAAATGGTCTGCGCCAACACCGCCCTCTATGCCGCCCACCCCGACTGGGCCCTGACCATCCCCGGCCGGGCCCCCGCCACCGGCCGCAGCCAGCTGGTACTTGACCTGGGGCGGCCCGAGGTGGTAGACTATCTATACGACACATTTCATCGTCTGTTGGCCGGGCACGACATCGCCTACATCAAGTGGGACATGAACCGCAACATGACCGACGTGTACAGCCGCGTGCTGCCCCCCGAGCGCCAGGGCGAGGCCGCCCACCGCTATATGCTGGGCCTGTACGACCTGCTGGGCCGTCTGACGGCGGACTTCCCCCAGGTGCTGTTTGAAGGGTGCGCCGGCGGCGGCGGCCGGTTCGACGCGGGTATGCTCTACTACTGCCCCCAGATCTGGTGCAGCGACGACACCGACGCCATCCACCGGCTCAAGATCCAGTACGGCACTTCCTTCGGCTACCCGCCCTGCGCCATGGGCAGCCATGTCTCCGCCTCCCCCAACCACCAGACCGGGCGCAGCACCCTGCTGTCCACCCGCGCGGTGGTGGCCATGGCCGGAGCCTTTGGCTACGAGCTGGACCTGCAGAAGCTGACCGGCGATGAAAAAGAGATGGTCAAGGCCCAGATCGTCCGTTGCAAGCAGCTGCAGCCCCTCCTGCTGGAGGGCCGGTGCGAGCGGCTGACCAACGCCGTCACCGACACCTGCTTTACGGCCTGGCAGTTCACCGCCCCCGACCGCGGCCGGGCGGTGGTCAGCGTGGTGGTGATCGACCCGCAGGCCAACCCCTGGCCCATCCACATCCGGCTGCGCGGGCTGGACCCTGACGCTCTCTACCGCGAATCTCTCACCGAGCACGTCTACACCGGCGCGGCTTTGTGCCATGCCGGGCTGACGCTGCCCATCATGCAGGGCGATTACCCCGCCGTGCAGATCATGATCGAAAGGACGGAATCTGTATGACCCAACAGGAAGAGGCATTGTTCCATCAGCGGCTGGCCCGCCACCACGATGAACTGCGCTGGCTGTACATGGAACTGTACGACAACGGCTCGATGTTCGCCGAGCTGTGCGACCAGATGTACCGCTACGCCGAAGCCCGCAGCGCAGCCCTGAAAGCCCGGGACGCCGCCCGCGAGGCCGATCCCAACTGGTACAAGCACCGCGGCCTGCTGGGCATGATGCTGTACATCGACAACTTTGCCGGCAACCTCAACGGGGTGCGCGGCAAGCTGGACTACCTGGAAGAAGCCGGTGTGAACTGCCTGCACCTGATGCCCTTCCTGGACACCGTCAAGGGCCGGGACGACGGCGGGTACGCGGTGGCGGATTTCCGCACCGTCCGGCCCGACCTGGGCACCATGGACGACCTGGAACAGCTGACCGCCGCCTGCCATGACAAGGGCATGAACGTCTGCATGGACTTTGTCATGAACCACACCAGCTGCGACCACGAGTGGGCCCGCCGGGCCCTGGCCGGGGACGGCGAATACATGAGCCGGTATTTCTTCTTTGACAATTACGACATCCCCGCCGAGTACGAAAAGACCTGCCCGCAGGTGTTCCCCACCACGGCGCCGGGCAACTTCACCCAGCTGGCTGACGGCCGCTGGGTCATGACCACCTTCTACCCCTACCAGTGGGACCTGAACTACGCCAACCCCCGCGTGTTCAACGAGATGATGTACAACTTTTTGTACCTGGCCAACCGCGGCATGGACATCATCCGCATCGACGCGGTGCCCTACATTTGGAAGGAACTGGGCACCAGCTGCCGCAACCTGCCCCGGGTCCACACCATCGTGCGGATGATGCGGATGATCGGCGAGATCGTCTGCCCCAGCGTCATCCTGCTGGGCGAGGTGGTCATGGAGCCGGTCAAGGTGGTCCCCTACTTCGGCACGGTAGACAAACCCGAGTGCCACCTTTTGTACAATGTGACCACCATGTGCACCACCTGGCACACGGTGGCCACCCGGGACACCCGCCTGCTGCGCAAGCAGCTGGACAGCGTCAACAGCCTGCCCAAAGAGTACGTCTTTTTGAACTACCTGCGCTGCCACGACGACATCGGCTGGGGCCTGGACTACGACACCCTACGCACCTGGGGCATGGAGGAAGTGCCCCACAAGAAGTACCTGAACGACTTCTTCCAGGGGCGCACCGAGGGCAGCGTCAGCCGGGGCGAGCTGTACAACGACGACCCTACCACCGGCGATGCCCGCTTCTGCGGCACCACCGCCAGCATGTGCGGCCTGGAAGTGGCCGCCACCCCCGAGGCCGAGGACACCGCCATTCGGTTCGATCTGTGCCTGCACGCCATGATGCTGTTCCAGTCGGGCATCCCCATGCTGTACAGCGGGGACGAGATCGGCCAGCTGAACGACTACAGCTACAAGGACGACCCCGACAAGGCCGCCGACAGCCGCTACGTCCACCGGGGCCGCCTGCCCTGGGACCGCGCCGCCCAGCGCACCGACAGCTCCACCCCCGCCGGCCGCATCTTCGCCGGGCTGCACCAGCTGGAGACCCTCCGGCGCTCTCACCCCGCCTTTGAGGCGTCCGCCGCCGTCACCACCCTCGACACCGGCAGCCTGGCCGTGCTGGGCCTCCGGCGCCAGGCCGATGGCGAGGACCTGGTGGGCCTGTTCAACTTCGGCGGCGAGGCGCACACTGTCTCCCTGCCGGAAGGCGCATACGCCGACCTGCTCACCGGCGCCGTCCACACCGGCAGCGCCGCCCTGGAGCCCTACGGCTTCCTCTGGCTGCGCGGCTGAGGCGCGTTCCGCCGGCGTCCCTCTTTCCATAAAGCATGAAAACCGTCTGCCCCGCCGGGCAGGCGGTTTTAGACTGTCGAAAAAGTCCCGTCCAGCCGACATGTGCGGATGGACGGGACACATACAGGGAAATTTAGCGCAGAGAGTGTGCGAGGCCGCAAGGCCGAGTGCGCGGTTCTGCGCTAAATTTTGTCCCCAGGGGAATATTAGGGGGAAGGAATTTCTGTCCTGCACAGCAGGCAGAAATGGGTTCCCCCTAAAGCGTGGCGCTTTTGCACCACGCTGACCGTCTGCCCCGCCGGGCAGGCGGTTTTTGCCTGTTTGCGCACAGCGCCAAAACCTGCTATAATGGAGGCCGGAACACAAATCGACAGGAGGTGCGCCGCCATGCAAGGCAAGATCTATCCCACCCCCAAGGGGAACATCCACTACTGGACCGACTTCACCGCGCCGGGACCGCTCACCCTGGTCCTGCTGCCGGGCCTGACCGCCGACCACCGGCTGTTCGACCTGCAGGTCAAAGCCTTTGCGGGGCGGTACCGGCTGTTGGTCTGGGACGCGCCGGGGCACGGGGCGTCCCGGCCCTTCCCGCTGAACTTCAGCCTGCGGGACCAGGCGGTCTGGCTCCACGGCATTTTGGAACAGGAGGAGGTGCACGCCTTCTGCCTGGTGGGGCAGTCCATGGGCGGGTATGTGGCCCAGTGCTTTTTGCAGGAATATCCCGGCGAGGCCGCCGGGTTCATCGCCATCGACTCGGCCCCGCTCAAGCGCCAGTATACCACCCGCTGGGAGATCGCCCTGCTGCGCCACTGCGGGCCGGTCTACCGGCTCTATCCCTGGCGGGCCCTGCGGGTGGCCGGGGCGGACGGCTGCGCCGACACCCCCTACGGCCGGGCCCTCATGCGCCGGATGATGGACAGCTATTCCCCCGCCGAATACGCCGCCCTGGCGGCCCACGGCTGCCGGATGCTGGCCGACGCCCTGGAGGCAAACCTGCCCTACCGCATCGACTGCCCCGCCCTGCTGTTCTGCGGCGTCCACGACCGGGCCGCCTCCACCAAGCGGTATAACCGCGCCTGGTCCGCGGGGGAAGGGTTATCCCTGGTCTGGGTGCCCGCCGCCGGCCACAACGCCAACACCGACAACCCCGTCTACATCGACCAGCGGATCGGCTTTTTCCTGGACAAGCTGCTGGAATCCGGGCGGCCGTAACCGGGCCGGACCGCTTTTCATTGCAGAATCGTTGCTGTAAACGATATGGAGGGAACCATGGCAAGAGAGATCGACCCCGCCCAGACGCCGCGGGCGGCGGCCGCCGTCTGGATGCAGGCGCCCATGCCCATGCTGACGCTGTTCCAGACGCTGGACGTGACGCCCCTGCTGCGGCTGAGCCGCCGCCACAAACTGAAATTTCACATGCTGCTGTGCTGGTGCATCGGGCGGGCGGCGGCCCGCACCCCGGAATTTGCCCTGCTGCCGGTGGGCGGCAAGCTGATGCAGTACGACAAGCTGGCCGTCAATACGGTGGTCGCCCTGGAAGGCGGCGGCATCAACACCTGCGACATCCCCGTCTCGGACAGCCTGATCCGCTTCAACCGGGACTACCTCGCCCTGACCGGGCTTGTCCGCCGGACCGGCCGGGCCCATGAGCTGGGGGAAGATTACATGGTGATCGGCACCTCGGCGCTGCCCGGCCACAAGATCGACGGCGCGGTGAACATCTACGCGGGCATCTACAACAACCCCTTTTTGATCTGGGGCAGCTACCGCAGGCAGATGTTCCGGGCCAAGCTGCCCATCTCCTTCCAGTTCCATCACACCCAGATGGACGGGATGGAAGCCGCCCATTTTCTGGACCGGCTGCAGGCCGAGATCGACCGCGCGGGCGGCCAGGGAGGACTTTTATGAAAAAACACACCGGCACACTGTTCGTCTTTCTGGCCGCCCTGCTGTACAGCATCGGCGGGCTGTGCATCAAGGTGATCCCCTGGAACGGGATGTCCATCAACGGCGGACGGACCGCCATCGCCCTGGTGGTCATCGGGGCTTATCTGGCCGTTATCCGGCACAAGCCCCGCCTGAACCGCTGGGTGCTGCTGGGGGCGCTGTGCATCTTCGGCACCAACACCCTGTTCTCGCTGGCCAACAAGCTGACCACCGCCGCCAACACCATCGTGCTGCAGTTCACCGCGCCGGTGTTCGTCATTTTGTTTTCGGCCCTGTTCTGGAAGAAAAAGCCCCAGAAGCTGGATGTGGCCGCCTGCGCGGTGGTGTTCGGCGGGGTGCTGTTCTTCTTTGTGGACAGCCTGGAGGCCGGCGGCGCTCTGGGCAACGTGCTGGCCGTGCTGTCCGGCGCGGCCTACGGCGGGGTGTTCCTGCTCAACGACTTTCCCGACGCGGACGCCATTTCCTCGGTGTTCTGGGGGGATGTGCTCTCGGCTTTGACCGGCCTGCCCTTTCTGCTGCGGGAGACGGTGTTCACCCCTACCGCTCTGACCAGCCTGGTGATCCTGGGCGTGTTCCAGGTGGCGGTGGCCTACATCCTGCTGACCATCGGCCTGCGCACCACCCCGCCGGTGACGGCCAGCCTGGTCTCGGGCATTGAGCCAGTGCTCAATCCCCTGCTGGTGGCCGCCTTCTACGGCGAGACGGTGGGCCCCTTCGCTCTGGCCGGGGCCGCCATCGTCATCTGCGGCGTGGTGGGCTACAACGTCCTCAAGGCCCGCCAGCCCGAAAAAACGGCCTGAAAACAACACAGCAAAAGCCCCGTCTCTCCTGCTGCATGGGAGAGCCGGGGCTTGTCATTTGCTGCCGGGTATGGTATCATCTAGTTGGGTGTTGTCGATAAACGGCAAGCAGTATGCCCCTCTGGTCCATTTCATATGGATGGGGGCGCTTCTTGGCCCCCCGTCACAATGACTGAAAGGAGGGCACGAACAGCGACCGCGTCCAGCGGACGAAACAGGGAGCTGTGAGTGGCGCAGCGCTCCGGTTTTTGCAAGCGCCCGCCGTGGCGCGCCGCAAAAAGCGGCTAAGCGCAAGAGGACCGGCCATGGTTACTTACTCCGATTTGATTCAAACCGGCATTTTAATCATCGGCCTGATTGACTTAGTCCTCCGGCTTGTAGAAGCTGACAGGAACAAAAGGCAATAAAAAAGAAGTAACCGCCCAAGTTTCCCCAAACGCGCGGTTACTTCTTTAACCAGACCAGAGGGGACTACCGTTTGTCCGGCAGCACCCTTTCTATGTTTAGTATACAGCAGGCGGGCAGGAATGTCAAGCAGCCTGACCTTATAGAAAATCCCCCTTCCTGTTCGGGAAGGGGGATCGCTTTTACAGCTTCAGAGCGGTTACTGGAGCACTGCGCCGAAGTTGGCGCTGGTGACCATGCGGGCGTAGCGGCTCAGCCAGCCGGAGCGGACGTTGGGCTCGGGGGCCACATAGCGGGCGCGGCGGGCAGCCAGCTCCTCGTCCGAGACTTCCAGGGTGATCTTGGCGTTCGGGATGTCGATGGAGATGGTGTCCCCCTCCTCGATCAGGCCGATGGGGCCGCCCGAAGCGGCCTCCGGGCTGACGTGGCCGATGGCCGCGCCGCGGGACGCCCCCGAGAACCGGCCGTCGGTGATGAGGGCCACGGTGGTGTCCAGCTTCATGCCGGCTAGAGCCGAGGTGGGATTGAGCATCTCCCGCATACCGGGGCCGCCCTTGGGGCCCTCGTACCGGATGACCACCACGTCGCCGGGGACGATCTTGCCGGCATAGATGGCGGCGATGGCCTCCTCCTCGCTGTTAAAGACGCGGGCCGGGCCGCTGTGCACCTGCATCTCGGGGGCCACGGCGCTGCGCTTGACTACGCAGCCGTCCGGGGCGATGTTGCCCCACAGGATCTGCAGGCCGCCCGTCTCGCTGTAGGGGTTGGTGATGGGGCGGATGGCCTTCTCGTCCAGGATATGGGCGCCGGCGATGTTCTCGCCCAGGGTCTTGCCGGTGACGGTGGGAACGTCCAGATCCAGCAGGCCCTTCTTGGCCAGCTCAGCCTGGACGGCGGGGATGCCGCCGGCGGCGTACAGGTCCGGCATATGGGTGGGGCCGGCCGGGGCCAGGTGGCACAGGTTGGGGGTGCGGGCCGAGATCTCGTTGAACATGGCCAGGTCGATCTGAACCCCCGCCTCGTGGGCGATGGCCAGCAGGTGCAGCACCGTGTTGGTGGAGCAGCCCAGGGCCATATCGCAGGTCAGGGCGTTGCGCAGGCTGCGCTCGTTGATGATCTGGCGGGCGGTGATGTTTTTGCGGACCAGCTCCATGATGGCCATGCCCGAATGCTTGGCCAGCTGGAGCCGCTTGGAGTAGACCGCCGGGATGGTGCCGTTGCCGGGCAGGGCGATGCCCACCGCCTCGCACAGGCAGTTCATGCTGTTGGCGGTGTACATGCCCGAGCAGCTGCCGCAGCTGGGGCAGCAGTTGCAGGTGCAATCCTCCAGCTGGGCGTCCGAGATCATGCCGGCCTTATAGGCGCCCACCGCCTCGAACATCTTGGAGAGGCTGACCTCCTCGCCGCCGTAGCTGCCGGCCAGCATAGGCCCGCCCGAGCAGACCACCGCCGGCACGTCCAGCCGGCAGGCCGCCATGACCATGCCGGGGACGATCTTGTCGCAGTTGGGCACCAGCACCAGGCCGTCCAGCTGGTGGGCCTGGCACATGGTCTCGACGCTGTCGCAGATCAGCTCGCGGCTGGGCAGGCTGTACTTCATGCCCACGTGGCCCATGGCGATGCCGTCGCACACGCCGATGGCGGGCATCAGGATGGGGGTGCCGCCGGCCATCTGGACGCCGGCCTTGACTGCATCGGCGATCTTGTCCAGGTTCATGTGGCCGGGGACGATCTCGCTGTAGGCCGAGACCACGCCGATCAGGGGGCGGTCCAGCTCCTCGGGGGTGTAGCCCAGGGCATAAAACAGGCTGCGGTTGGGCGCGCGCTCCGAGCCTTTTTTCACATTGTCGCTTCTCATGGGGGTGTCTCCTTCTCTGAAACGCAAAATCCGGTCCCGGCAGCGCAGGCCGGGGCCGGAAGGGATGTTGTTACTTCTTCAGCCAGCTCATCATGCTGCGCAGCTCGGCGCCCACCTTCTCGATGGGGTGCTCGGCCTGCATCCGGCGCTGGGCCAGGAAGTGGACCTTGCGGCCGCCCTTGTCGCTCATCTCGGTCAGGAACTCGGAGGCGAAGGTGCCGTCCTGGATCTCGGTCAGGATCTTCTTCATCTCCTTGCGGGTCTCCTCGGTGATCAGGCGCTTGCCGGTGCGGTAATCGCCGTACTCAGCGGTGTTGGAGATGGAGTAGCGCATCTTGGAGAAGCCGCCCTCGTTGATCAGGTCAACGATCAGCTTCATCTCGTGGCAGGTCTCAAAGTAGGCCATCTCGGGGGCGTAGCCGGCCTCCACCAGGGTGTCGAAACCGGCGTGGATCAGCTCGCAGACGCCGCCGCACAGGACAGCCTGCTCGCCGAACAGGTCGGTCTCGGTCTCCTCACGGAAGGTGGTCTCCAGGATGCCGGCGCGGCCTGCGCCGATGCCGGAAGCGTAAGCCAGGGCGATGTCCTTGGCCTTGCCGGTGTAGTCCTGCTCCACGCAGATCAGGCTGGGGCAGCCCTCGCCCTCGGTGTACAGGCGGCGGACGATGTGGCCGGGGCCCTTGGGGGCGATCATGATGACATCGACGTTCTTCGGGGCGGTGATGGTCTTGAAGTGGATGTTGAAGCCGTGGGCGAAAGCCAGGGCCTTGCCCTCGGTCATGTAGGGGGCCACCTGCTTGTTGTAGATGTCGGCGCACAGCTCATCGGGCACCAGCATCATGACCACGTCGCCGGCCTTGGCGGCCTCCTCCACTTCCATCACCTTGAAGTTGGGGTGAGTGGAGGCAAACTCCTCTGCCTTGGCCCAGTGGCCCGAGCCCTTGCGCAGGCCCACCACCACGTTGACGCCGCTCTCGGCCAGGTTCTCGGAATGGGCATGGCCCTGGCTGCCAAAGCCGATGACGGCAACGGTCTTGCCGTCCAGCACGCCCAGGTTGCAGTCGCTGTCGTAATACTTCTTGATCGCCATAATCGCATTTCTCCTTTGTCTGTTTGGATTGGGTTGCCAGATATCTCTCCGTCCCCCTCTCGAGGAGCGAAAAAACAATTATTTGGTGCAGCGGGTGCCCGGCAGGGGCAGCTGCGCGGCCCGGATCTCCTGGGGCGGCTTCTGCATATGCTGGTGCATCCCACCCCGCTCCAGGGCCGTCACGCCGGTGCGGCACTGTTCGAGGATGGTGTACCCCTCGAACATCCGCAGAAAGGCGTCTATCTTTTCGGGTTTGCCGGTCAGCTCAAAGATCATGCTGTCGGGGGACAGGTCGATGATCTTGGCCTTGTAAATGTTTGCGATCTCCTGCAGCTCGGCCCGGTTGGAGACGTTGGCCGCCACCTTTAATAGGAGCAGCTCCCGCTGGAGGGTGTTCCTGTCGTCCAGGACAAAGACCTGGTGGGTCACTTCCAGCCGCTCGGTCTGGAGCAGCAGCTGTTCCAGACGGCGCCGGTCGCCAAAGACGGTGACGGTGATGCGGCTGATGGCGGGGTCGTTGGTGGCCGAGACGGTCAGGCTGTCGATGTTGAAGCCCCGGCGGGTAAAAAGGCTGGAGATGCGGGTCAAAACGCCGGCCTGGTTGTCCACCAGGAGGCTGACCACCTTGCGCTGTTCCGAAGTTCCCATCCTTCTACCTCCTTATTCCATCATGATATCGTTGATATCGCCGCCGCCCGGGATCATGGGCAGGACCTTTTCGTCCTTTGCGATCATGCACTCGATCCAGGTGGGGCCGTCGTTTTTGAGGGCCTCGGCAAAGGCGGCCTGGAACTCGGCCAGGTTCTCGCAGTGATAGCCCTTGAGGCCGAAGCCCTCGGCCAGCTTGACGAAGTTGGTCTTGCGGTGGGGGTCGGTCTGGGAATAGCGCTTGCCATAGAAAGCGGTCTGCCACTGGCGGACCATGCCCAGCACCTGGTTGTTGAAAATAACGGTGATGATGGGCAGGTTGTAGCTGACGGCGGTGCAGGCTTCGTTCAGATTCATATGGAAGGAGCCGTCGCCGGTGAGCATGACCACCCGCTGGTCCCGCCCAAGGGCCATCTGTGCGCCGATGGCCGCGCCGTAGCCAAAGCCCATGGTGCCCAGGCCGCCGCTGGTGATGAAGCCGCGGCTCTTGGCGTGGCGCAGGTACTGGGCCGCCCACATCTGGTGCTGGCCCACGTCGGTGACGTAGACGGCCTCGGGGCCGCACTGGCTGCAGATCTCGCCGATGACCTGGTGGGGCATCAGGCGGCTGGCGTCGGACACCGGGTGGTAGTCGTGGGCCTGCCAGTCCTGGATCTGGGCCATCCAGGCGGGGTGGGTCTTGGGCTCGATCATGGGCAGCATGGCCTGCAGGATGTAGGCCGCGTCGCCCACCACTGACAGGTCCACTTCGACGTTCTTGTTGACCTCGCTGGGGTCGATGTCGATCTGGATGATGGTGGCCTTTTTGGCAAAGGTGCTGGGCTTCAGCGCCACCCGGTCGGAAAAGCGGGTGCCGATGGCCACCACCACGTCCGCCTCGCTGACGGCACGGTTGGCGGTGTAGCAGCCATGCATCCCGAGCATGCCCAGGCTCAGGGGGTCGCCGTAGGGGATGACCCCCGCGCCCATCAGGGTGTAGGTGGCGGGGATGCCCGCCTTGTGGATCAGGTCCCGCAAGGGCTGGCAGCTGGCTGCGCTGCGCACGCCGCCGCCAAAGTAGATCACGGGCTTTTCGGCGCCGTTGATGATCTCGGCGGCCCAGGCCACTTCCTGCTCGTTGAAGGTGGTGACAGTGCGGATGGGCTCGGGCTGGCGGTGGGTGAACTCGCACTTGTTGGCGGTGACGTCCTTGGGGATATCCACCAGGACGGGGCCCTTGCGGCCGCTCTGGGCGATGCGGAAGGCCGCCCGCATGGTATCGGCCAGGTCCTCCACCCGCCGGACGGTGAAGTTATGTTTGGTGATGGGCATGGTGATGCCCTCGATATAGGCTTCCTGGAAGCTGTCCCGGCCCAGAAGGTCGGTGGCGACGTTGCCGGTAAAGGCCACCATGGGCACGCTGTCCATATAGGCGGTGGCGATGCCGGTGACCAGGTTGGTGGCGCCCGGGCCGCTGGTGGCCAGCACCACGCCGGTGCGGCCGGTGGCGCGGGCATAGCCGTCGGCCGCATGGGCCGCGCCCTGCTCATGGGCGGTCAAAACATGGGTGATGCGGTCCGAATTTTTGTACAGTTCGTCGTACAGGTTGAGCACCGAGCCCCCGGGGTAGCCGAAGATGGTGTCCACCCCCTGCTCACAGAGCACCTCGACGAAGATCTGCGAACCGTTGAGCAGCATAGATTTCCCTCCTCTTTCCTATCTTCCTTCCTGTTCTCCTACACGGTGGGCCGCAGGGGAAACAAAAAAGCCCTCGCCCCCTGTTGACCAAGAGACAAAGACTTTGTTCCAAACGCAAAGCTCTCTGCGGTACCACTCTCGTTGACGCGGCATTGCCCGCGCCCCCTCATGGGCCTGACGGCCCGGCACAGTAACGGGTGCGGCCGGCGCTGCTTACTGGGCCCGCAGGCGGTTGGGCAGGCTGCTCCGGGAGGACTTGGCGCGCAGGCCGCCCGCCGCCTCGCAGCAATCCGGCGGCTCTCTGTAGGGCGGGGCCCCGCGCGTTACTTGTTCCCATCAGTGCATTTGCGATGTGTGTTGCAATTTACTATACTAGAAAAAGATCGGATTGTCAATCAATATATTTTTAAGCACAGTGCAACTGAAAGATGAAAAGAATTCACTACGCTTTTCTTTCTCTTGCGGCCCGGCCCGCCCTGCGCTATATTTGTATCAGCGTGGCGAAACAGTTTTGTCCATCCGCACATGTCGGCTGGACAGGACTTGTTTAATAGTTTTACCGTATTTTTAACAAGAAACGAGGGATATCCCATGAACATCCAAGAGATCAGCGCCCGGCTCGCAGGGCTGGCCGTCTTTCGCGGGCTGCTGGACGACCCCGTCCTGGCGGACTACAGCGCCCTGATTGGGGCGCTGGCCCGGGGCGCGGGGCGGCAGGCCATCTGCGAGGCCGCCGGCCGGTTCGAAGCGGCGCTGTTCGCCGCCGACACCGACGACCTGAGCGGCTACATCGCCGCCGCCGTGCTGGAATGCGAGAACATCTGCGCTCGCCGCGCCGCCCGCGGGGCCCTGTCCCCGGCGCTGGAGCAGGCGCTGGACAGCGAGCTGCAATTTCTGGAGGCCCTTTCGGCCATGACCCTGGACGATCTGCTGGAGGCCGCCGGCTATGACGCCGAAGCGCTGGCCTTTCTGCCCCGGTGGACCGCCCACCCCACCGGCCTGGCCGCCGCTTACAAAGCGCGGCTGTCCGAGATGGGGCAGCGCGGCTACGGGATGTTTGCCCGCCACCACGTCTTTATGCTCAGCGAGGAGGGCAGGCTGACCCCTGTCCGCCACCCCGACCCCCAGCGCCTGGCCGACCTGCCCGGCTACGAGCGGGAACGGGAAAAGATCATCGCCAACACCAAAGCGCTGCTGGCGGGCCTGCCGGCCAACAATGTGCTGCTGTACGGGGACGCCGGCACCGGCAAATCCAGCGCGGTGAAGGCCATCGCCAACGAATACGCCTCCCAGGGGCTGCGGCTGGTGGAAGTGAAAAAGAACCAGCTCTATCTGCTGCCCGACCTGATGGACAAGCTGGCCGCCAACCCCCTCAAATTCATCCTGTTCATCGACGATCTGAGCTTTGCGGCCAACGACGACAATTTCGCGGCCCTCAAGGCCATTCTGGAGGGCAGCGCCGGGGGCCGCGCCGACAACATTGCGGTCTACGCCACCTCCAACCGCCGCCACCTGGTCAAGGAGACCCTTTCGGACCGCGCCGGCGACGACCTGCACGAAGCCGACACCCGCCAGGAGCTGATGAGCCTTTCGGCCCGCTTCGGCCTGATCGTCACCTTCCAGCGGCCGGACAAGGCCCTGTACAGCCAGATTTTGCTCCAGCTGGCCAGGCAGTACCAGCTGCCCATCCCCTCCGACCAGCTCATCACCCGGGGCGAGGCTTTCGCCATCCGGGCCGGTGGCCGCAGCCCCCGCGCCGCCCGCCAGTTCATCGAACAGTGCCGCGCCGGGGTGCTGTGAGCGGGCCGGCCGTAAAATTGGATTTATGGTTTTGACAGCGTGCCTTGCATGGGCGAGGCACGCCTTTATTTATGCGCCTTCAACGGACAAAAAGTTCAAATTCTACCACAAATTATGTGCAATGCACTTGCATCTTTCCGTCATTTGTTGTATCATAGAGGTACAGCAAATCGTAAAAGGAGGGCTTGTGTATGGCGAACAAAGTGAATTTGACGTTGCGTATTGAGCCGGAATTGCGGGACCAGGCATCCGAGCTGTTCCAGGCGCTGGGACTGGACCTGAGTACCGCCACCGGCCTGTTTTACCGGCAGGCGCTGCGGTGCCATGGTCTGCCGTTTGAGGTCAAGCTGGACGGTCCCGTCCAGCTTGCGGAGCAGCCGGCGGAGGCTAATGCGGCGGAATCCGAGCACAAGGAAAAGGATGCCGCCGGGAAACCAAAAGCCAAAAGAATCGCCGCCGGGATAGCGGCCGCCCTCTGTTTGGGCTGTGTCATGGTCTCCGGCGTGATGCACACACGGGACGCCGCGGCCCTGCAAACCGCCTCTGCCGCCCTGACCGCCATCCGGGCAGACTACGACAAGGTACAGGATGTGGTTTATCACGGCTTTGTAAAATTGGACCATCATCAGGCCCTTGCCGCGGACAATGGAACCATCCTCACCCTGGTGGCCGATCAAGAGGTCGATACGATGCAGGACTTTCAGGACCTGCTGAGCCGGGTCTATACCCGTGACGAAGCAGAGGACATCATGGTCTACAGCTTTGTAAAAACGGGCGTTCTGGGTGAAATGAACGGCGCCCTTTACCGGCTGGACGGCGGGTGGACCATGGGTTATCCGCTGGATCAGCCCCTTTTATCTGCGCGGCAGACTGCACCCGATACCATTGTGGCCCAAACGACCATCGGCCGCGCCGATCCGGTCCAGGCCGTCCTGACCTTGAAGCAGGAGGACGGCAGCTGGAAGATCGACGATATTGCCAAAGTTGTCTGAACCACGAAAAGCTCTCTCGCCTTTGCAAAAAGGGCGAGGGAGCTTTTGGTTTTCGGTGTGCCCGGCCTTTCCCCCGGCGGCAAAATATGGTATACTGGTTTTAACAGCGGCCCCGGCGCAGGACGGTCCGGGCCGCGGAAAGAAAGGACTATCATATGGCAAAACGTGTATTTTTGATCGTGCTGGACAGCTTCGGCATCGGGGCCGAGCCCGACGCGGCCGCCTTCGGGGATGAGGGCACCAACACCCTCGCCGCCATTGCGCAGCACCCCGCCTTCGACTGCCCCAACATGGGCCGTCTGGGCCTGTTCAACATCGACGGCGTCACCGCCGGCAGCCCCGCCGCAGCCCCCATCGGGGCCTACGCCCGCCTGCAGGAGCAGAGCATGGGCAAGGACACCACCATCGGCCACTGGGAGATCGCGGGCGTGGTCAGCCCCAAGCCCCTGCCCACCTTCCCGGAAGGTTTCCCGCCCGAGCTGATCGCCGCCTTTGAGGCCAGGACCGGCTACAAGGTGCTGTGCAACAAGCCCTACTCCGGCACCGAGGTGCTCAAGGACTACGGCGAACAGGCCATGGCCGAAAACGCCCTCATCGTCTACACCAGCGCCGACAGCGTTTTTCAGGTGGCGGCCAACGAGGCCCTGGTGCCGGTGCCCGAGCTGTACCGCATCTGCGAGATCGCCCGGGAGATGCTGACCGGCCCCTACGGGGTGGGCCGGGTCATCGCGCGGCCCTTCGTGGGGGACTGCGCCGCCAACTTCAAGCGGACCACCAACCGCCACGACCTCAGCCTCAAGCCCCCCCGCGCCACCATGCTGGACCTGCTCAAAGCCGCCGGCAAGGACGTCATCGCGGTAGGCAAGATCTACGACATCTTCGACGGCCAGGGCGTCACCGAAAAGATCAAGACCACCGGCAACACCAACGGCATCGCCTTCACCCAGGCTTTGCAGACCCGCGATTTTGAGGGCCTGGCCTTCGTCAACCTGGTGGATTTCGATATGCTGTACGGCCACCGCCGCGACGTGGCCGGCTACGCCGCCGCCGCCACCGAGTTCGACCGTTTCCTGACCGGTTTTATTCCCGGGATGCGGGACGACGACCTGCTCATGATCACCGCCGACCACGGCTGCGACCCCTCCTACCTCAAGACCACCGACCACACCCGCGAGTACGTGCCATGGCTGGTCTACGGCAAACACGTCCGGCCCGGCTCGCTGGGCACCCGCCTGAGCTTTGCCGCCATCGCCCAGACCATCTGCGCTTACCTCGGCGTGGACGCCTCCTCGCTCGACGGCCAGAGCGCCCTGCAGGACCTGCTGGACTGACCGCCCCGTCCAAAGATTTTACAAAAAAACCGCTTGCTCATTTGTATCCATCTTATTATAATAGGAATGTATGAGTTCCCAGATCCCATATCAGATACATACGGCATAAGGTAATGCCAGGAGGTAACGCATATGCGCAAAACCAAGATCATCTGCACCCTGGGCCCCGCCACCGACAAGGAAGGCGTGCTGCGGGAGCTGGTTGAGAACGGGATGAACGTCGCCCGCTTCAACTTTTCCCACGGCTCCCACGAGGAGCACAAGGGCCGCCTCGATGCTTTGAAGGCCATCCGCGAGGAGCTGGACAAGCCTGTCGCCGCCCTGCTGGACACCAAGGGCCCCGAGATCCGCCTGAAGGATTTTAAGAACGGTTCCGAGACGCTGGAGGCCGGCCAGACCTTCACCCTCACCACCCGCGAGGTGGAGGGCACCAAGGACATCGTCTCCATCACCTATAAGGACCTGCCCCACGACGTCAAGACCGGCGGCAGCATCATGCTGGACGACGGCCTGATCAAGCTGTCCATCAAGGAAGTCACCGACACCGACATCATCTGCACCGTCCTGAACACCGGCAAGATCAAGAACAAGAAGGGCGTCAACGTCCCCGGCGTCCACCTGTCCATGCCCTATATGAGCCAGCGCGACCGGGACGACATCATCTTCGGCATCGAGCAGGGCTTCGATTTCATCGCAGCTTCCTTCGTGCGCACCGCACAGGATGTGTATGAGATCCGCAACCTGCTGAATATGTACGACTCCAAGATCCGCATCATCGCCAAGATCGAGAACCCCGAGGGCGTCGAGAACATCGACAGCATCCTGGCGGCGGCCGACGCGGTCATGGTCGCCCGCGGCGACCTGGGCGTCGAGATCGACTTCTCCGAGCTGCCCAGCATCCAGAAGTCTATCATCGACCGCTCCTACTCCTTCGGCAAGCCCATTGTCACGGCTACCCAGATGCTGGACAGCATGATCAACAACCCCCGCCCCACCCGTGCCGAGATCTCGGACGTGGCCAACGCCATTTACGACGGCACTTCGGCCATCATGCTGTCGGGCGAGACGGCTGCCGGCGCCTACCCCATCGAGGCCCTTAAGACCATGTCCCTGATCGCCGAGCGCACCGAGGCCGACGCCCACTACCAGAGCCACCGCCTGAGCCGGATGAAGATCAACGGCACCACCTCGGTCAGCGACGCCACCGCCCACGCGGCCTGCCTGACCGCCCAGGACGTCAACGCCTCGGCCATCGTCACCGTTTCCGAGTCGGGCAACACCGCCCGCCTGCTGAGCAAGTACCGCCCCGAGCAGCCCATCATCGCCTTTGTCATGCGGCCGCAGGTCCAGCGCCAGCTGGCCCTGTCCTGGGGCATCACCCCGCTGCTGATGCCGCTGGCCCACAGCACCGATGAGCTGATCGAGGTGTCCACCAGCCTGGCCGAGAAGTACGGCTACATCCACAACGGCGAGCTGGCCGTTGTCACCGCCGGCGTGCCGGTGGGCGTCAGCGGCACCACCAACATGGTCAAGATCCACATGGTGGGCAACTGCCTGGCCTCCGGCGTGGGCGTCGGCCGCGAGGACACCGACAACACCAGCGCCACCGGCAAGGCCTGCGTCTGCCGCAGCATCGATGAGATCAAGGCCCACTTCAAGCCCGGCATGATCCTGGTCGTCTCCTCCACCAACAACGAGATGATGCCCTACATCCGCGACGCCGCCGCCCTGGTGGTCGAGGAGCCCGGCCTGAACAGCCACGCCGCCATCGTGGCCAAGGCCCTGCTCAAGCCCGCCATCGTGGGCGCACAGGGCGCCACCAGCCACATCCGCGACGGGCTGGACATCGCTGTGGACTGCGCCCACGGCAGCGTCCAGGCCCTGCAGGCATAAGAGGCCCCGACCATGGAACGGATCGCCAGTTTTTGCGTGGATCACACCACCCTGCAGCGCGGGATGTACCTCAGCCGCCAGGACGGGGACGTCCTGACCTGGGACATCCGCATGAAGCGCCCCAACCAGGGGGACTACCTGTCCACCGGGGCGGCTCACACGTTGGAGCACCTGTTTGCCACCTACGCCCGCAACAGCGCTTGGAGCAGCGGGGTGATCTACGTGGGCCCCATGGGCTGCCGGACCGGCTTCTACCTGCTGACCCGGGGGCTGACCCCGGCCCAGGCGCTGGAGCTTGCCACCGCCTCCTTCCGCTTTATGGCCGCCTATGAGGGCGGCATCCCCGGCGCGAGCGAGGCCGAGTGCGGCAACTACCGCGATATGGACCTGCCCGCCGCCCGGGCCGAGGCCGCCGCCATGCTGCCCGTGCTGGAGGCTTTGACCCCCGACAAGCTGCATTATTGATGCACAACGTATAAGAACACCCGCTGATCGTTAAGACCAGCGGGTGTTTTTTGTCATGTTCTTTTTTCGCCGCAGGGGTGTGCGGGGGCGGGGCCGGTGGACCCCCGCAGGATCAGCTGGCCGTGCAGCAGCAGGCTGCTGATGGGCACCCCGTTCAGCAGGCTGTCCAGGGCGTAATAGCCGCTCTTGCCCAGCTGCAGCCGGTCCTGCCGGATGGTGGTCAGGGGCGGGGCGGTGTGGGCGCAGAAGGGCAGGTCGTCAAAGCCGACGATGCTCAGCTGTTCGGGCACCCGGATGCCCAGTTCCTGGCAGCGGATCAGGACGGTGTGGGCCAGCAGGTCGCTGCTGCACAGGATGGCCGTCACCCCCTGGGCCAGCAGCCGGGGCAGGTGGATGTCCAGCGTCTCGGAAAAGTAATAGGAATACCCCGCCAGCGAGCTGGAAGCCGGCAGACGGCGGCGGCGCACCTCGGTGAAAAAGCTCTTGTAACGCACCTGGTAGATGTGGCTGCCCAGCGCCCCGCTCAGGTAGCCGATTTTCCGGTGGCCCATCCCGTACAAAGCGTCCACCGCCTGGCCGATCACCTCGTTGTTGTCGATGCCCAGTGTCGAGACGGTGGGGTTGCCCCGGATCAGGTTGTCGTAGAGCACCGCCGGGGTGTGGCTGCGGGGGAATTCCTTCATCCAGGGGTCCAGCAGGGTCAGGCCCAGGAACAGCGCCCCCAGGTAGCCCTCCCGCAGCATGTACGCGTCGTAGGAGATGGACTTTTGCAGCTCGGTCGACAGCTGCACCACCTTGACCCCGTAGCCGGAAGGCTCGGCCATCTGGCGGAAACCGGTGATGATGTCGGTGCCGAAATCCTCGGGCTTGGCGTAGTCCATGTTCTGGATAAAGACGCAGAGGGTGCGCACCGCCCCCCGCCGGGCCCGGGTATAGCCCAGGGCCACCGCCGTGTCCAGGATGGTCTTGCGCAGGGTGTCGCTGATGTCGGGCGCGCCGTTCAGCGCTTTGGACACTGTCCCCTTGGAGACGCCCACCTTCTTGGCAATATCGTCCATGGTTGGCATAGTTTGCACCCCCTTTCCTCTGCGGCGCTGCGGCCGCTTGCACTCATGTATATTTTATTATACCTGTCTTGGATGCAAAAGGCAAATATCGAAACTCGTTAAAAAAGTTTCGCGTCTCCGGTTTGCCGTCCGTTCTTCCATCAAAACGCCTGAAAGTCATACGCATTTGTTGTATAGTATTCACAAATCGTTCTTTGTTTTGCAAAAAACTCTTGATTCTTTGCGCTTTTGGGTTTATAGTAGGCTCAAAGCGAAACATTACGAAACTTTGTGATGTCCTTCGCGCCCTGTTTTGAGAAGCAAAAAGGAGGAATTGCACATGCGCAAGAAATGGTCCGCACCCCGCCTTCTGTCCAGAAGGGACTTCCTGCGGCTGACGGCTGCGGCGGCCGGCACTGCCGCTGCGGGCGGTATGCTGAGCGGCTGTTCCGAGGGCGGCAGCGAGAACGTCCGCCTGATGGTCTGGAGCCCCTCGCAGGACCAGTCGATGGACAGCGGCGAGTGGTTACAGACCTGCTGCAACCGCTTTGCCGAGCTGCACCCTGAGTGGAACATCACCTTCGTCTACGGCGTTGCGGACGAGGCCGGCGCGGCCGGCACCGTCAGCCAGGACGCCGAGGCCAGCGCCGACGTGTTCATGTTCGCCAACGACACCCTGACCACCCTGACCGACGCCGGGGCCCTGGCCAAGTTCGGCGGCATCTATGCGGACGAGATCACCAGTACCAACAGCCAGGGCCTGGTGGACAGCCTGACCATGGACGGCTACATCTACGGCGTGCCCTTTACCACCAACACCTGGTTCATGTACTACGACAAGAGCGTCTTTTCCGAAGACGACATCAAGAACCTGGACACCATGCTGGCCAAGGGCGTGGTCAGCTTCCCCTTCACCAACTCCTGGTACCTGCCGGCGTTCTACTTCGGCAACGGCTGCACCCTGTTCGGGGACGGCACCCAGGAGGAGCTGGGCGTCGATTTCAGCGGCCAGAAGGCGGTGGACGTCACCAACTACCTGATCGACCTGTACAATAACCCCAACTTCATCGTGGACGCCGACGGTTCCGGCATGGCCGGCCTGCGCGACGGCAGCATCAAGGCCATCTTCACCGGCTCGTGGGACGCCGTGGCCATCAAGGAGATCTTGGGCGACAACATGGGCGTTGCGGCGCTGCCCACCTTCACCCTGAACGGCGAGGAAAAGCAGATGTACGCCTACGCCGGCAGCAAGGCCATCGGCGTCAACACCAACAGCAAGTACATGGTGCAGGCCATCCAGCTGGCCATCTACCTGGGCGGCGCCGAAGCCCAGCAGCTGCACTACGACCTGCGCACCGTCATCCCCTGCAACACCCAGCTGCTGGCCGACCCCGCCATTGCCAGCGACGAGCTGGTGGCGGCCCAGAACGACACCTTCGACCGCACCTCGATCCTCCAGCCCTTCGTCTCGGGCATGAGCAACTGCTGGACCCCGGTCGAGAACATGGGCAAGGGCATCCGCAGCGGCCAGATCACCCACGACAACGCCGCCGAGCAGACCGAGGCCATGAACGAGGCCATGAACAGCAACGGCATCTCGTAAGAAAGGGAGGATTTAAGGATGAATGCTACAAGCGCTTTGAAAATGCGCAGCACTCTGCGGGCCGACAACCCTGTCACCTGCATGGAGGCCCTGAAAAACGGCGACACCATGGTCAAGCTGTCGGCCGTCGTCATGGGCCTGGGCAATATGGCCCACAAGCAGGTGGCCAAGGGGCTGCTGTTCCTGGCGGCCGAGGCGGCCTATATCATCTTTATGATAACGAACGGCTTCCACAACCTGGCCATGCTGCCCAGCCTGGGCACCGTGGAGCGCCAGGAAGTCTGGAACGAAGAACTGCAGATCTTCGAATACACCCACGGCGACCAGTCCATCCTGCTTCTGCTTTACGGCCTGGCCACCATCCTTTTGACCGGCGTCATGTTCTGGATCTGGCGCGGCACCCTCAAGAGCGGCTACGCCGCCCAGCTGAACGAGGCCGCCGGCCGCCACATCAACACCCTGTCCGAGGACATCAAGGAGCTGTTCGACTCCAACCTCTACCGCCTGCTGATGACCCCGCCGATGTTCTTCATCGGGGCGCTGACCATCCTGCCGCTGATCTTCATGATCTGCATGGCGTTCACCAACTACAGCAAGATCGACAACCACCTGGTCCTGTTCGACTGGGTGGGGCTGCAAAACTTCTTCACCCTGTTCGATTCCAACTCGGTGCTGGGCTCCACCTTCTGACGTGTGCTGGGCTGGACGCTGGTCTGGGCCTTCTTCGCCACCTTCACCAACTACTTTGCCGGCATGATCCTTGCCATCATCATCAACCGCAAGGACACCAAGGCCAAAGGCTTCTGGCGGTTCTGCTTCGTGCTGCCCTGCGCCGTGCCCATGTTCGTCTCCCTGCTGATCATGCGCACCATGCTGCAGCCTGAGGGCGCCGTCAACGTGCTGCTGCGCCAGATGGGCGTCATCGCCGCCGGCGAGAGCCTGCCCTTCTTCACCGACCCGACCTGGGCCCGGGTCACCGTCATCCTCATCAACATCTGGGTGGGCGTGCCCTACACCCTGCTGCAGCTGACCGGCGTGCTGCAGAACATCCCCGCTGACCTGTACGAGGCGGCCACCGTGGACGGCGCCAATGCGGTGCAGACCTTCTTCCGCATCACCCTGCCCTATATGTTCTACGTCACCACCCCGTACCTGATCTCCACCTTCACCGGCAACGTCAACAACTTCAACGTCATCTACCTGCTGTCGGGCGGCGACCCCGTCACCGACCTGGCCTCCACCGCCGGCAGCACCGACCTGCTGGTCACCTGGCTGTACAAGCTGACCATCGACCGCCAGTATTACAACGTGGGCGCGGTCGTCGGCATCCTGACATTCATCATCCTGGCCGTCGGCTCGCTGCTGACCTACCGCCGCAGCAAGTCCTACCGTGAAGAAGGAGGGTTCTGAGCATGAGCAACAGTTCCAAAGCGGCAAAACAGCTGAGCGCCAAGCGCATCCGCACCCGCAACAACGTCATCGTCTACATCGTCCTGTCCATCCTGGCCTTTATCTGGCTGTTCCCGGTGGCCTGGATCATCATGACCAGCTTCCGCGGTGAGAAGGGCAGCTACATCTCCACCTTCTTCCCCAAGACCTTCACCCTCGACAACTACATCAAGCTGTTCACCGACACCACCCTGCTCAACTTCCCGCAGATGTTCCTGAACACCCTGTTCATCGCCGTCTGCTCGTGCATTTTGTCCTCGTTCTTCCTGCTGTCGGCTTCCTACTGCCTGTCCCGCCTGCGCTTCAAGATGCGCCGGCCCTACATGAACATGGCCATGGTGCTGGGCCTGTTCCCCGGCTTCATGTCGATGGTGGCCGTCTACTTCATCCTGAAGG
>NBJMR02800__coassemble_1285_pt1 | contig 140194 bp, 123 predicted proteins | sample NBJMR02800__metabat2_low_PE_044 | metagenome-assembled genome bin NBJMR02800
AGAAAACGCATCTTCTTTGGGTAAATAAGAAAATCCATACTTTTCAGGGGAATTGGAGAACTGGATAGCGGGAATATATCCGGTAATGCCAAGGAGCTCCAGACCGCGATGAACCGCACCAGTATCATAGCCGCGATCCAGTACAATGTTTTTCATTGGAACGCCATTCTTAATCTGTCGCTCCAAATGGCGCAGAACCAATAAACTTTCTTTTTCATTGGCTGGATACACATCTACACCTGTTATAATTCCGCATTTACAATCTACCGTTGTTTCCATCAGATAGCCAATGCCGCTCTTCTTACCATGGTTTATGCATCCACTGTCGGGATCTGTTTTACTGGTTATGCGGCGCTTTTTGACTGTTTTAACTGGCGGCTTTTTGAAACCAGGTTGTTTCGAAAGTTCTTCATCCAAGCAATCCAAATAACTCTGCATACTCAATTCAGCTTCTACTTCGGTTTCAACCCAGCTGTCTCTGGAGACATTTGCTGGAAGATATGTGCCGTCTGCTGCCAATTCTTTTCCATCTACCAAGCCGCTCTTCACGCAGCGCCGCACAATTTCACGAAAAACAGATTGGAACAATTGACTTTCATTCCACTTACGCTGGCGTGTTTTGCTAAACGTAGAGTGATCAGGAATACGATCTGATAATTCAAATCCGCAAAACCACCGATAAGCAATGTTCAATTGGACTTCCTGTACAAGTCGACGTTCTGATTTGATCCCATATAGATATCCAACCAGCAGCATTTTAAACATACTGACAGGATCGACCGACGGACGACCGTTGGGAGGGTAGTATGGTTCCAGGAGTTCATAAATGAAGTCAAACGAGATGACCCGAGAGATCCGACGAAGCAAATGATCGTCAGGAATTAGCTCTGACAGGTCCATGACCACCATACTTAATTGACCACTCTGCCGTCCCATCATACTCCTTCCCTCCTTTGTTTTATTATAACATAGGGAGGAGAATTTGAGGAGACTTTGTCAACAGGTCCCTTATTATACCTTATCGGCAGGGATGTTGTTTCAATAAAAAGACCTGCTACAGAAATCCATCTGCAACAGGCCTTGACTGTTCCCATATGCTTTTATGGTTTCAGCCGTCAAGCCAAAAGCAGGCCGCCTCTTCCCTGCTGATTCCACCAAGTCACCTCCCATGCGATCGGGCTGCCGTCCTTGCTTGCCTAAACAAAAACACCCGGAAGCTTATCGTCTTCCGGGTGCCTGGAACCAATTCTGAAACGTGCTGCCTCGTATACCTCTTTTGAGATCACGCCGCTTTCCCATAGCTTCTGATTGATCTGCAGCATCATCTCCACTTTTAGGTCGTTTGTTCGTGTGTCGTTTGTTTTTGCCATTCCAAATCACTCCCGTTTCCAAGGTTATAGAAACGTTGGAAACGAAGTCATTTTTGAATGGCACTTATTCTTGATCCGGTATATTGCCTGCAACCATCGCTCTTGTCTCCTCTGAAAGGAACTCCATTTTATCGATGATAAAAATCAGTGCATTTTCCGCGGTCTTGCCACCCAGCCGGGCTTTCGATGTACTGAAAAGATATTCCAGATTGCACGACCGCAGATCTTTCACGAAATCGTCCACATTGCACGGCTCCTCCAAGAAATCCGGAACAATCTCCTTGAACTTGCTCTCTTTGAACACCAAAGCCCGAAATGGAGTCTTCACATTCTTTTTAGGTTTATACCAGCGCAAATAACCCCAGTACGTTACAGAGGGATTCTTCGGATTGGCCTCTTCATAGGATCCATTCTGCTCGCTATAAGGGAAGTGGCTCAGCTGATCCGCGGTCAACATTTTTGTCAAAACACTTTGAATAGTTTGTTTCGTCTTATCTTCCTCCGCCTCCAACTCATGAGAGATTGTTTCTTCATCTGGTTTTATGAACTGACTGCATCCAGGCAACAGCAGGTTAAACCACTCAGATTGAACCTGCTTTCTTTGTGTCTTGTCAATAATTTTTTCATCCTGACAGCTTTCTAAAAAAAGTTGCAATGTCAGCATTTGCAATGCTATAAAGTGCTCTTCAGTCGGCTGAAACCTTTGAATCCCTTTTTGGGCGTGATATCTCAATATGCAATCTCCAACCTCACATAATTTATTTGTAAGCTTTTTCAGAAATTTCTTCTTTTTTGTAAGTCTCGAAAGAGACAAAGCAAACCGTTCTATCAAGTACTTAATATCCTCGCCATTCCAATCGAAATCCAAGCAAACCAATAATGAATCGCTCAAACGTATTGCTGGCACCTTGTTCACCTTAGCCGGCGCATTAAAAATGACAACGGATGCCCATCGGTTCCTCTCTATAAAACGGCGAATTTTGTTTACAGAAAAGAAACTCCCAAAAACCAAGACTGCTGTATCTCGATATTGAGAAGGAAAACGATTTTTCTTTTTCTTATACCACAAAAACGAACCTTCATCTAAACTTTTCTGTCCAATTCCTTGTGGTAAAAAAGGCGGACCCTTAGACCTTAATTTATCTCTAGTATGTGTAGAAACCGTCAGAGCTTTTATTGTTTTCGAAATGAAATCAAATGTAACATTGAATCTCGTATCGCTCGGATTTAACACCAAAACTGGCGCTCTATTCTGGAGTTCAATCAAATAGATTTTATAAAACGCAGGAACCAACACTTGTGCACAATATCCTGATAAAATACCACTGAACAGGCGTAAAACTTCTCTTTTGTTTCCTATATCTGTTCCACAGGAATTCAAAAACTTCTCAAGTTCTCCCCAACCACGTTTTCCTTTGTCTTGGTCTTTTTCTGAAAAGTCCTTCTTGGAAATATACCTCAGCCCGTTTTTGATCTTGATCTTTTTCTTTCCAAACTCGTATCCATCAGCGGTGCACTGTTTTTGGATTTTTTCAATTTCATCCTTCAATTTGGTTTTTGTTTTGCAGACCCTGCAGTCTACATATCGTTTTTTCATCATCAGCGAAGATTGATTCTGACGCATCCTTTCTACAACGATGAGTCCGTAGCTGCCGTCATCATACTTCCAAAAGCGCACTTCCCGCTTGTTTTCCGGCCGTTCCTTTTTGGATGATTCGTCCATAGGTTTACCTCTCTTTTATCCTTGTTGTGTTGACATTCAATTTAGAAAACCGGGCGCCTGAAAAGCCCCTTTATAAAGTTTGCTCCAGGAACAAAGAACACAGGAACATGAGAACATTAAAATTTTAACACAAAATCGTCTTTTTTGCAACAGTCATTTAACATGCGTTTTCCACTGTTTTACGTTGGCACAAGCCCCTTTTCAGGCGATACAGAAGGTGTTTTCTTGCCCGGCCACCCAAGCAGATCGCTCCCAAGCGCCACTAAAATCCGACTTCCAAGACGTCCAATCCATTCCGGCTTTGCCGGCTGCCCGGCTTCACGGGGCAGACAAAATATACTCCTTCAACCGCCATCCGGCTGGATCGGAAACCGAACACACAGCCCCTTTGGCCATGTTTTATTTTGGCCAACAAGCACTATTTCTGTTTTCAACCTGGCATAGATTTCTTGTTTCGACCGATGGAGCACAGCAGGCCGCAGAGGCTATACTATCTCAAAATATACGCCAATTTTCCATCGAAAAAGGGTAGTCCACGGATGACTCAGCCCCCAGACCTTCCACCCAATGAAGAAACCTCCGAGGGCTTTGCAGAGCTGGTTAAAATTGTTTATTTTGCGAGCCTGTTGGACTCTGTGATTCACGTTCAAAATAGCATAAGATATACCAAGAGATAGAGCATCAGGCGGCATGTATGAGCGCAATCCAGGCGCAGAGAGCAAAAAAATTTATTGCGATATTTACTCCGTGATAGATTGAAACTTTCTTGTCCGATTCACCCATGAGTCATGGTATGTATCGACTCAACTTATTATATAAAAATCCATCTTTTGTGTGATATCTGTGATTCAGTCCAGGCCGCCGGTGGAATGGATTCTTCTATTTTATGGCCTGGAAAACTTTGGAAAACAATCGTTTTTTTGGCAAACAAAACCCGTCTCATTCCGGGAAGAAGCGACCATTTTTACCATTGCGGAAAAGGCCAAAATCAACTCATCTTTTACCCTATCGGTACAGTGCCGCATTGTATCTCAAGCAAGAAGGAGCCCGCCCTTTTATATCAGAACAGAGGCCAAAAAACGCCCCATATATGGGGGCCCATGCAAGCATCCAGACCGTCGCAGCACGGTGATACCCCGGCGTATCATCCGCCGCAAGCGGCCTTTCTTTGCCGGGCTGTGCAGCGGCTGGCGTACACGTTTATGGGAAGCAAAGGACGTTTTCCGTTCTTCGGATCTGCACAAATAATTCAGGGTTTCTCGCCTCCTGCGGGCCTGCAGCCGAAAAAATAAGCGGGGATGTTAACCCCGCTCATTTTTTTGGATCTTTATTCTCGCCTGTTCGTATAATGTTTGACCTATAATTCCTGTTAAGTACAGACGTTCATTGATTTGAAGCATGATCTCAATTTTCAGCGCCACTTCTGTTTCACTTACCATGACATCACTCCCTATGAAACCATATGCTCGTCCTGATTTATATATACGCCTACCCACAGCAAAAGCGGCAGTTCCCCGAAAGGCGCTGCCGCTTTTGTTGTACTTATATTTAGATGGATACCATCCACTCCACTCTGAATACTCTTCCGTTCTGTGGACTTTTCAGTTCTAAACTTCTTTTTGTTCCATATAATATGAATGGACGGTGCGCTGGCTTCCAGCCGGACGCCGTAGCGGCCTCCCTGCTGGACGATCTCGGGCTGCTCGAGGTGCAGCTCGTCGATGGAGGGCATGACGATGCCGTAGCCGGTGGCCTCCACCTGTTCCAGCGCGCCCCGCAGCCGCTCGTATTCCTTTTTGGCGCGAGCCAGCTCGATGATGCAGGGCATCAGCCCCGCCTCGTCCCCGATCTCCAGGCCGGTCTGCTCGCTCAGCACCCGGTAGAACACGTCCGGCTTGAGCTCCACCGTCACCTTGACGCTGCCCTCGGCCAGGTCCATCCCGCTGACGCGGGAGCGGGCCACCGCCTCGCAGGCCAGCGCGTCCCCCTCTGCGGCGGCTTTCAGGTCCTTCATCCGGCTGACCTTGGCCGCAAAGGCCAGGGCCGCCTCGTAGACGCTGCTCTGCAGCCAGTGGCCGCTGTCCAGCATGGTCACCCAGCGGGGCATGGCAAAGTCCAGTTCCCGGACCGGGAACTCGTACAGCACGCTCTCCAGGATCTTTTCGATGGCGGGGCCGTCCAAGTCCACACAGCTGACCGGCAGCACGGCCCGGCCATACTGCTGCTCCATCCGGGCGGCCAGCCGGAGCGTCTCCGGGTCGTCGGGATGGGTGCTGTTCAGCAAAATGACGTAGGGCTTGCCCAGCGCTTCCAGTTCGGCAATGACCCGTCCTTCGGCCTGTTCGTACCCCGCCCGGGGAATGTCGCTGATCGAGCCGTCGGTGGTCACCACCACCCCGATGGTGGAGTGGTCCCGGATCACCTTGCGGGTGCCGGTCTCGGCGGCCAGGTCGAAGGGCACCGCCTCGTCGAACCAGGGGCTTTTCACCATCCGGGGCTTGTCGTCCTCCTCGTGGCCCATGGCCCCCTCCACCATGTAGCCCACGCAGTCGATCAGGCGGACGCGGCACTCGCCCCCGCCTTCCAGCTGGAGGGGGACGGCCGCCTCAGGGATAAACTTGGGCTCGGTGGTCATGATGGTGCGGCCGGCGGCCGACTGGGGCAGCTCATCCTTCGCGCGGGCGAGGGCGGCGGGGTCCTCCAATGCGGGCAGGACCAGCGCCTCCATGAACTGCTTGATAAAGGTGCTTTTTCCGCTGCGGACCGGGCCCACCACCCCGATGTAGATATCGCCGCCGGTCCGCTGGCCGATCTCGCGGTAGAGTACAGGATGTTCCACTGTGTCTGTTCCTCCTCTCAGTTGCCGGGGGCGCCGGGCACCAGCAGACGGCAGGCTTCCGCCAGGGTCTGGGTGCCGGCCTCCAGGCCGTTGGCCTCCAGCATCTGCCCCGGCGAGACGTGGAACCGCCGCGCGATGTCGAACAGCGCTTCGCCCTGCCGGGCATAGTAGACCCGCAGGGAGATGTCCGGGTCGGCGGGGGCCAGGGGCGCGCCCGTTTCCACGGCGCTGACACAGGGGATGCTCTCCCGGCAGAGGACGGCCCCCTGGGCCCGGACCTGCACCGTCACTTCCAGCGCGCCGCCGGTGCAGCCGGCCTGCAGGCTCTCGGCGCTCAGCCAGCACTCGGGCCAGAGCTCCCCCGCCGGGCAGCCGGAAAGCGGCAGGACCAGCTCGGCGGTCTTGTCGTAGCTGTCGATCTCGTCCAGGCTGTTCTGCCCAAAGGCCGTCACCTGGACCCGCGCTTTTAAGACGGGGGCATCCCCTTCCGTCTCCACCCCCACCGGCCCGAAGGAGGCAAAACAGGCCAGCAGGCGGGTGTTTTCGTCCGGCAGCGGCCCCGAACAGGTGACGGCGGCCGTCTCGTCCAGGGTGCAGGCCATCTGTTCGGCGGTGAGCGGGGCCGTCTCGCACTTCACCTCGCACTGGGTGGAAAAGGCGTCGGCCACGCAGTTCAGTTCGTAGGGCCGCCAGGCCCGCAGATGGAGCATGACGGTGGCGGACAGTTTGCCGGGGCCGCCGTCCTCCCCTTCCGCCAGGGTGAAGCCCACTGGCTCGGCCGTGCACAGGCACTGGCAGTCCTCGGTCAGGCCCTCCACATCCAGAATCTGGTTGAAGGCGATGGTGGCCTCCTGGCTTTGGAGGGCGGCGCTGTCCCGGCCTTTCCAGGCACAGAGGGCGTGGATTTCCCCTTTGGCCACCGCCTTGCCGTTGAGCAGCCGCAGCTCCGAGACGAGGGCGCTGCCGCTCACGTCCAGGACGGCGGCGGGCGGCTCGGCAAAAGGGATAGCCCCGTCGGCGGCGAACAGCTTATCCAGAACGGCGGCCCGCTTCACCCCCCGCAGCGTGACCTGCCGCTGCTGGATGCCGCAGCCGCTCAGGGCGGTGACGGCCTCGGTGCTGCACTGGGTGCTGACCGACGCCACCAGCCCATAGGCCCCCCGCACTTCGATCCGCCGGGGGGTGACGGCCCGGCAGTTGATGTACTCAGTCTCCCCTTCCACCGCAGCGCTCCAGGAGGTAAAGCTGAAGGCGGGCAGCTCCAGCGTTTTCTGAAAGGGCAGTTTCTGCTCGGTCTGGCACAAGCCCGCTCCGCCCTCCCCCTGGTAATAGACGGTGCAGCGGATATAGCCTTCCAGCGTCAGCCGGCCGGACTGCAGCTGCTTTTGCAGCACCACCGGCCGCGCAAAACACTTGACCACCCTGAACACCTGCGGCAGATAGTCCGAGATCAGGATCTCGGTCTCCACCGGTATCTCCGCCTTGACGGTGCAGCATCCGCCGCCGGCATAGAGGAGATCGCGGAATACCTTCAGTTCCATGTTTACGGCGCTCCTTTCCTGTCCCTCTTCTTGGCATAGTTCACTCTATGCGCCGGGCAGGACAAAAAGAACCCATCCCGCGGCTCTTTGACTGGCCACAGGATAGGTTCTTTCAGCGCTGTCTTTTCAGCTGTTTTCTTTTTTGATGCCGAACACCAGCCGCAGCAGGCCGGCCAGGCACCGGGGGCTCTTGAGGACGATCATCTTCATACGCGGCACCGCCTTTCTGTTTTGCTCCATTATAAGCAAAACCGGGGCGGAATGTTCCGCGCAGGGCGCAAACGGTCAGTCCGCCTTGGTCTCGATCACCGCCAGCGCGCCCTCGCGCACCGACAGGGTGATGGCGTCCGAGCCGGGGGCGTACTCGTTGCTGACCCCCAGCGGATACCCGGCGGTCAGGGTGGCGTCGGTCAGCTCGTAAAAAGCCCCCCGGATCTGCACCCCTTCGGCCCGGCCTTCCAGCGGGAACACCGACAGGTAGAAGTAGACCCCCCGCGGGTAGGTGCGGGTCTGGCCGGGCAGCAGATAGGTGACACGGCTGCGCTCGTTTTGCAGCACGGCGCGCACACCCCGCTGTTCCAGCCCGAGGCCGGTGCAGAGGTTGGCCAGGGTGTGTTCCAGCCGGCGGCCACCCAGGCACCCCAGCAGCAAAACTTCGGTGTAGCCCTCACGGGAGGCCAGCTTGGCCGCGTACTCGGTGTCGGTGTCGTCCTTGACGTGGGGCAGGACCACCAGATCCTCCCCCGGCGCCGCCACGGGACAGGGAGCCGAATCGAAGTCCCCCACCACGGCGTCGGGCCTGCGGCCCAGGGCCTCGCAGTTGTGATAGCCCGCGTCGCAGGCGATCAGGTAGTCGTCCGCCCGCAGCAGGCCGGCCAGCGCCGGGCTGACCGGGCAGGCCGAAACGATGACGCAGCGCGCCATATTCCGCACTCTCCTTTACAGTTTGGGCTCCTGCCATTTGGGCTGCTCCCAGTCCTTGACGTCCTTCACCTCGTCGTACATGGCGCAGTAGCTGTCGTAGCGGGTCTGGGACAGCTCCCCCGCGGCCAGGGCGGCCCGGACGGCGCAGCCCTTCTCGCTGCGGTGGGAACACCCGGTGAACTGGCATTTGCCCAGATAGGGCGCAAACTCCGGGAAGGCGTGTTCCAGATTTTCCTTGGGGATGAACCCCGCCCGCCCGGCCTCCAGGCTGGCAAAGCCGGGGGTGTCGGCGATGCGGCCCCCAAACGCCTCGAAGATGGTCACTTCCCGGGTGGTGTGGCGTCCGCGGCCCAGCTTGCGGCTAATGGCGGCGGTTTCCCGGCCGGCTTCGGGCAGCAGGGCATTCAGCAGCGTGGACTTGCCCACGCCCGAGTTGCCGCAGAAGGCGCACAGCCGCCCGCTGATCCAGCTTTTCACCTCGTCCAGCCCCTCGCCGGTGGCGTAGTCGATCTTGATAAAAGGCAGGGTGGACCGGGCGTAAGCCTTTTCCAGAAAGTCCGCCCCGGCGAGGTCAGCCTTGGTACAGACCACCACCGGCTGGACTCCTTTGTCCACCGCAATGGCGGACAGCTTATCCAGCACCAGGGTGCTGGGGGAGGGCTGGGTGGTGCTGGCCACCAGGAACAGCACGTCGAGGTTTGCCACCGGCGGCCGGACAAAGACGTTTTTGCGGGGCGCGATCTCGGCGATGACGGCCGCGCCGTTCTCGACGGCAAGGGCCACTTCATCCCCGGCCACCGGGCTGCGCTTCTGCTTGCGGAAGATGCCGCGGGCCTTGCACTCTACCACCCCGTCCGGGGTCTTGACGTAGTAAAACCCGCCGATGCCTTTCATAATATATCCGTCCATCGTCCGCCCCCGTCAAAACCAGTCCCACGGCCAAATCAGGCCGGGGTCGGAACTGCTGGACCCGCCGCCCTCGCTGGAGGACGACGGCGAATCCGAGGACGACGAGCCGCCGCCCCACAGATCGCTCCACCAGTCGCCGGCGCCCTCCGAGCTGCTGGGGCTCTCGGGCTCTGCGGGCTGTTCGGGCACGGGCTCCGGCCCGGCCGACACGGTCACGTTGACCCGCGTGTTGAATTTGACGGTGGAACCCGCTGCGGTCCCCTGGGCGATGACGGTGCCCGCCGGCTGGTCGCTGTAGGCCTGGGTCTGGCTGCCCAGGGTCAGGCGGTTCTGGACCAGGAGGGTGCGGGCGTCGTCCACGGTCAGGCCCACCACCGAGGGCACGGTGGTGGTGGTAGCCACCTGCTGGCGGCTGACGTAGACCACGACGGTGCTGCCGGCGGGCACGGTGGAGCCCGCCGCCGGGTCGGTGCGGATGACCGCGCCCACCGCCACCGAGGGCTCGACGTTCTGCACCACCAGCACCGACACACCGCTGTCGCGCAGCAGCTGCTCGGCGTCGGACTGGACGTAGTTGGTCACGTCGGGGATGGTCACATACTGGGTGCCCAGGCTGACGGTCAGGGTGACGGTCTGGCCCTCCCGGATGTTGCGGCCCCCGGTCGGCGACTGCTTGTAGATATAGCCCTCGCCGTAGGTGCTGCTGTACTCCTCCACCCACTCGACGTTGATCTGCCCGCCGCTGATCTGGGGGCTGGCCTCAGCCTCGGCGCGGGTCATGCCCACAAAGTCCTCCAGGACGATGTCGGCTTTCTCGTCGGTAAAGAGGTTGTTGGCGTTGCGCAGGATCATAAAGCAGAGGGCCGCGCAGGCCAGCGCGAACGCCACCGTGATGCCCAGCAGCACCGGGATGAACGCCGAGCGCTTTTTCTTCCGCTTTTTGGGCGCGCGCCCGGCGGCACTGTCTTTTTTCTGGCTCATTGTCTGTTTGACCACCTTTGCAGGTGCTTCCTCCGTGATATACTTGTAGGCAAAGACGACGTCCGGGTCCTGCACATAGCGGTGGAGGGCCTCCAGCATCTCGCTGGCGCTGGCGTACCGGTTGGCGGGCAGCTTTGCCATGGCCTTTTCGGTGATCTCCACCAGGGCGCGGGGCGTCTCCGGGGCGATCTCGGCCAGGGGGCGCGGGGTGTCGGTGATCTGCTTGAGGGCCACCTTGACCGCGTCGTCCCCGTCGAAGGGCAGCCGCCCCGACAGCATCTCGTACATCATGACGCCCACCGAATAGATATCGCTCTGGGGGCCGGTCACTTCGCCCTTTGCCTGTTCCGGGCTGATATAGTGGACGCTGCCCATGGCCTTGCCGGCCAGCAGCTGGTTTTCGGCCCGGGAGATGCGTGCGATGCCGAAATCCATCATCCGCAGCTGGCCGCTTGCCAGCAGCATGATATTCTGGGGCTTCACGTCCCGGTGGACCACGCCGTTGCGGTGGGCGTGGTCCAGCGCCTGCAGGATCTGGGAGATGAAGTGGACCGTCTCGCGGCTGGTCAGCTTGCCGCCCCGCTCGTTGAGGTACTGGCGCAGGGTCATGCCGTTGACGTACTCCATCACGATATACTGCAGCCGGTCCGTGACCGACACGTCGTACACCTTGACGATATTGGGGTGGTGGAGCAGCGAAATGGCCTTCGACTCGTTCTTGAAGCGGTTGACAAGGTCGGGGTCGTGCATATACTCGGCCCGCAGCACCTTGACCGCCACCACCGTCCCGGCGGGGACGGGGCCGTTCTGGCCCACCATCACCGCTTTGTAGACGTTGGCCATCCCGCCCGCGCCGATCAGTTCTTTTACCTCGTACAGGCCGTCCAGCTTTTTGCCGATGAGATTATCCATGCCGTGCCTCCTCCGGTTCCATGCCCAGCAGGAGGGCGGTGATGTTGTCGGGGCCGCCCGCCGCATTGGCCGCCTCGATCAGATGGTCGGGCAGGTCATAGAAGGGGGTCCTGGACAGGATCTTTTCGATCCGCTCCACGGGCAGCGCGTTGGTCAGCCCGTCCGAGCACAGCAGCAGCATATCCCCTTTCAGCACCACGACAGAGGTGCAGTCGGGCCCCAGGCGGTAATCCACCCCCAGCGCCCGGGTGATGATGTTTTTCTGGGGGTGGTGTTCGGCCTCCTCCGGGGTGATGGTGCCGCAGTCCACCAGTTCCTGCACATAGGAGTGGTCGTGTGTCAGCTGGTGCAGCCGCCCCGCGTGGAACAGGTAGGCCCGGGAATCCCCCGCGTGGCAGATATAAGCCCGGCCGTCCCGCACCAGGACGCACACCACCGTGGTGCCCATCCCGGCCAGGGCCTCGTCCCGGGCCGACTTTTGAAAGATATAGTGGTTGGCGTTTTCCAGCGCCTGGGTCAGGAAGGCTTCCTCCCCGCCGGGGGCGCAGCGGCTGTACTGTTCCTGAAAGCAGCGCTCGATGACGTCGCAGGCCCCGTGAGAGGCCTCCCGGCCGCCCCGCGCGCCGCCCATGCCGTCGCACACCAGCCCCCAGGCTGCGCCGCCGGCCAGCTCCCCGGCGCGGAAATCGTCCTGATTTTCCCGCCGGACCCGGCCCACATCGGTTTTCCCTGCAAGTTTCATAGGCTTCTCCTTATCGTCGTATCTTTACGCCGCTCTTTCGGGGGCAAGTTCACCGCAAGGCCGCGCACTCGGCCTCGCGCACTCTCAGCGTCAAATTTCCCTGGCGGCGGCCGCGTCCATTTCCTCCCGGCGCAGCTGGCCGCAGGCGGCGCTGATCTCGCTGCCCAGCCGGCGGCGGACGGTGGCGTTCACCCCAAGGCTCGTCAGCTTTGCCTGGAAGCGCCGGACGTTCTCGGCGTCGGTGGCCGAATAGGGGCTGCCGTCCACCGGGTTGATGGGGATCAGGTTGACGTGCGCCCCCATCCCCCGGATGAGGCGGGCCAGCTCTTTGGCGCACTCGTCCGAATCGTTCACCCCGCGCACCATCGAGTATTCAAAGCTCACCCGCCGGCCGGTGGTGTCCTGATAGCGGCGCACCGCCTCGATCAGCTGGGCCACCGGGTAGGCGTTGTTCACCGGCATCATCTGGCTGCGGATGGCGTCGTTGGGCGCATGGAGGGAGATGGACAAAGTCAGCTGGAGCTTTTTCTCGGCCAGCCGGTCGATCTGGGGCACGATGCCGCAGGTGGACAGGCTGATGTTGCGCATCCCGATGTTGATCCCCTCCGGCGACGAGATAATGGACAAAAACTTCATCACCTCGTCGAAGTTGTCCAGCGGCTCGCCGATGCCCATGAGGACGATGTGGGAGATGCGCTCCCCGATGTCTTTCTGGGCGGTGTAGATCTCGGCGCAGATCTCGCCGGCCTCCAGGTTGCGGACCCGGCCCGCCTGGGTCGAGGCGCAGAACCGGCACCCCATCCGGCAGCCCACCTGGGTGGAGACGCAGACGGTGGGGCCGTAGTGGTAGCGCATGACCACCGTTTCGATGCAGTTGCCGTCGGCCATCCGCAGCAGGTACTTGACCGTGCCGTCCTTAGCTTCCTGCCGGCGCTCGATCTGGGGTGCGGCGATGTAGAATTCCTCCTCCAGCCTGGCGATCAGGGCCTTGGGCTGGTCGGTCATGGCTGCAAAGCGGTCCGCCAGCTTCTGGTGGACCCAGTGGAAGATCTGCTTTGCGCGGAAAGCAGGCTGGCCCATGGCCTTCATTTCGGCGGCCAGCTCCTCGATGGTCAGAGATGAGATGCAGCGTTTGTGTTCCATATGGTACTCCTCGGCGGCGTCATCCGTCCCGCCGCATCACACAGATAAAGAATCCGTCCATCCCCGCCGGCACCCGGCCCGGCACCGACAAGGCGCCGTAAGGCCCGGCCTCCATCCCCTCGGGGAAAGCGGCCTCGGGCTGGATCACCCGAAAATCGGGCCGCCGCGCCAGGAAGGCCTTGACCTGCTCCTGGTTTTCGTCGGGGTGGATGGTGCAGGTGGAATAGACCAGCCGCCCGCCCGGCTTCAGGTACCGGGCGGCGCAGTCCAGAATGGCCCGCTGGGTGTCCAGCAGTTCCCGGCGGCGGGCTTCGTCCAGGGTCTTGTAGCGGATGTCCGGCTTTTTGCCCAGGATGCCCAGGCCGCTGCACGGCACATCGGCCAGCACCCGGTCCGCCGGCGGGAAGGCGGGGTTATAGACGGCCGCGTCGTTGCAGACGGCCTCGACGCAGCCAAGGCCCATGCGGGCGGCGGCCGTGCGGATCAGGCCCACCCGCTTTTCGGTCACATCGCAGCTGACCAGGCGGCCCCGGTCCCGCATCGTCTGGGCGATGGTCAGGGTCTTGCCCCCCGGCGCGGCGCACAGGTCCAGGACGGTGTCCCCCGGCTTTGCCCCCAGGCAGAGGGCAGCCAGCTGGCTGGCCTGGCCTTCCACATGGTACAGCCCCTGCCGGAACGCCTCGGTCCCGGCGGGGCTGTCGGCGAAATCGGCCAGCAGGCTGTCCGGCACAAGGCCCGGCGCGGCGGCCGCCCCTTCGGCCGCCAAAGCGGCGGTCAGGGCGGCGGGGTTCGTTTTCAGGGTGTTGACCCGCAGGGCGGTGTGCCCGCCGTCGGCGGGGGCCGTCAGGATGCGCAGGGCCTCATCGGGGTAGTATTGGCGCAGAAACGCCGCCACATCCCGCCCGGCGCATCCCAGGACCATCAGCCGCTCGGTCTTGTTGGCAAAGACGGCTGTGTCCAGGTCGTACCCGCAGGCTTTGCGCAGCACCGCGTTGACCAGGCCCGCCGCGCTGGCCTTGCCATAGGCGCGGGTCAGCTTGACCGCCTCGTTGACGGCGGCGGAAGGCGGCACCTGCATGAAGCGGGCCTGGGCCAGGCCGCTGCGCAGGATGGCCCGGACCGGCGGGTCGAGCTTTTCCACCCCTTTGGGCAGGAAGCGGCCCAGGATATAGTCGAGGGCGGCCTGCTTTTCCACCGTGGTGTAAAAGACCGCACCCGCAAAGGCGCGGTCCCGCCCGGTCAGGCCGCTGCGGGCCAGCTCGGCGTCCAGCACCAGATTGGCGTAGCCCCCCTGCTCCTGATGCAGCAGGGCCGCGACAGCGGCCGCCCGGGGCCCGGCGGGCCTCAAAGGGTGTCCCCCGCTTTGAGCCGCAGCCCGGCCGCGAAGGCGCTGCCCTCCATGGGCTTGGAGCCCTCGGGCACCACCCGCAGCAGCTCCACGGCGCCGCCGCCGCAGGCCACGGTCAAAGGCTTCAGGGCCAGCACCTGGCCGGGAGCCCCGCCGGTTTTATCCGACAGGCGGCTTTCCAGCACCTTGACCTTGCGCCCGCCGCCGGTGACGAACCAGGCCGCCGGCCAGGGGTTCATCCCCCGTACCCAGTTGTGGATATGGGCGGCGCTGTCGGTGAAGCGGAACTCGGCCAGCTCCTTGGTCAGCATGGGGGCCAGGGTGGCGGCAGCGTGGTCCTGGGGCATGGGGGTCAGGGCCCCCGCGGCGATCTTGGGCAGGGTCTCGCAGAGGACCTTCGCCCCCACCGCCGTGACCCGGTCGAACAGCTCGCCGCTGGTCTCCTCGGGGCCGATGGGCACCTTTTCGCACACAAGCACGTCGCCGGTGTCCAGCCCGGCGTCCATCTGCTGGATGGAGACCCCCGTCTCGGTGTCCCCGTTCAGGACGGCCCACTGGACCGGCGCGCTGCCCCGGTACTTGGGCAGCAGGGAGACGTGCAGGTTGATGCAGCCAAATTTCGGGATGTCCAGCACCGACTGGGGCAGGATGCAGCCGTAGGCCACCACCACGATCAGCTCGGGGGCCAGCGCCCGGAGGTTGGCGTCCTCGCCGCCGTCCCGCAGGGTGCGGGGCTGAAAGACCGGGGTGCCGTGGGCCTGGGCCACCTGCTTGACGGGGGGCGGGGTCAGCACCTGTTTGCGCCCCACCGGCTTATCCCGCCGGGTGTAGACGGCGCAGATGTCGTGCCCGGCGGCGTACAGCGCTTCCAGGCAGGCCGCCGCGATGTCGGGCGTCCCCATGAATACGATCCGCATTTACTGCTCCTTTGCTCTGCGGGCCTCTTCCCGGCCCTCCTCGGTGTCCTCGTAGAAATAGTCGCTGGACTGCATGATGGTGATACCGTCCAGATGGTCGTTCTCGTGCTGGATGCAGCGGCCCAGCAGGCCGTCGGCCTCCAGTTCGAACCAGTTGCCGTGGCGGTCCTGAGCGCGGACCTTGACCGCCGCCGGGCGGGTCACCGCGCCGTTGTGCCCCGGGAAGGACAGGCAGCCCTCATAGTGGGTCTCCTTTTCCTCCGACACTTCCAGGATCTCGGGGTTGACGAAGTCGATGAACTTGTACTCGTACCCCTCGGGGATCTCCTCGGGGGCGTCGGTGGTGTCCCACACCACGAACAGGCGGCGCAGCATCCCCACCTGGGGGCCGGCCAGACCGACGCCGTCGGCCTGGATCATGGTCTCGTGCATATCGTCCAGCAAAGTGGCCAGACGGTCGTCGAATTTGGTGACGGGGCGGCAGACCTTGTTCAGGATGGGGTCGCCCTCTTTAACAATCGTACGGATAGCCATAAGTTTTCTCCTTTGTGTTGGCTCAAATATCGCCGTCCGAGTGCATATCCACAGCGGCGCTGGCCTTGGCGGGCAGTTTTTCCTGCTCGTACAGGCCCAGCACCTGCCGCAGCAGCGCGCGGAAATGCTTGTCGTTGCGGCACTTGACGGTGAGTTTATAGCGGTATACTTCGTTGATTATCAGGATGCTGCCCGGCGTGGGGCCCAGCACCCGCAGGGGGATGTCGGGGTGTTTGGCGGCCTCCTGCCCCAGCAGGGCGGCAAACCGCGCGGCGGCCGCAGCTACTTCCCCCTCCTTTTTGCCCGCGAAGCTGACGATGCACAGGCTGCAGAAGGGCGGGTAAAGCCCCAGCTTGCGGTATTCGATCTCCTGGGCGAAAAAGGCGTCGTAGTCCTGGGCGGCCGCCAGGTTCAGGACGGGGTTGCCAGGGTCGGTGGTCTGGATGATGGCCCGCCCCGGCGAGGACGCCCGGCCGCTGCGGCCCACCACCTGGGTCACCAGGCTGAACACCGTCTCGTAAGCCCGGAAGCCCTGGGCAAACAGCAGCGAGTCGATGCCCAGCACCCCCACCAGGGTCACGTCCTCAAAATCCAGGCCCTTGGCCACCATCTGGGTGCCCACCATGATGTCGTATTCATGGCGGGCAAAGCTGGCCAGCAGCTTTTCGTGGGCGTCCTTGGCAGCGGTGGTGTCCTGGTCCATCCGCAGGATGCGCGCCTCCGGGAACAGGGCCGCCAGTTCTTCCTCCGCCTTCTGGGTGCCAAAGCCCCGGTACTGCAGTTTGCCGCCGCAGGCGGGGCAGACGGCGGGCCGGGGCGCGATCTGGGTGCCGCAGTAGTGGCACAGCAGCCGCCCGCCCGCTCCGTCTTTGTGGTAGACCATGGGGACGCTGCACTTGGGGCACTTGAGCACCTCCCGGCAGTCCTCGCACTGGGCCATGGTCTGGTAGCCCCGGCGGTTGAGCAGCAGGATGGCCTGCTTGTGGGCGGCCAGGTTTTCCCGCAGAGCGTCCTCCAACGCCAGGCTGATCTCCCGTGGGTTGCCGGCGGCCAGCTCGGCCCGCATATCTACGATTTGGACGGCAGGCAGGGGCTGGCCGGCGTAGCGCTGGGTCAGCCGGACCAGCTGGCACCGCCCGGCCTGCGCCTCATAAAAGCTCTCGGTGCTGGGGGTGGCGCTGGCCAGCAGCAGCAGCGCCCCGTTGTGAGCCGCCCGCCAGCGGGCCACCTCGTGGGCCGAATACCGCGGCGCCGACTCGGAGCGGTAGGTGTGCTCCTGTTCCTCGTCGATGACGATGAGGCCGATGCCTTCCAGCGGGGCAAAGACGGCGCTGCGGGTGCCCACCACGATGTCGGCCCCGCCGTCCTGGATCATCTGCCACTGCAGCAGCCGCTCGGTGTGGTTGAGGGCTGAGTGCTGCACCGCCACCCGCCGGCCGAACCGTTCTTTCAGGCGGCGGATCATCTGGGGGGTCAGGCTGATCTCGGGCACCAGGACCAGGGCCTTTTTGCCCAGGGCCAGGCACTGTTCGATCAGCTTGAGAAAGACCAGGGTCTTGCCGCTGCCGGTCACGCCGTAGAGCAGGGCCGTGTGGGGCTGGCCGTCTGCAAGATGGGGGGCCAGAGCGTCGTAGGCGGCCTGCTGCTCGGCGGTCAGCTCCAGCTGCTCCGTTTTCTGGGGGATGTGGGCGTAGAGGTCGATGGATTTGTTCACCCGTTCGGCCGTCAGCACCCCCTTGGCGCAGAGGTTTTCCGCCACCGCCCGGCTGATGCCGTGTTCTTCCAGGTCCGCCTGGGTGCGGGGCCCGCCGGACAGCAGGGCCACCGCCGCCAGCTGTTTGGCGGTGGGGCGCGGTTTTTCGGGCAGCGGGGCGGCCAGGCGGTAGAGCGTCTCGGTGTGGCGGGTCAGCTGCTTTTGCAGCACCGGGGTCACACCGTCGGCAGCCAGGGCGGGCTTATACTGCGCCCCGTAGGGGATCACCGCCTTGACCGCCTCGTACCAGGTGCAGAAGGTGCGCGCCTTCAAAAAACGGACCAGGTCCAGCAGTTCCCCCGTCAGGCAGGCCGAAGCCGGCGCCACGTCAAAGACGGCTTTCAGCCTGGCGCTTTCGGGCTCGGCGTCGCAGGCCAGCACCACCCCCATGCGGGGGCGGCTGCCCCGCCCAAAGGGCACCAGCACCATGCTGCCCAGGCGCACCTGGTCCTGCTGGGCGGGCATGACCGCGTAGGTATACAGTTTATCAAAGTGGAAGGCTGCATGGCTGACTGCGACACCCACCGTCTTTGGCATTCAGGTTACTCCTTTTATAAAAGCAATGGTTCAGGCCCGCTGGGCGATCAGCTCGTACAGCTCGCCGGCGGCCTGCTCGACGGTCCGGTTGACGATCCAGGCGTCGAACCCGCCGGCGTAGCCCAGCTCTTCCCGGGCTATCTTCAGCCGGCCCTGCACGCTCTCCTCGCTGTCGGTGCCGCGGCCCCGCAGGCGCTGTTCCAGCACCTCGAAGGTGGGCGGCAGCAGGAACACGACGGTGGCCCCCGGATACAGCCGCTTGATGTTGGCCGCCCCGTGGACGTCGATGTTCAGCAGGGTGACTTTGCCGGCGGCCATCCGGCGCTCCACTTCGGCCCGCAGGGTGCCGTAATAGTTGCCGTTGTAGTAGTTGTATTCCAGCACATCGCCGCTTTCGATCATCTGCTTGAAGGCTTCTTCGGTGCGGTAGTAGTAGTTGACCCCTTCGGCCTCGCCCTCGCGGGGGGCGCGGGTGGTAGCCGACACCGTCTTTTCGATCTCGGGGTGGGCCTGCCGCAGGTAGCCCATCACAGTGTCCTTGCCGACGCCTGAGGGCCCCGACACCACAAACAGATACTTTTCGCCTTCCATGTTATACTTCCTCCTCTGCCGCTTTGGGTTCCGGCTGGGCCGGGCTGCCGGCGCGGCCCGCCACCGTCTCCGGCTGCAGGGCCGACAGGACCACATGGTCCGAATCCATGATGAGGACGGCCCGTGTGCTGCGCCCATAGGACGCGTCGATCAGGCGGCCCTGTTCCCGCGCCTCTTTGATGACGCGCTTGATGGGGGCCGAGTCGGGGCTGACCACCGCCACCAGCCGCTCGGCGCTGACCATATTGCCGAAACCGATGTTGATGAGCTTCATACTTTACTCCAAATTCTGGATCTGCTCGCGGATCTTTTCGATCTCTGCCTTCATATCCACGACGATCCGGGTGATATCCAGGTCCTGGCACTTGGAGCCGATGGTGTTGGCCTCGCGGTTGAGCTCCTGGGTCAAAAAGTCCAGCTTGCGGCCCACCGGCTGGCCGCTGCCCAGAATCTCGCGGTACTGGGCGATGTGGCTGCGCAGCCGGACCGTCTCCTCGTCCACGGCGGTCTTGTCCCCAAAGATGGCCGCCTCGGTCAGGACACGGGCGTCGTCGATGGAGCGGTCCTCCAGGATCACTTTGAGCCGCTCGTACAGCCGCTGGGTGTACTTTTCTACCCGGCCGGCGGTCAGCGTCTCGATCCGGCCCACACAGCTCTCCACCGTGTCCAGCCGGCCGGTGATGTCGGCCAGCATCTTTTCGCCCTCGATGCCGCGCATCTCCACAAAGTTCTCCAGTGCCTGGGCCGCCACGGCGGACACATCGTTCCACAGCTGGTCCTCGTCCACCTCGGCCTGGCGGGTCACCAGCACGTCGGGGAACCGGGCCAGCAGGCCCGCCGTCACGTCGTTTTTGACCCCCAGGGCCTCGGACATATCCCGCAGCGCCTGCTGGTAGCCCCGGGCCAGGTCCATGTCCACCGCCACCGCCGTCTCGGAAGCTTCGAGGTTCTGCAGCGTCAGGCTGACTTCCACCTTGCCCCGGGCGATGCGGCTGCCCAGCAGCGCTTTGAGCTTGCTGTCCAGAAAAGCGCAGCTGCGGGGGATGCGGGAGGTGTACTCGAAGTAGCGCGCGTTGACGCTGCGCAGCTCCACCGTGATCTCCCGGCCGTCCATCACCGCGCTGGCGCGGCCGTAACCGGTCATGCTATAGATCATATGCTTTCTCTCTTCCCTTTTCATTCTTGGCAGATCTTTTTTCGCGCATATATATCCTTTCGGGGTCTAGTGCCCCATCTTACGATACATATGGTACCATTTTACTATTCCATGGGCCTTTTTGCAAGGGAAGGAGGCAAAAAAGCGCTGTTTCACACTCTCTTCACCAAAAATAAAAACCGGGCAGGACGCGCCTGCCCGGCATAAGCGGTTAGTATTCTTTTGTGACGTTCTCGACGCCGTATTCTTTTTCAAAGCACTCGAGGTCCCGGTCGTTGCGGATCAGCATCACTTCTTCAAAGCGGCCGGTGGCCGTCTCCTTGAAGCCGGCGGCCATCTCCCCCGTGCAGATGCTGCACCGGATCACCGGTTTCCAGCGAGCGGGGTCGTAGGACTTTTTCTCCTGCGCTTTCTTTTTTGCAAACAGCACGGCGGCCGCCTCCCTTTCAGGGTCAGACAGGGTGAGACTTGTTCACATAATCGGCGTGGTCGGCATCGACGCCCTGCAGTTTGGCGTTGCGCTTTTCAAAGAATTTGGGCGCTACCTGCGGGAACATGGCGTAGGTCAAAGCGTCCTCCTCCTGGATGGACCACTTGGCGGCCTCGGCCTTGAGCTTGTCCATCTCGGGGGCCAGGGTGTCGGCAAAGCGGCAGGTGATGGGCTTGTCGTCGCCCAAAATCTGCTTGGTGAACTCGGGCTTGATGGGGGCGGGAGTCTTGCCGTAGTCGCCGTGGATCAGGCCCTTGAACTCCTTGGTGACCATCTTGTACCGCTCGCCCAAAATGACGTTGAACACGGCCTGGGTGCCCACGATCTGGCTGGTGGGGGTGACCAGCGGCGGATAGCCGGCGTCCTCGCGGACGCGGGGGATCTCGGCCAGCACGTCGTCCAGCTTGTCCTCCTTGCCGGCGTCCTTCAGCTGCTTGAGCATATTGGAGAACATGCCGCCCGGCACCTGGTAGATCAGGGTGTTGGCGTCCACGCCCAGGCTCTTGGGGCTGATCTGGCCGTTGGCGATATACTTTTCGCGCAGCTTGGCGAAGTAGGCGCGGACCACGTTCAGCTGGTTCAGGTCCAGGCCGGTGTCGTAGTCGGTGCCGCGCAGCGCCGCCACCAGGCTCTCGGTGGGCATATGGCTGGTGCCCAGGGCCAGGGGGCTCATGGCGGTGTCCACGATGTCCGCGCCGGCCTCAATGCCCTTGAGGATGGACATGGAAGCCAGGCCCGCGGTGTAGTGGCTGTGGATATCCACCGGGATCTTGACGGCGGCTTTCAGCTCCTTGACCAGCTCATAGCAGGTGTAGGGGGTCAGCAGGCCGGCCATGTCCTTGATGCAGATGGAGTCGGCCCCCATCTCCTCCAGGGTCTTGGCGTAGGCCGCGAAAGCCTCGTTGGTGTGCACCGGGCTGAGGGTATAGCTGATGCAGCCCTGGACATGGGCGCCCTCCTTGTTGGCGGCCTTGATGGCGGTCTGGAGGTTGCGGGGGTCGTTCAGGGCGTCAAAGATGCGGATGACGTCGATGCCGTTGGCCACCGACTTCTGGACAAAGTACTCCACCGCATCATCGGCGTAGGGGCGGTAGCCCAGCATATTCTGGCCGCGGAACAGCATCTGCAGCTTCTGGTGGGGCAGCTCCTTGCGCAGGATGCGCAGGCGCTCCCAGGGGTCTTCGTCCAGGAAGCGGATGCAGCTGTCGAAGGTCGCGCCGCCCCAGCACTCCACCGAAAAGTAGTTGATCTTGTCCATTTCAGGCAGGATGGGACGCATCTCATCCATGGTCATCCGGGTGGCCAGCAGGGACTGGTGGGCGTCGCGCAGGACCACTTCGGTGACCTTGATGGGCTTTTTGGCCATAGTGTTCTCCCTCCCTTTAGTTCAGGGTGACCAGGGTGTCGCCCGAGTTGACGACGTCGCCCTTGTTCACGTCGATGGTGGCAACGGTGCCGTCCTGCGGGGCGACGATCTCGTTCTCCATCTTCATGGCCTCCAGGACCACCAGGGCGTCGCCGGCCTTGACGGAAGCGCCGGGCTTGACCTTGACGTCCAGGATGTTGCCGGGCATGGGCGCCTTGACGGTGACAGCGCCGGCGGGGCCCTTGGGCGCGGCGGGCGCGGGTGCGGGAGCCGGGGCCTCAGGCTTGGGTGCGGCCGGAGCCGGCGCGGGTGCGGCAGGGGCTGCGGCCACGGGAGCAGCGCCGGCCGCGGTCTCCTCCACGCTGACGCTGTAGGCGACGCCGTTGACGGTAATGGTATAGTACTTCATGGATAAACCCTCCTGAAAAATCAGCTTATGCAGAGCTACTTCAAACCCATCCTTCCGGGCGGCATACGCGTCCGGCCGGGGCATTTTGTCGGAAAGGGAAAGGCTGTGCTCTCCCTCGGGCGCGCGTTACAGCGCCATGTTCCCGTGCTTTTTGGGCAGGCGGGCGGCGCGCTTGGTGCGCAGCATATCCAGAGCGGCCACAACGGCGGCGCGGACGTTGGCCGCATCGCAGGCCGTGTCGGCTGCCCCGGCTGCCACGGCGGCGTCGGCGCTGCACACGTCCTTCGTGTAAGCGGCGGCTTTGGCATTGGTGGCCGAAACGATGTTGTCGGAAGCGTCGATCTCCTCCTTATAGAGGACCGAGACGGCGGCGGTGGGCTCCAGCGGGCTGATGACGCAGCCGCGGACGGCGATCTTCCAGTCGGCGGCGGCCAGCGCGGTGTAGACCGGGCCCACCACCTTGCCGGCCAGCAGGCTGACCCGGGCGGTGGTGGCGTCGGCATAGGTGCCGGCCAGGCGGGCGGCCTCACGGACGCCGCCGGCGATGTCGTCGGTGGCGCTGGGGACAAAGCCCTCGGTGCCGGCGATGGTCACCACCGGCAGGCTGAAAGCGTCGCACAGGCGGACAAAGCGGGAGATCTTGGCGGTGCAATTGTGGCAGAGCTTTTCACCGGTGGCCACGATGCCCACAGCCTCGCCGGCGATGGTAGCCAGGGCGGTGTAGACGTTTTTGCCAAAGCCGGCGTACAGCTCGACGGCGCTGCCCGCGTCGATGACGGCAGCCGCGGCCTTCTCGGGGGCCTGCCCGGCCTTAAAGGGGGCGGCGGGGGCCTCGAAGGCAAAGCAGGCGGGGCCGGCCAGGTTGTTGGAGGGCAGCAAGCCCGCCACGTGGGCGGCGGCCTCGGCCGCTTCGGCGGCGGAGGCGGCGACGATGGAGGCCACGCCGGCCTTTGCGGCGGCGGCAGCGGTGCCCGCGCCCTCGACCTTGTCGCCCTTGGCGGCGGAGGTGAAGGGCGGGGTGAAGAACAGCTCAGCCCCCTCTGCCATGATGCAGACGTCGGCGTTGGCCGCGGCCAGCGCGCTGGTGCCGCCGCAGACGCCCAGGACCACGGCCACCTGCGGGATCACGCCCGAGACTTTGGCCACCGCGGCGTTCAGCTTCGCGCTGGCGGTCAGGGCATCCAGGCCCTCGGCCAGCTTGGCGCCCACCGAGTTGTAGAAGGTGACCACCGGACAGCCGGTCTCAGCGGCCAGGCCCAGCAGGCGGACGACTTTTTCCACGTCCTTTGCGCCCAGCGCCTCGCCGTTCTGCCAAATGGTGTACACCTGCTGGCCGCCCGCGCAGCCAAAGGCGGCGCTCACCGCGCCCTGCTCGAACAGAGCCGTGGAAACGCCGTCGTCATAGAATCGGGCAAGAATCTCTTTTTGGTTGATCTTTGAAGCCATGATCGGACCTCCCTGTGCTTCCCTCACAGCGGCACAGCGCCGCCGTTTCATTCATAATTGCTCTTATTATACTATTTTGCGAGGTTCTTCACAAGTACTTTTGTGGCATTTCTGCAAAATCATCCCTGGCGCTTGGGGCCTCGGGCGCGGGGTCCGGCGGCGGGGGTTTTGGCGCGCGCCTTCACCGGCCCAGCCACAGCCTTGGGGCGGGCTGCTTTTGCAGCTGCGGCGCTGCGGGTCTGGGCCCGGCCCTTGGCGGCTGCGGCCCGCAGGCCGGCCAGCTCCTGCTTGGTCAGCTCGCGGTACTTGCCCGGGGCCAGCATCCCCAGCTTGACCACGCCCTCGGCGTTCCGCTTGAGGCGGACCACCTCGAGGCCCACCGCCTCGCACATCCGGCGGATCTCGCGGTTTTTGCCCTCTTTCAGGGTGATCTCCATCACGGTGCGGCCCGGCTCGTCCACCACCACGTTGACGGTGCAGGGCAGGGTCTTGGTGCCGTCGTCCAGCACCACCCCCGAGCTGAGCTGCAGCACCTGCTGTTCGGTGGCGCGGGGCTGGACCGTGACCCGGTACAGCTTGCTGATGCCCCCCGAAGGGTGCATCATGGCGTTGGCGAAAGCGCCGTCGTTGGTCATCAGCAGCAGGCCCTCGCTGTCCTTGTCCAGGCGGCCCACCGGATACAGGCGGGCCGGGACGTCGGCTACCAGGTCCATGACGGTGCGGCGGCCCAGCTCGTCGCTGACGGTGGTGACATACCCCCGGGGCTTATACAGGGCCAGATAGTACATTTTCTGTTCCTTGTCGATATAGATCCGCTCACCGTCCACGTGCAGCACGTCCCGGTCGGGGTCCATCTTGTCCCCGACGGCAGCCACATGGCCGTTCACCTTGACGCGCCCTTCGGCGATGATCTGTTCGGCGGCGCGGCGGGAGCACAGCCCCTGCTCGCTCATGATCTTCTGAATGCGTTCCAATGCCATAGTTTCCTTCTCCTTGTGCGCCTCCCGGCGCTCAAACGGCGCGCTGTTGGGGCGCGCCGGTGCGATTAAGCCTGTTGTTCTTCGGATGCGGGGGCTGCGGCCTGTTCGCCGCCGGCCGGTTTTTCGGCCTTTTTGTCGGGGATGAGGGCCATCAGGCGGTCCACCAGCTCGGGCAGCATGGTCAGCGCCCGGTCGATGCTGTTGGACGGGTCAGACAGCTGGATGGTGCGGACCATCCCGTCCTTGATGACCAGAAAGGCCACCGGGCGGATGCTGACGCCGGCCCCCGAGCCGCCGCCGAACAGGTCCTTCTGGGAGCCGTTCTTGCTGTCAAAGTCGGAGCCGCCGGTGCCGATGCCCACCGAAATGCGGGACACCGGGATGATGGTGGTGCCGTCCTCGGTCTTGATGGGTTTGCCGATGATGGTGTTGGCGTCGGCCATCTGGCGCACCTTGTCCATCGTCACGTTCATCAGACCCTGTATCGTATGCTCAGCCATAGTGTTTGGCCTCCTTACAAACTATCTTGTGTGCTCACACGCTGACAAAAACAGTATACCATATTTCACAGAAAAACGTCCAGTACCTTTTCCCGCCAGAGCCGGACCAGCACCTGTACCGCCGCGATCAGGATGAACAGGGCCCGGGCCGACACCCGGAAGGACACCCGCGCCGCCGGGACGGGGGCGTCGGGGTCGATGCAGGGCACCAGCCGCAGCTCGTCAAAGTCCAGGTAGATAAAGTGGCTCAGCACCCCCAGCGTGGGGTAGAGCCATGCGTTGGCCTGGCCGTAGGCCCGGGCGGCCTCGTCCGGCTCTCCCCCGCTCACCGGCCAGAACAGCCGGATGCGGGTCACGCGCAGCGCCCCAAAGACGGCCCGGGTCATCTTCCCGCCCGCCTGCAGCAGGGCCCGGAGGGTGTCGAGGGTGAACTTTGCCTTTTCCCGCGGTTTGGCGGGCGCTTTGGGCCTGCGGGCGGCGGCTTTGGCGGCACGTTTCTGCCGCCGCGCCTCCCGACTGGCGGCCAGCTTGGCCTTCAGCCGGGCCAGCAGCCGGCGGAACAGGCCGGGCTTTGCAGGCTCCTGCCCTTCCGGGGCGGGCGGCGGCACAGGTTTGGGGTATTCGAACACCGGGACGGTGAGCCCCAGCGCCCCGGCCCGCACCCGCAGCCGGCCCAGGCCGTCGGGGCTGCCCTCCTCCCCTTCCCACGCCACGTCGGCGCAGAACGGGATGAGCAGGGCCAGCAGGGCAAGCGCCAGCACCACGGCCAGCAGGATCAGCAGGGCCAGGCCCAGCCGGGACAGCACCCACGCCGCCCCGCCCAGCACGGTCAACAGAACGCTCATGACGCCCCCTCCTTTTCTTCCTGTGTGCGGATGGGAGGCAGGCCGTCCAGGCTGGACAGCCCGAACACCCGCAGGAAATGGTCGGTGGTGCGGAAGCTGACCGGCCGGCCGGGCAGGTCCAGCCGGCCCGCCTCCTCGATCAGCCCTTTTTCCAGCAGGCTGGCCACGCTGGAGGAGGAGTCCACCCCGCGCACCTGCTCGATGAAGGCGCGGGACACCGGCTGGTTGTAAGCGATGACGGTCAGCGTCTCCATCGCCGCCTGGGACAGGGGCGCGGCCCGCCGGTTTTCCAGGGTGCGGCGGACATAGGCGCCGTACTCGTTTTTGGTGGCCAGCTGCCAGTGGTCCCCCAGGCGCAGCAGGGTCAGCCCGCTGTCCGGCTGCATACAGCGGGCCTGCAGGGCTTCCAGCCCTTCCTGCACCAGCGCCTCGGGCCATTCCAGGGCGGCGGCCAGCTTGTCTGTGCCCACAGGGTCCCCGTGGGCGAACAGCACGGCTTCCAGCACCGCCATTCTCTCAGTTTTCTCCATCTTTTCCCTCCTCCGGCCGGGATGCCTGGGGCAGGCGGCCATGGCGGACCGTCAGTCCGCCGTCCGGCGCGATCTCCACCCGGCCCGCCCGGACCAGTTCCAGCACCGCCAGAAAGGTGGCCACCGCGGCCGACAGCTCCTGCTCTTTGCTGAACAGCTGTTCCAGATGGTCCACTTTGCCGGTGGCCAGCCCCCGCAGCACGTGCACCACCCGGCTTTCCACCGAGACAAAGGGGGCGGCCACCAGCGGCTCGAACGCCTCCTGGCGGACGGGCTGGGGCCTGGCCCGGCCGGCCATGTTCCGCCAGCAGTCGGCCAGGGTCTGGGCGGCGTGGCGCAGCGGGTAGAGGCTGCCGCCGTCCAAAACGGCGGGCGGCCGGGTGTACACCGCCACCCCGCGGGCCCGGCTGCGCAGCTGGCCGGCCAGGCGGCGGCAGCGGTCGTATTCGATCAGGCGGCCGGTCAATTCCTGCTTGAGCTGCTGGGCCTCCTGGCTGCGGGGCAAAAGCAAGAAGCTCTTCATCTCCACCAGCTGGGCCGCCATGGCCACAAAGCTGCTGGCCGTGTCCGGTTCGGCCTGCTGGTCCTCCGCCACCACCCGGGTGTACTGGTCGATCAGCTCCAGGATGGGGATGTCGTGCAGGTCCATCTTGTGGGCCTGCACCAGGGCCAGCAGCAGTTCCAGCGGGCCGTCGAAGTCTTTTAAGTGAAAGGTCAGTTCCGCCATGCCGTCACACCACGGTGCCGCTGCGGATGATGTCCCAGACGACAACCCGGCTTGCGATGGCGTCCACCCAGCCGGTGCCGTCGTAGAGCAGCCCCCAGACGAAGTCGGTAGCCGCGGCGATGGGCCCGTTCAGCGCGCCGAACCACACCACCGCCAGCAGAACGGCCAGGATCGCCTTTTCATAGCGCATGATGCCGAAATACAGCCGCGGCGGCAGAAAGACCAGCAGCACCCGGCTGCCGTCCAGCGGCGGCACCGGGATCAGGTTGAACACCGCCAGGCCCACATTCATCAGCACCATGTACTGTAAAAAGTAGGTGGCGAACCAGCTGATCTCGTTCACCGGGGCCCAGTAGTAGACCGCCTTCCAGACCACCATGGACAGGTAGGCCAGGATGAGGTTGGCCGCCGGACCGGCCAGCGCGGTGACGGCCATGCCCGCTTTGGGGTTTTTGAAGCGGCGCACGTCGGTGGGGACGGGCTTGGCCCACCCCACCCCGGCCACCACCATGCAGATGGTGCCCAGCAGGTCGAAGTGGCGCAGCGGATTGAGGGACAGCCGGCCGTGGTCGCGGGCGGTGGAGTCCCCCATCAGATAGCTGGCCAGGGCGTGGCCCGCTTCGTGACAGGGGATGACGATCAGGGTCACCAGCAGTCTGGTCAGGTAGTAAATGCCCAATGCGGTCATAGAACTTCTCCATTGCTTTTGATAGACTTCCCTGCACAAAAGGCGGCAGGATGCTTTTATGATACTATTTTTTGCCCCGTGAAACAAGCCCCGCGGCGTCAACTTGCAAAAACAGCGATAAATTTTTTGAAAGGGACTTGCATTTTCCGTCCGCGTCTGGTAGAATAATAGGGCTGATTACACTATATTGTTTTGGATTCCCTTTTTGATCTCACTTCATAGGAGGTGCAAATACCCATGGCTAAGTGTGAATGCTGCGGCAAGGGCGTGACCTTCGGTATCAAGGTCTCCCACTCTCATCGCCGCTCCAACCGTACCTGGAAGCCCAACGTCCGCCGCGTCAAGGCGATCGTCGATGGTTCCCCCAAGTATGTTTATGCATGCTCCCGTTGCCTGCGCGCTGGCAAGGTTACCCGCGCTGTCTAAGTTAGTGGTGTATGTTGCCGGTCACGTTTGGCGTGGCCGGCTTTTTTGTTTCTGCCGAAAGAGGTGTTGTTTATGGCGCTGCCCGGCGATCCCGTCATGCTGTTGAGCGTTGTCAACCTGAAACTGCGGGATCAGTATCCCACCCTCGACGCCCTGTGCGAAGACCTCGACGCCGACAAGGCCGCCCTGTGCACAAAGCTGGCGGCCATCGGCTACGAATATGATCCCCTGCAAAATCAGTTCAAGTAAACGCAAGGAGGCAACTGCATCATGATGGAAGGCAACTATTATAAGGAGTGGAGCACGGCCCTGGGCCGCGACATGGAGTTCAAGGTCTACGGCTCGGGGGGCGTGCCGGTGCTGGCGTTCCCCTGCCAGGGCGGCCGCTTTTACGACTGGGAAAACAACGGGATGCCCGACGCGGCGGCCTGGCTGATCCAGAACGGCCGCATCCAGTTGTTCTGCGCCGACAGCATCGACCACGACAGCTTCCTGGCCGAGGGGCTGAGCCCCCGGCGGCGGGCCGAGATGCAGGAAAAACACTTCTGCTATATCACCGGCGAGCTGGTCCCCCGCATCCTGGCCCTGAATGCCGCCGCCAAACCGGCTGAAGAAGCCTCCAAGGCCGCGGACAAGCCCGCCAAAACCGAAAAGGCCGGGCCCATCCTCTGGGCGGTGGGCGCCGACCTGGGCGCGTACCAGGCTGTCAACTGCCGCCTGCGCCGCCCCGAGCTGTTCTGCGGTGCCATCGGCCTGTCCGGCCGGTACGACGTGTCCGGCTGGCTGGGCGGCCCCGAGGACGACCTGGCCCTCCGCAACGACCCCTTTGCCGCTCTGTCGGTGGGGCTGCTGGACTCGGCCGCCAAGGCCGCCCTTGCCAAGGGGCAGTTCCTCCTGTGCGCCGGCCAGGCCCAGGACTACGCCGAGCCCGCCGCCCTCGCCTCCACCCAGGCGCTGGACGCCGCCCTCAAGGCAGCCGGCATCCCCGTTTCCACCGAGATCTGGGGCCAGGACGTCACCCACGAATGGCGCTGGTGGGCCCGGGCTTTCGATGTGTTCACCAACCGTCTGTTCAGCTGAGGAGGTGCCCCCATGCCTGCATTCATCACCGGAGCCCGCGGCCACGACTTCGGCCGCCACACCCCCTTTGACCTGCTGTCCGCCATCGGGCAGGCCGGGTTTTCCTGCACCCAGCTGGCCTACACCAAGGCCGTGGAAGGGGTCAAGAGCTACAGCGACGTGACCCCCGAGCTGGTGGCCGCCACCCAGGAGGCTGTGGCCCAGACCGGCGTCCGCATCGCCGTCTACGGCACCTATGTGGAGCTGGGCCTTGTGGACGAGGAGCGGCGCAAAGCCGAGACCGCCAAGGTCATCAGCCAGATCGGCAACGCCAAGCAGCTGGCCGCTGGCTGCATGGGCAGCGAGACCACCCCCATGGCCAAGCAGCCCGGCGCAAACCGCAAGGATGCCCTCGAAGCGCTGCTGCGCAGCCTGGGCGAGATCATGCCCGCCTGCGAGGAGGCCGGGGTCCTGTTCGGTATCGAATGCGTCTACCACCACGCCATGAACACCCCCGAGGCCACCAAGATGGTGCTGGACACCATCGCCAGCCCCAACCTGCGGGTCATCTGCGACCTTGCCAACTACATCGGGGCCGAGAACGCCCCGGTGGACGCCCAGCGCCGCATCTGGGACAAGGTGGGCAGCTGGTACGGCGACAAGATCAGCGCCGTGCACTTCAAGGGCCAGGCGTTCCGGCCGGACGGCAGCCACTACTCCACCAGCCTGGAGGATTCGGTCATCGACTACGCCGGCGGCTTCGCCATGCTGCGGCAGCTGCCCCAGGCTTCCCTGCCCGTCCTGCGGGAGGAGGCCGTCCCCGCCCGCGCCGCGTCCGACATCGCCTTTATGGAGCAGTTCTATCAGGCTTAAACATTCGTTTCCTCTGGGAGACCCGCAAAGGGTCTCCCTTTTTCTTTCACCGTTTTTTCACACGGATAGGGGGTATCGGTATACTTTCCCTCTTGTTTTATGGCGCAAACCGTGCTATAATACAGACACAGGTACCCCCTACGGGTGTGCCGGGCGGGCTGCACGCCGCCGGCGCCCCACGGGCGGCCTCCTTTGGTGCGAATCAAATGAAAAGAGAGGTCCATACTATGGAGAACGAAACCAAACTTCCCGCCGCGGAGCAGCAGCCTGAGAGCGAAGCCGCCGCGGGTTATCCCGCTACCACCACCTGCGGCACTCCCCGCACCCGTCACCGCACCCCCGAGGAATACCAGGATCTCATCAACCGGCTCAACCGGGTGGAGGGCCAGGTCCGGGGCATCCGCGGCATGGTGGAAAAAGACGCTTACTGCCCCGACATCCTGTTCCAGGCGTCGGCGGTGAGCAAGGCGCTGGACAGCTTTTGCAAGGAGCTGCTGGGCCAGCACATCCGCACCTGCGTGGTGGACGACCTGGAGGCCGGCCACTACGAAGCTGTGGACGAACTGGTGCGGGTGATCCAGCGGCTGATGAAGTAAACCGCCCGTCCGCAAGGAGGAAACGATGGAGCAATACAACGTCACCGGGATGAGCTGCGCGGCCTGCAGCGCCCGGGTGGAAAAGGCGGTCGGCAAGGTGCCGGGCGTCACCGCCTGCTCGGTCAGCCTGCTGACCAATTCGATGGGCGTGGAGGGCACCGCCAGCCCCGCCGACATCATCCAGGCGGTGCGGGACGCCGGCTACGACGCCAGCCCCAAAGAGACAGCCGGCGCCGCCCAGGCCCCCAGCCCCAGCGCTGCGCTGGACGCCCTGGCCGACCATGAGACCCCCAAACTGAAACGGCGGCTGATCGCCTCGCTGGGCTTTCTGCTGGTCCTGATGTACTTCTCGATGGGGCACATGATGTGGGGCTGGCCCCTGCCCGGCTGGTTTGCGGGCAACCACGTCGCGGTGGCCCTGGTCCAGATGCTGCTGACCATCATCGTCATGGTCATCAACCAGAAGTTTTTCATCAGCGGCTTCAAGAGCCTGGCCCACGGCGCGCCCAACATGGACACGCTGGTGGCCCTGGGGTCCACGGCATCCTTCGTGTGGAGCACCTACGCCGTCTTTGTCATGACCGATGCCCAGCTGCACGGGGACAGCGCCCGGGTCATGGAGTATATGATGGAGCTGTACTTTGAGTCGGCCGCCATGATCCTGACCCTCATCACCGTGGGCAAGATGCTGGAAGCCCGCAGCAAGGGCAAGACCACCGACGCCCTCAAGAGCCTGATGAAGCTGGCGCCCAAGACCGCCACCCTGCTGCGGGACGGCGCCGAAGTCACCGTGCCCATCGAGCAGGTGCGCCGCGGCGACCAGTTCGTGGTCCGTCCCGGCGAGAACATCCCGGTGGACGGCGTGGTGCTGGAAGGCGCCAGCGCCGTCAACGAGAGCGCCCTGACCGGCGAGAGCATCCCGGTGGACAAGGCCGCCGGGGACGCCGTCTCGGCCGCCACCGTCAACCAGTCCGGTTTCCTGCGCTGCGAGGCCACCCGCGTGGGCGAGGACACCACCCTCTCTCAGATCATCAAGATGGTCAGCGACGCGGCCGCCACCAAGGCCCCCATCGCCAAGATCGCCGACAAGGTGTCGGGCGTGTTCGTGCCGGTGGTCATCACCATCGCGGTGGTCACCACCCTCGCGTGGCTGCTGCTGGGCCAGAACCTGGCCTTTGCCCTGGCCCGCGGCATCTCAGTGCTGGTCATCAGCTGCCCCTGCGCGCTGGGCCTGGCCACCCCGGTGGCCATCATGGTGGGCAACGGCATGGGCGCGAAGAACGGCATCCTGTTCAAGACCGCCGCCTCGCTGGAGGCCGCCGGCCGCACCCAGATCGTAGCGCTGGATAAGACCGGCACCATCACCCGCGGCGAGCCGGAAGTCACCGATATCCTGCCGGCGGAAGGCGTCACCGAGACCGAACTGCTGACCCTGGCCGCCGCTCTGGAACAGAAGAGCGAGCACCCCCTGGCCAAAGCCGTGCTGTCCCATACCGCCGCCCTGCAGCTGGACCCGCCCGAAGTGACCGACTTCACCGCCCTGCCGGGCAACGGCCTGACCGCCAAGCTGGCCGGCCGCAGCATCTACGGCGGCAGTTTCACCTTCATCGAGAGCCAGACCACCGTCCCCGCCGCCCTGGCCGGCCAGGCGCAGACCCTGGCGGAACAGGGCAAGACGCCCCTCTTTTTCGGCGGCGAGGGCCGGCTGCTGGGCCTGATCGCGGTGGCCGACACCATCAAGGAGGACAGCCCCGGCGCCATCCGCCAGCTGCAGGCCATGGGCATCCGGGTGGTCATGCTGACCGGCGACAACCAGCGCACCGCTGAGGCCATCGGTAAACAGGCGGGCGTGGACCAGGTCATCGCCGGGGTGCTGCCCGACGGCAAGGAGAGCGTGATCCGCGCCCTGAGCGAAAAGGGCAAGGTGGCCATGGTGGGCGACGGCATCAACGACGCCCCCGCCCTGACCCGCGCCGACACCGGCATCGCCATCGGGGCCGGCACCGACGTGGCCATCGACGCCGCCGATGTGGTCCTGATGAACAGCCGTCTGTCCGACGTACCCGCGGCCATCCGCCTGTCCCGGGCTACCCTGCGCAACATCCACGAAAACCTGTTCTGGGCGTTCATTTACAACGTCATCGGCATCCCGCTGGCGGCCGGCCTGCTGATCCCCCTGGGCCTGACGCTGAACCCCATGTTCGGCGCGGCGGCCATGAGCCTGTCCAGCTTCTGCGTGGTGTCCAACGCCCTGCGGCTGAACCTGTTCGACCTGCACAGCCCCAAAAAAGATAAAGCTATCCGGCCCGTCGAGCTGCCCCCTGCACCCGAACCCAAGCCGGCTGTCTGTCCCATCATCAACAATTCTACGGAGGTAACTGCCATGAAAAAGACCATCAAGATCGAAGGCATGATGTGCGGCCACTGCGAGGCCACCGTCAAGAAAGCGCTGGAGGCCCTGCCCCAGGTGGATGCGGCTGAAGTCAGCCACACCGCCGGCACCGCCGTCGTCACCCTGAACGCCGGCGTGGACGACGCCGTCCTGACCAAAGCCGTCGAGGACAAGGACTACAAAGTGACCGGCATTGCATAAAAATTTAGGGGGAACCCATTTCTGCGCGCATACGCGCGTCAGAAATCCTTTCCCCCTAATATCCCCCTTTTAGACAAAATGCAGCGCAGAACCGTGCACTCGGCCTTACGGCCTCGCACACTCTCTGCGCTGCATTTCCCTGTCGGTGTCCCGCCCGTACGCACATGTCGTCCGGGCGGGACTTTTTTATAGAGCAGCCGGGAGGAGCCGTTTCAGGCTTCTTCGGTCCCGGCCTGGGTCTGGGTCCGTTCCTCCTGATAGAACACCCCCAGCGGGCCGATGTAGTTTTTCTGCCAGGGTTTGGGCTTGCCCAGATAGTGGACCACCACCGTGTTCTGCCGCACCCAGTCCAGGTCCAGCCATTCGGAGGGGTGGACGCTGCACTGGCACTGGATGTACAGCCGGTCGGTCATGTTGTAGATCCGGCTGTCCAGCACCAGGGCCTTGTCGCCGAACAGGCCGGTCAGTATATCCTGGTCGGGCAGGATGAGCCGGTTTTTGTACTGTCCGGCGTAACGGCGGATATCCTCCAGGCGCAGAGTCCGGCGCAGCAGGTCCAGGTCCATCATCAGCACCCCCGAGTTGAGGTAGCGCACCCCGTCCTCCAGGCCGAGGCGGGCCTGGTTGAATTTGTTCAGGAAGCGGTCGGTGTGGCTGCACGCCATGAAGGCCGCCCCCGCAAAGTCGGAGGTATAGAGGGGCTCCAGGCTGTTGAGGACCACCGTGTCCACATCCAGGTAGAGGATGCGGTCCAGGGCCGCGGGCAGCAGCAGAGGCGCGGCCAGCCGGTAATAGATCTGGACGGGGTAGCGGTTCGTCTCGGGGAAGCCCTCGAACAGGCCATCCGGCACCGGGATCAGGGTGCAGCGGTCCTCGGGGCGCAGCGCGGCCCGCATCAGGGCCTCATCCTCCCCCGTCAGGTCGGAGTGGAGGACGTACACGTCGTAATGGACGGCCCCGCCGTGGCGCAGGATCGTGGCCATGCACTGCTCCCACAGGGGGATAAATTTCTGGTTGATGGAAAATAACAGGTTCATGTCACTATTGTATGCTTTTGCCGCCCGTTCTATCCTTCTTTGGAGGCGGGCTGCTTTTCTTGCTTTCCGCGCTTTTGGCAGGCTGTGCCCGGGACGCTCCGGGCGGCATCCAGAAAGCCCCCCGAGGCGTAAATGCGGCACAGCGCCTGCCCGATCTGCCCGAGGCTGCGGGCCTCGGCCACCGCCATCCCACCCTCTTTCAGGCTGGGCAGGTGGCCGCACAGCATATCCCGCAGCTTTGCCTCGAACTGGTCCACGGTGGCGGCCTTGTAGACCGACTTGCCGTCCTCCAGCCAGTTGGCGTAGACCGGGATGTCCCGCACGATGGTGGGGATGCCGCAGGCCAGCGCCTCCAGCACCACGATGCCCTCGGTCTCCTCATGGCTCAGGAAGGCAAAGGCGTCCGCCCCGCAGTAGGCGTCGCAGAGGTCCTCGGCCCCCACGTACCCCGCAAACAGGACGTTGCCGGGGGCGGCCTCCATCGCCCGGCGGATCTCGTCGGTCAAAAGGGCCTCGTCGGTCTGGCCGAACCAGATGAACCGGACGTCCGGCATCCGGCGGGCCAGTTCCACAAAGTCGGGCAGGCCCTTGCGCACCATCCAGTGCCCCACCGAGATGACGCATTTCTGCCCTTCGGCCAGGCCGTAGCGGTCCCGGAAGCGGGCGCCGCGGGCCGGGTCGGGGTGGAAAAAGCCGGTGTCGATCCCGTTGGAGAGGGTGTAGATGGGCTTGCCGATCTTGTAGCCCATCAGAATGCGGCGGGAATAGACGCTGGGGGTGATGACCACATCCCCCTGCCGGTAGCAGAAGATCAGCCACCGCTTGAACAGGGGCGCCAGCAGGTTGGAGCCGAAAAAGCTGTTGCGGAAGTCCTCCATGGTGGAGTGGCCGTAATAGACCACCTTGCACCCCCGGGCATGGGCCCGGGCCGCCGCCAGCGGGGCGCTGGGCAGGACGGTGTTCAGGTGGACCACGCACGCCCTGGCCTCAGGGCCGGCCGGCGGGATCTGGTCGATCAGGGGCAGGCCCGCGCTTTTCAGGGCGGCGGCCTGGTGTTCCAGGGCCTTGCCCACCCCGCTTTTGCGGACCGTTTGATAGCCGCCCCGGTAAATGCAGACAGACATAGATCATTCGCCTCCCCTCTTGGTCACAGCAGACGCAGCACCGTATTCATGGCCACCGTCAGGCCGGTGCTGTAGGCCGCGATGGCAAAAGGTTTGCAGGTCAGGATGATAAAGGTGAACTGCCCCCAGTTCATGGAAGTGGTGCCCGCCAGATAACACAAAAAGTCGTCCGGGGCCACCGGGAAGAAGATGGCCAGCGCAAACCATTTGGTAAAGCTCTTCTGGCCCAGCCAGCGGTCATACTTCAGCAGCAGCTTGCGGGAGAACATCCGTTCCAGCAGGGGCCGGCCGCAGTAGCGGGCCACCCCGAAGGCCGCCAGCGACCCGGCGCAGATCCCCACATAGTTGTAGGCAAAGCCGTACCACGGCCCGAACAGGATCACGCCGGCCAGGCAGCCCAGCCCGCCGGGCAGGATGGGCACCACCACCTGCACCGCCTGGAAGGCAATGAAGGCTGCCGCGGCCCAGGGGCCCAGGTCCGCCACCCACGCCTGCAGCGCGGCCAGGTCGGTCAGCAGGCCCTTCTGCCAGGCCCAGACCCCCAGCCACAGGCACAGGAAAAAGCCCACGCCCGAAGCCGCGGCCGGCACGCTGGCGGGCAGCCCGCCGGGAATGCGGCTGCGGCGGTCCAGCGCTTCCTGATAGACTTCCAGCGCCTGGGCCGCGAAACGGGGCGCGGAATACCGCTCGGCGGTGGCCAGGGCCCCGGCCCGCAGCTGCGCCTGCACCTCGCCGCCGGCGCGGAACGCCTCCAGCGCCGCATGGAACCCGGCGGCGTCCTTCCACTGCCAGCCGTTGACTCCATCCTCTACCACGCCGTCCAGGCAGGGGTCCGCCCGGACGATGGCGGGCAGGCCGCAGGCCAGCGCCTCAAAGTAGGTCAGGCCCTGGGTCTCGCTCTGGGAGGCGCAGACAAAGGCGTCCCCGGCCTGGTAGTACCGCACCACCTCGGTGGGCGGCACCATCCCGGCAAACATCACCCGGTCCACCAGGCCCAGATCGGCGGCCTGCTGTTCCAGCTGGGCGCGGACCGGGCCGTCCCCCACGAACAGCAGCAGGGGCCGCGCCCCGGCCGGCTCTTTGGCCAGCAGGCGCAGCAGTTCGCCGTGGTTCTTTTCGACGGCCAGACGGCCCACCGATACCAGGATGGTCTCCCCTTCCGGCAGGCCCAGGGCGCGGCGGAGGGCGGGCTTGTCCGCCGGGTCGATGGGGTGGAACGCCTCCAGATCGATGCCGGTGGGCACGGTGTAGACCGGGCAGCTGACCCCGTAGCGGTTCAGCAGATCGGTAACTTTGCCGGTGGGAGCCAGGATGGCGTCGCACCGGCCCGACAAAAGTTTGGTCAGTTCTTTCACCGCCACATGGCCGCAGCGCTCGCTGGGGATCAGGTAGCGGGTATAGTCCTCGTATACGGTGTGGTAGGTGTGCACCAGCGGGCAGCTGCACCGCCGGGCCAGCTGCCACGCCGGCAGAAAGGTGGAAAACTCGCACTGGGAGTGGATCACGTCAGGGCGCCAGTCGGTCAGGGCCCGCATCCAGCGGTTCCAGGCCGCAAAGCGGACCCGCGCGCCGGGGTACACCCGGTCAGCGCTGCGGCTGCCCAGATAGATCACGCCGTCTTTTTCATAGGAATGGCTGTCCGGCGAGAGGGTCAGCACCCGGACGTCGTGGCCCTGGGCCAGCAGTTCCCGCCGCAGCAGCGTCACGGACCGGACGACGCCGTTCACGGCGGGCGTCCACCAGTCGGTGGTCAGCAGTATTTTCATCTCATATACCTCCGTCACGGAGCTTTACAGCAAAAAGTCTCTGACCTTAAAACGAATCAGAGACTGGATTTTTTACAGAAAAAAGAGTTTTGCAGAAAATAATTCCAGCATCGGCTCCGCCGGGCGGCCGGACGCTTTGGCCGCGCACAACTCTCTTTTGTATTGTATCAGGTTTTGCACTTTGCCGCAAGGCAGTTTACCATTTCTTTGCGCGATCTTTCCCTGTTGTTCTTTTTCTGTTGCTGAAAAATAGCCGCAGCGCCGTTTTACAGCCTTTCCAGCAGGCGGGCGCCGCCCCGGCGCAGCCACGCCAGCACGCCGGCGCACCCGGCGGCCAGCACCGCGCAGCAGACGGCCATTCCGCCCAAAGCGCCCAGCGGCACACGGATCACCCACCACAGCCCGGCCAGCAGGGCCAGGACCGCCCAGTTGGCGAACAGGGTCAGCACCGGGGCCGCCCCCTGCTTGACGGCGGCGGTCTCGTTGGTCCAGTGCAGGTTGGGCAGCCGGACCCCCAGCGCCAGACCCAGCGCCCCGGTCAGCAGGGTGTACAGGCAGACCGCCGCGAGGGTGAGCAGGGCGTCCGCCGGGCCGCTGCCCACGGCCCACAGCAGACAGACCGCGGCCAGCGCCGCCGGGGGCAGCGTCAGGGCCAGATGCAGGTCCAGCTTGGCGCGCAGGATCTGCCATGCGCTGACCGGCAGGGAGCGGATCAGCCAGAGGGTCCCGCCTTCCAGCGAGACGGAGGGCGGGGTGAGCAGGTTCATGGAGGCGACAGAGCAGACCGACACGCACACCAGCGCCGGCCCCATGGCCGCCAGCCCGGGCAAAAGGAGAAGCCCCGTCCGCAGAAGGTCTGCTTTCCAGATTCCGCCCACGGCCGCCGCCACCAGCAGGATGGTGCCCAGCATACCGTTGACCATGTAGCTGGTGCAGCCGGCCAGGCGGCGCAGCTCCCGGCCCAGCAGGGCCGCCCGCGGGCTGTGGGCGCGCAGGGGCTTTTCCTTATAGACCGCTCTGGCCGCGCCCCGCCGGGTGGTCATGATCCGCAGGTAGCTGCGGCGCAGCACCAGCCAGACGGCCGCTGCCGCCCCCAGCGACACCGCCGCCAGGATGCCCAGAGCAGGCAGGTCCCCCAGCGAGGCTCGGCCCAGCAGGTAGACGGCCTGCGCGTCCGCCCGCAGACCGGCCGATGCCTCGTCCAGATGGGTCAGCAGCCAGATCAGGCCGCTCCGGACCAGGAAGTTGGCGCCGAAGGCGAACACCAGGATCAGCACCGCGTAAACCAAACTGAGGACGGCCTTGTACCGGGTGACACGGCTGCCCGCCGCGGCCGCCAGCCAGCCCACCAGACAGGAGCCCGCCAGGGACAGACACCCCAGCAGGGCCGTCACCGGCAGCATGGCCAGGGCGGCCCCCGCCGGGTGCGCCCCCAGCACAAAGTAGACAACATACGCCGGCAGCAGGATCACCGCAAGATAGCCGGTGCCCAGCAGCCAGACCGAGCCCATCCGCACCCCCAGGATCAGCCCCGGCGGGATGGGCAGAGCCAAAAGCTGCTCGTTGTCGCGGGCACAATACAGGGTGCCGTAGGCGGCAAAGCCGCCGCCCATCACCCCCACCAGCAGCGCCGGTACGGCCATGATGGCAAAGTAGAGCCAGTCCAGCCCGGCCTCGCTCAAAGGCTGGCAGAGCAGGCCGGCCAGAAGGCCGACGCTGCCCATCACCAGCAGCACCACACACACCGCCAGCACCAGAAAGCCCGCGGCTTTCCAGCCGGTGCGGGCCTTGCCGGTGGCGCTGCTGCGCCGCAGGAAGGCCGTCATCTCCAGCCATTGCTTTTTCAACAGGACGGTCAACATGGTGACACCCCTCCGTTTCGTTTTGAATGTGCGATGTCAGTCCTTTTGTTTGTCCTCCAGTTCGAGGAACACTTCTTCCAAACTGTCGTCGCCCTTGACTTCTTCCATGGTGCCGGCCCGGATCAGCCTGCCGCCCCGGATGATGGCCACCTTGTCGCAGAGCTTTTCGGCCACTTCCAGCACGTGGGTGGAAAAGAAGATGGCCCCGCCCCCGTCGCAGAACTGCCGCATCAGCACCTTGAGCTGATGGGACGCTTTGGGGTCCAGCCCCACGAAGGGCTCATCCATCAGCAGGAGTTTGGGCGCGTGGACCAGGGCGGACAGGATGGCCAGTTTCTGCTTCATGCCGTGGGAATAGGCGCTGACCGGCTGGGCCAGGTCCCCGGTCAGCTCAAAGGCGTCGCCATAGCGGCGGATCCGCTCGGCCCGCTCCGCCGCCGGCACCCCGAACACATCCGCGATGAAGTTCAGGTACTGGATGCCGGTCATGTACTCGTAGAGGTCGGGGTTGTCGGGGATATAGGCCATCCGCTTTTTGCAGGCGAGAGGGTCTTTTCGGATGGACACCCCGTCCACCAGAATATCCCCGCTGTCAAACTGCAGGATGCCGCAGCAGCTTTTCAGGGTGGTGGTCTTGCCCGCCCCGTTGTGGCCGATAAAGCCGTAGATCTCCCCTGGGCGGATGTGCAGGGACAGATCGTCCACCGCCTTTTTGCCGCCGTAGATCTTGGTCAGATGTTGGATATTGAGCATGGGAATGCACCTCGCTTGGCTGCCGTCAACGTTTAACATTTAGATAAAATGTTGTTCGGATTATAGCAGAACCGGTCCGGCTTGTCAACCGGTGTCAGCATCTTTTTGATATCAAAATCATATCACTTTCGGCAAGTCCTGTCAAGCCCATGGTATGCAGGCAAACAAAAAAGTCCCAACTGCGCACAGTTGGGACTGACTTTTTGTTATTCAGCCGTTACGGCTACTTCTTCCACGCCATAGCAGCGGAACAGTTCCGCCGCCGCCGGGCCGATCCCTTCGCCGCTGACGGCGATGGGGATAGCCGGCGGGCAGGCCACGGTGGGCAGGGCGCAGACCCGGCCCAGAGCTTGCCCGGCCGGGACCCGTTCCTGCCGGGCCAGCACCGCCTGCCGGATGGTGCAGCGCGGGACAGCCTCGGCCGCGAGGCGGCCCCAGATACCGGCAGGCAGGGCGGGCAGCGCCGTCCCCTCCCCCGGCCGGCGGGCCGCGTCCGCCGCAGCCGCCCGCACTCGGTCATAGTCCCGGGGCAGGTTGCCGGGGGCGAACATCAAAACCACATACTGGCGGTCGGCATACTCGCACTCCACTTTGTGGGCCCGGAGCGTCCCGGCCAGAGCCTGCCCGGTCCAGCCCAAAGCCCCGCCGTCCAGCACTACTTTCAGCGGCTCGGAGGGGCGGACCAGGCCGGGACAGAGGGCGTCCAGGTCCTTTTTCAGGGCCTCCACCGCCCGGACACAGTCCGCCAGCTGGGCGGGCCAGTCCCCTGCCAGCGCCGCGGCGCAGAGGTCCAGGGACTGCAAAATCAGGTAGGAGGGGCTGGTGGAGCCGAACAGGCACATAGCCCCCCGCACCGCCGCCGGGTCAGGGGCCAGCAGCCCACGGCCCACGTGGAGGTAGGCCCCGCCGGTCAGCACCGGGAGGGTCTTGTGGGCCGAATCACAGCATAGGTCCGCCCCAAGGTCCATGGGGTGGCGGCTGCCCCCGGGCAGAAAGCGCAGGTAGGCCCCGTGGGCGTTGTCCACCAGCAGGGGCACGCCCCGCCCATGGCAGACCGGCGCCAGCGCCCCGATGTCCTGCACCCCGCCCAGATAGTCGGGGCTGGTCAGGTAGACCGCAAAGGGACGCCGCCCCGCCGCCTGCAGCTCGTCGAACGCTGCCGCCAGGCGGCCGGGCGTGACCGGGCAGGCGCAGAGGCCGTCCTCCGCGTCTGGCGCTGGCCAGACCCACGCGATGTCAAAATCCAGCAGCGCCGCCGCATAGAGCAGGGCTTTGTGGGCGTTGCGGGCGGCCAGCAGCACCGGCCTGCCCTGCCCCGCCGGGGCCGCCTGCAGCGCCAGGAACAGCATGGCCCGGATGCACTGGGAGGAACCCTCGGCCCCATAATAGGTCGCCGCCGTGCCGAACAGGCGTGCCGTGTTCGCCTCGCTGGCCGCAATGATGCCGCCGGCCTCGTACAGCTCGTCCGCGCCGGCGATCTCGGTCAGGTCCAGCGCTTCGCAGCCCAGCGGGCCGCGGCCCTTGTGGCCCGGCATATGCAGCCGGGAGACGTCCGACGCGGCGTACTCCCGGACATACTCAGCGATGGGCGCGGCGCTCATTCAGACCGTCTCCGCGCAGCCCTCGCCGTCGGCGCAGGCGGTGCAGGTCCCGCCGATCTCCAGCGGCACCTCCACGCCCTGGGCGGCCAGGTCCTGGTTTTCGGCCACCTTGATCATGATGGCGCACTCGATCCGCTTTTTGAACAGCTCGCAGCCGTATTCATACACGCCCTGGATCGAGCCGGTGGCGTGGTAGGCGTTGGCCGCGCAGCCGCCCGAGCAGTACAGCTTGGCCCAGCAGTCCTTGCATTCGGGCCGGGCGTAGGCGTTGCAGTGGCGGAACTCATCCTGGGCGGCGGTGTTGGTGACGCCCTTCCAGATATCGCCCAGCAGGTACTTGGGGTCGCCCACAAACTGGTGGCAGGGGTACAGATCGCCCCAGGGGGTGACGGCCATGTACTCGGTGCCCGAGCCGCAGCCCGAGATCCGCTTGTAGATGCAGGGGCCGCCGGTCAGGTCGATCATATAATGATAGAAGGTAAAGCCGCGGCCCTCCCGGTCCCGCTTGAGCATCTCCTTGGCCAGGATCTCATACTGCTCCAGCAGGACGGGCAGGTCCTCCTGGGTCAGGGCGCAGGGGTCGTCGGGTTTCGAGACCACCGGCTCCATGCTCAGCTCGGTAAAGCCCAGGTCGGCCATGTGGAAGATGTCGTTGGTGAAGTCGGTGTTTGCGTGGGTGTAAGTGCCGCGGATGTAATAGTTCTTGTCCCCGCGGGCCTGGACGAACTTCTGGAACTTGGGCACGATGGTGTCGTAGCTGCCGCGGCCGGCGTAGTCCACCCGCAGCCGGTCGTGGACTTCCTTGCGGCCGTCCAGGCTGAGGACCACGTTGCTCATCTCCCGGTTGCAGAAGTCGATGACGTCGTCGTCGATCAGCATCCCGTTGGTGGTCAGGGTGAAGCGGAAGTTCTTGCCCGTCTCCTTTTCGCGGGCGCGGCAGTAGGCCACCAGGTCCTTGACCATCTGCCAGTTCATCAGGGGCTCGCCGCCGAAGAAGTCCACTTCCAGGTTGCGGCGGGTGCCCGAATGCGCGATCAAAAACTCCATGGCCTGCTTGCCCACCTCAAGGCTCATGAGGGCCCGCTCGCCCTGGTAGCGGCCCTGGGCCGCAAAGCAGTAAGAGCAGTTCAGGTTGCAGGTGTGGGCCACATGGAGGCAGAGGGCCTTGACCACGTGATTGCGGTTCTTGAAATCAAAGGCCATGTCCTCGTAGACGTCGGGGCTCCACAGCTTGCCGGCGGCCTCCAGAGACGCGATATCGTCCAGGCACTGTTCCAGGTCGGCGGCGGTGACGTCGGGGCGGCCGGCATACTTTTGCAGCAGCTGGGCCACGATCTCGGCCCGGGGCTTTTCCTTATACAGGGCGATGGCGTCGTAGGCCACGTCGTCCACCAGGTGGACCGAACCGCTGCAGGTGTCAAGTACGATATCGTACCCGTTGAGCTTATACTGGTGTACCATCTTGTCCTCCGTGAAACACAAAAAAATGCCGCCCGGCAAAGGCGGCATCAAGTGGGTCTTTCCTTACTTGTTGCTGTTCTCGCACTTCTGGTTTGCCACGCCGCAGGAAGTCTTGCAGGCAGACTGGCAGGAGGTCTGGCACTCGCCGCAGCCGCCGGTCTGGACGCTCTTGGTCAGGTCGCGGGTCGCAATGGTCTTGATTCTCTCCATGGTATGTACCTCTCTATTCTCTATGGACTACGCCCCGCGCAAAGCGCCGGGCAAACGTATCTTGCAAGTATGATAACACGGTTTGGCCCTGCTGTCAAGTGCCGCCCGGCCCCGCTTCGGGGAAAGAGGGCAGGCCGGTCAAAATGGTGTGCAGCCCCAGCTCGCGGGCCCGCTGCAGCAGGTACCGGTAGCGGCACAGCAGGGCCTGCCGCTCATAGATGCGCTGCTCCACCAGGTCCGGGTCCACCTCGAGGTTGAACATCATGGCGTTGCGGTTCAGGCAGTACAGGCACTCCTTGATCTCCTCCTCCAGTTCGGGGTGGTAGCGCTCGTGCTCCATATCTCGCACGACGCGCCGGGACAAAAGGGTCTTACGGGAGCTTGGTTCGGACATAGCGGGGGCCTCCTTTGTTGCTTCTCCTTTGATTGTATGCCCCACTCCCTGCAAAATATGCCAGATTTTTTATTTTGGGGGTTGACAACCGCCCCAAACCTGAGTATAATAATCATCGTCGGCAGCGCGCCGGACACAAAACCGAATCCGATGGGGATTTGCATAGTGGTAGTGCGGTAGACTCTGACTCTACTTGTGGGAGTTCGATTCTCTCATCCCCAACCAGAAGCCTTGTCCAGCTGGACAAGGCTTTTTTGTTGTGCGCGGCGGCCCGCCGGACGGCAGCAAAAAGGCCCGCCTCCAGCGCTGTGCCGGAAACGGGCCTGGTTTTTGGATATGTCACCGCTCCTGGGCGTAGCGGGCCAGGAACTGCTTGGTGCGCTCCTCCCGCGGGCGCTCGATCACCTGGCGGGCAGGGCCCTGCTCCACGATGACGCCGCCGTCCATGAAGATGATCTGGTCGGCTACGTCGCGGGCAAAGGCCATTTCGTGGGTGACAATGATCATGGTGGTCTTTTGTTCGGCCAGGGAGCGGATCACCTTCAGCACCTCGCCGGTCAGCTCGGGGTCCAGGGCGCTGGTGGGTTCGTCAAAGCAGAGGATATCCGGGTGGAGGGCCAGCGCCCGGGCGATGGCCACCCGCTGCTGCTGTCCGCCCGAAAGCTGGTGGGGGTAGTGGTTGGCGCGGTCGGCCAGGCCCATCCGATGCAGCAGCTCCCGGCCCTCGGCCTCGATGGCGGCGTTGATCTCCTTTTTGCGGGCCTTGTAGTCGGGCTGCTCCTGGGCCAGCAGCTGCTTTGCCAGCATGACGTTCTGCAAAGCGGTGTACTGCGGGAACAGGTTGAAGGACTGGAACACCAGCCCGAAGTGCAGCCGCTTGCGGCGCACTTCCGCCTCCCGCTGGGTGGCGGGGTCGGCGGCGTCGAACAGGGTCTCGCCGTTGACCACGATCTGCCCCCGGTCGGGCGTCTCGAGGAAGTTCAGGCAGCGCAGCAGGGTGGTCTTGCCGCTGCCCGACGACCCGATGATGGCCAGGGCCTGGCCCTGCTCCAGATCGAAGCTGATGTCCTCCAGCACACGGGTGGCGCCGAAGTGCTTTTCAATGTTCTTGACTTCCAAAACAGGCATGGCGCTCCCCTCCTCAGCGGAAATAATCCAACTTCTTTTCGGCCCAGCGGAACAGCAGCGTCAGAATGCCGTTGACCACCAGGTAGAACACAGCGGTATAGAACAAGGGCCAGATCATCCCTTTTTTGATGTAGGACTCGCCCATCCAGATGATCTCGTACACCGAGATGACACGCACCAGGGCGGTATCCTTGACCAGGGTGATGAACTCGTTGCCCATGGGCGGGACGATCCGCTTGATCACCTGCAGCAGCGTCACCTTGAAAAAGATCTGGCTCTTGGTCATGCCCAGCACCTCGCCGGCCTCATACTGGCCTTTGGGGATGGACTGGATGCCGCCGCGGTAGATCTCGGAGAAATAGCAGGCGTAGTTGATGACGAAGGACAGCAGCGCCGCCCCGAACCGCGGCAGCAGCGGCAGGTCGAACAGAAGGCCCGGCCCGTAAAAGATGATGAGGATCTGGATCATCAGGGGGGTGCCCCGCACCACCCACACCACTGTGCTGACCAGCCAGCGCAGGGGGGTGATCCGGCTCATGGCCCCCAGGGCGATGACAAGGCCCAGAGGCAGCGCGAACAAAAGGGTCAGGGCAAACAGTTTCAGGGTGGTGCCCAGCCCTTCCAGCAAAGTCAGGGTGACGGTCAGCAGCATAGGCGGTTCCTCTCTCACAGCACAAGCCCGGCTCCCTGGCGGGGCCGGACTTGCCTTTTGGTTTTCGGCAGTTTACTTTTCGATGACGGATTCCTGGACGCCGTAGGTGGTGGCGGTCTCCATCACGGTGCCGTCGTCATAGGCTTCTTTCCAGAAGGTGTTGAACGCGTCCACCAGATCCGACCCCTTGCGGAAGCCCACGCCGTACTCCTCGCTGTTCAGCTGGACGGTGTAAGTCAGGTCAGGGTAGCTGGTGCCCTCGCCGATCATGGCGCCGGCCATCAGCAGGTCGATGACGCAGGCATCCGACGCGCCGGAAGCCACTTCCATCAAAGCGTCCGCCTGGGTGGACTTGGCCACATAGGGGATGCCCAGGGCGTCCAGCTGTTCCGCGCCGGCCGAGCCGTTCTCGACCGCAAAGCTCAGGCCGGACAGGCTCTCCACATCCTGGTAGTCCGCGGCCTTGTCGGCGGATACGACCACCACCTGGCCGTTGTTGCAATAGGGCTCGGACACCGAAGCGCCGTTGGTCACTTCATCGGTGATGGTCATGCCGTTCCAGATGGCGTCCACGCCCTTGGTGTCCAGCTCCATCAGCTTGTTGTCCCAGTTGATCTCCAAAAATTCCGCCTCGACCCCCAGGTACTCGGCAAAGGCCTTGGCCATGTCGGCGTCGAAGCCGATCCACTCGCCGCTGTCGTCCCGGTAGTCCATGGGGGCAAAGTCGGTCATGCCCACCACCAGCGTGCCCTTGTCCTGGACATAGGCGACGTCGCTCTCCGTGAAGCTGGCAACGTTCTCGCTGGCGGCGCTCTCCGCTTCGCTGGAGCCGGCCGTGCTGGACGCACTGGACGCACTGGACGCCGAGCCGCCGCACGCCGCAAAGGACAGGGCCATGGCCGCCGTCAGCATCAGGGATACTGCTTTTTTCCACTTTCTCATCTTGAACTCCTCCTTGACATCCGCTGCGCTTCCCGTCTCTATCACTATGCCGTGATAAAGCAATGCAGTGATAACGCTTTGCATTGTAACACACACCGCCGCGATTGTAAAGACGCGAAACGCCTCCGGCGCGATTTTCAGCCTTTTTCACAAATCGGCGTGCGCATCCCGCCGCGTTTTGCCAAAAACAACAAAAAAAGACGGACGCTTTTCAGCATCCGTCTCTTGGTCGGAGCAGCGGGATTTGAACCCACGGCCTCCTAGTCCCGAACCAGGCGCGCTACCAGCTGCGCTATGCCCCGAAAATACCGCAGCTTTTGCAGCTGCGGTTTGGTTGGGGATGAGAGAATCGAACTCCCACAAGTAGAGTCAGAGTCTACCGCACTACCACTATGCAAATCCCCATCGGTGATTCACCGCGGCAGGTGGGCCCCGCCGCTGACAAGGGATATTATACCTGAATGGAGCGGCGTTGTCAACTGTTTTTTCGGATTTTCTTTTCCTGCCCGGCAGAGGCTTCCCGGCCGTGCTGCCTCCCCTGCCGGCAAAGCCCGGACCCGGCCCACCCCGCCGGGCCGGGGATTTTGCTTTTTGGGGCATATCCCCAACCCCCTTGTTTCTGTCCAGTAAGTTTACAATTCATCTATTCCCAAAGGTAGCCGGGCATAGTATAATAGAGCCAGCGATAAATGCGTATTTTTCAAGGAGGGTTTCAGATGAAATGTATAAAATGCCACAACACACTATACACGGAAACTGGCGAATTTTCTATGACTATCAACGGAAAAACTATAAAAGTCATAAATGCACCTGTATTACATTGTAAGAACTGTAATTCTGTAATTATTAGCGATGAAGTAAAAGAAAAGGCAAAAGAATTTTCAGAAGTGTATTTATATCCAGATAATACTCTTGATTACGCAGAATGTGAAGCAGGAACGATGATGTCGGTAATGAATTTACTTTTTTGATGACGACAAAATCCCAGTTTTACCGAACCGCCCTTATCTAACCTTTCAAAATTGAATATCAGCCGCCCACCGGCGGCACCACCCAGCAGGAAATCTATTTATGCTGGCACAGTCAAAGAATCATAACGGAGGTATGCGTAATGTATAGAACTGTATTGATTGAAGGAATTACGGCTGAAAATGTGGAGCAAAAAATCAATGAAAAGGTAACGGAAATGGAAAAGGAGAGCTATCAGATTAAGACCATGTCGTTTTTAGGAACGGACAAAGCCGTGTTGGTTTTCAAGAAAGGATTAAAAGGCAGCCTGCTTTAATTGCCATGTCATCATTGGGCCAACCTGATCCGAACGTTCAAAACCGAATGCCAGCTGCCCAGCAGGAAATCTTTGAATGGTTTCCTGCTTTTCTTATGCCATTTTCAGGAAGGAAGGCCGCTCCTATGCCGGAAAAGGAGGCATCTTTTACAAAAAAATCTCCAAAAACCTTGACAGATGAAGCATTTCAGACTACTCTTAATACATCTATAAGAAGGGCGCGGGCGGCGCCTGTGCCCGGGCACACGAACAGTGAAATGAAAAGAGGGTTCTGCAATGAAGAAACGTGTTGGCATCCTGACCGCCGGCGGCGACTGCCCCGGCCTGAACGCGACCATCCGCGGCGTGGCCAAGGCGCTGTACGTCCGCATGGGCGACAACGTCGAGATCATCGGTATCCTGAACGGCTACCACGGCCTGATCAACGGCGACTACAAAAAGATGCAGCCGGACGATTTCCGCGGCCTGCTGACGCTGGGCGGCACCATCCTGGGCACCAAGCGCACCCCCTTCAAGATGATGCAGGTCATCGAGGAGGACAAGGTGGACAAGGTCGCCGCCATGAAAAAGACCTACAACGACCTCAAACTGGACTGCCTGCTCTGCCTGGGCGGCAACGGCACCCACAAGACCGCCAACCTGCTGTCCAGGGAGGGGCTGAACATCATCGGCCTGCCCAAGACCATCGACAACGACATCTACGGCACCGACGTCACCTTCGGCTTCCACACCGCCGTCGAGATCGCCACCGAGGTCATCGACCGCATCCACACCACCGCCGGCAGCCACAGCCGGGTCATGTGCATCGAGATCATGGGCAACAAGGCCGGCTGGCTGACCCTGTACGCCGGCATTGCGGGCGGCGCGGACATCATCCTGCTGCCCGAACTGCCCTACGATATCGACCGCGTCTGCGCCGCTGTCGAGCGCCGCGCCAAGAACGGCTCCAACTTCTCCATCATCGCGGTGGCCGAGGGCGCCCTGAACGCCGAGGAAGCCCGCATGAAGCGCAAGGAGTGGACCGCCAAGCGGGCCGAGGCCGGTTTCGGCGCCACCGCCACCAACCGCATCGCCACCGCCGTCCAGAAAAAGACCGGCTTTGAGACCCGCGTGTGCATCCCCGGCCATATGCAGCGCGGCGGCACCCCCTGCGCCTACGACCGCGTTTTGTCCACCCAGTTCGGCAGCCATGCCGCCAAGCTGGTGGAGGCCGAGCGCTACGGCGTCACCGTGGCCATGGTCAACGGCCGCGTGGTGGAAAACCGCCTGGAGGACGTTGCCGGCAAGAGCCGCAACATCCCCGAAAGCTGCGACCTGCTGACCGTCGCCCGCCGGATGGGGATCAGTCTGGGCTAAAGCCTTCCAGGGGGGACCCATTTCTGCCTGCATTCGCAGGTCAGAAATGTTTTCCCCCTGGTATCCCCCTTTCCGACAAAATTTCCCGGCGAACCGCGCACTCGCCGCAAAGCGGCTCGCACACTCCCGCCGGGAAATTTCCCTGGATGTGTCCAGCCGGACGCACATGTCGCCCGGCTGGACAGATTTGCAAAGATACCAACAGGCCCTGCCTTGTCCCGTTCTGCCGGGATAAGGCAGGGCCTGTTTTCAAATCCATTCCTTATTGCCTCTCACGCGTGCGGGAGAGGTGCCGCCGCAGGCGGCGGAGAGGGCCAGCACGGCCGGCCGCGGGAAAAGCCACAGCGGCGCTTACTTATTCTTGTACATTTCTTCGTAGTACTTCTGGTAGTTGCCGCTGGTGACGTTGTTCATCCAGTCCTCGTGGGCCAGGTACCAGTCGATGGTCAGGACGATGCCCTTTTCAAAGGGGGTCTCGGGGTACCAGCCCAGGTCGTTCTTGATCTTGGTGGGGTCGATGCCGTAGCGGCGGTCGTGGCCCAGACGGTCGGCCACGTGCTTGATCAGGTCCTCGCTGATGCCGTCGTCCTGCAGACGGTCATGGAGCTGGGAGATGATGGTCTTGACGATGAAGATGTTGGGCCGCTCGTTGTGGCCGCCCACGTTGTACACCTCGCCGATTTTGCCGCCCTCGGCCACCATGTCGATGGCCTTGCAGTGGTCCTCCACGTACAGCCAGTCGCGGATCTGCATCCCGTCGCCGTAGACGGGCAGCTGCTTGTGGTGCTTGACGTTGTTGATCATGAGGGGGATCAGCTTTTCGGGGAACTGGTAGGGCCCGTAGTTGTTGGAGCAGCGGGTGATGTTGATGGGCATCCCGTAGGTGTCGTGGAAGGCCATGACGAACAGGTCGGCGCTGGCCTTGGAGGACGAATAGGGGCTGTGGGGCGACAGCGGGGTGGTCTCGGTGAAGTAGCCTTCGGCACCCAGCGCGCCGTACACCTCGTCGGTGGAGACCTGCAGGTACTTTTTGCCCGGCTTCCAGGTCTTGGCGGCGGGGTCGTACCAGGCTTCCTTGGCCCGCTGCAGCAGGTTCACGGTGCCCATGACGTTGGTCTGGACGAAGATCTCGGGGTTGGCGATGCTGCGGTCCACGTGGCTTTCAGCGGCAAAGTTGATGACGTAGTCGAAATCGTACTTCTGGAACAGCCCGGCTACCAGGTCCTTGTCGCAGATATCGCCCTGGACAAAGACGTGGCGGGGGTCGCCCTCGACGCCCTTCAGGTTTTCCAGGTTGCCGGCATAGGTCAGCTTGTCCAGGTTGACCAGCAGGATGTCGTCATGCTTTTTCAGCATATAATACACGAAGTTGGAGCCGATGAAGCCGGCGCAGCCGGTGATGAGATAGGTTTTCATAGCGATTCTTCTTCCCCTCTTAGTCTTTCATGCCGTTGTCCCCGTCCCAGTGCTGGAAAAAGCAGGCAAGCGCCTCCTGCCAGGGACGGACCTGGTTGCCGATGGAGCAGCGCAGCCCCCGGTTGTCCAACGCGCTCCAGTGGGGGCGGTCGGCGCTGTCGGGGTGCTTTGCCTTATACTCGGCGCTGGTGCAGGGCGCGACCGAGGCGTCCACCCCGGCCAGCCGGATGATCTCGCAGGCAAAGTCATACCACGAGCAGATGCCCTCGCCGGTGCAGTGGTACAGCCCGTACTCGTGGGTGACGCACAGCTGCAGGATCTCGTGGGCCAGGTCCACCGCGTTGGTGGGGTTGCCCAGCTGGTCGTTGACCACTTCCAGCTTGCCGAACTTTTTGCCGGCGTTGACGATGGTCTTGACGAAGTTTTTGCCGTAGTAGCTGTACAGCCAGGCGGTGCGGACGATGAAGTGCCGGTGGCAGAACCGCTCGACGTACTTCTCCCCCATCAGCTTGGTGGAGCCGTAGGCGCTGATGGGCCCGGGCAGGCAGGCTTCGTCCTGCGGGATGCCGCCGTTTTCCCGGCCCGAAAAGACGTAGTCGGTGGAGACATGGACCAGCCGCGCGCCCATTTTCTCGGCGGCCTGGGCCAGATTGCGGGGGCCCAGGGCGTTGGCCTTGTAGGCGGCGTCGTGGTTCACCTCGCAGCCGTCCACGTTGGTGTAGGCGGCGCAGTTGATGATGACGTCGGGCTTATACCGGCGGATGAAGTCGTCCACCGCTTTGTAGTTGGAGATGTCCAGCTCGGGCAGGTCCACCGCGATGACGGTGGCGTTCAGCAGCTTTTCGGGGATGGGGCCGATCTCGCTTTTGCCTTCCCGCAGCTGCTTGATGATCTCGGTGCCCAGCTGCCCCTTGCAGCCTGTGACGATGATTTTCATAGTTTACCTCTCCGTTTGCGTGTCGGGAACGTGCCGGCCGGCTCAGTAGCGCAGCTTGCCGTCGGCGACGTTCTTCAGGTGCTGCCCGTAGGGGGACTTGCCGTACCGCGCGGCGGACTCCAGCAGCTTGTCCCGGCTGATCCACCCATACTTGAAGGCGATCTCCTCGGGGGCGCTGATCTTGATGCCCTGCCGCTTTTCGATCATGCGGACAAAGTCGGCGGCGTCCACCAGGCTGTCCATGGTGCCGGTGTCCAGCCAGGCAAAGCCGCGGCCCAGCAGCTGGACGTCCAGCTCGCCCTGCTTGAGGTACATATCGTTCAGGGTGGTGATCTCCAGCTCGCCCCGGGCGGAGGGCTTGACCTGCTTTGCCATCTCGGCGACTTTATGGTTGTAGAAATACAGGCCGGTGACGGCGTAGTTGCTCTTGGGATGCGCGGGCTTTTCCTCCACGCTCAGCACCTTGCCGTCGGCGTCAAACTCCACGATGCCGAACCGCTCGGGGTCCTGGACGTAGTAGCCAAAGACGGTGCAGCGGCCATTGTGCTCGGCGTTGTGGACCGCGTTCTTCAAAATGCGGGAGAAGCCGTTGCCATAGAAGATATTGTCGCCCAGAATCATCGCGCAGCAGTCGTCCCCGATGAACTCCTCGCCCAGGATGAACGCCTGGGCCAGCCCGTCGGGGGAAGGCTGGACCTTGTACTGCAGGTGGATGCCGTACTGGCTGCCGTCCCCCAGCAGGTGCTCGAAGCGGGGGGTGTCCTCCGGCGTCGAGATGATGAGGATATCCTGGATGCCGGCCAGCATCAGGGTGGACAGGGGATAATAGATCATGGGCTTGTCGTAGACCGGCAGCAGCTGTTTGCTGGTGACCATGGTCAGCGGGTAAAGCCGGGTGCCGGCGCCGCCGGCGAGAATAATGCCTTTCATTACGTGCACTCCTTTTTTCAAGATAAAGGTTGTGCAGCTCCCAGGCAGCCCGCGCGGCAACGCCGGCGTCTGCCCGATCACAAAGCGGAGGCTGCGTCCGCTGTAAACAACGCAAAAGGCCCGCCCCCTCCCGAAACTTGGGGCAGGCAAACGGGCCTATTCTTATTTTACACTGCCAGAAATGAAAAATCAACCGTTACAGCCCTCTCAGAACTTGAACCCCCACTTTTTGAAGTACCGGCACAAACTGCGGGTCTGCTGCACCATGGGGCCCAGGCTGCGGTGGGCCGCCCGGTGCCAGACGTGCACGGCGGTGTACTGGGGCACCAGCCACACCTGCCCCCGCTGCAGCATCTTCTGGGTCAGGTCGGCGTCCTCCACATACATGAAGTATCCATCGTCGAAGCCGCCGGCCGCCTTGAAGGCGCCGGTCCGCACGGCGGCAAAGCTGCCGGTGCAGAACTCGATCTGCCGGGGCCGCGTCAGGTCCTCCCCGGCCATGACGTAGGCGTCGTTGTACTTTTTGAGGAAGGACAAAAAGCTCAGCTGCCGGTAGACCATAGGCCGCAGGCTGCACCGCCGCAGGGGCAGCACCTGCACCCGCCCATCCGGGAAGCACAGGCTGGGCCGAGCCATCACCGCCGCCGGGTGGGCCTGCATCCATTCGGCCAGGTCCGAGAGGGTGTCCTCCCGCAGCAGGATATCGGGGTTGAGGATAAAGTGGTAGTCGCTGGCCAGCTCGGGCAGCACGGTGTTGTGCCCCGCCCCAAAGCCCACGTTCTTCTCCTTGCGGATGACCCGGACGGTCTGCCGGGGTCCGGGGGCCAGTTTGCCGCTGGCAACCGCTGCTTCCAGGGCCTGGCCGGTGCCGTCGGTGCTGGCGTTGTCCACAAGGTAGAGGGCCAGGGGGTGGCGGCGGGTGTGTTCCAGCACCGAGACGGCGGCCCGTATGGCCTCGGCCTGGTCGTTATAGGTCACGATCGACGCAGACAGGTTCAAAACAACGTCCTCCCTCTGCTTTATGCAATCAGTCCAGGGGCTTCAGCTTGATGCGGAAATCGTCCCGGTCGATATCGAAGTTGGGGTTCAGGCAGGGGTCGCCCGCGGCCAGCTCCGCCTTCCAGCGGGTCTGGAAGCGGGTCACTTCCGAGACGAAGCGGGCCCGCTTTTCGGGCGCCTCGTCCAGGCCGCGGCTCTTGCTCTCGTAGTGGTACAGCATGGCGAAGGGGGTGAACAGGTTCTGATACCCCGCTTTGCGCACCCGGACGCAGAAGTCCACGTCGTTGAAGGCCACCGCGAAGCTCTCGTCCAGGCCGCCCACCGCCTCGTACACCTCCCGGCGGACCATCAGGCAGGCCCCGGTCACGCCGTAAACATCATGGGCGTACACCAGCCGGCCCATATAGCCGGGGTTGGCCACCGGGAAATTCTTGTGCATATGGGCCGCCAGGGTCAGGTAGCCGAAGCCCAGACCGGCGTGCTGGATGGTGTCGTCGGGGTACAGCAGCTTGGCGCCCACGCAGCCGATCCGCTCCTGCTGGGCGAACATGACCATCTCCTCCAGCCAGCGCGGGGTGATGACCTCGGTGTCGTTGTTCAAAAGCAGCAGGTAGTCGCCGGTGGCAAACTTCTCGCCGAAGTTGTTCAGGGCGCTGTAGTTGAAGCCGGTGCCCTCCCACCGCACCACCCGGAAGGTGCCGGGGTGCTGCTTTTCCAGCCGCTCGTAGGTGCGGAAGGTCTCGTCCTCTTTGCTGTTGTTTTCGATGACGATGATCTCAAAGTCGGGATAAGTGGTCTTGGCGCAGATGGAATCCACGCAGGTGCGCAGGTCTTTGGCGTGGTCGCAGCTGGGGATCAGGATGCTGACCCGGCCGGGCTTTTCGATGGTGTAGTCGGTCTTGTAAAAGCCCGGGGTGTCCGGGATGGAGGACACCTCGTCCACCGCCACCCCTTCCCGGGCGTAGTGGGCGTACAGGGCCTTGATGGCCGCTTCGATGCAGTAGAGCTTGGCCTCGATGCCCCCCGCCACGCTGGTGGGGCTGGCCCGCCAGTAATAGAGCACATGGGGGATGTGCACCACCTTTTGGGCCTGTTCGGTCAGGCGGAGGTAGAGGTCGTAATCCTGGCTGCCGTTGTACTCGCTGCGCTCGCCGCCGCCGGCCGCCTGCAGCAGGGCGGCCTTGAACACGCTCAGGTGGCAGATATAGTTGTTGGCCCGCAGGTTATCCAGCATGAAATCGGGCTTGAGGTGGTAGAGGGTGGTGTGCTCCACCTCTCCTTCAAAGGTCACCTCGTCGGTGTAGACAAAGTCCGCCCCCTGCTCCGCAATGGCCTTTGCCACATACCACAGGGCCGACGGGTGCAGGATGTCGTCGTGGTCCAGCAGGGCGATGTAGTCCCCCTTGGCCATGGCGAACCCGGCGTTGGTGTTGCCGGCAATGCCCTCGTTTTTGTCCAGCTTCTGGTAGCGGATGCGGGGCTCCTGGGCCATGCGGGCGGCCACCGCCCGACCCACCTTTTCATCCTGGCCGGCGTCCACCAGGCACAGCTCCCAATTCTGGTAGGTCTGGTTGACCACCGAGTCCAGCAGCTCGGTCAAAAAGTTGAGCGGGGTGTTGTAGAGGGGCACCACGATGCTGATGAGGGGCCCTGCCGGCTGGTTTTGGGCCTGGCGGACCAGCAGGTCCACCGGGGCCAGACGGTCGGCCTTGAAGGTCTTGCCGGGGAAATGCTCGTTGAAGTAGGCCCGGTCGGCCCGGCGGCGGGCGATGCCGGCAAAGCCTTCCCGCCGCAGCTGGCCCAGCCAGGCCAGCAGGGGCAGAGCCGTCAGCAGGGCCCGCGCCTTGCTGAGGAGATAGCGCACGGGCCAGGTGGCCTTCCAGCAGTGGGACTGGGTGACGCTGTTCAGCGCGGTCTCCAGCTGCTGCTCGTGCTCGTGGGCGGCCGACAGCTCGCTGCGCTGATGGTCGGTCAGCTTCTGGTAGTCGCGGCAGCTCTGCTCGGCGCGGTCCAGCTTGAGGCGCAGCGCATCCAGGGCGTTCTCGTAGTCCTCCATCAGGGTGCTGTCCGCCTCCGGCTGCGCAGGGCGGAACAGGGCCGCGCCGTTCAGCGCGCCCCAACTTTTCCAGGCAAAGTCCCGGCGCAGGCCCGCCGCCTCCAGAGCGCCGGCCCACGCCGGCAGGACCGAAGCCGCTTCCGGCTCCCCGGCCGGGAACAGCACCCGCCCGGCGGGCAGCGTCTCCGGGCAGGGGGCGTCCTCCCCCTGCACCACCATCAGGTCGTACTGACGGGGCCAGCGGGCGGGCCGCTTCCATCCCGCGGACAGCCAGCTCTCCCCCGCCTGCTCCGCGCCCAGGCCCCAGGCGTCGATCTGGCGGTCCCGCAGCGCCTGCGCCAGGCCGCTGTCCCCCACCACCAGGACCCGGCCGGGCCGGAACTCAGGCTCGATGATGCGGGCGAGCTCCCGCTGGCGTCTGGCCCGTTCCTTCTGCTTCAAATCCTCTGCGCTCTGCATATTCTCGCTCCTATCCTGAATGTTCAATCGTCTTAGTATAGCAGATTTTGCCCGGTTTGAGAAGCGTCTGGGCAAAATCCGTGCCAAATCCCCCTATCCCGCCCCAATCACCGAAAATCCGTCCCACACACAGAAGCAGGGGCCCCCGTAAAAAGGGCCCCTGCTCCCGTGTTTAGGATAGGAAAGAGGATGGCTGTAGAAAAGAACAAAAAGGCGTCCCTGCGGGGCGCAAAAACCCCGGCAGGAACGCCTTTGTTCCCTATATATGCTCCCCTCTCAGTCTCGACGCCCTGGCAGGCGTCTCGCCAGCTCCCCCGCGGGGGGAGCCAAGTGTACGTGTATCAACCCCGGTAAACGGAGCGGTAAGGCAAAGCTGTAAATAAGTTTTCCTTACCACCTCTTAGCCGTCACCCACGGGCGTGCTCTTGCCTCCCCCGGTGGGGGAGGTGGCACGGCGCTTCAGCGCCGTGACGGAGAGGGCAGCCGGCAGGCATCACTTAGTAGGTGATGCCCTGGGCCAGCATGGCGGTGGCTACCTTCAGGAAGCCTGCGCAGTTGGCGCCCACCATCAGGTTGCCCTCCTGGCCGACTTCCTTGGAAGCGTCATAGCTGGCGTGGAAGATGCCCTCCATGATGCCCTTCAGCTTGGCGTCGACTTCCTCGAAGGTCCAGCTCAGGCGCTCGCTGTTCTGGCTCATCTCCAGGCCAGAAGTGGCCACGCCGCCGGCGTTGGTGGCCTTGGCGGGTCCGTACAGGACGCCGTTGGCCAGATAGACCTCGATGGCCTCGGGGGTGCTGGGCATGTTCGCACCCTCGCAGACCACGGTGCAGCCGTTCTTGACCAGGATCTCAGCCGAAGCCTTGTTGATCTCGTTCTGGGTGGCGCAGGGCAGGGCGATGTCGCAGGGGGTCTCCCAGATGCGGGTGCAGTCGGCCACGTAAGTAGCGGAGGGGTGGTTCTCGGCGTACTCCTTGATGCGGCCGCGGCGGACCTCCTTCAGGTCCTTGACATAGGCCAGGTCGATGCCGTTGGGGTCGTAGACGTAGCCGTTGGAGTCGCTCATGGTGACGACCTTGCCGCCCAGCTGGGTGGCCTTCTCGCAGGCGTAGATGGCCACGTTGCCCGAACCGGAGATGACCACGGTCTTGCCGGCAAAGCTGTCATTGCGCATGCACTTGAGGGCCTCGGCGGTGAAGTAGCACAGGCCGTAGCCGGTGGCCTCGGTGCGGACCAGCGAGCCGCCGAAGGTCAGGCCCTTGCCGGTGAGCATGCCGCCCTGGAAGCTGTTGGTCAGGCGCTTGTACTGGCCGAACATATAGCCCACCTCGCGGGCGCCGACGCCGATGTCGCCGGCGGGGCAGTCCACGAACTGGCCGATGTGGCGGTACAGCTCAGTCATAAAGCTCTGGCAGAAGCGCATGACTTCCATGTCGCTCTTGCCCTTGGGGTCAAAGTCAGAGCCGCCCTTGCCGCCGCCCATGGGCAGGGTGGTCAGGCTGTTCTTGAAGATCTGCTCGAAGCCCAGGAACTTCAGGATGCTCTGGTTGACAGAGGGGTGGAAGCGCAGGCCGCCCTTGTAGGGGCCGATGGCGCTGTTGAACTGGACGCGGTAGCCGCGGTTGACCTGCACCTTGCCCTGATCGTCCACCCAGGGCACACGGAAGGTGATGATCCGCTCAGGCTCGACCAGGCGCTCGATCAGGCCGGCCTTCTCATACTCGGGGTGCTTTTCCACCAGGGGCTGGATGCTCTCCAGCACCTCCTGCACAGCCTGCAGGAACTCAGGCTCGTGGGCGTTGCGCTGGGCCAGACCGTCGTAGACGCGCTTCAGGTATTCATTCGTCAGCATAGTAAAGATACTCCTTTCCCAATCTGCGGGACGACGGCGGCCGGGTTCTGCCGCTGCTCCCCATTCCTTTTACCAGGCCCTGCCGTTTGAACCTGCCCTTGTCTGAACGGGCGGTTCCCCTCTTGTGCAGGGTGCTTTATCATTATAAAGCATTCAGGAAAAATTTTCAATAGCAGGATGAAGGAAATTTTAGAAAAAGCAAAATAAAACCATTTGCCGCTTCAGAAAACCAAAAATAAAACAGAAAAAGAAAAGTCCGCCTTATAAAATAAAGCAATGACGCAGACCTCAGACCATCAAAAAAGTCCCGTCCAGCCGACATGTGCGGATGGACGGGACACCGACAGGGAAATTCAGCGCAGAGAGTGTGCGAGCCGCCTTGCGGCGAGTGCGCGGTTCGGCGCTGAATTTTGTCCCCGGGGGAATATTAGGGACTGCGAAGCTGAGGCGCGTCCAGCGGACGAAACAGCCGAAGCGGAGCAGGGGCAGCGGTCTGCTTTTTGCAAGCGGGCTTCTGCCCGCGCAGTAAAAACAGGGCACCGCAACCAAGAGAATTTCTGCCGCGCGACTGCGCGCAGAAATGGGTCCCCCCTAAAGCGTGGCGCTTTTGCGACACGCTAGCCGTTTACGCCGGTTTGACCGCCCGGACGGCGATAAAGCAGGGGATGCCCATTTCGTGCAGCCGGCCGGAACCGTTGGTGTCCTCGTAGAGGTCCGTCAGGCGGAAGCCGGCTTCCAGCTGGCCGCCCAGCTGCTCCTCCATGGTGTGGGAGAACTGGACCCCGCTGTCGGTCTCCTGCAGCTCGCGCATCTGCTCCGGGTTTTTCAGGGGGTTGAAGGGCAGGCTGTAGATGACCCGCTCCTCGGCCTCGTCCACCGTGTAGCCGAAGCCGTTGTCGTAGCCGCCCAGCAGGACGCCGCCGGGTCTGAGCACCCGGTAGCACTCCCGGAAAATGGGGCGCACTTCTTCCACATAGCAGTTGGACACCGGGTGGAAGATCAGATCAAAGCTCCCGTCCGCAAAAGGCAGGGGCTTTGTCATGTCGGCCCGGACGATCTTTACAGCATAGCCTTCCCGCGCGGCCACCAGCCGCTCGCTTTCCAGCTGCTTTTCGGAGTAGTCCAGCACGGTGCACTCAGCCCCCAGCGCCGCGAAAATGGGGATCTGCTGTCCCCCGCCGCTGGCCAGGCCCAGCACTTTTTTGCCTTTCAGCTCCCCAAACCAGGCGTGGGGCACGGGTTTGGTGGGGGTGAGCAGGACGTCCCACTCGCCCCGCAGGGCCGCCGCATACTGGGCATGGGTGATGGGGACGCCCCATTCCCAGCCCTGCTCGACCCAGCGGTCGATGGCGCGGGCGTTTTCGTCTTGGTAGTTCATGGGTGTTGCTCCTTTCCGCGCCCGCTGCAAAAAGAGCAGGGCGCGTCAGATCAGCTTCTGGACCGCGTCGGCGGCGCCCTCCAGGAACTCGCCGCCATACGTCTCGATGCGGCCCTCGTCGGCCAGTTTGGCCAGCTCGGGGTCGATGGGCATTTTGGCAAGCACCTTCAGGCCGTGCTTGGCGGCGATCTCCTCCACATGGCTCTCGCCGAACAGGGAGATGTGCTTGCCGCAGTCGGGGCAGACCAGATAGCTCATGTTCTCGATGATGCCCAGGATGGGAATGTTCATCATCTGGGCCATGTTGACCGCTTTGGCCACGATCATGCTGACCAGCTCCTGGGGGCTGGCCACCACGATGATGCCGTCCACCGGCAGGCTCTGGAACACGGTCAGGGGCACGTCGCCGGTGCCCGGGGGCATATCCACAAAGAGGAAGTCCACGTCCTTCCAGACCACATCGGTCCAGAACTGCTTGACCGCCCCGGCGATGACCGGGCCGCGCCAGACCACGGGGTCCTCCTCGTTTTCCACCAGCAGGTTGATGCTCATGACGTCGATGCCCATCCGGCTCTGGATGGGCCAGCAGCCCTGGCTGTCGGCCATGGCGCGGCCATGGATGCCGAACAGCTTGGGGATGGACGGGCCGGTGATGTCGGCGTCCAGGATGCCGCAGTGGTAGCCGCGGCGGCGCATGGCGCAGGCCAGCAGGGCGCTGGTCATGCTCTTGCCGACGCCGCCCTTGCCGGACACCACGCCGATCACCTTTTTGACGCTGCTGTTGGGGTTGGGTGCCTCATGCTGCGGGCCCTGCCGGCTGGGGCAGTCCAGCCCGCAGCTGGAACAATCATGGGTGCATTCTTCGCTCATTCTTCTCTTTCCCGCGCCCAAAGGGGGCGCTGCCTCCTGTTCAGAATCATTTGCCGCACAGGTGGTCTCCCCGCGCGGTCTGCTTTTTATGATACCACAAAAGCACGCACGTTACAAGGCGACATACAACAAAGCCGCCGCACCCGAAGGCACGGCGGCAAACGCTGTATTTTTTCAGAACGGACTCCGGGCTGCGGTGCAAACCACCAACGGGGCCCGGGCTGCGGTGCCCTGCTTTTGCTTCGGGCGTCGCCGCGCCCTTGCAAAAGACAGACCGCGGCCCCTGTTCCGCTTCGGCTGTTTCTGCCGCAGGCAGCGCCTCAGCTTCACAGCCAGCCGAACAGGAAGTCCCACAGGTTGAACCCGCCGGAGGAGATCCGTCCGTCCGAGCTGTCCATCAGGGCAGCGCCGGTGTAGTAGGTGGAGAGGATCTGCCGGTAGCTGTAGCCCCGCTCCTGGGCAAAGCCCACCGCGCCGCACTGGCTCATGCCCACCCCGTGGCCGTAGCCGTAGTAGGCCATGGCGGGGGTGCCGTTGGCGTCGGCGGTAAAGTCGAAGCAGTACCGCGAGCTGACGAACTGGTTGAGGTAGCGGTAGCTGCGCCCGTTCACCACCAGGGTGTTGTACTGGACAAAGCCGCCCAGGCTCTTGTGGCTGGTGTCGGCGCTGACGTAGGGCTCGTCGGGATGGCGGCTGTCGTTGTACTCCACCATCCGGTAATCCTTGCCCACCACACGGCGCAGGATGTTGTGGTACTGCTCCTCATAGGGGCTTTCCACACTCTGCAGGTAGGGCACGTCGGTGCCCCAGGCATCCCTGGCCGAGCAGGTGCCATAGACGCCGGTCTGGGTGTTGTAGCCGCCGCTGCACGAGAACACCGCGTCGCAGACCGAATAGCCGCTGCCGGTGTCGTAGACCAGGATGAGGTCCGCCACTTCCTTGATGGCCTTTTCCATCTGCTTGCGGGTAGAGGACGGGATCTGGTTCACCGGGGTGTAGGTCAGGGCGTTGGCCGAGGACCCGTACTGGTTTTGATATTCCAGATACGAATGGATGGCGATGGCCTGTGCCTTCCATGCCTCGGCGGCGGCGCGGTCAGAAATTTCGGCAAAATTGCCGATGGAGCCCAGTTCGGTGTAGGTGATGCCCACCAGGCAGTCCACCAGGTTCATCTTGACGTTCCGCCGCAGGCCCTGGCCCTTGACGTTCAGATAGTCCACCGTGATCTTGTCCTTGCTGCCCAGCCCCAGCAGGTCCAAAAGCCACTGGATGCAGTTTTCCTGCTCCAGCTCCTGCGAGACGGGCACCTGCGCGGTGTCCGCCCCGCCGATGGTGTCCGCGGCCAGAGCCTGGGGAGCTGCCGCAAAGACGAGGGCCCCGGCCAGCGCCAGGGACGCCAGCCGCTTTGCCATGTGCGTTTTGATCTTCAAACCAGTTCACCTTCCTGTATTGCTTTTATTATGGTAAAGTGTACCATAACCCGTCCCCCAGAGCAAGGATGAATTTTAATCGGCCGCATCCGGGTCCGGCAGGGGCGTCTGGGGGTAGATGGAGTGCCCGCCGTTGCAGGCGTAGGCCAGGACGCAGACCAAAAAGAAGCTGCCGAAGTATTCCCCGCCGAACAGTTCCAGCCCCACCAAAAGGGGCGCGGCCAGCGTGTTGGTGCCAGCGGCAAACACCGCCGCATAGGCCAGCGCCGCCCCCAGCGGCACAGGCAGGCCCAGAGGCGCGGCCAGCACAGCCCCCAGGCACGCCCCGATGGTGAACAGCGGGGCCACCTCGCCGCCCTGGAAGCCGGCCGCCAGGCAGACGGCGGTCAGGCAGAGCTTGGCCAGCCAGTCCCAGGCATAGAGGCTGCCCCCTGCCAGAGCCGCCGCCGAAAGGCCCTCGCTCAGGCCGTTGTAGCGGCTGCCGGTGGCCAGGCCGAACAGGGCCACAAGCGCCCCCACCAGAATGATCCGCTGGTAAGCGTTCGGCATCCAGCGGCCGAAACGGTCTTTCAGGCCGTGGAGCAGGGCCACGAACAGCCGCCCCGCCAGCCCGCAGGCCGCCCCCAGCACCACCAGGGCGATCAGCGTTTCCACCGTGAAGGCGGGCACAGCCGCGCCCAGCACCGCCGTGGCCGGGCTGACCCCCAGCGCCCCGCTGACCGCCGAGGCAGTCAGCGCCGCCGTCACCGCCGGCAGCAGGGCGTCGTACTGGGCGACGCCGGTGTGGAACAGTTCCAGCGCAAAGAAGGCCGCCGCCAGCGGGGTGCGGAACAGCCCCGCAAACCCTGCCGCCACCCCCGCGATCAAAAGCTGCCGGCGGTCTTTGGGGCAAGACAGCGCCGGCGTCAAAAAGCCGGCCCCCGCCGCGGCGATCTGGACCGCCACCCCTTCGCGCCCGACGCTGGCCCCCAGCAGGTGGCCCAGCCAGGTGGCCCCCACCGCCAGCGGGATCAGCCGCGCCGGGACGCTGTTCCGGCGGCCGGCCGCCGCGTCAAAGACCAGGGCCATCCCCCGGCCGCACTCGCCGCCCCATCGGGCATAGACCGCGCAGATCAGCGCGCCGCCCGCCGGCAGCAGCACCAGCAGCAGCGGCCAGCGCTCCCGCAGGGCCGTCACCGCCAGCACGCCGTGGCCGAACACCGCCGTCAGCACGCCGCCCACGGCCCCCGCCGCCGCCGAAAGCGCCAGCAGCAGCAAGACCCGCCGCGCCCCGGCCAGCCAGGCCGGCGCCTTTTCCGTCCATTGTTGTTTCATCTTCCCCACAGTCCTTTCTCTTTTCGGGGCGTTTCGAGGCGCGCCCCGTTTACAAGCAGTCTACCACAATCCCCCGCGCCGGACAAGGCCGCCGCAGCGTTTGGCAAAAGAAAAGACCGCCAGCTGTTGCTGACGGTCTTTCTGGTCCGAGTGGCGAGAATCGAACTCACGGCCTCTTGAACCCCATTCAAGCGCGCTACCAAAACTGCGCTACACCCGGATATCTGCCCCGGCCCGGTCTGAACCGGGGCGACGAATAGTATTATACTCAGGCTGGGGCGGTTTGTCAACCGCTTTTTTCAAATCTCTTCCAGACGGGCCTGTTTGTCCCGCTCCAGCAGGGGTTTGAGGTACTGGCCGGTAAAGCTGCCGGCCACTTTGGCCACCTGCTCGGGAGTGCCCGCGGCGATCACCTTGCCGCCGGCGCTGCCCCCCTCGGGGCCCAGGTCGATGATATAGTCGGCGCACTTGATGAGGTCCAGGTTGTGCTCGATGACGATCACCGTGTTGCCCGCGTCCACCAGCTTTTGCAGCACCTCGATCAGGCGGTGGACGTCGGCGATGTGCAGGCCGGTGGTGGGCTCGTCCAGGATATACACCGTCTTGCCGGTGGAGCGGCGGGCCAGCTCGTTGGCCAGCTTGACCCGCTGGGCCTCGCCGCCCGACAGGGTGGTGGCGCTCTGGCCCAAAGTGACATAGCCCAGCCCCACGTCCAGCAGGGTCTGCAGCTTGCGGGCGATCTTGGGCTGGTTGGCAAAGAACACCACCGCTTCTTCCACCGTCATGTTCAGCACGTCGGCGATGGTCTTTTCCTTGTATTTGACTTCCAGCGTTTCGCGGTTGTAGCGCGCGCCCTTGCACACCTCGCAGGGGACGTAGACGTCGGGCAAAAAGTGCATCTCGATCTGCAGGATGCCGTTCCCCTCGCAGGCTTCGCACCGGCCGCCCTTGACGTTGAAGCTGAACCGGCCAGGGCCGTAGCCCCGCATCTTGGCGTCCTGGGTCTGGGCAAACACCGCCCGTATGTCGTTGAACACCCCGGTGTAGGTTGCGGGGTTGGAGCGGGGGGTCCGCCCGATGGGCTGCTGGTCGATGCCGATGACCTTGTCCACATATTCCAGCCCGTCCACCCCGTCGCTCTTGCCGGGGCGGCTGCGGGCGCCGTTCAATTCGCCCGCCAGGGTCTTGTACAGGATCTCGTTCACCAGGCTGGACTTGCCGCTGCCCGAAATGCCGGTCACACAGGTGAAGGTGCCCAGCGGGAACTCCACCGTGATGCCCCGGAGGTTATTTTCCCGGGCCTTGTTCACCCGCAGGCAATGGCCGTTGCCAGGGCGGCGGGTCTGGGGCACGGCGATCCGCTTGCGGCCGGACAAATAGTCGCCGGTCACGCTGCGCTTTGCTTTGCAAATATCTTTGACGCTGCCGGCGGCCACGATCTCGCCGCCGTGCACCCCCGCGCCGGGGCCCACGTCCACGATGTAGTCGGCGGCGCGGATGGTGTCCTCGTCGTGCTCCACCACGATCACCGTGTTGCCCAGGTCCCGCAGATGCTTGAGGGTGGCGATCAGCTTGTCGTTGTCCCGCTGGTGCAGCCCGATGGAAGGCTCGTCCAGCACGTACAGCACCCCCGACAGGGCGCTGCCGATCTGGGTGGTCAGCCGGATGCGCTGGCTCTCGCCGCCCGACAGGGTGCCGGCCGAGCGGGCCAGAGTCAGGTAGTCCAGACCCACGCTCTGCAAAAATTCCAGCCGGGTGCGGATCTCCTTCAGGATCTGCCCGCCGATCTGGCGCTGCTTATCGGTCAGGGGCTCGGCGCCGCGGCCCTCCTCGCTGGCGCGGATAAAGTCCAGTTCCTCGCGGATGGACATCTCGCAGAACTGGCTGATATTGACGCCCCCCACCGTGACCGCCAGCACCACCGGCTTGAGCCGCTGGCCCTTGCAGGCCGGGCACTTGACCCCCGACATCACCCCGGCGATCTCCTCCTTGACCCACTCGCTGTTCGTTTCGCGGAAGCGGCGCTCCAGGTTCTCCACGATACCCTCGAACTCGCCGTAGTATTTGCCGCTGCCGAACTCGTTGGTCCGGTGCAGCTCCAGCTTTTCGCCGTTGGTGCCGTAGAGCAGGGCGTTGCGCGCCTCGGTGGAAAAGTCCCGCAGGGGGGTGTCCAGGGTGAAACCGTACCGCTTGCCCAGGGCGAGGTAGTACATCTCGCTCACCGAGCCCTCGGCGTAATACCAGCCGCTGGCCTTGATGGCCCCCTGCCGGATGGACAGGCTGCGGTTGGGGATGATGCGGTCCTCGTCCACCTTCATGAAGATGCCCAGGCCGGTGCACTTGTCGCAGGCACCCTGAGGGTTGTTGAAGGAGAACAGCCGCGGGGTCAGCTCGCTGATCGAGACGCCGTGCTCCGGGCAGGCGAAGTTCTGGCTGAAGGTCATGGTCTCGCCGCCGATCACCTCCACTTCGGCCACCCCGCCGGTCAGGCTGAGGGCCGTTTCCAGGCTGTCGGCCAGGCGGCTGCGCACCCCGTCCCGGATGACCAGGCGGTCCACCACCACCTCGACGGTGTGCTTGATGTTCTTTTCCAGGGTGATCTCCTCATCCAGGTCGTAGAGGCTGCCGTCCACCTTGACGCGGGTATAGCCGGCCCGCCGGGCGGCGTCCAGCTCCTTCTGCTGGGTGCCCTTGCGCTGGCGGACCACCGGGGCCAGCACCTGGAAGCGGGTCCCCTCCTCCAGTTTGAGGACGGCGTCCACCATCTCGTCCACGCTCTGCTGGCTGATGACCCGGCCGCAGACCGGGCAGTGGGGCACGCCGATGCGGGCGTACAGCAGGCGGAGATAGTCGTAGATCTCGGTCACGGTGCCCACCGTGGAGCGGGGGTTGTGGCTGGTGGTCTTCTGGTCGATGGAGATGGCCGGGGAAAGCCCGGTGATCTCGTCCACGTCGGGCTTGTCCATCCGGCCCAGGAACATCCGGGCATAGCTGGACAGGCTTTCCACATAGCGGCGCTGGCCGTCGGCGTAAATGGTGTCGAAGGCCAGGCTGGACTTGCCCGACCCCGACAGCCCGGTCATGACGATGAACTTGTCCCGCGGGAGGGTCAGGCTGACGTTTTTCAGGTTGTGCTCCCGCGCGCCCTTGATGACGATCTTATCGTTTGCCAAAGTATTTTCTTCCTTTTCTCTGTGTCTGTGCGTGGTTCTGGCGGCGTTCGGTCTCGGCGTCCGAGTCGGCGGTGGGGTTCTCGCCCCGGCGCAGCCGGTCGATCTGGTCCCGCAGGAAGGCTGCGTGCTCGAACTGCAGCAGCTTGGCCGCCTCTTTCATCTCCCGGGTCAGCCGCTCGATGGCCGCTTCCCGCTCCTTCTTGCCCATCCGGCGGGTGTTGGCCTTGGCGTTTTCGGCCTTGTCGCTGATTTCGATGGAGTCGCGTATCTCCTTGACGATGGTCCTGGGGGTGATGCCGTGGGCCTGGTTATAGGCCGTCTGGATGGCCCGGCGGCGCTCGGTCTCGGTGATGGCCCGCTCCATGCTGTCGGTGACGGTGTCGGCGTACATGATGACCAGGCCGTCCGCGTTGCGGGCCGCCCGGCCGATGGTCTGGATCAGGCTGGTCTCGCTGCGCAGGAAGCCCTCTTTGTCCGCGTCCAGGATGGCCACCAGGCTGACCTCGGGCAGGTCCAGCCCTTCCCGCAGCAGGTTGATGCCCACGATCACGTCGATGGCGCCGGTCCGCAGGTCGCGGATCAGCTCCATCCGCTCAAAGGTATCCACCTCGTGGTGCATATATTTCACCTTGACCCCCTGTTCGGTGAGGTAGTCGGTCAGGTCCTCGGCCATTTTCTTGGTCAGGGTAGTGACCAGCACCCGCTCGCTGCGCTCCACCCGGGCGCGGATCTCACCCAGCAGGTCGGTGACCTGGCCCTCCACCGGCCGCACCGAGATGGGCGGGTCCAGCAGGCCGGTGGGCCGGATGACCTGCTCGGCCACCTGGGTGCTGTGGGCCTGCTCGTAGGGGCCGGGGGTGGCCGAAACGAAGATGGTCTGGTTCAGCTTGCTCTCCACCTCCTCGAATTTGAGGGGGCGGTTGTCGAAGGCCGACGGCAGCCGGAAACCGTATTCCACCAGGGTCTTTTTGCGGGCGTAGTCGCCGCCGTACATGGCCCGCACCTGGGGCAGGGTGACGTGGCTCTCGTCCACAAAGAGCAGAAAGTCCTTGGGGAAGTAGTCCAGCAGGGTGGTGGGCATACTGCCGGGGGCCCGCCCCGACAGTACCGCCGAATAGTTCTCGATGCCCTTGCAGACGCCCACCTCGTTGAGCATCTCGATGTCGTAGTTGGTGCGCTGGGCGATGCGCTGGGCCTCGATCAGCTTGCCCCCGGCGGTGAACTGCTTGACCTGCTGGTCGCACTCGGCCCGGATCTTTTCGATGGCGGCGGCCTTTTTCTCGGCGCTGACGATGTAGTGGCTGGCCGGGAAGATGGCCACGTGCTTGACGATGTTCTGCTTGGTCCCGGTGACGGGGTTGAACTCGGTGATGCGGTCGATCTCGTCGCCGAAAAACTCCACCTTGATGGCCAGCTCGCTCATATAGGCCAGGTAGATATCCACCGTATCCCCCCGGACCCGGAACTTGTTGCGGATGAAATTCACGTCGTTGCGCTCATACTGCAGGTCCACCAGGCGGCGGCACAGGTCCTCCCGGCTCATCTCCATGCCGGGGCGCAGGCTGATGACCATGCTGCGGTAGTCGATGGGGTCGCCCAGCGAGTAGATGCAGGACACCGACGCCACGATGATGACGTCCCGCCGCTCAGACAAAGCCGCCGTCGCCGAATGGCGCAGGCGGTCGATCTCGTCGTTGATGGCGCTGTCCTTTTCAATATAGGTGTCGGTGCTGGGGATATAGGCCTCGGGCTGGTAGTAGTCGTAGTAGGAGACGAAGTATTCCACCGCATTTTCCGGGAAAAACGCCCGGAACTCGGTGCACAGCTGGGCGGCCAGGGTCTTGTTGTGGGCCAGCACCAGGGTGGGGCGGTTGCACCGGGCGATGACGTTGGCCATGGTAAAGGTCTTGCCGCTGCCGGTGACGCCCAGCAAAGTCTGGCACTTGTCCCCGCGCTGGACCCCTTCCACCAGCTTTTCGATGGCCTGGGGCTGGTCGCCGGTGGGCTGGTATGGCGACACCAGTTTGAAGCGGTTTTCTTCTGTCGGCATGGAACTCCCCCTTTGCGCCGCGCTTTTACAATCAATGGTTGTCATTTCATCTCAAATTATACCACATTCGTTTTCTTTTGTATAGCCTCAATCTTCCCGCAGCTGGAAGATGCGCAGCCGCTCGTTGCCGGCCTCCGGCAGCTCGCTGCGCTGGCGCAGGGAGAGGTATTCCGTCTCGGTGACGATGATGTGGTCCAGCAGCTCGACGCCCACCACATACATCCCGCGGGCCAGCTCGGCGGTGGCCTCGATGTCCTCCCGGGAGGGCAGGGCGCTGCCGCTGGGGTGGTTGTGGCACAGCACCACCCAGTGGGCTTTGAGCCGCACCGCCTGGGCGATGGCCTCCCGGATGGGCAGTTCCACCATGTCGGCGGTGCCGCTGCCCAGCCACGAAGTACAGGTGATCCGCCGCTGGCGGTCCAGGCAGACCAGCAGCACCCGCTCCCGGACGGTGCCCCGGAACCGTGCCATCAGGTACTCCCCCATCTGCTCCACCGTCTGCAGCCTGCGCCGGTCCCGGGTCAGGCTGCGGTGGTAGCAGGCGCTGATCTGGGGCAGCAGGTGGAGGAACCGGGCCGAAGCCGGGCCCATCCCCTCCACCAGGCACAGCTCCTCCTCGTCCGCTTCCAGCACGCCGGCAAAGTCCCCAAAGCGCTCCAGCAAAGCGTGGGCGATGGGGTTCGTATCCCGCCGGGTGATGGTGAAGTAGAGCAGATATTCCAGCATCTCGTGTTCGGCCAGGCTTTCCAGGCCGTACTTCTGCACCCGCTCGTGCATCCGCTGGCGGTGCCCCGCGTGGATCTGTTTTTCACCTGCCATAGCGCATCCCGCCTCCTGTCCTTCCCTTTTCCGTCCCTTTTAGGATACTTTTCTTTTGGAAAAAAGACAAGCCTTTCGGGCAAATTTTCTTTCGCGATTGACTTGCATCCCCAAATCGTTTATCATGGTCTTAAAGTGAGACACGATGAGGATACGACTATGAAACGATTTACCGCAACCGCCAACGACGAGGGCGTCCGGCTGTCGCGCTTTGTCCAGAGCGTGACCACCGGCCTGCCCACCAGCCTGCTGTACAAGAGTTTCCGCAACAAGCGGATCAAGGTCAACGGCAAAAAGGCCGCCCCCGACGCAAGGCTCTGCGCCGGGGACCTGATCGAGCTGTACATCAACGACGAGTTTTTCCCGCCCGAAGCCGCCCCGGCCCGGCCCGCAAAGCCCAGCCGGCCCAAACAGCCCAGAGTGCAGGTGGTCTACGAGGACGGGAACATCGCCGTCCTCTATAAGCCCGCCCACCTGCTGTGCCACAGCGACCGCACCGGCGACGCCAATTTGGTGGACGCCTTCACCCAGTACCTGGCCGAAAAGGGCGAGTATGTTCCCGGCGGGGAGAACCGCTTTGCCCCCGCCCTGTGCAACCGGCTGGACCGGGGCACCGAGGGCCTGGTCATCGCGGCCAAGAACTACGCCGCCCTGCGGGATATGAACGAGATCATCCGCACCGACCGGCTGAAAAAGGAATACTACACCATCACGGTGGGCATCCCGCCGCGCGGCCGCTTCACCGCCTGGTGGGAGCACGACGAAAAAGCCAACAAGGTCAGCATCCACGCCCACCCCGACCAGACCGGCCGCCGCAAGCAGATCGTCACCGATGTGGACGTGCTGCGCACGGCCGGGCCCTATGCCCTGTGCAAAATCGGGCTGGTCACCGGGCGGACCCACCAGATCCGGGCCCACCTGGCCTACCTGGGGCGGCCGGTGCTGGGGGACATCAAATACGGCAACCGCAAGGCCAACGAGCGGGCCGGGGCAAAGACCCAGGCGCTGTGCGCGGTGCGGGTCAGCTTTTTGGACATCCCCGAGGAAAACACCCTCCATTACCTGACCGGCAAGGTCATCAAGCTGAAGGACCCGCAGATCGTGCGGCAGTTCGACGCGCTGGACAAATCGAAACAGGCCGGCTGACCGGCAGGAAGGAGCCTCCATGTACGCACTGTTGAACAGTTTTGGATTGAACGGCCTGCAGGGCTTCGGCGTCGCCGTGGAGGCCGATGTCTCGAGCGGGATGGACGCCTTTACCATCGTGGGCCTGCCGGATTCGGCGGTGCGGGAGAGCGCCGACCGCATCCGGGCCGCCGCCCGCAACCTGCACTACCGCTGGCCCAGCGGCCGCGTCACCGTCAACCTGGCCCCCGCCGACGTCCGCAAGACCGGCCCGGTCTATGACCTGCCCCTGCTGCTGGCCATCCTGACGGCGGCGGGGCAGATCCAGCCGCCCCCGCGGGACGCCGCCTTCCTGGGCGAGGTGGCCCTGGACGGCACCCTGCGTCCGGTGGCGGGGGTGCTGCCCATGGCCCTGACCGCCGCCGAAAAGGGTGTGCGCGCCCTCTACCTCCCCGCCGGCAACGCCGCCGAGGCCGCCGAAGCCTGCGGCCCGGACGGGATGCAGGTCTATCCGGCCCGCAGCGTCGCCGAGGTGGTGGACGCTTTGTCCGGCCGCAGCCCCATCCAGCCGGCCCGGCCCCACCCCTTTGACCCGGACCAGGGCTGGGCCGCCTACCCCGACTTTGCCGACGTGCTGGGCCAGGCCATGGCCCGCCGCGCCATGGTGGTGGCGGCGGCCGGCGGCCACAACGTGCTGCTGATCGGCGCGCCCGGCACCGGCAAATCCATGCTGGCCAAGCGCCTGCCCGGCATCCTGCCGCCCCTGACGCGGGAAGAATCCCTCGAAACTTCCAAGATCTATTCCATCGCAGGGCTACTGCCCCGGGACGGCGGCCTGATCACCGCCCGGCCCTTCCGCAGCCCCCACCATTCGGCCAGCCCTGCCGCCCTGGCGGGCGGGGGCAGCTTTTTCCGCCCGGGCGAGTGCAGCCTGGCCAATGCCGGCGTCCTCTTTCTGGACGAGCTGCCCGAGTTCCTGCGGGAAAGCCTGGAGGTGCTCCGCCAGCCTTTGGAGGACGGCCAGATCACCATCAGCCGGGCCGCCGGCAGCGCCACCTACCCCAGCCGGTTCCAGCTGGTGGCCGCCATGAACCCCTGCAAGTGCGGCTACTACGGCCACCCCACCCGGCCCTGCACCTGCAGCCTGCACGCGGTGCGGCAGTACCGCAGCCGGATTTCGGGCCCGCTGCTGGACCGCATCGACCTGTGCGTCGAGATGGACCCCATCTCTTTCAACGAGCTGCACGGGGTGGGCCAGAGCGAGACCAGCGCCCAGCTGCGCCAGCAGGTACTGGCCGCCCGCGCCGTCCAGACCCGGCGCTTTGCTCAGCATGGCTACGAGGGCATCCACTGCAACGCCCAGCTGACCGCGGGCCAGGTGCGGCAGGTCTGCCGCCTGACCCCCGGCGCCCAGCAGGTGCTGCGGGCGGCCTACGACCGGCTGGGCCTGTCGGCCCGCAGCCACGACCGCCTTTTGCGGGTGGCCCGCACCATCGCCGACCTTGCCGGCAGCGCCCTCATCGCGGAGGACGCCCTGCTGGAGGCTTTGCAGTACCGGATGCAGGACAAGCTGGAAGTGCGCTGACCGGCCCGCCAATAATAAAGACCCGCTGCGTTGGATAACAGCGGGTCTTTGCTTTTTATATGCGCTGAAAAGAGATGTACCGGGTGCCCTGAAAGGTCAGGCGTCCCCTGTCCCCCTCCGCCAGCAGGCCGTATTCCGTACCGGGCACGCTCAATTCCATCCGGTCGCCGCTCTCCACCTGGAACGTCATGTAGTAGCTGGTGCTGGAATGGACTCCGCCGTTCTGATGGTGATGGCTGTGCACCTCCATCCGCTTGGCCGAAACCAGCGCTTCCACCGTCAGGCGGGGCGAGTGATTGTTCTTGTTCCATGTGCTCACCGAGCGCACCAGCATAACGGCCATCATCCCGAAGATCAGGCAGAACGCGAGCGTAAAGAGGATCGGAAAAAGATCGAACAGAAAATACACACTGAACCCTCCCTGTTGTTTTCTGCCTTAAATACGGACCAGCCGCGCCAAATATTGCACATACGAAAGGCCCGTCCGCATGGGAGCGCGGCGGGCCTCTGGTTTATTCGCTGGTATCGCTGCCGGGGTCGTCTGTCTCCTGGCGGGACTCCAGTTCTTTGCGCAGCTTGCGGATGCGCTTTTTCTCGCTTTCCGCGTGCCGCCAGGGCCAGGCGTGGCCCTCGTGCTCTTTGCACCAGCGGCTGAGGGGGTAGAAGGCGAAGGCCAGCCCGAACACATACAGCAGCACATACAGCAGGCCGTCCAGCCAGCCCAGCGCGTCCAGCGCCGCAATGATGCACATGACAAAGCCCGCCTTCATGAAGAACAGGCCGTTCTGTTTGGCGTACTCGGTAAAATTTTCGGCCTTGACGCTCCGGCGGCCCTGGTCGCCCCAGACGCGGGGGTTTTTCATCACCGTGTAGCCGTAGTAGAGCAGCATCATGCCGCAGGTCAGCTGAAAACCAAAAAACATCTCTCTTGCCTCGCTGTCTGGTCCCCGGAGGGGTTATTTCGTCTCGTCCTCGCCGGGGAACATGGTCTTGTAATAGGGGGTAAAGTCCAGGGTGGCAAAGTAGTCCCGCGGGGTCTCGGCGCGGCGGATCAGCCGGTGGCCGCCATCCTCGCACAGCAGCACCTCGGCGCTGCGCAGCTTGCCGTTGTAGTTGTAGCCCATGGCCGAGCCGTGGGCGCCGGTGTCGTGGATATAGATCAGATCCCCGATGTCGATCCTGGGCAGCATCCGATCCACGGCGAACTTGTCGTTGTTCTCGCACAGGCCGCCCACCACGTCGTACTTGTGGTCGCAGGGAGCGTCCTCCTTGCCCAGCACCGTGATGTGGTGGTAGGCGCCGTACATGGCCGGGCGCATCAGGTTGGCGGCGCAGGCGTCCAGGCCGATGTACTCCTTATAGATGTGCTTTTCGTGGATGGCGGTGGCGATCAGCGCGCCGTAGGGCCCGGTCATGAACCGGCCCATCTCGGTAAAGATGGCGATATCCCCCATGCCGGCGGGGACCAGGATCTCCTCAAACTTTTTGCGGACCCCCTCGCCGATGGCGTAGATGTCGTTTTCCCGCTGGCCGGGGCGGTACGGGATGCCCACGCCGCCCGACAGGTTAATATAGCCCACATGGACGCCGGCCGCCTGGGACACCCGCACCGCCAGCCGGAACAGGATGCCGGCCAGCTCGGGGTAATACTCGTCCGAAATGGTGTTGGAGGCCAGGAAGGCGTGGATGCCAAAGTGTTTGGCCCCTTTGGCTTTGAGCTGTTTGAAGCTGTCCACCATCTGCTGTTCGGTCATGCCGTACTTGGCTTCGCCGGGCTTGTCCATCACCTGGAAGCCTTCTTCGCTCTCTCCCAGGCGGAAGGTGCCGCCGGGGTTATACCGGCAGAACACCGTCTCGGGCACGCCGGCCACCCGGTCCAGGAAGCCCACCATGGTGGCGTCGTCCAGGTTGATGTAGGCCCCCAGTTCGCGGGCCTTTTTCATATCCTCGCTGGGGGTCTGGTTGGAGGAAAACATGATCTCCTCCCCGCCGAAGCCCACAGCCTCGCTCAGCATCAGCTCGGTCAGGGAAGAGCAGTCCACCCCGCAGCCTTCCTCCCGCAGGATCTCCAGGATCGCGGGGTTGGGCAGGGCCTTGACCGCAAAGTATTCCTTGAAGCCCTTGTTCCAGCTGAACGCTTCGTTGATGCGGCGGGCGTTGGCGCGGATGGCCTTCTCATCGTAGATGTGGAAGGGGGTCGGCACGTCGGGCAGGATCTCCTGCACCTGGGCCTCGGTCAGGAATGGTCTTTTTTCCATGGTATTCACGTCCCTCTCTTGGTTCACTGTTTCTGTTTCAGCTGGTCCCGCACCGGCGTAAAGGTGGGGATCATCTTCTGCAGCTGCCGGACCACGCCCTCGTCGTTGTGCTCGGCAGCGTGGAACAGCTCCTGCAGTTCCTGATAGAACACGTCCAGTTTGATGTCCCGCGGCGGCGCGACAAAGATCTTGTTGTGCTCGGTGCGGCGCATCTTGTCCTGCTCCTCGTCCATCATCAGCTCCTCGTAGAGCTTTTCGCCGGGGCGCAGGCCCACGATCTTGATCTCCATGTTGACCCCCGGCTCATAGCCGTAAAAGCGGATCAGCTGGCGGGCCAGGTCGATGATCTTGACCGGCTCGCCCATATCCAGCACATAGATGCTGCCGCTTTCGGCCAGGGCCCCGGCCTGCAGCACCAGCTGGGCCGCCTCGGGGATGGTCATAAAGTACCGCTCGATGTTGGGGTCGGTCAGGGTGACGGGGCCGCCCTGCTTGATCTGGGCTTCGAACAGGGGGATGACGCTGCCGTGGCTGCCCAGCACGTTGCCGAACCGCACCGCCACGCACTTCATCTCGGTGTTCCGGGCGAAGGTCTGGATCAGCATTTCGCACAGCCGCTTGGTGCAGCCCATGACGCTGGTGGGGTTGACCGCCTTGTCGGTGGAGAGCTGGACCAGCCGCTCCACCCCGTGCTCGCTGGCGCTGGCCAGCAGGTTCTTGGTGCCCATGACGTTGTTCTTGACCGCCTCGGCCGGGCTGACCTCCATCAGCGGCACGTGCTTATGGGCCGCGGCGTGGAACACCACCTGGGGGTGGTAAGTCTCAAACACTTCGTCCAGCCGCTTTTTGTCCCGGATGGAGCCGATCAGCACCTCGATGGGGGCCTCGCGGCCGTACTTGCGCTGCAGCTCCATCTGCAGCTCGTAGGCGCAGTTCTCGTAGATGTCAAAGATCAGCAGTTTGGCCGGGCCGAACCGCATCACCTGGCGGCACAGCTCGCTGCCGATGCTGCCGCCGCCGCCCGTCACCAGCACCACCTTGTCCTTCAGGTAGCCGCTGATCTTTTCGGTGTCCAGGGTCACTTCGTCCCGGGAGAGGAAGTCGGCGGTGTTCACCTCGCGGAAGGCGTGGGCCGGCGCGCCGGCCGTGCCCACCGACTGGGGATCGCTCAGGACCTGCACCTTGCAGTGGGTGGACATACACAGGTCGATGACATGGTTCAGCCGGCTGCCCCGCAACGTGGGGATGGCGATGATGATGCCGTAGATGTTGTAGCGGGTGCACAGCTCGGGGATATCCTCCAGGGTACCCTTGACCGGCACGCCGTGAATGGTCTGGTTCAGTTTTTCAGGGGCGTCGTCCGCCACCACCACCGGGTGGCCGTAGGTCTTGTTGGACTTGCAGACGTTGATGGCCCAGGCACCGGCCTCCCCCGCGCCCACGATCAGCATGGGGCGGTTGGGGTCGTTGCTGGTCACACCGCGCAGGGCCGCCCCCAGGGGGTGGTCCAGGAACATCCGCCACACCAGGCGGATGCCGCCCACGAACAGCAGGATGAACACCGCCGCGATGCAGTTGGCCGAGTTGAACAGCACCCCGTGGACGAACAGCCGGTTGACGAAGTAGACCGCCACCGTGGGCACGGCCACCATCACGCCCAGCCGGAACAGGTCCCGCTCGCCGGCATACTTCCACAGAATGGTATACAGCCCGCCCGCCAGGAAGGACAGCATATACAGCGCCGCGATCCAGGGCAGGTTTTCATACAGCAGCGCCAGATTGTGGGGCCACCAGACGTCCACATCCGGCGCGCCGTCGGCGCGGAGCAGCAGCCCCAGGTAAAAGCTGAAGCAGACGATCAGCAGGTCGATGACGAACAGCAGGCCCCGCCGCAGCAGAATCGCGCCTTTGCGCTTTGTTTCCTTTTTCAAGTTACGTCCTCTTATTCTCCGGCGGCAAGCCGCCGTTTATTGCAGCCCGCGGGGGGCAGATCACTTTCCCCTGCAGATACACATCCTATATTATACTCAGTTTCACAGCTGGTGTCCAGAACTTTCCGGTTTTCCTCCGGTTTCCTTGGCGGCGCGGCGGGGCAGGCAGGCCTCCCGCAGTTCGGCTCCAAGGCCCAGCGGCCACCCCGCCGCCAGACAGACCGCGCACATCCCGGCGCCGCCGGCGGCCACCGCCGCCAGCTGCATCCACCGGCTTCCCGCCAGCGGGACGGCCAGCGCACGCCGCAGCCCCCACCCGGCCAGCGCCGCCGCGCCGGCCGCAAAGGCGGGCCCGGCCAACCAGCCAGCCCAGTCAGGCCGCAGCCCTGCCGATGCAAGCATCTGCCGGGTGTTGGCCGCGCAGGTGAACAGGCTGGACAGGATCATGACCAGCAAAAAGCCCCGCATCCCCAGCCGGGGCAGCAGGACCGCCACTCCCGCGATCCGCAAAATGGAGTCCCACACGCTGTAGCGGAAGGCGGCCTTCTGCTCCCCCAGCCCTTTCATGGCCCCGTCCACCATGCTTTCAAGGTAGAGCAAGGGCATGGCCGGCGCGAGGATCTCCAGATAGGCCCCCGCCTCGCTGCTGCCATAGAGGGCGGCGGCCAGCGGACGGCCCCACACCCAGAACGCCGCCCCGGCCAAAGCCGAGACGTACATAGTCAGTTTGACCATCCGCCTCAGCAGAATCTCCAGCCGGCGGCTGTCGCGGCGCAGGCAGGCCCGGGCGATCTCGGGCATCAGCAGCACCCCCAGACTGCCCAGCAGCCCAAACGGGAAGTTCACCAGCGGCAGGGCCATCCCCTTCAGCACGCCGTACTGGCTCACCGCCGCGGCCCGCTGGCCCAGGTAGACCGTCAGGCAGGCGGGCACCAGCATATTTTCGGCGGTGTGCAGGGCGCTGGCCACACACCGGCCGCCCCCGACCGGCCACAGGATCTCCCACAGGCGCCGCCCGGCGTGGAGCGGGGCCTCGGCCCGGTCGTGGCCAAAGGCGCGGGGCGCTTCCCGCCTGCAGAAAGCGGCCATCAACAGAGCGGACACCGCCTCGCTGGCCGCCGTCGCGCCCAGCACCACGGCGCAGCGCACCCCTGCATCCCGGCCCTCGGTCAGTTCCAGGGCCGCCGCCATCACCCCGATGCGGAACGCCTGTTCCACCATCTGGCTGGCCACGTTGGGGCCTACCCGCTGCCGCGCCACAAAAAAGCCGCGCAGCACCGCCGACACCGCCATGAAAGGCATCCCGAAGGCGGCCGCCCGCAGCGCCGCCGCGGCCCGCGCGTCCCCCAGCCACCACCGGGCCGCCACAGGGGCCAGCAGCCACTGGCCCGCCATCGCCGCGCACCCCAGCCCCAGAGCCGCCGCACACAGCCGCGCCAGCATCCCACGGGCCCGGGCCGGGCGGCCGGCCAGTTCCTCGGCCATCAGCCGGGTGGACGCCGCCGACACCCCCGCCGTGGCCAGCGTGACGAACAGGGAATACACCGCCAGCACCAGCTGGTACAGGCCCATCCCCTCCCCTCCCAGGGCGTTGGCCAGGTAGATGCGCAGCCCCATCCCGGCCAGGCGGAGCACGACATCCGACCCGGTGAGCAGCGCGGCGTTTTTCAGGTAGCTCTGCCGCATGGCGACCCCCTCCCTTCCCGACAGGATATGCGCCGGGGGCGGGAAACAGAACCAAAAACGCCCCTTCCAAAGCCGGAGGGGCGTAAAATGTTTTTATTCTGCCGGGGGTTCTTCGTCCGGGGCCGGGGCGGTGCTGGCGGCCTGGCTCTCGGCGTCCTCGGGCGGGGCGTCGGGGGTGGCCGTGATCTGGACGTCCCGGTCGGCGGCGATATACACCACGATGGTGCTGCCCGCCTCCACCATGGTGCCGGGCTCGGCGCTGCAGGCCACCACGCAGCCCGAAGCGTAGGAGCCGTCGTTCACCACCATGAAGCAGCTGGGCACAAGGCCCCGGCTCTCCAGCTCCCGGATGGCCCCCTCCTGGGTAAAGCCGATGGTGTTGGGCATCTCGACCATCTCCGGGCCCTTGCTGATGACCAGCCGGATGGTGGGGTTGTCCCCTTCGGTGATGGCGGCGCCGGCGGCCGGCTCCTGGGTCAGGACGGTGCCGGCGGGGGCGCTGTCGCTGTAAGCCTCGGTGACGTAGAACAGGTAGATGCCGGTATACTGGCGGTTGTTCTGGATCTGGGCGTAGCTCATCCCCACAAAGTCCGGCACATAGTGGACGGTCACGGCGCTGGGGGCGCTGTCCGCCTCGGAGGAGGAGGGCGCGGGCTCGGCAGAGGGCTGGGTCTGGCCCAGCAGGTTCCACAGCGTCAGCAGGGTGAGGACGGCCAGCAGGATCAGGATGCCGGTCAGGATGGCCGTCAGGCTGAGGGTGGGGCGCTTACCCTTCAGGTCCTCCCGGGCGCGGCGGCGGCCGGCGGCATGGAGGGTGCGGGCCTCCTCCTCGGCGGCCTCGGGGGAAGCCAGGGCCCGCGCCAGCTGGGGCACCGTCTGGATGCGGCTGGCGGGGTCCAGCCGGAGGCCCAGGTCCAGCGCGTCCGACACGTAGACGGGCACCGCGGGGTTCACGGTGTGGGCCGAAGGGTTCGAGTCAGTGACCATGCGCTGGGCCGCCGGGACAGGGCTCTGGCCGCAGACCATCCGGTAAAAGACCGCCGACAGGCTGTAAACGTCGGTGTAGCGGCCCTCGAACTCGACGGCGGAATACTGCTCGGGGGCGGAGTAGCCCTCGTAGAGCTGGCCGTGCAGGCCGCTGCCCGCCGTCCGCAGGCCGATGGTGGCGTAGCCGGTCAGCCGGGCGCGGCCATTTTCCAGCACCCGGATGTTTTCAGGGCAGATGCCCCGGTGTACCAGCCCCACCTGGTGCATGGCCGCCACCCCGTTAAAGACCGGCTGCAGCATGGCGCAGGCTTCCTCAGGGGTGACCAGCTTGCGCCGCTTGTCCAGCCACTGGTCCAGAGGGACGCCGCCGGGGTTTTCCAGCACCGCATAGACGGTGTTGTTGGCTTCCACCACATCCAGCACCGCCTCCAGTCCGGTGGCCGGGGTGATCCGCTGGATGGAGCGGTACAGGTCCCCGAAATCCATCCGGGTGGTCTTGAGCAGCACCTCGCTGCCGGGCTTGGGCCGCAGCTGGTAGTCGGTCCCGCGCTCGGCCGAGAGGGTGATGGGCAGGTACTCCTTGATGGTCACCCGGAAGCGGCCGCGGTTCTCCATGCCGCGGTAGAGGATGCCCTCGCCGTCGATGCTCAGCATCTCCCCCACCGTGTAGCGGCCGGCCAGCAGGGTGCCCACCGGCAAAGCCCCGGTGGGGTTGCGCCCGGCAAAGCTGCGCCGGCAGTGGGGACAGCTCCCGGCCCCCTCTTTCAGCTCGGCCCTGCAGTACGGGCAAAGGATCATGTGCTCGTCCATCTGCTCTCCCCCTTTCGGTAATGCTACAGAAAAAGCCGGGTCTGTGCCCGGCTCGGTTTCTTTCATACGGTCTGCCTCAAAGCGGCGGAAAAGGTCCCCGCACGCTTATTCCGGCAGGTCCTCCTCGTTTTCGAGGCTGTGCCAGACGTTCTGGACGTCGTCGTCATCCTCCAGCGCGTCCAGCAGCTTGCCCATCAGCTTGAGCTGATCGGGGTCGGTCAGACGGGTGGTGGTCATGGGCACCATGGCCAGGTCGGCCGAGATGAACTCGTACCCCTTGGCCTCGAGGGCGTTGCAGACGGCCGAGAAGCTGTCGGGATCGGTGGTGATCTCGGCGGCGTCCTCGCCGGCATCAAAGTCCTCGGCGCCGGCGTCCAGGGCGTCCATCATGGCCTCGTCGGGGTCCTTGTCCTCCAGAGAGATGTCGATGACGCCCTTCTGGGTGAACAGGAAGCCCACACAGCCCAGTGTGCCCAGATTGCCGCCGTTCTTATCAAAATAGTGGCGCAGGTCGGCGGCGGTGCGGTTGCGGTTGTCGGTCAGGGTCTCGACCATGACGGCCACGCCGCCGGGGCCGTAGCCCTCGTAGTTGATGGCCTCGTACTCGGTCTTGTCGCCGCCCTCGGCCTTCTTGATGATCCGCTGGATGTTGTCGTTGGGCACGTTCATCCGCTTGGCCTTGCTGATCAGGTCGGCCAGCTTGCCGTTGGAGGCGGGGTCGGGGCCGCCGTTGCGGACCGCCACGCTGATCTCGCGGCCGATCTTGGTGAACACCTTGGCGCGGGCGCCGTCGGTCTTTTCCTTCTTGCGCTTGATATTGTTCCATTTGCTATGTCCAGACATTGGGGTAAGCCTCCTAGCTGTATGTTTCACAAAGCCGCCCGGCCTGGGGCGGCACGTTGGATCAGACTGTCTTATTGATTTTAGCACAAACGGGGCGCGTATTCAAGCCGTTTTTCACCCCAGCAGGCGCAGGGCCCTGGGGTAGTGGTTCTTGACGCGCCCGCCCGAGACCTTGCCGCCGCCCAGCGGGCAGCCGTCCACCGTCACGCAGCACCAGCCGTTCCCGGCGGCGCGGGCCTCGATCTCCTGCCCCAGCAGCCAGGCGCGGCAGCGGGGGTCGTCCCGGGTCAGCGGCTCGGTGTTGGCGCACAGGGCCCCATAGGCGGTGAACAGGTGATGCCCCGGCACGAAGCGCCCCTTCTGGACCGTGCCGGCCAGCACCCCCGCCCGCAGGATGTGCAGCCCCAGGGGCGGGCAGGCCGGCGGCAGCAGGACGCTCTCCCCCAGCACGGCGGCGGGCTTTTCGGCCAGCTGCGGGAAACTTTCCCGCGCAAAGGCCCGCCACGCTTCCAGCGTCTGGGCCGGGCCGGCGGGGGCGGGCTGCTTTTTGCCTCGCACCTGTCCCGGCGCGGGCCGGCGCCGGTCGGGCTGGGGGCGCTGCATCCGGGCCAGCCAGGCGGCTTCCCCGGCGGCGCGGGCGGCGGGGTCCGCCGGGACCCCCGCCTTGACCAGCCGGGCCATGAAGTGCCCTTCCCCGCCCTGGCAGGGCCAGATCCGACGCACCAGCGACACATCCAGCGGCAGGCCGCCGGTGCGGTTTTCCTCGCCGGGGCTGCCGAAGGGGGCGAAAGCCCGCTCCATCACGTCGGCCAGGGCAAAGTCGGGGTGCCGGGCCAGGAAGGCCGCCACCTGGCCCTCGTCCTCCTCCGGGGCGAAGGTGCAGGTGGAATAGACGATCTCCCCGCCGGGGGCCAGGGCCTCCGCGGCACTGTCCAGAATGGAGGCCCCCAGAGCCGCGCACTGGGCCACCAGGGCCGCCGAGTGCTGCCGGAGCGCCTCCGGCTCCTTGCGGAACATCCCCTCCCCCGAACAGGGGGCGTCCACCAGGATGCGGTCGAAAAAGGCGGGCAGAGCTTCGGCGATCCGCTCGGGGCTCTCGTTCAGGACGACGGCGTTCGCCACGCCCATCCGCTCGAGGTTGTTTTTCAACACGTCGGCCCGGGCGGGCACGTACTCGTTGGCCACCAGCAGCCCCGCGCCGTTCATGGCGGCGGCCAGCTGGCTGGTCTTGCCGCCGGGCGCGGCGCACAGGTCCAGCACACGCATCCCCGGCTCAGCTCCCAGCAGGGGCGCGGCCGACGAGGCCGAGGGCTCCTGCGAATAGAACACGCCGGCGTGGTGCCAGGGATGGCGGCCGGGCCTGAGATCCGGCTGGCGCACCAGAAAGCCCGCCCCGCAGAAGGGCGACGGCTCCACCGCAAAATCCACCCCGGCCGCAAAGGCCTCGGGCGTCATCCGCAGGGCCGACACGGTCACGCCCCGGGCCGCCTCGGCGGCGGGCGGGGCGTACAGCGTTTCGTAGCGGGGGCCGAGCAGGGCCCGCTCCCGCGCTTCAAAGTATTCGATGGGCATAGGGGAACACCTCCGTGCATAAACCGCCCTTGCGCGGCCACACTAATACCAGCGGGGGCAGCCGCCCCTGCAAAACCCGATCTTGATCCTGAAAGGAGCAATCACACCATGGAAAACCGCAGCAACAACTGCAAGACCCAGTCCAATAACCGCACTTCCACCAACAGCCGCAGCACCAACGCCGCCACCAACGAGCACAAGCACCCCAACCAGTACACCAAGGGCGCAGACGACGAGGGCGCGAAGAACCTCAAGACCACCGACAGCAAGTCCGCCAAGAACTGCAAGAACTGCCGCTGAGGCTGACGCCCCGGCGGCCGGTCTCCTGACCGGACCTTTTTCCTTTCCCTGACCTTTCACACAACCAAGAAAGCCCGCTGCCTCCCCTTTTGCACGGTTCGCCGTGCGGGAAGCAGCGGGTTTTCCCGTCGCATCGGTCAGTCCTTCGGGGCGGCGGGGTCGTAGCCCGCCCACATGGCCTCGAACAGCTCTTGGATGCGGGCGGTATCCCCCCGCAGGTACAGCCAGCCCAGCAGGCACTCGAAGCCGGTGGACGCCCGGTACTCCTCAGGGGTGGCGTGCTTGGAGACGGCGGTCCGGCTGGCGTTGCGCCCGCGCCGGAACATATCCAGCTCTTCCTCGGTAAAGAGGGGTTCCAGCAGCTGTTCTTCCCGGAACTGGGCCCGGGCCGATACATATTTGATCTTTTCGGCGTTCAGTTTGCCGGGGGCCAGCCGGTGGTATTCCACCAGACGCCGGCGGACCAGCAGTTCCAGCACGCTGTCCCCCACAAAAGCCAGGGCCAGGGGGCTCATTTCCCGCAGCTCGATCTTCCGGGCCGGGGTCTTTTCCATCGTACAGCCCTCCCCTTTAGAAGATATAGTCGAACTGGTAGTCGCCGATCAGGATGGTGTCGTTTTCCTCCACGCCCTTGTCCACCAGGGCGTCCAGGATGCCGCTCTCCCCCAGCTGCCGCTGGAAGAACTGCAGGCTCTCGTAGTCGTCCACATTGCTGCCCTCCAGGATGCGCTCCAGCCAGGGCGCGTCGATGGACCAGCGGTGGGCCTCCAGCCGGGTGATGGTGAAGGCGCGGCCGTCGGCCTTTGCCTCCGGCTTTTTGTACTCGGCCGCAAAGACCGGCACCGGCGGGATATCTTTCAGCCGGTTGTAGATCAGGCCGGGCAGGGCCTTGACCCCCTGCATGGTGGCCGCCGAGATGGGCACAAAGGTCAGCCCCTGGCCCTCGATATACTGGCGGAAATGGTCGATCTGCTCGGGGGTGGCCAGGTCGCACTTGTTGCCCACCACGATCTGCGGCCGGGCCGCCAGCGCCGGGCTGAACCGCTCCAGCTCCTGATTGATCTTTTCAAAGTCGTCGATGGGGTCGCGGCATTCGCTGCCCGAGACGTCCACCACGTGCAGCAGCAGGCGGCAGCGCTCCACGTGGCGCAAAAAGTCATGCCCGAGACCCACGCCCTCGCTGGCGCCCTCGATCAGGCCGGGGATGTCGGCGCAGACGAAGCTGGCCCCCTCCCCCACCGACACGACGCCCAGCGTGGGCACCAGAGTGGTAAAGTGGTAGTTGGCGATCTTGGGCCGCGCCGCGCTGATGGTGGAGATCAGGGTGGACTTGCCCACGTTGGGGAAGCCGATCAGGCCCACGTCGGCGATCAGCTTCAGCTCCAGCGTGACCTGGATGTCCTCGCCGGGCAGGCCCGGCTTTGCAAATTTGGGCACCTGGCGGGTGGGGGTGGCAAAATGCGCGTTGCCGTAGCCGCCGCGGCCGCCCTTCGCCACCACCACCGGCTCGTGGTCGGACAGGTCCGCAATGACCAGCCCGCTGGCGGTGTCCTTGATGACGGTGCCCATGGGCACCTTGATGACAAGGTCGGGGGCGTTGGCGCCGTGGCAGTTGCTGCCCCGGCCGTTGCCGCCGGCCTCTGCGGTATACTTGCGCTTATAGCGGAAATCCATCAGGGTGGAAAGGTTATCGTCCACCACAAAGATGATGTTGCCGCCGCGGCCGCCGTCGCCGCCGTCGGGGCCGCCGGCCGCCACGAACTTTTCGCGGTGGAAGCTGACCGCCCCGTCGCCGCCCTTGCCCGCGTGGAGCCAGATGGTGGCGATATCAATAAAATTGGTTTGTGCTGCCATGTGTTTCTCCTTTGGCCTTTCAGACCTGCCGCGCCCGGCAGACAAAGCGGTTAGACCGCAAAAGAGCCGGGCCAAACGGTCCGGCTCTCTGGTTTGCAGTTATCGGGTCCTTGCAGGCTTACAGCTTGACGCTGCACTTCTTGCCGGACTTGCCCACGCGCTCGAAACGGACGGTGCCGTCCACCAGAGCGAACAGGGTGTCATCGCTGCCCTTGCCAACGTTCTCACCCGGCATGATGTGGGTGCCGCGCTGCCGGACCAGGATGTTGCCGGCCAGAACCTTCTGCCCATCGGCACGCTTCACGCCCAGACGCTGGGCCATGGAGTCGCGGCCGTTCTTGGTGCTGCCTACGCCTTTCTTGTGTGCCATTTGTAACTTCCTCCTTAGCCGTTGATCGCAGTGATCTCAACCTTGGTGTAGGGCTGACGATGGCCCATGCGGCGAGCACTGTGCTTCTTGGGACGATAGGTGATGATGTTCAGCTTCTTGCCCTTGCCATTCTTGATGACCTTGGCAGAAACGGAAGCGCCCTCGACGACGGGAGCGCCCACCTTGACCGAGCCCTCCTCGCCCACAGCGAGGACCTGATCGAACTTCACTTCGGAGTCAGCTTCAGCGTCCAGCTTCTCGATGTAGACGATGTCGCCCTGCTCCACGCGGTACTGCTTACCGCCGGTAACGATGATTGCGTACATATGTTTCATCCTTTTCTGTGTACTCGCTGGCCGTCGAGGCAGGCCCGGGGACCCGGGCCATTTCAGGCGCCCACGCCAAGCGGCTTAGATAGTATACCAGAAACGCAGACGGAATGCAAGAGGATTTTTCGATTTTCCGGCGTTTATTTTGCAGCTTTGTCCACAAAAACCTGAGCCCGCCGGATATCCGTTTCATTGGGGCGCTCTTTGGCGATGCCGCCTATTTTGCCGAAAGGCCCGAAGGTGTCATACCCCCGGCACTGGAACGCCCCCAGCACGTTTACCCCGCGGGCACGCAGCTTCTTTTGCGCGGCTTTGCTGTAGTCACGGTAAGCGATTCCGCAGGTGACCAGAAAGAACACTTTCTGCTCCGGCCGGAAATTCGCGCCCTCCAGAAAAGCCTCCATCGTCTTGTGCAGGCCGCCGTAATAAACGCCGGATGCAAGACCCACCAGATCATAGCCGGACAAATCCGGCGCGGGCGTTTTTGTCAGGTCGAACAGATTGGCCGGGACCTTCCGGGCCACCCCTTCCACCAGCTTTTTGGTGTTGCCGTGGTGGGCTGAAACGTAGCAGATGGCAAGTTTCATCGTATTTGCTCCTCTATGCGCTTTTGCCTGTTTCCGGCTTTACGGTTCCCCAGGATTTTCCGTATCCGTCCCGGCGTTCTCATCCGGGGCCGGGCCGTTCAGGCGCGCTTCCAGCATGGCTTTCAGTTCGGCGTTGTAGGCCGCGGTGCGGGACAGGAACTCGGCGCGGGGCAGCTCAGCGTAGGCTTCTTCCACCGGCAGGGTGATGCTGTCCTGGGGCACGCCCTCTTTTTTGGCCACCTGGGCCTGCAGCTTGCGGTTGTCGGCGGAGACGGCCAGGGGCACCATCAGGGCCTTGCCGCCGCTGCGGCGGCTGAGGACGATCTCGGCGGCGATGCCCGCCACCACGGCGAAGCCCGCCACCAGCTGGGAGGCGCGCAGTCCCAGCGAGGGCACCAGCAGCAGGCTGTCGGTGCGCAGGCCCTCGATCCAGAAGCGGCCCGCGCCGTACCAGATGGCGTACAGCAGGGCGATGTCGCCGTTGAAGCGGCGCTTTTTCATATAGAGCCGCAGGGCGATAAAGCCCACCAGGCACCATAGGCTCTCGTACAGGAAGGTGGGGTGGACCGGCATCGTGGGGTCGATGACGGCGCCCGCCGGCACGGTGACGGTGCTGCCGCGCAGATAGGCCTCGGTCGCGGCGCTGTACATCCCCCAGGGCAGGGTGGTGTTGCAGCCAAAGGCTTCCTGGTTGACAAAGTTGCCCCAGCGGCCGATGCACTGGCCGATCAGAAAGCCCATGCCGGTCAGGTCCAGCATGGCGGCCACCGGGACTTTGCGCCAGCGGCAGGCCAGCCCGCCGAAGATGACCGCGCCGATGATGCCGCCGTAAATGGCAAGGCCGCCCTGGCGGATGTCCAGCATATCCCAGATGCTGTCGTAGGCAAAGGGCGACATGGCCACATAGTACACGCGGGCGCTGATGATGGCCATGACCACGCCCACCACGATGACGTCGGTCATGGAATCGCCGTCGATACCGAACTCGGCGCAGTGGCGGAACGCGAACAGGATGGCCAGCACGATGCCGGTGGCGATCAGCACGCCGTACCAGTAGATGTTCATGCCGCCGATGGTGAAAGCCACCCGGTTGACTTCAAAGCTGAGGCCCAGCCCCGGGAAGGTGACAAGGTTCGTCATAGGTTCATTCCTCCGTTTCAGCCCCGTCGGGCAGGATCTTGACATAGGCAGCCCGGTCCGGCTGCAGGATGGCCTGCAGGGCCGCGTCGGCGTCGTCGGCGGTCAGGCCCGCCAGCATTTCCACCTGCTGGGGCACCGTCTGGCCCAGCAGGGCAAAGTCCGCCATCTGGCTGGCGGCGTCCTCGACGTTTTCCAGGTTTTCCACCAGCTGGCCGTATTTTTCGTTCTTGCACAGGGTAAAGACCTCCCGGTCCACCCCTTCGGCCCGGATGCGCTCGATCTCCTCCAGCAGCAGCCGGCGGACGGTGTCGGGCTGGTCGCTCTCGCCGGTGAACAGGATGCAGCAGCACCCGTCCACCCGCAGCACCTCGCCCCCAAAGCCGGGGTTGACCAGCCCCTCGTCGTACAGGCGGCGGTACAGCGGCGACATCCCGCCGCACAGGCAGCAGAGGATCAGGTCGTACAGCGCCTCAGTGCGGCCGTCGCCGGGGGCCAGGGGCGCCTCCTTGTAGCCGATGCCGAAACAGGGCTTGGCCACCGCCATGCGCAGGGTCTTTTCGGTGCCCGCCAGCGTCATGGGCTCGTCGTCGCAGATGCGCTGGGCGGCGGGGGCCGCGGCGGGCTTGTCCAGCCCGGCCCGGGCGCAGGCCGCCAGCACCTGTTCCGCGGTGAGACTGCCGGCCGCCGCCAGCACCAGGTTGGAGGGCGCATAAAACGCCTTGCAGCAGTCGTAGAGCATGGCCGGGGTGATCCGGGCGATGCTCTCGCAGGTGCCCGCGATGTCGCTGCGGATGGGATGGCTGTGGTACAGGCACTGGCACAGCTCGGTGACGAGCCGCCAGTCGGGGCTGTCCTCGTACATTTTGATCTCCTGCGCGATGATGCCCTGTTCCTTGGCCACGGTCTCGTCGGTGAAATAAGGGTGGGTCAGCATCCCCAGCAGGACGTTCAGGCTCTCGTCCACCGCGCTGGTGGCGGTGAAGTAGTAGCAGGTGCGGTCAAAGCTGGTGAATGCGTTGGCGTTGGCCCCGATGCGGGCAAACTTGGCAAAGGCGTCCCCTTCCTGATCCTCGAACATCTTGTGTTCCAGGTAGTGGGCCACGCCGGCGGGCAGGGTCAATTCCTGTTCGCCGAGGCGGAAATGGACGTCGATGGAGCCGAATTTGGCCGCCACGATGGCGTGGGCGGCGGCGTAGCCCGGCATGGGCCGGACCAGGACGGTCAGGCCCGAGGGCAGGACGTAGCGCTCGTTGCCGGCGCAGTCCAGGATAGCCAGATGCTCAGACATGGGGCCCCTCCTTTTTGGTCAAAAGATAGCTGGCCGAGAGGCTGAACCGGCGCAGCACGGCCCGGACCTCCTCCTCGGTGACGGCGGCCAGGCCGGCGCGGGCCTGGGCCGGGGTGGTGATGGCCCCGCCCCGGAGGATCTCCATCCCGTACCAGCTCTCGATGCCGCCGAGGGAATCCTCGATGCCTTCCAGCCCGGCGATCAGGCCGCGGCGGCAGTCCTCCAGCTCCTGCCGGGTGATGGGCCCGGTGCACAGGTCGGCCAGCTCTTCCAGGATGGCCTCCTCGGCCCGGGCGGCATTGCCCGGCTCGATGCCGCTGGACACCGTCATGCTGCCGGTGAAGCTCTGGAAGGAAGAGGAGCAGTAGTAGCACAGATGGTCCCGCTCCCGCACATGGAGGAACAGCCGGCTGGTGACGCTGCCGCCGTACAGGGCCATGGCCAGGCGGCAGGCCGCCATGTCGGCCAGGTCCATGGGCCGGCCCAGGGTGAAGGCCAGGCAGAGCTTGGCCTGGACCATATCGAAATATTCGGTCCGGTGGACGGGGGTCTGGCGGGGCATGGCCCCAAAGGGGGCCAGCGGGACGGGCTGCCGGCGGACGGCCGCCAGCTCGGCCAGAAAGGCCCGGACCACCCGGTCCGTCTCGGCGGGGGTGCAGCCCAGCACCATCAGCTCGATGGAGGCGGTGCGCAGCATCTCGAAGTAGGCCGCGGCCAGGTCCGCGCCGTTCAGGGCGTCCAGCTCGTCGAGATAGCCTTCCTGCCGGATGCCCATGGGGCTGTCCCCGAAAAAGAGGCGGGCGGTCTGGCGCATACAATACAGGCGCTTGTCGTTCAGTTCGTCCTCCAGGGACTGGCGCAGCATCTGCTTTTCGATGGCCACGGCCTCGGGGTCAAAGCTGCCCCCGGCGATGCAGGGGTGGAACGCCACCCCCAGGGCCAGCTCGGTGTAAGCGGCGCACAGATCCTCCCCGGCCAGGGCAAAGCGGTCCTTGATGCCGGTGACGCTGATGCAGACGTTGCGGTTGGCCCCCATGGGGCGGCCGTCCACCGTCAGATCGGCCCCGTACAGCCGGGCCAGCTTTTTGGTCAGGCCGGTCATGTCGGGGCAGCCGGCATAGCCGCGCTCCATGACCAGGGGCAGCAGGGCGTGGGCCGTGGCGGTCTCGCGCCGGATGGGAAAGGTGAAGTGGATGCTGATCCGGCAGCGGTTGAGCTTTTCGGCCGGATCGCAAGAGAGATGCACCCCAGGTGCAAGCTGTTTTCGTTCCAATGGTATCCTCCGTGTCAGGGTCAACCCAGCTGGCTGACCGCAAGGAATTCTTCCAGCGACAGGCCGCTGGAGGCGATGGCGCGGGCGTTTTCGACCCCCACATACCGCCACCGCCAGGGCTCGAACACCATGCCGGTAGCCGCCTGGCGGTCCTCCGGCCAGCGCTGGATGAAGCCGTAGTCGGCGGCGTAGGCCGACAGCCAGCGGAAAGCGTCGGTGCCGGCAAAGCCGATGTCCAGTGTGTCGTACCCTTCGGCCAGGATGGACGCGGCCAGGCCGGTGACGCTCTCGTTGCAGCCGGGCCGGGGCACGATGGAAGCCGCCCGGGCGTCCGCATCGGCGTCGCTCATCCCGCTGTCCAGATAGCCCTGCTTGCGGGCGTCGAACGCCTGCTGGGCCTGTTCGGCGGTCTGATAGCCTTCCACCAGGTGCAGCTGGATGCCCACCTCCCCTGCCGCCGCGGCCATGGCGCGGTAGGCGGCGGCCGCCGTCTGTTCCAGCTGCTGGCCGGTGGCGTCGTCGGCCACGGCCAGGGTAGGCGCGGGGGTCTGGGCCAGGGGCAGGTTATTGTTCACCAGCACCAGATAGGGGTCGGAGGGGTCGCAGACGTAGCCGGACAGGTCGTAGCTGGGGGCGGTGAACTCCTGCCGGCCCCCCAGCAAAGCCCCGGCCCGGGGCAGCACCCAGAGGATGAGCCCGGTCATCAGCCCCACCGCCGCGCCGCAGGCCGACAAAAAAAGGACCCAGTTGCGGACAAGGCGCAGCCGTTTGCGCCGGCGGCGGGCCAGCCACTGCTCCCGCGTCAGGCGCGGCCGGCCAGCCGGCCCGGCCGCAGGGTGTTGTCTTTGTTGTTGTTCCATGATCGAAAGCTCCACGCTTTGGTAAAGTTGCTTTGTTTTGGGTAAAACCCATGGGGTTAGTATACCTCTTTTGGCCTTTTCTGTAAACAGGCGAATTTGCGGGGTGCCCGCTCAAAAGAACACGTCGTAGCTGTCGTACTCCTCCGCCTCGGCCCGCTTGGCCTCGATCACGGCGGCTGCCTGGGCCAGCTGGCCGGGGGTGGCCCCGCACTCGCTGACCAGAGCCCGCACCGCGGCCGCCAGGTCGCCGCCGAACAGGGTGTCCAGCCGCTGGCGCATACAGGCCACCCCGTAGGCCCGCCGGGTGACGGTGGGGGTGTAGACGTTGTGGTTGGCCTCCTTGGCGGCGGTCAGCCAGCCCTTTGCCTCCAGCCGCGTTAAAAAAGTCAGGACAGTGCCCCCCGTCCAGCCGCGGCCCGCCAGACGGCGGCTGACCTCCCGCCGGGTGACGGGGCGGGGGGTGTCCCACACCGCCAGAAGGACCTGTTCTTCCGCCGCCGAAAGGGGCTTGCAGCGCGCCGGGATGCCGTACATGGGTCATTTCTCCTTTTCTTTTTCATACATTTGTATTTGTTTTGTCCATTATACCACCTTTGCAGGCAGCCTGCAAGGGCGGTTTTGGGGTTAAAACAAGGCTTTTTGGCCAAATCTCATACAGTTGTATGCAATATTGTACGCATACAGCGCACATTTGTGTGTTCTGTGGCCGCATACCCCCGGCACAGGCCCTTTTTTTGTGCAAAAGCGCTCTTGTTTTTGGTCCGCCAAAACCTTTATACTATTCATGCGGCGCGGGCCAGCAGCCCCGTCCCGCGGCAAGCTAAGAGAAAGAGGGAATGTACCATGGCTAGAGTATACAATTTCAGCGCCGGGCCCAGCATGCTGCCCGAGCAGGTGCTTAAGACGGCCCAGGCCGAGATGCTGGACTACCACGGCAGCGGCCAGAGCGTGATGGAGATGAGCCACCGCAGCAAGTGGTTCGAGGAGATCATCCAGAACACCGAGGCCAGCCTGCGCCGGCTGATGCAGATCCCCGACAACTACAAGATCGGCTTTTTCCAGGGCGGCGCGACCCAGCAGTTCGCCATGGTGCCCCTGAACTTTATGACCACCGGCAAGGCCGACTACATCGTCACCGGCAACTTCTCCAACCTGGCCGCCAAAGAGGCCGCCAAGTTCGGCGAGGCGAAGGTGGTCGCCTCCAGCAAGGACAAGAACTTCACCTACATCCCCGACGTCAGCGCCATCCCCTACGACTCCGACGCCAGCTACATCCACATCTGCCAGAACAACACCATTTTCGGCACCCAGTATGTGGAGATCCCCCAGGTGGAGGGCATCCCTCTGGTGGCGGACATGAGCTCGATGATCCTGTCCCGCCCGGTGGACGTGACGAAATACGGCTGCATCTACTTCGGCGTCCAGAAGAACGTCGCCCCCGCCGGCATGGCCATCGCCATCATCCGGGAGGACCTGCTGGGCCACGCCGCCGACACCGTCCCCACCATGATGAACTACACCACCCTCATCAACAAGGACAGCATGTACAACACGCCTCCCTGCTGGTGCATCTACATGACCGGCCTGGTGCTGGACTACCTCGAGCATGAGGTGGGCGGCCTAGCGGCTATGCAGCAGATCAACGAGGCCAAGGCCAAGGTCCTGTATGACTACCTCGACAGCCAGAACTTCTATAAGAACCCCGTCGAGCACCGCTACCGCAGCACCATGAACGTCACCTTTACCAGCCCCGACCCCGACACCGACAAAAAATTCTGCGCCGAGGCCACTGCCGCCGGCCTGGTCAACCTGAAGGGCCACCGGCTGGTGGGCGGGATGCGCGCTTCCATCTACAACGCCATGCCCCCCGCCGGCATCGACAAGCTGGTGGAATTTATGGAAGCGTTCCGCAAAGCCAACGCCTGAGCGCAGGGAGGAAAAAGTATGTTTACCATCCAGACACTGAACGCCATCAGCCCGGTGGGGCTGGCGAAGCTGCCCAAAAACCTGTTCGAGGTGGCGGTGGAGACCGACGCCCCCGACGGCATCCTGGTGCGCAGCGCCGACTTGCTGAACGCAGACTTCAAGGAGAACCTGCTGGCCATCGCCCGGGCGGGCGCAGGCGTCAACAACATCCCCCTCGACCGGTGCAGCGAACAGGGCATCGTGGTCTTTAACACCCCCGGCGCCAACGCCAACGCCGTGGCCGAGCTGGTGGTGGGTATGCTGATCGCCGGCAGCCGCAACGTGCCGGCGGCCGCGGCCTGGACCCAGGACCTGGCCGGGGACCCCAACCTAAAAAAAGACGTCGAAAAGGGCAAAAAGCAGTTCGTGGGCAACGAGATCGCCGGCAAGACCCTCGGCGTCATCGGCCTGGGGGCCATCGGTTCCCGCGTGGCCAACTGCGCGCTGAGCCTGGGCATGGAGGTCTACGGCTACGACCCCTACATCTCCATCGACGCCGCCTGGAACCTGAGCCGCCGGGTCCACCACTGCGTCAATCTGAACGATATGCTGCCCCTGTGCGACTATCTGACCATCCATGTGCCCTACCTGCCCACCACCCGCGACACCATCAACGCCCAGACCCTGGCCCTGTGCAAGGACGGCGTCAAGGTGCTGAACTACGCCCGGGGCGAGCTGGTGAACAACGCGGCCATCCTCGATGCGCTGGAAAGCGGCAAGGTGTCGGCCTACATGACCGACTTTGCCGCCGAGGAGCTGCTGGGCAAGCCCGGCGTCATCTGCACCCCGCACCTGGGCGCCTCCACCCCCGAAGCCGAGGACAACTGCGCCATCATGGCCGCGCAGGAGCTGAGCGACTACCTGCGCAACGGCAACATCACCCACTCGGTGAATATGCCCGACGTGCAGCAGCCCCGGGCGGGCGGACGCCGCATCTGCGTCATCCACCGCAACGAGCCGGGCGTCATCAGCCAGATCACCGCCCTGACCACCGCCGCCGGCCTGAACATCGAGAACATGGTCAACAAGTCCAAAAAGGACATGGCCTACACCATGCTGGACGTCACCGGCACCACCGACGGCACTTTGAAGGGCAAATTGTCCGGCATCCCCGCCGTCATCCGGGTGCGCATCCTGTAAAAGCGCCCCTCCCCTGAACGCCAACAGCCCCCGCCTTTCCCAAGTGGAAGACGGGGGCTGTTTTTTGGCTTTATTCCAGGTTGATCTCTTTGGCGTATTCTTCCAGCAGCTCGCGCTCGAGGAAGGGGGTCTTGATCCCCCTGCGGTCCCGGTAGGTCTCGTGGCCCTTGCCGATGACGGCGATCAGGTCGCCGGGCTGGGCGTGGTCCACCGCATAGTGCAGCGCGTCCAGCCGGTCGGGGATCTCAACGAACTGGGCGTCGGGGTTGCCTTTCAGCATCCCCTGGCGGATGTCGGCCAGGATGTCCTCCACCTTTTCAAAGCGGTTGTTGTCCTCGGTCAGGATGGAGAAGTCCGCCATTTTGGCGCAGATCTCCCCCATGCCGTACCGGCGCAGCTTGGAGCGGTTGCCCCCGCAGCCGAACACCACCACCAGACGGTGGGGGTGGTAGGCCCGCAGGGTGGTCAGCAGACTCTCGGTGGACACTTCGTTGTGGGCGTAGTCCAGCAGGATGGTGAATTTTTTGCTGATGGGCACCAGCTCCACCCGGCCCTTGACCACGCAGCGGCCCAGGCCGTCGTGGATGGCGCTGTCGGGCAGGCCCAGTTCCCGGCCCACCGCCAGGGCGGCCAGCGCGTTGTAGACGCTGAACTCGCCCGGCATATTCACCTTGACGTCCATCTCATCCTTACCGCTGACGTGGAAGGCCACGCCCAGAAAGTCGTGGTCCCGCAGCAGGCGGCAGTCCGAAGCGCGGTAGCCGGCCTGCTGGTGCATCCCGTAGGTCACCAGGCGGCAGGTGTGGCCTTCCAGCAGGGCCTCGGTGTTGGGGTCGTCCGCATTGACGATGCCCAGGCTGCACCGCTGGAACAGCTGGCCCTTCCAGCTGCGGTATTCCTCAAAGGTGGCGTGCTCGCCGGGGCCGATGTGGTCGGGGGAGAGGTTGGTGAACACCCCCACGTCGTAGTGGATGCCCCCCACCCGGTCCATCATCAGGCCCTGGCTGGACACTTCCATCACCACCGTGTCACACCCGGCGTCCACAAAGGTGCGGAAGATCTTCTGCAGCTCGTAGCTCTCGGGGGTGGTGTTGGCGGTGTCCTCGTGGCGGCCCATGTAGTACACGCCGTTGGTGCCGATCATGCCCACCTTGCGCCCGGCGGCTTCCAGCACGCTGCGGATCATGTGGGCGGTGGTGGTCTTGCCCTTGGTGCCGGTGACGCCGATCATGGTCATCCGGCGGGAAGGGCTGCCGAACAGGTTGGCGCTCATCAGGGCCATGGCATGGCGGCTGCTGGCCACCTTGAGGACCGTGACCCCTTCCAGCCCGGTCAGGTCGATGTCGTGCTGGATGACCAGGGCCGCCGCCCCTTTGGCGGCGCAGTCGGCCGCAAAATCGTGGCTGTCCCGCTGGGTGCCCACGATGCAGACGAACAGCACCCCCGGGGCGGCCTTGCGGCTGTCGTAAATGAGATCGGTGATCTCGGTGTCCATGCTGCCCTGTACCAGGGTGCAGTCCACCCCCTGCGTCAACGCGGATAACTTCATCATTCTTCCTCCTGTTGTGTCCCGGCGGGCTGCGTCTCCTGGCCGTCTGCGTCGTCCGCACCGGCCTCCCCGCCGTCCTCCGGGCCTTCTGCCGGGACGACGTCCGTCCCGGGCTCCTCCGCCTCTGTTCCAGCGGCGGGCTGTTCCGTCCCGGTCATGTCCGCCTCCGGGACGACGTAGCCCGAAGGCAGGGTCGGGCTGCCCTGTGCAAAGATCGCCTGCAGGCTGCCGTCGGTGCGCAGGTGGCTGCAGTCCAGCCGGCCGGTGTCGGTGGGGGCGCAGCCCTTGCCCTCCTTGTTCAGCAGCATATATTCGGCGTAGTCCAGTTTATAATCCAGCTCGTTCAGGGTGCCCAGCAGCACGCTGATGCGGTCTTGGTACAAAAAGGCCAGCTGTTCCACGTCGGCAAATTCCACCCGTGTCACATCCGCCATCAGGTCCCGCTGTTCCAGGGCATCCAGCAGCGTCTGCAGCGCCTGGATGCGGCTGTCCGTCTGGGGCTCCGCCGCCTGCTGGCTGGACGCCGCAGCGCTTCCGGCGCTGTCCGCCGTCTCGGGCGGGACATAGGAAAGCTGGTCGCCGGGGGTCGTGCTGACCGGGTCCCCGCCGTAGAGGACGGGCAGGCCGGGCTGTTCCGTCTCGGCCGAGAGGATCTTGAGGTCCGCCGACAGGCTGATCCAGCCGCCGGGGGACGGCATGGTGTAGACAGGGGTGGCGGGCGTCACCCGGACTACCACCGTGCTGGGATAGATCCGCTCCACCGAGATGTGCTCCAGCAGAGGGAACGCCTTTTCCAGCGCTGCGGCCTTGGCGGCGGGGTCAAAGCTGAAAATGTTTTCTTCCAGCTGGACCCCGAGAGCGTCCAAAATCTCGCTGCTGGTATAGGGGCTGGATTGGTCCAGCGCAGCGCCGGACGCCGTCTGCACCTGGATGGCGTTGATCTTGAACAACATGGTCATGGTCAGATAGACGCCGGCGGCGGCCACGCAGAGCACCAGGGCTATGGCGGTCAGCCGGCGCAGCATCCGGCGGCGGCGCAGCATCTTGCGGGTGACTTTGCGCCGGCGGCGCACTTCCCTGCGCTGCACGGTCTGGGCCGGACGCTGCCGGACCGGCCGTGCCTGCTGGGGGCGGCCGGACGCCGCCGGGCGGGGCCTCTGCCCCGAAGGTCGCCGGTTCGCCGGCCGGGCCTGCCCGGTGGGGAACTGGACCGTATTGTCCCGGTAACCGCCCCCCACATGGTAGGACGGGGCCGGGTTCTCTACGTCGTAGAGTGCGGGCCGGCGGCCGCCGCTCACCTCCAGCGGAGGGCGGGACGGCCGGCTTTGGGCAGGGCGCCTCGCCTGCCCTGCCGCGGGGCGGACGGGCTGCCCAGTCCGCTTTCGCTTTTTAGCGGGCATACCGCGCCGCCTCCTTTCTATGATGTGCTTACGGCGTGCGCACGAGGGCGCGCAGGCGGGACGTGATCTGGTCCAGACTGTCGTCCACCGAGAGGGTGCGGGCATTGCGGCCCATCCGGGCCAGCTTGCCGTCCTCGTCCAGCAGGGTCTTGACCTCGGCCACCAGCTTTTCGCCGGTGAGGTCCTTTTCCTCAATGACCACGGCGGCGTCCACCTTGGCCAGCTCGAGGGCGTTGTAATACTGGTGGTTCTCGGCCACGTTGGGGCTGGGGATCAGGATGGCCGCCCGGCCGGCGGCTTCCAGCTCGGCCAGGGTGAGCGCGCCCGCCCGGCTGATGACCAGGTCGGCCGCCGACAGCAGTTCGGGCATATTGTCGATGTATTCCCGCACCACCAGGCTGTCCCCGCGGGCAAAGCCCTTCTGCTTTTCCAGGTCCTGGAACAGCTGCACCCCGTACTGGCCGGTGGCGTGCAGATGGAGGATGTTCCGCTTTTCCTTCTGCTCCCAGGCGCACAGGCCGGCCACCACTTCGTTGATGCGGCGGGCTCCCAAACTGCCCCCGAAGGAGAGGATGACGGTCCGGTCCCCGGCGTTCAGGCGGGCGCGGGCCTCGTCCCGGCGGCGGGCCCAGTCGAACACCTCGGGGCGGACGGGGTTGCCCACCACCACGGTCTTTTCGGGGGCGCCCAGCCGGTCGGCCCCAGCCTGGACCGCCGCAAACACCAGGTCCACCTCGGGGGCCAGCAGCTTGTTGGTCACGCCGGGGAAGGCGTTCTGCTCATGGATGGCCGTCTTGATGCCCCGCTTGGCCGCCGCGCGGACCACCGGCCCCGAGACATAGCCCCCGCACCCGATGACCAGGTCGGGGTCCACCTCGTTGAGGATGGCCTTGCACCTCGGCCCCGAGCGGGCCAGGTTCCAGATCGTGACGGCGTTGCGCCGCAGGTTTTCCAGCGAGGGCCGCCGCTGGAAGCCGGTCACTTCGATGTGGTGGAAGGGGTATCCCGCCTGGGTGACCAGACGGTACTCCATCCCCTCTTTGCGGCCGGCAAAGTGGATCTCGGCGGCGGGGTCGGCCGCACGCAGCGCCCCTGCGATGGCAAGGGCCGGGTTGATATGGCCGGCCGTGCCGCCGGCAGCGATCAATACGCGCATGATTGATTCCTCCTGTCCGGGTGTGCCGGACCGCGCAAAAAATCCCGTCCGTCTTGGTTTACAGGCGGGATATAAGCCGTTTTGCTGTACGCCCTGTTCAGTTCAAACCCCCGGCGCGGCGGCTGCCGGGCCGGCGGATGCCGTCCAGAGTGATGGGCGGGCGGGACGCCTGCCGGGCCTTTTCCTCCTGGGCTTCGCGCGCGGCGCGGCGGACCGCCGACACCTTCGCGCCGTTGCGCCCGATGTGGATCATGACCCCCATCTCGGCCATGAGCAGCAGCAGACTGGTGCCGCCCGAGGAGAAGAAGGGCAGGCTGATGCCGGTGTTGGGCAGGGTGTTGGTGACGACGGCCACGTTGCAGAACACCTGCCAGCCCACCTGGGCCATGATGCCCACGCCCACCAGGGTGCTGAAGCGGTCCCCCGCCTGAAAGGCGATCATGAACCCCTGCACCAGCAGCAGCACGAACAGCAGGATGACCACCACGGCCCCCACAAAACCCAGCTCCTCACAGACGACGCTGAAGATAAAGTCGTTGGTGCACTCGGGCAGCCAGAGCTGCTTTTCCACGCTGTTGCCCAGGCCCAGGCCGGTCAGCCCGCCCGAACCGATGGCGTACAGGCTCTGCAGGGTCTGGTCGGTCATCTTGCTCATGTCGCTGGTCCAGCCGTCCAGCCGGTCCTGCAGGTAGGGGATGGAGTCGATGTGGGACAGCAGCGTCTCCAGCAGAAAGACCGCGCTGACCGCGCCGCCGTAGGTGATGATGCCGCCGCTGCCGTTCAGCAGCAGGATGCTGCCCACGATGGCGCACATCAGCACAATGCCCGACATATGGGGCTCCAGCACCAGCAAAAGCACCACCGGCACCAGCGGCGCCAGCGGGATGGCCAGCTCCCGGATGAGCTTCTGGTACAGCCAACCGCCCGCTCCCAGATGGGCGCCGTCCTCCCGCGGGATGGGACGGCGGGTGCGGCTGGCCAGGTGGGCGGTGAGCAGGATCATTTCAAACTTGACCAGCTCCGACACCTGCAGGGTGGGCAGGCCGCGGATGTTCAGCCAGCGGCGGCAGCCGTTGAGCGGCTCGCAGAACAGCACCGCCACCAGCAGCACCAGGCTGACGAGGTAGCCCGCCCACACGAACTTGCGGATGAACCGCAGGTCAAAATACGAAAACAGGAACATCACCCCTACCCCGATCAGGGCGTAGAGGGCCTGCGACTTGATGTAGTGAAAACTGTCCCCCATGCGGAGATAGCCGGTGGTATAGCTGGCGCTGAACAGCATCACCAGCCCGAATATGACGATCAGCGCCAAAGTGGCCAGCCAGCTGATGAGCAGCGGGGTCCAGGGGCCGGGGTCGCGCTGAAGGATCACCACCGGCCCGCTGGGGTCGGCGCGGCGTCTTGCTATCGCCATAACAGCACCTCCTTACAGCTGCGCGGTGCGCAGAGCAGCCAGCACGCCGGCCAGCGCCAGCGCACAGAAAACGTAAAAAGCCGATACCGGGCCGCCCTTTTTGCGCAGCCAGGCATCCAGGCTGCCGGCCTTGAACAGGGGCCGGCCCCGGAACCGTCGCCAGACGCCCTGCAGCAGGGCGGCCAGCCCCTCGGCCCAGAAGGGCAGCCCCAGCACCAGCGCCAGGTCGCCCCGGCCAATGGACAGGGGGATGCCCCCCACCGCCCCCGCCAGGAACAGGCAGCCCACCGCGCCGGGCAGCAGCCGGGCGGGGTAAAAGTTCCACAGCAGAAAGGCCATCAGCGCCCCGGCCAGCGCCGCCGGCAGCACCGCCAGCGGGAAAAAGCCCAGGATCGTCTCGGCCCCCATCAGGCCCAGCATGGCCACAAAGGCCGCGCCGGACGCAGCCCCGTCGGCAGAGCCGGCCAGCCGGGCCGATTCGGCCAGGGCCAGCAGCATCGCCGCCCAGAGGGGCGCGGCGGCGGCTCCCAGCTCGCAGTAGCCCAGGATGGGCAGGGTCAGGCCAGTGGGCATACAGCCGCCCAGCCAGAGGGCCCCCACCGTTACGGCGGCGGCCAGAGCCTCCAAAGCCAGGCGGACGCCTGTGCGCAGGCCCAGCACCTGCCGGGGCCGCAGCCGGGCCAGATCGTCGGCCAGGCCCGCCGCCCCCAGCAGGAAGCCGCCGCCCAGCCCCAGCATCAGCCGGCCGGTCAGCCCGCCGCCCAGCAGCTCGGGCTGGATCATGCAGACCACCGCCCAGCCCACGCCCACCGCGGCCAGCGTCCCGATGATGAAGCAGAGGCCGCCCATGGTGGGCAGGCCGCGGGGCGCAGGCGGCTCGGGGGGCTGTTCTTCCGGCTGGCCGGGCTTTGAGGCGGGGCCGTTCTCCTTTTCAGGCGGGACAAGGGCCCGCAGCAGGGGGACCAGTAAGTTCCCGACCGCGGCGGTCAGCGCAAAACCCAGCACCGACGCCACGATCAAGGCAAAACGTATCATGTGTGTACACTCCGAATGTTATGAATTTTCGCTGTTTTCAGCGGCGATGGCCTCGGCGTCCTTCAAAGCCTGCAGCTGCTGCACGGCGTTTTCCAGCGCCATGGCCCGGCTGCCCTTGAACAGGACGGCGTCCCCCGGGACGGTAATCTTGGCCAGGAAGCCCGCGATCTCCTCGTAGCTGTGGGCGTGGATGGTGCGCACCCCCTTGGCCGCAGCCACCGTCGCGGTGCGGTGGGCCAGCTCGCCGTAGGTGATCAGGCAGTCGATGCCGCTCTGGGCCACCAGGCGGCCCAGCTCCTCGTGTTCGGTGCGGGCCTCGTCCCCCAGCTCCAGCATATCCGCCAGGACGGCAAAGCGCCGCTTGCAGGGGTAATCCTTGAACATTTCCAGCGCCGCCCGCATGCTGGTGGGGTTGGCGTTGTAGCAGTCCTCGATGACCCGCACCCCGTGGCAGTCCAGCATATGCTGGCGCATCCCGGTCTGCCGGAACTCCTTCATCTGCTGGATGGCCTCCTTGGGGGTCAGGCCCAGCTGGCTGGCGGCGCAGTAGGCCGCCAGGGCGTTGGCCACGTTGTGGCGGCCCAGCGCCGGGATGTGCACCATGAAGCAGCCGTTCTCGGCGTCGTCCAGCAAAAAGCTCATGCCGTCGTTCTCCTGCCGGATGGCGGAGGCGTACACGTCGGCCTCCTGGCTGGTCATGCTGTACCAGACGGGGCGGACGTGGGCGGGCAGCTCGGCCTTGCGCAGGAAGGGGTCGTCGTAGTTCAAAACGAGGGGCGCGCCCTCGGGCATCCCGTCGCAGATCTCGAGCTTGGCCTTGCAGATGTTCTCCTGGCTGCCCAGGTTGCCGATGTGGGACAGGCCGATGCAGGTGATGACGCCCACGTCCGGCCTGGCGCAGCGGGACAGCCGGCTGATCTCGCCGGCATGGTTCATCCCCATCTCGATGACGGCGTACTGCGTCCCGGCGTCGATCTGGAACAGAGTGCGGGGCAGGCCCAGCTCGTTGTTCTGGTTGCCCTCGGTCTTGATGGTGGCGCCCAGGGCGCTGAGGGCCGTGGCGCAGAACTCCTTGGTGGTGGTCTTGCCCACGCTGCCGGTCACGCCCACCACCTTGGGGGCAAACTGGGCCCGGTAGTTGGCGCCCATCTGCATCATGGCCTGGTAGCTGTCGGGGCAGAGGATGGTCTTTTCCTCGGGCACGCCCTCCACCGGGTGGTTGAGCACCACCCATTCCGCGCCTGCCGCCAGGGCTTTGGCGGCAAAGTCGTGCCCGTCAAAGTGTTCGCCGGGGAAAGCTACAAACACGCACCCGGGCCCGGCCTCCCGGCTGTCGGTGGTCACCAGCGAGACGGTCTGCTCCGCGTTGATGCGTTCGGCGGGCGTCAGCCCCGCCAGAAGGGTTCTTGCTGCGATTTTTTCCATTCGTTCCTATCCCCTTTCCATATGTTTCCAAAATGGTCTGTCCTTATTATAAATGGTACGCTGCGGGCAAGGCAAGTAGAGCTCTGCGGTTTTCGCCCATCCTTCACTTTTACCCGCAGGTAATGGTCACGATGGTGCCAAGCTGGACCCGGTCGCCGGGGGCGGCGCTCTGGCTCTGGACCAGGCCGGCGGCGCTGCCCTCCACGATGCAGTTGAAGCCTGCCGCGTGCAGCATCTGGCTGGCAAAGTCGGCGCTCTTGCCGGTCAGGTCGGGCACCTCGGCGGTCTGGCCGCTGTAGGTGTCGGTGTAAAGATAGATGGTGGTGCCGCTGGGGACCTCGGCGCCCGCAGTGGGGTACTGCCAGGTGACGGGGGCGGCGGTGTTGCCGCTCTCGCTTTCCACCAGATGGTGGGCCAGGCCGCGGATGTTCAGGTTGACCTGGGCGTTGCTCCACTCGGTGCCGATCAGGTTGGGCACCTTGACGGTCTGGCCGCTGCGATCCACGCCGTCGGTGGCGATGCCCAGATACGGCGCGATCTCGCTGATGATGTTGCCCACCACCGGCGCGGCCAGCACCGAGGAATAGTCGCTGTTGGCGTTGTTGGGGTCGTCCAGCATGACGTAGACCAGGATCTGGGGGTCGTCGGCGGGCAGCACCGCCACGAAGGAGGCCGCCTTTTTGTAGTCGCCGTCGGCGCGGCGGTCCATGTTCAGCAGCTCGGAAGTGCCCGATTTGCCGCCGATGCGGTAGCCCGCCACATAGGCGCGGTAGCCGCCGCTGCGGGTGGTGCCGTCGCCCACCTCATGCTCCATGATCTGGCGGATGGTCTCGCTGGCGCTGCCGCTGATGACCTGGCGGCGGACGTTCGGGCCGATCTGCTCCACCACGTTGCCGTTGGCGTCCACGATCTGATCCACCACATGGGGGGTGACGAGGTAGCCGCCGTTGACCGCGGCCGACACCGCCGTGCACACCTGCAGGGGCGTCACCGCCATGGACTGGCCGAAGGCCGAGGAGGCCAGTTCCACCTCGCCCATGGTCTGGTCGGTGTAGTACTGCATATAGCCCGTCTCGTTGGGCAGGTCCACGCCGGTGCGCTCGGTGAAGCCGAACGCCTTGAAGTAATCGTAGAATGTATCGACGCCGATCCGCTGGCCCAGCTGGATGAAGTAGATGTTGCAGCTGTTCAGCAGGGCGTCGGCCAGGTTCTGGGTGCCGTGGCTGTGGCGTCCGGCGCAGTGGTAGGTCTGCTTGGCGACGGCATAGGCGCCGCTGCAGTTGAAAGTCGTGTTGTAGGTGGCGTTGCCCGAGTCCACACCCATGGCGGCGGTGATGACCTTAAAGACGCTGCCGGGGTAGTACAGCTCGGTGATGGTCTTGTTTTTCCACATGATATCCCGGAAATAGCCCGAGTAGTCGGCCTCGGGGTCCAGGATCCTGTTCCCGTTTTCGTCGGTGACGAAGGTGCCGTCCTCGTTTTTCAGGTAGATGCCGTAGAGTTCCGGCTCGGCCCGGACCAGCTCCTCCAGGTAGGCCTGGTTCGCGGTGTAGTCGTTGGGGTCGTTGGGATCAAAGTCGGGCTTGGAGGCCATGGCCAGGATGCCGCCGGTGTTCACGTCCATCACGATGGCGCAGCCGCGGTTTTCCACCGTGTTGGCGGCGATGGCCTCGTTCAGGTACTTTTCCACCACTTCCTGGATGGTGGTGTCCAGCGTCAGGACCAGGCTGTCGCCGTCCTTGGCGTCGTAGGTGACGGCGCTGCTGTCGGCGATGGCGTTGCCCCGGGCGTTGCGGATGGTGACGGTCCGGCCGTCGGTGCCGGACAGGATGTCATCGTAGGATTTTTCCAGCCCGTAAAAGCCGTCCCCGTCCGCATTGGTAAAGCCCAGCACCGACGCCGCAAACGCCCCGTAGGGGTAATTGCGCTGGTAGGTGCGGGAGGAGGAGAGGGACAGCCGGCCGGTGCCCTTGATGGCGTTGCGGTCGGACACATACTGCTCGATGGACTCCTTGACGGCGTTGTTGACCTTTTCGGCCAGCACCTGGTAAGAGGAGTCGATCTTGCTCAGGGCCTCATAGACGGCCTCGTACTGCTGAAGGTAGGCCTGGGAGGTGGTGTCCACCTTGTCCAGACTGACGCCGTCCCCCGACAAAAGGCGCAGCGTCAGCTCCCGGCTGATCTCGCCGCAGGCCGCGGCGTCCAGGGTGCGGACGGTGGACTCCACTTCCGCGCCGGTGGCGGGGTCGGTGGAGGTGATGGTCTGGCTGTCGTAGAGGGCGCTGGAATAGCTGGGGTCGCACCAGATATCCCACACCACGCTGGTGGACGCCAGCACCTTGCCGGTGGCGTCGTAGATCTCGCCGCGGGTGGCCTGGATGGTGGTGTCCAGCAGCTGCTGGTCGCTGGCATAGCGGCTGTACATCTCGCCGTTGCGGATCTGGATATTGTAAAGGCTGCCCACCACGATGGCGGTGGCCGCCAGGACTGCGCCGATGGATACCGCCAGCCCGATCTTGCGGGTCCTGGCAGGGATGGGGGCCGAGTCGGGGGCGCGGTAAAGGCCGCCCCCCCGCCGGCGCCGGTTGGTTGCTTCTTTCATTCGCTTCTCCTGCCCGACGCCTGCCGCCAAGGCGGCACGGGGCGTCAGAAACCGAAAAAGCGTGCGCAGGCGCACGCTTCCCCGGGTATCGTTGGTTTATTCCGCAGCGTCCGCCGGCGGGTCGATGGTCTGCAGCAGGGACGAGACGCCGGCCTGGAGGGTATCGGTCCACTTTTCCACCGCAGACTCGCGGCGGGTGAGCACGCTCTGGTCGTCCAGCCGGATGTAGGTGATCTGGCTGTCGTCGATCTTCATCAGGCCTAGGCGGCCGGCCACGTTCTCCACGTTGGAAATGCTGGACTGGACGTTGAGGGTGGTGGTGTAGTAATCGTTCTGGCTCTGGGCCGAGATCAGAGTCGCCTTTGCCTGGCGGATGTCCCCGCTCAGCTCCACGATGCGGGCCTCGCTGAACAGCAGCGCCACCGACAGCCCTGCCAGAAGCCCCAGCGCAAGGATCTGCACGCCGTGCTGCATCATGGCGCGCAGGGGCGAGATGGCGGCCTTGCCGCCCTGCTCGACCCGCAGGTTGGGCCGCCGCTCGGGCTGGGGCTCCGGGCGGCGGACTGCCTGTCCTAAGGTAATGCCGTTGTAGTTGTAATCGTATGCAGGCTGACCCATGATTCTATCTCTCCTCTTTCTGCGCGCCCGGTGTGAAGGGGCACGCTCACAGTTTTTCAAGGACCCGCAGGCGGGCCGAGCGGCTGCGCCGGTTGCCGGCCAGCTCGTCGGGCTTTGCTTCGATGGGCTTGCGGGTGATCAGCTTTGCCTTTGCCTTGCCGCCGCAGACACAGACAGGGAACTCCGGCGGGCAGGTGCAGGCGGTGGCCCAGCGGCGGAACTTGTTTTTCACCAGCCTGTCCTCCAAAGAGTGGAAGGTGATGACGCAGAACCGCCCGCCGGGCTTCAATGCGCCGAAAATGGCATCCAGGCCCTCGTCCAGAGCGTCCAGCTCGTGGTTGACCGCGATGCGCAGGGCCTGAAAGCTGCGCCGGGCCGGGTTTTTGTCCTTGCGGCGGACCGCCGGGGGCATGGCCGACGCCACCAGCCCCGCCAGCTGCAGCGTCGTCTCGATGGGGGCGGCCTGTCTGGCCTCCACGATCTTGCCGGCGATCTGCCAGGCATAGGGCTCCTCGCCGTAATCCCGCAGGATGCGGGCCAGTTCTTCCCGGTCGAGCGTGTTGACCAGGTCGGCGGCGGTGGTGCCCTCCTGGCTCATCCGCATATCCAGCGGCGCGTCGGCCCGGTAGGAAAAGCCCCGCTCTGCGTCGTCCAGCTGGTGGCTGGAGACGCCCAGGTCCAGCAGCGCTCCGTCGATGGCCTCCACCCCGACGGAGGCCAGGGCGTCGGCCGCATAGCGGAAATTGGTCTGCACCACTTCGGCAGGCAGCCCCGCCAGCCGCTGGCGGGCCGTCTGGACCGCGTCGGGGTCCTGGTCCAAAGCGATGAGCCGGCCGCCGGCCGCGGCGTCCAGCCGGCTGGCAATGGCCCGGGAATGGCCCGCGCCCCCTGCCGTGCCGTCCAGATAGATACCGCCGGGGCGGATGTTCAGCCCTTCCAGGCATTCTTCCAGCAGCACAGGTACATGCTCGAAAGAAGCCGGGTCAAATGCCTGCTGGGTTTGTTCGTCGTTCATGGGGCCCGCCTCCTTTCCTGTCAAAACGTTTTTAGATGTGGAGCTCCCGCAGGCGGGCGGCCCGCTGCTCGTTGGTCACGGCGGCCCGGCGGGCATCCCAGCGGGCGGCGTCCCAGATCTCGGCGTGGTTGCGGTTGCCGATGACGGCCACCGTCTTGCCCAGCCCAGCGTAGGCCCGCAGGCTGGCCGGCAGGAGGATGCGCCCCTGCTTGTCCGGCGTCACCTCGCAGGCGGTGCTGAACAAATCGCCGGTGATCTCCCAGCTGTCCATCAGCTCGTCCGCGCCCAGCCGCTCCGAGATGCGTTCCACCTCGGCCATGGGCAGGGCGAAGAGGCACTGGTCCAGCCACTCCATCACCACAAAGCTCTCGCCCATCCCCTCCCGGAACCTGGCCGGGAAGTTCAGGCGGCCTTTGGCGTCGATGGCGCAGTCATACCGTCCAAAGAACACCCTGACCGCCCCCTTTTGTGGCCTGAGATGGGGTGTGTTCCCCACTTCTCTCTACTTTACTCCACTGATAAAGTTATTGTAACAAATCAGCCCGGTGAATGCAATAGTTTTCGCCCGACTTTTTCCACCAATTTTCCGCAGCCTGTCCAAAGCGGCCAAAGAAAAGAACCCCTGCCGCTGCGGGCAAGGGTTCGGCAGCGTGTCGTAACACGACACGCTTTAGGGGGAACCCATTTCTGCGCGCAGACGCGCGGCAGAAATTCCTTCCCCCTAATCTCTCTTGCGCTTAGCTGGTTTTTGCGGCTAGCCGCCGCAAAAACCAGAGCGCTGCGCCAGCGGCAGCTCGCTGTTTCGTCCACTGGACGCGCTTTGCTGCCGCTGCCCCTGGGGACAAAATTTGGCGCAGAACCGCGCACGCGCCGTGAGCGGCGCGCACACTCTCTGCGCCAAATTTCCCTGTCGGTGTCCCGCCCGTACGCACATGTCGTCCGGGCGGGACTTTTTTGGCAATCTGCCGGATGGACGGCGCCAGGTCACGGCTGTTATTTCTTGGGCGGCTGGCGCAGGCTGGCGCGGACGTTCTTCACCTGGGAGGCGTTGGCGACCATCGTCTCCTCGGTGGTCTTGAGCATATTGTCGCAGTAATCCGCGGTGGTCTGGCGCAGCGTGCGGCTCTCGGCCTGGGCCTGGGCCATGATCTCCGAGGCGCGCTGCTGGGCGCTCTTGACGATCTCCGATTCGCTCACCAGCACGCGGGCCCGTTCCTCCGCCTGGCGGATGATGGCCTTGGCCTGGGCGTTGGCCGAATCCACGATCTGGCTGCGGTCGTTGACGATGGCCTGGGCCTGGCGCAGCTCGCCGGGGAGGTTGGCGCGGATCTCATCCAGGTATTCCTGGATCTGGTCCACGTCTACGATCCGCTTGCCCCCCGACAGGGGCATATTGGCGCTTTCGGCCAGGGCGTCCTCGATGGTATCCAACAGTTCATTGACGTTCATACAGTTTCTCCCCCTTCCGCTTCGCTGGGGCGGGGCTTTGTATACCGCCACAGCAGCACGCGGCCGTACCGGTACTGTTTGCGCAGCACCAGACTGCCCACCTGGGCGGGCAGGACCAGTTTTGCCTCGCTCTCACACAGGACGATGCCGCCGGGCGCGACGACTTTTTCCACCGCCGGCAGCACCTCCTCCAGCATCCCCTGGCGGAAAGGCGGGTCCAGCAGCACCAGGTCGAACTGCTCATGGCAGGCCGTCAGCCAGCGCGCGGCGTCCCCCACGCTGACCCGGCTGCGGTCGAACAGGCCGCAGGCCTTGCAGTTGCGCATCACGACGGCGGCCGCCTCCCGGTTCTGGTCCAGAAAGACGCACCGCGCCGCGCCGCGGCTCAGCGCCTCGATGCCCAGCTGGCCGCTGCCGGCAAAAAGGTCCAGCACCCGGGCCCCGGGCAGGTCGAACTGCACGATGCTGAACATCGCCTCCTTGACCTGGTCCAGGGTCGGGCGGGTCACGTCTGTGCCGGGCAGAGCCTCCAACCGGCGGCCCCGGGCCTCACCTGCGATCACGCGCATCTGTATCCGCTCCTTTCATTGCTTGCCAGGGGGCGCCTGCCGCGCAGGCAAACCCCTGCTCCTTCCTGCGCAGCCATGCCCCGCCGTCCCTGCGGATAGTCTGGCGGGCATGGCACGTTGTTCCCTTCATTATTGCAGAGCGGGGCGCGGTTGTCAAGCCTCGGGGGCCGGATGGCGGCGAATGTCCCCGTTTTCGCCAAAAATTTTTCGGAAGGGCGGCGCGGATTCTTTATTCGTTCATATCTTTGTGCTACTATAAAAATGATTTAGTCTGCAAAATCCGGTCCTGCCCGGACTTTAGAGGAGTAACCGCCTGATGGAACGCACCGAACATTTTGACTGGAACGACGGCTGGGCATTCACCCCACAGTTCACCCCCGCGCTGCTGGAGGCCGCCTACAGCGGTCCCGCCTTGGAGCCGGTCCGCCTGCCCCACACCGTCAAAACGCTGCCCTTCAATTACTGCAACGAAAACGACTACCAGCTGGTCAGCGGGTACCGGCGTGTGTTCACCGCGCCCAAAAGCTGGGAGGGCCGCGTTCTGCTGCTGACCTTTGGCGCGGCGGCCCACGAGGCCACCGTCTACTGCAACGGCCAGCGGGTGGGCCACCACGCCTGCGGCTACACCGCCTTCACCGTCAATCTGACCGGCGCGGTCCGCCTGGGGGAAGAAAACGTCCTCGCCGTCCGCTGCGACAGCCGCGAGACGCTGGACATCCCGCCCTTTGGCGGCCAGACCGAGGCGCTGACCTATGGCGGGCTGTACCGCGGAGCCTGGCTGGAAGTGAAGGAAAACGCCTGGCTGCGGGACGTGTTCATCCAGGCGGGGATGGACGGGGCGTTCCGCATCTACTCCGCCGCCGAGGGCGAGACGGTGGGCTGCGCGCTGGAAGCCGAGATCCGCGCGCCTTCGGGGCGGCGGGCCGCCTATATGGGGGAGCTGTCCCTGCCCATCAGCGGCACCCTGAACGGGGTCCAGCCCTGGAGCTGCGAACACCCCACCCTGTACACCCTGACCGTCCGCCTGATCCGGCCCGGCACCGGCGGCCTGCCCGACCGGGTGCTGGACCAGAAGGTGATCCGCTTCGGGTTCCGCACCATCCAGTTCGTGGCCGGCGGGCTGTACCTGAACGGGGTCCGCACCGAGCTGCGCGGCCTGGTGCGCGGCCAGAGCTGGCCCTACCAGGGCTACGCCATGCCCGACAGCCTCCAGCGGCTGGACGCCCAGATCCTGAAAAAGGAATTGGGGTGCAACGCGGTGCGCTGCTGCTGCCCGCCCAGCCCCGCTTTTCTGGACGCCTGCGACGAGCTGGGCCTGCTTGCCTTTGTGGAGATGCCGGGCCAGCGCTTTACCGGCGGCCCGGCCTGGAAGGCCCAGGCCCTGCAGAACTGCCGCGAGATGGTCTGCCAGTACCGCAACCACCCCAGCGTGTTCCTGTGGGGGGTGCGGGTGCCGGGCAGCGCCGACGACACCGCCTTTTACAAAAAGACCAACGAGGCCGCCCGCCGGCTGGACCCCACCCGCCCCACCGCCGGCAGCCGCCGGACCAAAAAGAGCCAGCTGCTGGAGGACGTCTACGCCTACGACGACTTTTCCTTTGCGGGGGCCGGCGCGGGGCCGGGCTGCCTGCCCAAGGCCAGCGTCACCCCCGACGTGCGGCGCGGCTACCTCATCAGCGGGTACGGCGGGATGATGTACCCCACCAAGAGCTTTGACAGCGGGGCCGTCCGGCTGAGCCAGGCCCTGCGGTACGCCGCCGTCCTCAACGATGCGGCGGCCCAGCCGGGGGTGGCCGGCAGCTTTGGCTGGTGCATGGCCGACTACAACGTCCACTCCGCCTATGGCAGCGGGGACCGGGTCAGCTACCAGGGGGTGCTGGACCTGTTCCGCAACCCCAAGCTGGCGGCGGCCGTCTTTGCCAGCCAGAAAACGCCCCGCGTGCCCTCCGACATCGTGCTGGAAGTTTCGCCGGCGGCGGCCTTCGGGGATATGCCCGCCGGGTACCCGGGCGGGTGCTGGGCGTTCACCAATGCGGACGCCGTGCGGATGTACCGGGACGGGGACCTGATCGCCGTGTTCACCCCCGACCGCCAGGGGCGGTTCGCCGCGCTGGCCCACCCGCCCATCCAGATCGACGATTTTGTCGGCCCCCTGCTGGAAAAATATGAGGGCATCGCCCACGGCGAGGCGGTCCAGCTGGCCGCCTGCCTCAACGCCCTCCGGCGGGACCCCGCCGCCCCCTCGCCCCTGCTGCGGGCCCGGCTGTCCCGCCTGATGCGGGTGCTGCGCATCAACGAGGCCGCCCTGATGCGGCTCTACCGCACCTACATCGGGGTGCTGGGCGGGCCGTCGGGGGTGTTCCGGTTCGAGGCGGTCTGGCGGGAGCGGGTGGTCCGCACCGTGGTGCAGGAGCCGGCCCAGCGGGTCCGGCTGGAGTGCACCGTCCACAACGGCATCCTCACCGACGGCCCCGCCTGGGACTGCGCCGCCGTCACCCTGCGGGCCATCGACCAGAACGGCTGCCTGCTGCCCTATTGCAGCGAGGCGGTCCAGCTGTCGGTGGAGGGCCCCGCGCACCTGATCGGGCCCGCCGTCGTCCCGCTGCGGGGCGGCATGGCCGGGACCTACCTTGCCACCGAGGGGGTGGCCGGCCGCGCCACCCTGCACTGCAGGATGGAGGGCGCGCTGGACACCGAGGCCTCCGTCATCATCCGGCGGCGGGAATCCTGACTTTTTTGCCCATTTTTACGGTTGATTTGCAGTCTGTTCAAACTTTTATCATTTCCGTCTGGCATACTGTTACCAATAGAATTCACACTCCGCCCTCCTGACTGCCAAAGCGGGAGGGCCTTTACAGGGGGTAAATGTACTTATGCGTGAAAAATTCCGTCGATTCATGGCAGGGCGCTACGGCACCGACGCGCTGAACCAGTTCCTCAGCATCCTGGCCGTGGTGCTGATCCTGCTGGGCCTGGTCACCAGGTTCGGGCTGTTCACCTGGCTGGCCCTGGCCGCGCTGATCTACTGCTATTTCCGCACCTTCAGCCGGAACATCTCCCGCCGCACCGAGGAGAACTACAAGTTCTACAGCTTTCAGGAGCGGCTGACCGGCAAGTGGAAAGGGCTCAAGCGCCGCTGGGCCGACCGCAGCACCTACCGCTATTACCGCTGCCCCAAGTGCCGCCAGATGCTGCGCGTGCCCAAGGGCCGCGGCCGCATCGAGATCTCCTGCCCGCGGTGCGGCACCCAGTTCATCAAAAAGAGCTGATATGTTCGGCTATATCATCCCCGACCAGCAGTCCATGACCCCGGAAGCCCGCTGGCGGTACCGCACCGCCTACTGCGGGCTGTGCCGCCGGGCGTCGGTGCTGTACGGCATGGCCGGGCGGCTGACCCTCAGCTACGACCTGACTTTTCTGAACCTGCTGCTGTGCAGCCTGTACGAGGGCGAGACCCCCGCCGTCACCGGGCACGGGCGGTGTCCGGTCCACCCCATCCGCCCCATCGACTGGCGGTACAGCGGCCCCACCGATTACTGTGCCGACATCGGGCTGGCCCTGCACTACTACAGCGCCAAGGACAAATGGGAGGACGACCGCAGCCCCCTGGGCCTGGGCTACATGAAACTGCTGGACCAGCACCGCCAGGCGGCGGAAGCCCGCTGGCCCCGCGCCTGCCAGGCCATCACCCGGGGGCTGGCCCAGCTGGCGGAATACGAGGCCGCCGGCTGCGAGGACCTGGATCTGGTGGCGGGCAGCTTCGGCGGGCTGATGGCCGAACTGTTCGACTACAAGCAGGACCGCTGGTCCGGCGAGCTGCGGACCATCGGCGCGTCCATCGGCAAATACATCTACCTGCTGGACGCCTGGGACGATCTGGAGCGGGACAAGCGCCGGGGGGCCTACAATCCTCTCAGGAGCCTTTCGGCCGCGCCCGACTACGAGGCCCAGATGCGGGAGATCTTTGAGCTGCTGCTGGCGCAGGCGGCCGCCGCCTTCCGGCGCCTGCCCTGCGTGGAGGACGCCGACCTGCTGGAAAACATCCTCTATTCCGGCATCTGGCTGAAATACCATGTAAAAAACCGAAAAAAACAGCCCCGGGAGCCCTGAAACAGGGGCGGGGGCTTGCTTTTTGCGCCCTGATAGGCTAGAATAGTTTCGATTTGTGAGTGATCGGGGGCACATCCCCGCCAGCATAGAGAGTTGTGAGGAAACGTTTGAATGAGAGATCCCTATGAGGTCCTGGGCATCCAGCGGGGTGCCAGCGAGGAAGAGATCAAAAAGGCTTACCGCGCCAAATGCAAGCGCTGGCACCCTGACCTGAACCCCAACGACCCGACCGCCGAGGAGCACTTCAAGGAAGTGCAGGCGGCCTACGACGCCATCATGAAGGGGGACACCGGGCCCCAGCCCGGCGCCGGCGGCTACAGCCAGCAGGGCTATGGCGGGTACAGCCAGCAGAGCTACCAGCAAAGCGGGTACGGCCAGGGCGGCTATGACGGCGGCTTTTACGGCTTCGACCCCTTCGGCTTCGGCGGGTTCGGGGGCTTCGACTACGGCGGGTACAGCCAGCAGGGGCCCAGCGCCTCGGGCGCCGACTCCGCCGAGATGCAGGCGGCCCGCAATTTCATCGTCAACCGGCGCTACGCCGAGGCCCGCCGCGTCCTGGACGCCCAGCGGGAGCGCAATGCCCGCTGGTATTACCTGTCCAGCCTGGCCAACGAGGGCCTGGGCCGCGAGATCGACGCCCTGCAGGACGCCCGCCGGGCCGTCCAGCTGGACCCCAACAACACCGAGTACCGCACCCATTTGAGCCGGATGCAGAACCCCGGCCAGACCTACAGCACCCAGACCACCTACTCCTCCGGGGGCGGCGGCATCATGCGGTGGTGCTGGTCCATGATCCTGCTCAATCTGCTGTGCAACTGCTGCTGCGGCAACCGGTGGTTCTTCTACCGGCCGTTCTGACCCAAAGCATGACCTTCCCCTGTCCGCCGGACGGGGGATTTTTTGTGCCCCGGACCGCAGCAGGCTGCCTATAGACCTTTGCCGAAAAGTGTGCTAGAATAACAGACAGCTTCCGGGCTGCGGCCCGGCGCGTTTTTGAGAGAAAGGATGCTTTCATGTGAAGATCATACTGGTAGGCGGCGGCAAGGTCGGCACGGCCCTTGCCCGCCAGCTGAGCGAGGAAGGCCACAGCGTCACCGTCATCGACACCAGCAAGGCCCGGGTGGAACAGATCGTCCAGGCCTACGATGTGCTGGGCGTGGTGGGCAACGGCTCCTCCATCGCCACCCTGTCCGAGGCCGGCATCGAGGACAACGATGTGTTCATCGCCATCACCGGCTCGGACGAGCTGAACCTGCTGTGCTGCATGTTTGCCAAAAAGGCGGGCAGCCGCCACACCATCGCCCGGGTGCGCAACCCGTCCTACAGCCACGAGCTGGACTTTATCCGCCAGCAGACCGGCATTTCGGCCATCATCAACCCCGAGATGACCGCCGCCACCGAGATCTCCCGGCTGCTGCGTTTCCCCGGCGCTTCCAAGATCGACACCTTTGCCGGCGGGCGGGTGCAGCTGATCAAGTTTGCCCTGACCCAGGCCCACGGGCTGGACGGGCTGCCCATCCGGGACATCCCGGCCCGCATGGGGTGCGACATCCTGGTCTGCGCGGTGGAGCGGGGCAAGACCGTCACCATCCCGGACGGCAGCTTTGTGCTGCGCAGCGGGGACCTGGTCACCTTCCTGGCCACCCCGGACAAGGCCCAGCAGTTCTTCCGCAAGCTGGGCATCCCCACCGCGCCGGTCAAAAACGCCATGATCGTGGGCGGCGGGGCCATCGCCTTCTACCTCAGCCAGTACCTGCTGGAAAACAAGATCAAGGTGCGGATCATCGAGCGGGACCTGGCCCGCTGCGACTACCTGGCCGAGGAACTGCCCGAAGCCCAGGTCCTGTGCGAGGACGGCTCCAACCGCAGCTTCCTGCTCAGCGAGGGGCTGGGCTCGGCCGAAGCCTTTGTGGCCCTGACCAACATGGACGAGGAGAACATCCTTTTGTCCCTGTTCGCCAGCAACCACTCCCAGGCCAAGCGCGTGACCAAGATCAACCGGCTGGAGTTCGACGAGATTTTGGACAGCTTCGACCTGGGCAGCGTCATCTACCCCAAGTACATGACCTGCGACTTCATCGTCCAGTACGTCCGCGCGCTGCAGAACGAGGCCGGCAGCAACATCAAGACCCTCTACCGCATCCTGGACGACCGGGTCGAGGCGCTGGAATTCACCGTCCACGAGGTCAGCCCCGCCACCGGCATCCCCCTGAGCGAGCTGCACTTAAAGCCCAACCTGCTGCTGTGCTGCATCACCCGCGGGGACCAGATCATCATCCCCCGCGGCGGCGACACCATCCAGCTGGGGGATACCGTCATCGTCGTCACCCTGCAGCACGGCCTGCATGACCTGCGGGATATCGTGGCCGGGCAGGGAGGCGCGCGCAAATGAATTACGCCATCGTTTTCCGTCTTTTGGGCTACATCCTCCTGTGCGAGGGCGCCCTCATGGGCCTGCCCGCCCTGGTCAGCGTGATCTACGGCGAGTGGAACATCCTGTGGGTGTTCCTGTTCACCATCGCCCTTTGCTGCGTAATCGGCGGCGCGCTGACCCGCATCAAACCCCGCAGCAAGATCTTTTACCGGCGGGAGGGCTGCGTCACCGCCGCCCTGACCTGGATCCTCATCAGTGTGATGGGGGCGGTGCCCTTCGTCCTGTCGGGGGCCATCCCCGACCCCATCGAGGCCCTGTTTGAGACGGTGTCCGGCTTTACCACCACCGGCGCCTCCATCCTGGCCGACGTCGAGAGCCTGCCCATGGGCATCCTGTTCTGGCGCAGCTTCACCCACTGGATCGGAGGCATGGGCATCCTGGTCTTTCTGCTGGCGGTGCTGCCCCTGACCGGCGGCAGCCACGTCAACCTGATGAAGGCCGAGAGCCCCGGCCCCCAGGTGGAAAAGATGGTGCCCTCGGTCCGCCAGACTGCCGCCATCCTCTACGGCATCTACCTGGGCATGACCCTGATCCAGATCGTCTTTATGCTGGCGGGCGGCTGCCCCCTGATGGACAGCCTGCTGATCACCTTCGGTTCGGCCGGCACCGGCGGCTTTGGCATCAAAAACGACAGCATGGGCAGCTATTCCACCTACATCCAGGTGGTGACCACCGTCTCGATGATCCTGTTCGGCGTCAACTTCAGCGCCTACTTCTACCTCATCCGGGGCAAGTTCCGCAAGGTGCTGATCGAGGAAGTGCGCTGGTACTTCGGGGTCATCCTGGCGGCCATCGCCCTCATCAGCTGGAACATCCGGGGGATGTTCCCCAGCCTGCTGCAGGCCATCCAGCAGGCGGCCTTCCAGGTGGGGTCCATCATCACCACCACCGGCTACTCCACCTGCGACTTTGACCAGTGGCCCGCCTTTGCCAAGAGCATCCTGGTGCTGCTGATGTTCATCGGCGCGTGCGCCGGCAGCACCGGCGGCGGCATGAAGATCAGCCGCGTGATCCTGCTGGCCAAGAGCATCCGCAAGGAGATCGCCCAGACCCTCCACCCCAGCGTGGTGTCCCCCGTCCGGGTGGACGGCAAGCCGGTAGACCACGAGACCATCCGCTCCACCAACGTGTTCATGGCGGCCTACCTGATCCTTTTTGCGGCGTCGGTGCTGCTGGTCAGCCTGGACGGCGAGAGCCTGGTCACCAACTTTACAGCGGTGGCGGCCACCTTCAACAACATCGGCCCCGGTCTGGAAGGCGTCGGCCCCATGACCAACTTTGGGCTGTACTCCGGCTTTTCCAAGCTGGTGCTGACCTTTGATATGCTGGCCGGCCGTCTGGAGCTGTTCCCGCTTTTGCTCCTGTTCGTGCCCGAGACCTGGAAAAAATTCTGATTTTTTAAGGGAAAGCAAAAGCCCTGTCTGTACGCAGACCGTACAGGCAGGGCTTGTTTGTTTTATGTGCGGTATGCCTCCTCACGGCAGCCCGGCGTCCGGGTCCAGGCAGTACCGGCCTTTCCCCTGCCGTTTGGCTTCGTAGAGGGCTTTGTCGGCGGCGGCATACAGGGCGTCGTAGGCGCCGCCGCCGGGGCAGGCCGCAATGCCGATGCTGCAGGCGGCGGGCAGGGGCTTGCCCTCCCACTCGATCCTGCGCACGGCTTCGATCAGCCGGGCGGCGTAGTTTTCGGCGGTGTAGCGGGTGCAGGGCGGGTCGAAAATGGCGGCGAATTCGTCGCCGCCCAGACGTCCCACCCGGCAGCGGGCGGGCGCCAGAGCGTTCATCAGGCTGGCCAGCTGGACCAGCACGTGGTCCCCCGCCTGGTGGCCGTAGGTGTCGTTGATGGTCTTGAAATCGTCCATGTCCAAAATCAGCAGCACCATCTGCTGCCGGGGCTCCAGCTGAGCCAGGCGGCGGGTGCCGTAGCTTTCCAGGGCGGTCTTGTTCAGGGTCCTGGTAAAGGCGTCCAGGGACACCTCTCTTTCCAGCTCCAGGATGCGGTCCTTCTGGTCCATGATGTCAAACAGCAGGCCCACGCCCACCACCGGCTGGCCGTCCCTGCCGTGCTGGAAGGCTATGTGCACCTCGAACCAGCGCTCTTTGCCCCCTTTGACCGGCAGCAGCACCTCCTGCTTCTGGTAAGCGGCGGTGGCGTAAGCCTCGGTCAGGCAGTGCAGCAGGGTCTTTTTCTGCTGGTCATTCAGCCGCCGGCCGGTCTCGACCTTGTCCCGGATGTGGTCGATCTGCTGGGGCAGGTCGAACACGTCTTTCCACGCGGGGCTGAAGCGGATCACATCCTCTTTGATGTCCCACCGGAAGGCGATCAGGTTGCCCTGCCGGAGCAGCAGGTCGTACTGTTCGCTGCTCAGGCGGAACTGCTCCTCCGTCTCCTCCAGGGCGCGGTTGATGTCCTCGATCCGGCCGGCCTGGGTCAGCTCGATGCAGATGCCGTGGTAGCGGGCAAAGTAGATCACCAGGGTCATCATGCCCATGATGACGTAGTTGAGCACCGCGCCCGGGTCGTTCAGGGTGACCAGGTAGGCCAGCATGATCAGGTACCCCGCCGTGATGTTCACCACCGCATAGAGGGGCTCCATCAGAAAGAGGGCGGCAAAGGCCACCATGGTCGCCACGCCGCTGATCTTGCCCACCGAGAGGGAGGTGCTGAGGTCGAACGCCGCAAACAGGGCCTGCCACAGCACAAAGAAACTGCCGGCAAACTGCAGGATGCCATAGCGGACCTTGAGGCTCAAGTTCCGGCCGCCCAGGGCGTCGGCGCACAAAAAGACGGCCGCCGCCAAAAACAGGCTGGCGTAAAAGGCAAAATAGGTCCAGTTGTTGGGGGTCGTGAGCCCGGACGGCGAATAAAAGATGACCCGTATGATATTGAACAGTTCTACCCCGACTGCAAACACCGAGATGACCTTTGTCAGCGCCCAGTTGCTGCGGACCGCCTGCTCCACAAAAGCCGGACGGATCTGGGGCTGGATGTGACGCGGCATACAAAATCTCTCCTTTGCTCTAAAACGCTGTCCGTTCCTTATTATACCGTCCGGCGGCCGGTTTGTCGAGAGTGACACCGCGCCGGGGAGGCGCAGCGCCGACCCACACTTTGTACAAAGTTTAACGATGATTTTTGTGCAAGACTGCAAGTGAAAAAACTGTGAAAGTTCCGGGGCACATCCTTGACAATACCATGAAAAATCTGTAATCTATTGTTCGTACCCGAACTATAAACAGGGGGGTTCTCTGGACGCAAGGAGGTGGGATACATTGGAAAAGGACTGCGGCGCACAGATCAACCTGCTGTCGCGGATGCTCAAGCGCCGGCTGAACGTCACGCTGCAGGGGCTGGGCATCACAGCCATCCAGAGCCGGGTGATGTTCTACATCATGGACCACTGCCCGGCGGGGCCGGTGTTCCAGCGGGACGTGGAGCAGGCGTTCAGCCTGAGCCGTTCCACCGCCACCGGCATCCTGCAGCAGCTGGAGGAGAAAGGCCTGCTGCGGCGGGAGAGCGTGCCCAGCGACGCGCGGCTGAAAAACCTGGTGCCCACCCCGCGGGCAGCCGAGCTTGACGCCGAGGTGCGGGCCTGCCTGCGCCAGAGCGAGGCAGTGCTGACCCGGGGCCTGTCGGACGGACAGGTCCAGCTGTTCAAGGAGACGCTGGCTACGATGGCCGCCAACCTGGAGCAGGCCGGGACAGACGGCCCCTGAGCGTCCCAAAGGCCCCCAAGCGCCCAAAAAAGTTCGTAGTCAAAATGTTCGCGCAAGAACAATGTAAGGAGGAATCCACGAGGCATGAATTCGATCGTTAAGACCTTGGCCCGCAGTATCCGCGAGTACAAGAAAACCTCGATCCTGACCCCGCTGCTGGTGACAGTGGAGGTGGTCATGGAATGCGCGATCCCCTTTGTGATCGCCAACCTGGTCAACCAGATGCAGGCCGGCTGTTCGATGGACGTGATCGTCCGGTACGGCACAGCGCTGCTGGTGATGGCCGTCATTTCCCTGATCTTCGGCGGCGCGGCCGGCGCCACCTGCGCCAACGCTTCCGCCGGCTTTGCCCGCAACCTGCGCAAGGATATGTTCTACAAGATCCAGGACTATTCCTTTGAGAACATCGACAAATTCTCGGTGTCCAGCCTGGTCACCCGTCTGACCACCGACATCAGCAACGTCCAGATGGCTTACATGATGATCATTCGTGTGGCGGTGCGCTGCCCGCTGATGCTGGTCTTCTCCTTTGCCATGGGCTTTATCATGGGCGGGCGGCTGGCCATGATCTTCCTGTTCACCATTCCCCTACTGCTGATCGGCCTGCTGCTGGTCATCCGGGCGGCCACGCCCCTGTTCCGCCGGGTGTTCCGCAAGTACGACGCCCTGAACGACTCGGTGCAGGAGAACGTCCAGGCCATGCGCGTGGTCAAGAGCTACGTCCGTGAGGACTACGAGAAGAAGAAGTTCGCCGCCGCGGCCGAGAACGTCCAGCGCGACTTCACCAAGGCCGAGCGGATCATGGCCCTGAACGGCCCCATGATGCAGTTCTGCGTCTACGCCGGCATGGTATTCGTCATGTCCTACGGGTCCTACACCGTCATCACCAGCATGGGCCTTGACCTGAACGTGGGTCAGATGTCCTCCATGCTGACTTACAGCTTCCAGATCCTGATGAGCCTGATGATGCTGTCCATGGTCTTTACCATGATCATCATGTCGCAGGAGTCGGCCGAGCGTATCGTCGAGGTGCTGAGCGAGGAGAGCACCCTCACCAGCCCCGCAAACGCCCTGACCGAGGTCAAGGACGGCAGCGTGGACTTCGACCACGTCAGCTTCAAGTATTCCAAAAAGGCCGAGCGCAACGCCCTGTCCGACATCGACCTGCACATCAAGTCGGGCGAGGTCATCGGCATCCTGGGCGGCACCGGTTCTTCCAAGTCCAGCCTGATCCAGCTGATCCCCCGCCTGTACGACGTCACCGAGGGCAGCGTGAAGGTGGGCGGCGTGGACGTGCGCAAGTACGACCTGGAGACCCTGCGCAACCAGGTGGCCGTGGTGCTGCAGAAGAACGTGCTGTTCTCCGGCACCATCAAGGACAACCTGCGCTGGGGCAACCCCAACGCCACCGACGCCGAGATGGAGGAGGCCTGCCGTCTGGCCCAGGCCGACGAGTTCATCCAGCAGTTCCCCCAGAAGTATGACACCTGGATCGAGCAGGGCGGCTCCAACGTCTCGGGCGGCCAGAAACAGCGTCTGTGCATCGCCCGCGCCCTGCTGAAGAAGCCCAAGATCCTGATTTTGGACGACTCCACTTCGGCCGTCGATACCCGCACCGACGCGCTGATCCGCCAGGGCTTCCGGGAGTTCATCCCCGAGACCACCAAAATCATCATTGCCCAGCGCGTGGCCAGCGTGCAGGATGCCGACCGCATCATCATGATGGAGGGCGGCCGCATCGCCGCCATCGGCACCCACGAGGAGCTGATGCAGTCCAACGACGTCTACCGCGAGCTGTACAATACCCAGAACCGCAAGTCCAACAATCCTCAGGCAGGAGGTGACAAGGATGCCGAATAATGCAAGCACCGAGCGGGGCAAGCGGGCCCCCAAGGGGGTCATGCCCCGTCTGATCCGCACCGTCTTTTCCTTTTACCCGGTCCTGCTGCCGGTGACCATCGGCTGTATCCTGATCAACGCCATCGTCAGCTCGATGCCGTCTGTCTTTATGCAGAACGCCATCGCCGTCGTCGAGGCCACCTACAAGACCGGCGACTGGGCCAGCGCTTCCGGCACCATCTTCCGCCTGCTGACCATCCTGATCACCCTGTACGTCATCAGCCTGGCGGCCGGCGCGGCCTTCAACCAGCTCATGGCCATCATCACCCAGGGCACCCTGGCCAAGCTGCGCGAAAAGATGTTCGACCATATGCAGGACCTGCCCATCCGCTACTTCGATACCCACAGCCACGGCGATATCATGAGCTTTTACACCAACGATATCGACACCCTGCGCCAGCTCATCAGCCAGAGCCTGCCCCAGCTGATGATCTCGGGCATCACCCTGCTGAGCGTTTTCTGCATCATGATCTACTACAGCATCTGGCTGGCCCTGGTGGTGCTGTGCGGCGTGGTCGTGATGTTCTTCACCGCCCGCTATGTCAGCGGCCATTCGTCCAAGTACTTCCTCCAGCAGCAGATCACCATCGCCAAGACCGAGGGCTTCATGGAAGAAATGATGAGCGGCCAGAAGGTCATCAAGGTGTTCTGCCATGAAGAGGGCGCCAAGGCCGACTTCGACAAGGTCAACGACGAGCTGTTTGAAAACAGCGAAAAGGCCAACCGCTTTGCCAACATCCTGATGCCCCTGCTGGGCAACATGGGCAACGTGACCTATGTGGTCGTGGCCCTGGTGGGCGGCGCCCTGCTGCTGAACGGCGCGCCCAACCTGAGCCTGTCGGGCATGGCCCTGAGCATCAGCATCGTGGTGCCCTTCCTGAACATGACCAAGCAATTCGCCGGCGCCATCGGCCAGGTGTCCAACCAGGTCAACATGGTGGTCATGGGCCTGGCGGGCGCGCACCGCATCTTCGCCCTGCTGGACGAGGAGCCCGAGGCCGACGAGGGCTACGTCACCCTGGTCAACGCCCGCGAGAAGGCCGACGGCACGCTGGAGGAGTACCCCGAGCGGACCAACGTCTGGGCCTGGAAGCACCCCCACCACGACGGCACCATCACCTACACCCGCCTGCAGGGCGACGTCCGCTTCTACGACGTGGACTTCGGCTACACCCCAGAAAAGACGGTGCTGCACGATATTTCGCTGTACGCCAAGCCCGGCCAGAAGGTGGCCTTCGTCGGCTCCACCGGCGCCGGCAAGACCACCATCACCAACCTCATCAACCGCTTCTACGACATCCAGGACGGCAAGATCCGCTACGACGGCATCAACATCCGCAAGATCAAGAAAGCCGACCTGCGCCGTTCGCTGGGCATCGTGCTGCAGGACACCAACCTGTTCACCGGCACCGTGATGGACAACATCCGTTACGGCAACCTGGAAGCTCACGATGAGGAGTGCATCGCCGCGGCCCGCCTGGCCGGCGCGGACGACTTCATCCGCCGCCTGCCCGACGGCTACAACACCATGCTGACCGGCAACGGCGCCAACCTGTCCCAGGGCCAGCGCCAGCTGCTGGCCATCGCCCGCGCGGCTGTGGCCGATCCCCCGGTCATGATCATGGACGAGGCCACCAGCTCGATCGACACCCACACCGAGGCCATCGTCCAGCGCGGCATGGACGCCCTGATGACCGGGCGCACGACGTTCGTCATCGCCCACCGGCTGTCCACCGTCCAGAACGCCGACGCCATCATGGTGCTGGACCACGGCCGCATCATCGAGCGCGGCACCCACGACCAGCTGATCGCCCAGCACGGCACCTACTACCAGCTGTACACCGGCGCGCTGGAACTGGATTGATCCCTTTTCCAAAGCAAACCCAAACATACAACACACAAAAGGGCCTTCCCCGTCACCGCGGGGAAGGCCCTTTTTCAGTGTGCCCGGAGCTGCGGTTCAGACGAGCAGCCACCGGGACATTGTTAACCAGCGTTCAGCTGGGCTTTCAGTGCGTTTTGCAGCAACTGGGAACAGTTGATCCCGCGCTTGTCGGCCAGTTCTGCCATCCAAGCCGGGAGCGATACGTTTTTGCGGACAGACCGGGTGTCTGTCGCGGCACGGTAGGCCAGCGTATCCACCTGGACCAGGGACAGGAGACTGCCGGGCTCGTGGGCAATGGCGTCCTGCGCGGACGGCGCGGGAATGTCCAGTCCCTCATCCTCCGCGACCACCAGCCAGCCGCTGGCGGCGTCAGTGATCTCCTCAATGGCGTCTTCGATGCTGTCCCCGGTGGTCACGCATCCGGGCAGGTCAGGGACCCGGGCGTAATATTCCGTGCCGTCCTCGGTCGGCGTAAAGACAGCGGTGTAAGTGTATTTCATAATCTGCCTCCCTCCTACCGGCAGAGAGGGGCCTTTCAGCCCCTATCCTTCCGGTTCTGTTTGATTTCTTTCTGAATGTAACGCAGTGTATTTTCGGTAAATTTGTGGCGCTTGACAGGGATGGAGCATTTCAGTTCCGGGTTGTAGTAGATGTCATGGTTCCCGCCGTGCCGCTCGAAGCGGTATCCATCGTCTTTGAGCGCCTGTATCGCCTGGTCCCTCGGTGTCATGCCGCACCTCCTCACGCCTTATATTATACACACTTTTACACAAAAAGTCAACGAATCATACACAAAAATACACAACATTTTCTATTGACCACATATCCCAACTGCAATTTTTTAGAATCGAAACTCGCATCCAAACGCAAAAAAGCCCCCGCGCGGAGGCCCTTTCGGGCGCCCATGCGGGGACTTATCAAGTTGCGCCAGCAGGAGTCGAACCTGCGATGGAGGAGTCAAAGTCCTCTGCCTTACCGCTTGGCGATGGCGCATCGGGTGCATGGCGCACCGGGCGGCGCGCCATGCAGTAGTATACCATATTTTGAGCCGTTATGCAAGATGTGCGCCGGGCGCGGCCATCACTCGATCAGGCCGTTGAGCAGCGTCAGGCACTTGCGGCTGTGCAGCTTGCGGATGGCCTTGGCCTCGATCTGGCGGACACGCTCGCGGGTGACGCCGAAGTCGCGGCCCACCTCCTCCAGGGTGCGGGGGCGGCCGTCGTCCAGGCCGAAGCGCAGCCGGATGACCCGCTCCTCGCGGGGGGTCAGGCTCTTGAGGGCCAGGTTGATCTGCTGGGCCACCATGGCGCGGTCGGCTGCCTTGCCGGGGGCCTCGGCGTTCTCGTCGGCCACAAAGTCGCCCAGGGAGGAGTCCTCCTCCTCGCCCACCGGGCTCTCCAGGCTGGCGGGCTCCTGGGCCATCCGCTGGATCTCACGCACGCGCTCCACCGTCATGTCCATGGCCTTGGCCAGTTCCTCGGCGGTGGGCTCGTGGCCGTTCTGGTAGACCAGCTGGCTGGTAGCCTGGCGCATCCGGTTGATGGTCTCCACCATGTGGACCGGGATGCGGATGGTGCGGGCCTGGTCGGCGATGGCGCGGGTGATGGCCTGCCGGATCCACCAGGTGGCGTAGGTCGAGAAGCGGAAGCCGCGTGCGCAGTCAAACTTTTCGGCCGCCTTGATGAGGCCGATGTTGCCCTCCTGGATCAGGTCCAGGAACGCCAGGTTGTGGCCCACGTGCTTTTTGGCAATGGACACCACCAGGCGCAGGTTGGCCTCGCTCAAAGCGCGGCGGGCGTTCAGGCCGTCCTGCCGGGTCTTGAGCAGCTGCTCGCGGCGCTCGTCGCTCAGGGGGCCGTCCTCGACGGCCTGCAGGGCCTCCTTTTCCTCGGCGGCGTCCTCTGCGGCATCGTCGGGGCGCTCCTTGTCGCGGGCGTCCTCGGGGTCCATCTCCTCCTCCGGCTCCTCGTAGTCGGGCGAGTTCTCGTCCTCCTCAAAGGAGAAGCGGGCGGTGTTGCGCTTGATGTAATCGGGGCGGTTGTACTTGCGCCGGTCGGCCTGCAGGATGCGGGCCGCCTCCGCGCCGGCATGGATGCGGCGGCTCAGCTCCACTTCCTGCTCCGCGCTCAGCAGGGGGATCTGGCCGATCTGCTTTAAGTAATTCTTGACGGGGTCGTCCAGCAGCTCATCCATGGCGGCTTTCAGGTCGGCGGGATTCTCCTCCAGACGGTCCTCCTCCGGCTCGTCATAGTCGTCGTTGGCGCTGGCCTCAGCGCTCTCCACCTCGGCCAGGATGCTGTCCACGTCCAGAGAGGTCTCGTTCTCCTGGATCTTGATCCCGCGTTCTTCCAGGATGGTGTACAGGCTCTCGGTGTCCAGGCCGCACTCCTGGGCCAGTGCGCGCACTTCGTCCGCGTTGACGGTGCCCTCGCTGGCGCCCTTGCGCAGCATTTCTTTTAAGGTCATACCCATCGTATATACTCTCCTTTTCGCTCAAAAGGCCAGGCAGCCTGCGGCTGCTCAGATCACCAGCCCGCCGTTCACCCCAAACACCTGCCCTGTGATGTACCCGGCCTCCTCCCCTGCCAGGAACAGCAGGGCGCGGGCCACTTCCTGGGCGCTGCCCAGACGGCCCACCGGGGTCTCCTCGGCCAGGGCGGCTTTGTCCCCGGGGGTGAAAGCCGCCATCATGTCGGTGTCGATGACGCCCGGGGCCACGCAGTTGACGGTGATGCCGCTGGGGCCCTCTTCCCGGGCCAGGGCCTTGGTCATGCCGATCAGGCCGGCCTTGGCCGCCGAATAGTGCACCTCACAGCTGCCGCCGGTCTGGCCCCACATGCTGCTCACGGTCAGGATGCGGCCCCATTTGCGGCGGATCATGCCGGGCAGGGCCAGCTGGCACAGATGGAACGCGCCGGTCAGGTTGACGTCCAGCATATGCTGCCACTCGGCAGGGGTGATATCGGTGAACAGCTTCTGCTGGGCGATGCCGGCGTTGCACACCAGCACATCCACGTGCCCCAGCATGATCTCGGCCGCCGTAAAAGCGGACTCGCAGGCCGCGCGGCTGGCCACGTCGCACTGGAGGGCGATGATGCCGGGCAGGCTGGCTTCCAGCGCTGCCGCGGCCTCGGCGTTCGTGTGGTACAGCACGGCCACGCGGTACCCCGCCTCATAAAAGGCGCGGGCAGCAGCCGCGCCGATGCCGCGGTCCCCGCCCGAGATCAGCACCCCCCGCACGGGCGGATGCTGCCCGGCCGGGGCGGGACGGGGCGTTTCCGTCCCCCGGACAGACACAGCAGGCCGCGCAGCCTCCCCTGCCGCCGGGCGGGCCGGCGGGACCGGATGGGGCTGTGCAGCCGTTTTTGCCGGTTCAGACGCCCGGTCCTCCGCCTGGGGGCGGGGCTGGGGCGCTGCAGGCCGGGGCACGGGGGCGGCCTGTGCAGCCGGTTGCGGCTGCTCGGCCTGTTCGAGCGGTCCCAGATCAAAGGTCAGCTCAAAATCCTCTTCATGCATGGGCTGTTTACTCCTGAATGACATTCGGTATCCTTTGCCGTCCGCCGTCCCGCCGCCTGTACTTTCCCTGCCGGAATCGCCGGCCCTGCGGCATTTTCGGACAAAAAAGCGGATACTTTCGGCAAGATACCAGTTTATATTATACACCTTTTGTGCGAAAAAGGAAAGAGGGAGACGAAAATTTTCTGCCCTCTCAGTCCGCGGCCTGCGGCGGAGAGGACGGCTTTTTCCATTTTGGGCGCGAAGCGCGCGCGGCACGCAGCCGGACAAAAAAGTCTGCCAGCAGGGCCGAGGCTTCCTCCGCCCTCAGCCCCCGCTCCACCACCGGGTGGTGGTTGAACGGCAGGGCGAACAGGTCAGTCACCGACCCGCAGCAGCCGGCCTTGGGGTCGGCCGCGCCATATACCACCCGCCGGATGCGGCTGTTGAGGATGGCCCCGGCGCACATGGGGCAGGGCTCCAGAGTGACGAACAGCTCGCACTCCCACAGCCGCCAGCCCCCCAGCGCCTGACAGGCCCGGTCGATGGCCAGCAGCTCGGCATGGTGGACGGCGTTTTTCTCGGTCTCGCGGGTGTTGTGGGCGGCGGCCACGATCTCGCCCCGCCGGGCCACCACCGCCCCCACCGGCACTTCGCCCAGGGCGGCGGCTTTTTCCGCCTCAGCCAGGGCCGCGCCCATCAGTTCATGATCGGTCATGGCAGTTTTCTCCTGATCTCGTCACAGCATCTCGGTGGTCAGCTGGCCCAGCAGCAGCACCAGCACCACCAGCATCATGGGGCGGATGACCTTTGCGCCGCCCTTGAGGGCCAGCCGGGAGCCGATCAGGTTGCCGGCAATGCCGCTGATGGCGCAGGGAATGGCGATGTGGAACACCACCAGCCCCGAAGCCAGATAGGTGGCCAGGCTGGCGTAGTTGCTGGCCAGGTTGAGCAGCTTGGCGTTGCCGCTGGCCCGCCGTATATCAAAGCCCATCAGGGTGCTGAAGGCGATGATGGCAAAGGTGCCGGTGCCCGGCCCGAACAGCCCGTCGTAACAGCCGATGCCCACCCCGATGGCCGCCGCCAGCACGGCGCGGGCCGGGGTCAGGGGCTGTGCGCCGGGGTCGTGGTCGGGGCTTTTCCAGCGGGTCAGGATGATGACGGCCGCCACCGGCAGGATGCACAGCATCATCAGGCGCAGCGTCCCGTCGCTGAGCAGCACCGCCAGGTGCGACCCCGCCGCGCTGCCCGCAAAGCTGCCCGCCGCCGCCAGCAGGCCGACTTTCAGGTCCAGCGCGCCGCTTTTCAAAAAGCGGGCGGTGGCAAAGGTGGTGCCGCAGGCCGCGCTGAATTTGTTGGTGCCGTAGGTATAGTGGGCCGGCAGCCCCGCGAACAGGTAGGCCGGCAGGCTGATGAGGCCGCCGCCCCCGGCCGCCGAGTCCACGACCCCGGCAAAGCCCGTCATACAGATCAAAAAGAGCATCATCGGCCCGCTTACCGTGATGGGTTGCATATCTCTGTTTCCTCCAAAAGCCGTTTTTCACTCCGCATCGGTCAGCCACAGACGGCCCTCGCAGGCCAGCACCTGATCCAGGATCATCCGGCTGACCCGCGCCCCGTACACCATGGCGGGGTGGGCGTTGTATTCAATGATGTCGTCAAAGTTTTTATTCATCAAAACGATGACATACTCCCCATACGGGGTGTGGACGATGCCGCCGTCGTTGCGGCAGGCGTCCATACTGCCGCTCTTGCTGGCCACCCAGATCAGTTCCGGGTCGCCGGTCTCCTCGCAGTCCAGATAGTAGGGCGGGAAACCGGCGGTCAGCATGGCGTTGTAGTGCTGGGAGCGGAAGATGGACAGCATCTCGGCGCTGGCCTCGGGGCTGACCAGGGCGCCCTTGGCAAGCCGCGCAAAGAGGGCGGCATAGTCCCGCGGGGTGGTGGTGCCCAGCTTGTCGTAGCGGTCGAAGTGCAGGGGGTTGTGCAGAACAGTGTGGGCAAAGCCCAGCTCCCGGATACACTGGTTGATGGCATCCAGCCCCAGATAGTCGATGACCATGTTGGTGGCGATGTTGTCCGAGCAGATGATCATCATGGTGGCGGCGTCCCGTACTTTCAGCGCCGCGCCCACCCCCAGGGCCCGCAGCATCCCCGAGCCGTCCACGAAGTGTTCGGGGCGGTAGGTGATGGTCTCGTCCAGGCTGGCCCGGCCCCGGCCGGCCTGCAGGTAGAGGGCCGCCAGGATATAGGCCTTGATGGTGGAGGCGGTCTCGAATTCTTCGTCCGCGCCGATCTCCACCGTGTGCCCCTGCAGATCGTCCACGAACACGCTCATCTGCCCGTGGTAGGAGTAGAGCTCCGCCGCGATCCGCTTTTCCAGCGTCATATGTTTGTCCATATCGTTCCTCCCGCGCCGTTCGTCACAGATTTTCTTCAAAGAACCTTCTCGCATTGCGCCAGAAGATGCCCTCTACCTCGTCCTCGGTGAAGCCGGCCTTGCGCAGTGCGTCGGCCAGCAGGGGCATTTTGGCGCAGCTGTCCAGCTCCAGCGGGCCGCCGATGCCGTCGAAATCGCTGCCCAGGGCGATCATGTCCGCCCCGCCCACCTGCTTGAAGTGGGCCGCGTGCCTGGCGATGAGGGCGGCGGTGCTGCGGCAGTCCGCCGGGTCGGGCTGGTCGTCCAGAAAGACGGTGCAGTAGTTCAGCCCGGCGATGCAGCCCCGCCCGGCCATGGCCCGGATCATCTCGTCGGTCAGGTTGCGGCAGTGGGGCGCCAGCACCCGGCAGTTCGAGTGGCTGGCCGCAAAGGGCCGGGTGCTGTGCTGGACGATGTCCCAAAAGCCTTTGTCGGACAGGTGGCTCACGTCCACGATCATGTGCAGCCGCTCCATCTCGGCCAAAAAGGCCAGACCCTTTTCGGTCAGGCCGTGCTCCGCATCGGGCGGGCAGGGCCAGACGAAGGGGGCTTTCTCCTTGACGTTGGAGGCAGCCAGGTCGTTGTCGTAGTTCCAGGTCAGGGTCATCATGCGGACGCCCAGCTCGTACAGCCGGCGCAGCACCCCGAGGCTGCCCTTGCAGCAGCCGCCCTCCTCCACCGTCAGCATGGCGCTGATCCTGCCGGCGGCGGCGTTCCTGCCGATGTCGGCGGCGGTGTAGACCGGCGCGATCCGGTCGGGATACGCCGCCATCACCCGCTTGAACACGTCGATCTCCTCCAGGGCGGTGACCAGAGGGTCCTCCCCCGAACCCAGATCGACAAAGGCCGCAAAGCATTGCAGCAGGTAGTCCCCCGCCTCCAGCTTTTCCAGGTCGATGTGCAGGCCGCTGCGGGCAAAGCTGAGGGGCCGGCCGGCCTGTTCGGCGCGGCGCAGCTCGCTGAGGGTATCACAGTGCAGGTCCCAGACTTTCATGGTGTGCCTCCTTTAGAAGATGGTGCCCACGGCGGTGAGCTTTTCGTCTAGATCGGCCCGGTAGAAGGTGCTGGCCGGGTCCAGGCTGTTGAGCACCACGCCGCCGCTGGCCGCCGCCCCGGTGGAATGGATGTACATCCCCTGCCCCAGGTACAGCGCGATATGCCCCGGGAAATAAAGGGCGTCCCCCGGCTGGGCCTGGCTGCGGGCAATGGCGTGCATGGGCCAGCCCGGCTCGATCCGGGCGTTGCGGTAGATCAGCACGCCGTTTTGCATATAGACGTTGCTGACAAGGCCGGAGCAGTCCACCCCGTCCCAGGCCTTGCCGCCCCAGCGGTACTGCACCCCCAGATACTTGCGGGCCGTCTCGCAGACGGCGCGGCGGAAAGCCGCCTCGCTGCCCCCGTGCCAGCGGTCCAGCGCATGGCGCACCAGCCCGCCGGCCCCGACCCCCAGTGCGCTGGCCAGGGCGTCGTCAAAGGGCAGGCCCTCCCGCTGGGTGAACACGGCGTCCTCCTCCCAGCACAGCGGCTCCAGGGATTTGTCCCACACCCAAGCCGCCCGGCCGTCCGCCAGCAGGACCTTCGTCCAGCCGGCGGGCTTTTCTTCCCCTGCAGGCAAGGCCGCCAGGCGCAGCCGGGCCCCGCGGCCCACCGTCAGCAGCCGGACCCCGGCTACCTGCGGGCTTTCCAGCAGGTCGGCGGCGCGGGCCGCCATCACCGCGGGCGCGGCCAGATAGGCCCGCAGCTCTCCGTCGGAGACAAAGCGCAGATCTTCCCGCCGGACATAGCCGGGGTAGCCGTAAAAGGTGCGCACCTGCACCATGGGGCCGCCGTCGTCCAGGACCTGGCAGCTCTGGCCGTACAGGCCCTCGTCCCCGATGGTGGAGCGCAGCCGGCCCTCCCCATCCCTCTCGACAGGCCGGGGCAGGTCGTAGATGGTGGCCGCGGGCTTGTCAAACAGCGCGTATTGCATGGAATAGACCCCCTTTCATTTGAGCTTTCATTGTAGCATTCCGGCGCGAAAAATGCAAGAAAAAGACGCTGGCGTCCAGCCCGCCCTTCTGTTACAATACAGATAAGAAACCTGAAAGGAGAACCGCTGATGAAAAACCTGACCGCCATCGCACTGGCCGCCGTCCTGACTGCCGGCGTTCTGACCGCCTGCTCGCCCCAAAATGCGGCGGCCGTGTCCCAGGCCCCCGCACCGCAGCCCACCGCGCCCGCCTCCTCTGTCCAGATGGTTCAGCCGGGCCAGTCCGCCCCCGCCTCGGGCGAGATCTCGGGGGATGAAGCCCTCGCCATCGCGCTGGACAACGCGTCGGTCCCCGAGCCAAACGCCTACAACGTCAAGGTGGAGCGGGACGGCGACAACGGCATCCCCATCTGGGACATCGAGTTCGAGACCGAGTACGGCGACTACGACTTTGAGGTGGCCATTTCCGGCGGGCGGATCGTCGGGGCCGACTATGAAGTGGACGAAGAATGGCTGGACCGGCTGAGCCGCCATGGGGGCGGCCCCCTCTCCGCCGGACAGGCCCAGGACATCGTAGCCGCCAAGGCCCCCGACGCTTCTTCCTTCCTCATCCGGGAGGAGCACAGCGACGGCCGCCTCTGTTACGAGGGGGAAGCCTACGGCGACGACATCAAGTATGAATTTGAGCTCGACGCCGCCACCGGCGTCATCTACGACTGGAACGCCGACCTGCGCCGGTGATCCCCTCCAGGCCCTGGGCCAAAAGCCCGGGGTCTTGCTACGTTCACCCGCCTCTTGACAAGCCCCGACGCCGCGCTATAATAGAGGGGCCGCGCGGCCGTTGATATGTCAATGATTGATGCGGCAACGATCTGCCCCTGCGGGGGCTGAAAGGAGCAATTCCCTATGGAAAGCGGTTTCCATATGCTGCTGTACCGGGCCTTTCACGCCCAGCGCAGCTGCCTGCGCCCATGGCGGGCGGCGCTGGGGCTGGGCCCCGGCCAGCCGAAACTGATCGAATACCTGGCCCGCAGCGGTCCGTGCAGCCAGCGGCAGCTGGCCACTTACTTTGAGATCGACCCGGCGGCGGTGTGCCGGATGCTGGACGCGCTGGAAAAGGGCGGCTTTGTGACCCGCAGCGCCGTCAAGGGCGACCGCCGCACCGGCATGGTGGAGCTGACCGAAAAGGGCCGCAGTGCCGCCGCGGCCTGGCAGCACGCCTGCGGCGAGATGGAGCAGCAGCTGCTGCAGGGCTTTACCCCCGAGGAAGCGGAGCGCTTTGCCCAGTATCTGCGCCGTGCGCGGGAAAACCTGCGGGCCGTCCAGTCCCACAGGCAAAAGGAGGATGTGCCATGAACGACTTGAAACGCCTTTTTGGCTATATGGGCCCCTACCGGCGGGACATGGCCCTGGGGATGCTGCTGGTGGTGGTCGAGAGCGCCTTTGAAATGGTGATTCCCATTTTGATGAGCGACATCATCGACCAGGGCGTTTCCCACGGGGACGTGCGGGAAATCATGTGGACCGGCGTGGAAATGGCCGTCTGCGCGGTGCTGGCCCTCATCACCGGGCTGCTGTACGCCCGGTACGCGGCGCGCGCCTCCTACGGCTTTGGCGCGCGCATCCGCCAGGCCGAATATGCCAAAGTGCAGGACTATGCCTTCGGCAACCTGGACCACTTCGAGACTTCTTCCCTCATCACCCGGATGACCACCGACGTCACCGTGGTCCAGAACGCCATCAACGGCGGGTTCCGGCCCATGGTGCGCGGGCCTTCCATGCTGGTGCTGGGGGTGGCCCTTTCCTTTTACATGAGCCCCTCCCTGGCCGTGGTCTTTTTTGTCTGCGCGCCGGTGCTGGGCGTCATCCTGTTCTTCATCGTGCGGCGGATCGCGCCCATGTACGCCCGGCTGCAGCAGGCCATGGACCACCTGAACACAGTGGTGCAGGAGTGCCTGACCGCCATCCGGGCGGTGAAAGCCTTTGTCCGGGGCGGCTACGAGGAAGAAAAATTCAAGGAGGTCAACACCGAGCTGATGGGCGTCAGCCTGGCCACCTTCCGCACCGCGGTGCTCAACCTGCCGGCCTTCCAGCTGACCATGTACGCCGCGATGGTGTCCATCCTCTGGTTCGGGGGCAACATGATCCTGCAGGGCAGCCTGACGGTGGGCCGCCTGACCAGCTTTTTGAGCTATGTGCTGCAGGTGATGAACTCCCTGATGATGATCTCCAACGTTTTCCTGCTGATGACCCGCTCGCTGGCCAGCGCCCACCGCATCGCCGCGGTGCTGGACGAGCCGGTGGAGCTGGAAAGCCCCGCCCACCCCGTCACCGAGATCCCGGACGGCGGCGTAGTCTTTGAGCACGTCTCCTTCAAATACCACCCCGACGCAGCCGAGTACGCCCTGGCCGGCATCGACCTTGCCATCGAGCCGGGCCAGACGGTGGGCATCCTGGGCGGCACCGGCTCGGCCAAGTCCACCCTGGTGCAGCTGATCCCCCGGCTGTACGACGCCACCGAGGGCCGGGTGCTGGTGGGCGGCCGCGACGTGCGGGAGTACGACCTGACCGCCCTGCGGGACGCGGTGGGCATCGTCTTGCAGAAGAACGTCCTTTTCTCGGGCACGGTGCGGGAAAACCTGCTCTGGGGCGACCCCACCGCCGATGACGACACCCTGTGGGCCGCCTGCAAGGCCGCCTGCGCCGACGAGTTTTTGCAGCGGATGCCCGGCGGCCTGGACGCCGATCTGGGCCAGGGCGGCGTCAACGTCTCGGGCGGGCAGAAGCAGCGGCTGTGCATCGCCCGCACCCTGCTGAAAAAGCCCAGGATCCTGATCTTTGACGATTCGGTCAGCGCAGTGGACACCGCCACCGAAGCCAAGATCCGCAAGGCTCTGGCCGCCCTGGAAGGGGTCACCAAGATCATCATTGCCCAGCGCGTCACCTCGGTGATGGGCACCGACAAGATCGTGGTGCTGGAGGACGGGCACATCCACGCCGTGGGCACCCACAGCGAGCTGCTTGCCTCCGACCCCATCTACCAGGAGATCTACCATTCGCAGATGAAAGGAGGCGGCGCAGATGCCAGCCAGACAGATCACCGGTAAAAAGCCGAAAAATTTCTGGTTCACCTTCAAGACCCTGCTGGCCTATATGGGGCGGCACAAATTTTTGTTCCTGGCGGTGGCGGTGCTGGTCACGGTCAGCGCCCTGGGCAATCTGCTGGGCACCTATATGATCCGCCCGGTGGTCAACAGCGTGGGCGCCGGAGACGTGAACGCCCTGGCCCGCGGCGTGCTGACCACCGCGGCCATCTGCGGCGTGGGCGCGCTGGCCGCCTTCGGCTACACCCAGACCATGGTCTACGCCGCGCAGCAGGTGCTGTACGACATCCGGCGGGACCTGTTCGCCCATATCCAGTCCCTGCCCCTGCGCTTTTTTGACACCCAGCTCCACGGCGACATCATGAGCTATTTCACCAACGACGTGGACACGGTGGCCGACGCGCTGAACAACAGCTTTGCCATGACCATCCAGAGCTTCATCCAGCTGGCCGGCACCCTGGTGCTGCTGTTCGTCCTCAACTGGCGGCTGTCGCTCATCGTGGTGGTGGGCTACGCGGCCATGTTCCTGTACATCCGGTTCAGCGCCAAACGCAGCACCTCCTATTACACCACCCAGCAGGCCGCCCTGGGCGACGTGAACGGCTACATCGAGGAGATGGTCAGCGGCCAGAAGGTGGTCAAAGTCTTTAACCACGAGCCGGCCAACCTCCGCACCTTCAACGAAAAGAACGAGACCCTGCGCAAGGCAGGCACCGGCGCCCAGAGTTACGCCGCCACCATGGTGCCGGCGGTGGTCAGCATCTCCTACATCAACTACGCCATTGTGGCGGTGGTGGGCGGCCTGATGGCTCTGCACGGCATGACCGATATCGGCAGCCTGTCCAGCTATCTGGTGTTTGTCCGGCAGGCCGCCATGCCCATCAACCAGTTCACCCAGCAGAGCAATTTCCTGCTGGCGGCCATGGCCGGCGCCGAGCGCATCTTCGAGGCCATGCGCCTGCCCCCCGAGGTGGACGAGGGCAAGATCCGTCTGGTCAACACCCGGGGCGAGGGCGCTGCCCTGACCGCCTGCGCCGAAAAGACCGGCCGCTGGGCCTGGCAGAAGCCGGACGGCACCCTGGTGCCCCTGCGGGGGGACGTGCGCTTCCACGACGTCACCTTCGGCTACGAGAAGGGCCACCCCATCCTGCAAAACATCAGCCTGTACGCAAAGCCGGGCCAGAAGATCGCCTTTGTCGGCTCCACCGGCGCGGGCAAGACCACCATCACCAACCTCATCAACCGCTTTTACGACATCGACGCCGGCTCCGTCACCTACGACGGCATCGACGTGCGGGACATCGCCAAGGATTCCCTGCGGCAGTCCCTGGGCATTGTCCTGCAGGACACCCACCTGTTCACCGGCACCATCGCCGACAACATCCGTTTCGGCAAGCTGGACGCCACCCAGGAGGAAATCGTCCACGCGGCCAAGATCGCCAACGCCGACAGCTTTATCCGCCGCCTGCCCCAGAGCTACGACACCCGCATCACCTCGGACGGCGCCAGCCTGTCCCAGGGCCAGCGGCAGCTGCTGGCCATCGCCCGGGCCGCCGTGGCCGACCCGCCCGTCCTGATCCTGGACGAGGCCACCAGCTCCATCGACACCCGCACCGAGGCCCTGATCGAAAAGGGAATGGACCAGCTGATGGAGGGCCGCACCGTGTTCGTCATCGCCCACCGGCTGTCCACCGTCCGCAACGCCAACGCCATCATCGTGCTGGAGCACGGCCAGATCGTGGAGCGGGGCGACCACGACGCCCTGCTGGCCCAGAAGGGCGAATACTACCAGCTGTACAACGGAATGTTCGAACTGTCGTGATCCCCCAGCCCCGCTCCGTGCGGGAACGGGATACATCCATCGCAAAAACCGGCTCTCCTCTTGGCCGCCTGCAGGCAGGGAGGAGAGCCGGTTTCTGTTTCATTATTTTACTTCGGTAAAGGTATCGTCGGGGCCGGGCTGGTACAGCCGCCGGCCGATCATTTCCAGCAGGCAGATGACCGGCGCCTGGCACGTCAGCTGAAAATAGCCGTTCAGCCGCACGTCGGTCATGTAATAGTTCAGGTTGTAGTCGCTCAGGCGGGCCAGGGTGCAGCTGGCGCTGTTGGTGATCGACACGATGGTGCAGCCCCGCTCTTTGAGGGACTTGGTCATGGCGATGGTCTGCTCGGTCTCCCCCGACACCGACAGGGCTACCACCGCCACCTTATCGAACCGGGCCTGGGTGTTGACCACGCCGCTCAGCGGGGTGAAAGGGTCGTCGATGGCGGTGGCGAAGTACCCCACGTTGCACAGGTACCGCGCCCCGTACCGGGCCAGGATGCTGCTGTTGCCCACCCCGATGAACAGGATGTGGCCCATCCCCCGCAGCACCTCGACCACCCCGTCGATCTGGGCCTGGGTGGCCGGCGCTGCCAGACGGGCCAGAAAATCCTGCAGGGCCGAAATGTCCAGGTCGGCTACGTCCCGCTTATCCCGCAGCATCTCCTGCTTGAGGCTCACTTTGAACTCGGTATAGCCGTCGCAGCCAAACTTTTTACACATATGCAGCACGGTGGTGGTGGAAACATGGGCCTGCGCCGCCAGTTCCCGTATTTTCATATAGACGACTTTTTCGCGGTTTTTGGCGACATAATTGTACACCGACATTTCCAGCGCGTTCAGGCTCTGGATCTCCTCGTTGGAAAACACTGTGCTCCCTCCAAATGTACCCGGTCGGTGCCCAACTTGTGGGCACAATTCGATTTTTACCTATTATAGCATATTTTCGGAGGGAGTGCCAGCGTTATTTCGAGCCGCCGATCCACACCCGCACGACCAGGCCGTGGGGCGAAGCAGTAGCAAAGGAAAGCCGGCCGTGGTGGGCGCGGACGATCTGCCTCACGATCCGCAGCCCCAGCCCGTGCTCGGCCGCGCCGCCGGGGTCGGGGGCCTGGGTGCTGGCAACCGGCGCGCCCCGGTTGAGGGTGCGCAGCTTGTCCGCGCTGACCCCCACGCCGTCGTCGGCCACCGTAAAAACGCAGCCGCCTGACTGGGCCGGCCCCACCATCACCTCGATGCTGCAGCCGCCGGGGTTGTGGTCCACACAGTTGTGCAGGAGGTTTGCCAGCATCCGGCTGAGCAGGGCCGGGTCGCCGGCCACCGTCAGGCGGGCGCCGGGCGCGGCCTCGGTAAAGCTCAGGGCGTATGCGTCGGGCAGGCCGCCGTTCAGCACTTCGCTCACTGCCTGCCGGGCCAGCTCCACCGGGTCAAGCTGCTTGACCTCCAGCGGCCGCAGGGCGTACTCCAGTTTGGTGGTCAGGTTCAGATCGGCCACCAGACCGGTCAGCTTTTCGCTCTGGCGGCGGATGACCGCTGCCTGGGCCCGGGCTGCCTCAGGCAGGGCGGGGTTTTCCTCCAGCTCGCTGGCATAGCCCAGGATGACCGACAGCGGGGTGCGGATGTCGTGGGAGACGCCCCGGATCCAGTCGGCACGGGTGTTGTCCTTCTGGACAATGTAGGCCGCGGCCCGGTTCAGCCCAGCGCTGATCTCCGCCAGTTCGCCGTCCTCCCGCAGATGGACCGGCTTGCCGCCGACCATGCTGTTGATGCCGTTGAGGATGGGCCCCATGGCCTTTTCCACCCGGCGGGTGCTGTGCAAAAACAGCGCCACGATCAGCAGAACGTTGGCGTAGACCACCACATTGAGCAGCATACTGAGAAAACTGAAATAGCTTTTGTCCATAGCCAGATAGTATTTGACCATCGAGCCTTTGGGCTGGGCCACCGCCACCAGGCTGCCGTCGTCCTGGGCCCAGACGGTCATGGGCCAGTCCTCCAGATACCAGCGGCTGAGCATGGCCACCGCCCCGGCGCTGTAGTGGCGGGCCAGCCCATCGGGCATCTGGTATTCCCACACCACGTTGCCCTCGGGGTCCAGCACCATGGCCCAGGCGCCGGGGTCCAGCATGGCGGTGGCCTCGGCGTCCGCCTGCCAGCCGTCCGGCCCCTGGGTCAGGTGGCCGCAGAAGGCGGTGATGGAAAAGGTCTCCCGCGGAGGCGTCACCTCGCTGATGAGCAGCAGCCCCGTGATCAGCAGGATGTTGGCGGCCAGCAGCAAAGCCAGCAGGCCCACGGTGGAAAAGACATACCGCCGGAAAAACCGCTTGACCGGGTTCATCGCGCCGCCCCTTTCGCGCCGGGCAGGTCCAGCCGGTAGCCCAGCCCCTTGACCGTCACGATGGACACCGGCTTGGAGGGGTTGGCCTCGATTTTTTCCCGCAGGTGGCGGATGTGGGTGGCCAGGGTGCTTTCATACCCCTGCCAGACCGGCCCGCAGACCGCCTCGCACAAAGCTCCTGTGGTGACGATGCGGCCGGCGTTTTCGTACAGTTTGCGGAACAGCTGCAGCTCCTTGGCGGTGAGGGGGCTGACCTGCTCGCCCCGCCGGGCCGCGGCGTTTTCCAGGTCCACCTCGGCGGCCGCCAGCCGGACGGTATGCCCGGCGGCAGGGCTGGTCCGCCGCAGGATGGCCTGCACCCGGAACAGCAGCTCCCGCGGGAGGAAGGGCTTTGCCAGATAATCGTCCGCCCCGCACTCAAAGCCGGTGAATTTGTCCTCGGCCTCGCCGCGGGCGGTCAGCATCAGCACCGGCACGCTGCTGCGCCGCCGCAGCTGCCGCAGCACCTCAAAGCCGTCCATCTCCGGCATCATCACGTCCAGGATCACGATGTCCGGGCGCCCTGCCGCGCAGACGGACAGCGCCTCGGCCCCCGACCCCGCCGTCAGGACCCGGCTGTATCCCGCCCGGGTAAAGATGGACCGCACCATTTCCAGCAGCTCGGCCTCATCGTCCACGATCAGAATGGTCTTATCCGTATCGCTCATGCGCACGCCTCCTTTTGCTGCCCCTATTGTACCACAAGCCGGGCCCGGCGGCTATTGCGGGCGTGCAATCTCAAAGCAAACTCAAACCGCGCCGGCCCGCCATTTGTTTGCAAATTTTGAACAGGTCCTTAATTTTTCCTTGCGTTTGCCCCGCAGATGCAGACAAACCACCCCCTGCCGCGTTATAATAGCGACAGATTGCGAGGTAATCCCATGAGAATCCTATTCAAACTTCTGCGCCGCCTGTTCTGGCTGGCGCTCGCCCTTGTCCTGGCCGCCGGCGGCCTGCTGGCCTTCCAGGGCTACCGGATGTACCGCCAGGCCCTGGACGGCCAGAGCCTGGAAGCCGCCCTTTCCGCCGTCCGGTCTGCCCCCGGCTACACCCCCATCGACCAGCTGCCCGAGCTTTATCTGGACGCGGTGGTCGCGGTGGAGGACCACCGCTTTGAACAGCACAGCGGCATCGACCCCATCGCCATCCTGCGGGCGGCAGTGCACGACCTGCGCACCCGCAGCCTGGACCAGGGCGGCAGCACCATCACCCAGCAGGTGGCCAAGAACCTGTTTTTCACCCAGGAAAAGCAGTTTGCCCGCAAGATCGCCGAGGTGTTCATGGCCTTCCGCCTGGAGGACGCCTGCACCAAGGACGAGATCCTGGAGCTGTACGTCAACACCATCTATTTCGGGGACGGCTACTACGGCATCCACAACGCCTGCGCCGGCTATTTCGGCAAGGAGCCCGCCCAGCTGACCCCCTACGAAGCCACCCTGCTGGCCGGCATCCCCAACGCCCCCTCGGTCTATTCCCTGACCGCCAACCCCGGCCTTGCGGCCCAGCGCCAGCAGTACGTCGTGGGCCAGATGGTGAAGTACGGCTACCTCACCGCCGGACAGGCCGCCTCCATCGCCCCGCCGCTGTAAGACAGCAAAAAGCCCCCGTTCCCTTCGCGGAAAGGAAACGGGGGCAGCAAACACAAAAGTCGGAGTGGCGAGACTCGAACTCGCGGCCTCCTGCTCCCAAACGCTTGAACCAAATTTTTTATGGTGATTTGTAGTGCTTTCCGGCGTTTTACATTCGGTATCAGATATTTTTTGGCGCTCTTAAATCCGCTGTTTCCGGGTGTTCTGCTCCTGACTGTGGTCAAATATGGGGTCAAAAACGCTTCCTGACCAGGGGCGGCAGATGTCTGCCGGTCCCGGCCGGGAAGCGTTTTTTCGTGGATCTGGGTTTGGGGTATTGTACCTCTGCCGTGGCGGTTAGGCAAGTCTTTTCTGCTCGGCAGGCGTATCAATTTTTCACACGCCTATTCAAAGAATAAGAGCCAAAGGCCATCCCCTATTTGCTCAACAGCAACTGAATGCCCGCAATGGTCCGTTCGATCCCCTGGAAGAAGTGATTTCCGGGATTCAGCTGGAACACCGTGTCGATGCCCTTGTTCTGGTAAAAGGTCTGAATCTCCTCTGTATTTTCCTGAACTGTTTTCAGGGCTGAATTGCGGGTCTTGGCCTCTTTGTCCCCCAGAGAGAAATAGATGCAGTCTGGCCGGCGCTTCGGCTCGTGGGAGAAGATGTATTCCTTGAAAGCTGGAAACCACAGGGAGCCGGACATACCCCCCACCCTGGAGAACACATCCGTCCGGTAGATAGCGTACAAGGCGAACAACCCAGCCAGAGAGTACCCGGCGATCCCACGCCATGCCGGAGGCCCGGCCAGCTCTTTTTCTGCCCTGGGTATGATCTCCTCCACCAGCAGCCGCAGGTAGTCATCCGCCCCGCCGGTGAAGGGATCTCCTTTCTTGAAGGCCACTGGGCTGTTCCTGGGGCCCATGTCGTGGTTCCAGGCCAGGTTACTGATTGCCACCAAAGTAAACGGAGGACAGCCGGCGGCTCGGGCAGCCTCAAATATTTGTTGTCCTTCATCGGAGTATGTGTTCAGGTAAATCATCGGAACGCCGGAGATGCCGGTTTGGGAAATAGCACGGCTTTACTGTCTATTGAAAAGGTATGCATGAGGGCACCTGCCTCCTTTACAGATCAATAATTTACCAAAAGTTTCTTCTGCGGCCATTGTACTGTAAATCGATAGGTTTTGCAATATCAAGGGATGGTAGGATATTCGTCAGCAGATGGTAGGGGAACAGTCTACTGACTCCTTGCTTTCCCTTGCGAAATCTGCTAAAATTAAATATAATACTGTCAGAAGTTGTTGTAAGCCTCGGCAGTAGGACCACGTAAGTTATGTGCTCTGTCAAAAGGTAGAGCATTTTTTCGATGTGAGCAACCATCAGTTCTATATATAAAATGATACGGTCAGATATCATATTAGCAAGTAATCAACCAAGAAATGAGGAAACAAAGTTATGCGGGTAGCTGATTTTTTTTGTGGCGCTGGAGGTTTTTCTGAAGGATTCCGGCAAGCCGGATTTGATATTGTTTTTGCCGTCGATCGATGGGCTCCAGCTGTAAATACTTATTCAGGAAATAAACCCGGCGTAAAAGTCATACAAGATGATGTTATTCGTATATCTCAGTTGCCTGATGATGAATTTGAGGCATTAGTACCTGATTCGGAAGTAATAATTGGCTCTCCTCCTTGTCAATCGTTTTCTCATTCCAATAAATCCGGCAATGCAGACAAATCAGTTGGTATCCAATTGATTGAAGCATACCTCAAAATCATTGCTCGAAAAAAATTCAAGCAAGGTTCTATCCTTCGCTATTGGGTACTCGAAAATGTGCCTGCAGTCCGTAATTATATAAAAGAAGCGTATACTGCAGCCGAGCTCGGATTAGACGGAGATTTTGTCTTAAGAACACAAGATGGCGCTTCTGGAAAATACAATGCGAAATATTTTGGTGCACCCACCAACAGAGAAAGGTATCTATGCGGTGAATTTCCAAGCCCTATCGCAACGAATGATGATAACCATTTAGTCACGTTACAAATGGTCCTTGATTCGTTAGGAGATCCGTTATGTGAAAACAATGCATTGGTAACAGATATCAATTATCCTGATCTTTCCATAGAGCGTCAACAGATTACCGACCATCATTATGTATATGAATTGGCCGATTTCGAGTGTAAAACCGCAAAACGGTTAAAACAAGACAAAGGATACATGGGGAAAATGGCATTTCCGGAAAACACATCAAGACCCTCAAGGACCGTAATGGCCACGATGTCTGCCAGTTCTCGGGAAGCGATGATTCTTGGATATAAAAAGGGCAGATATAGACTACCAACAGTTAGAGAAGCCGCCTCAATGATGAGTTTCCCCATTGACTATTGGTTTTATGGTGATTCCAAAGCAACTAAACACACACTTGTTGGAAATGCGGTTCCGCCTAAAATGTCATATGCCATTGCAAAGGCTATTGTAGAAGAAAATCATGGTACATTGCCAACTGCTTATCCACGAATCAAGCATAGTGAAGAAATCAAATTTGTAAATCTCAACGG